>Ga0172371_10000906_pt1 | contig 46828 bp, 32 predicted proteins | sample Lak12m_FD_114543 | JGI IMG/M metagenome (GOLD analysis project Ga0172371, IMG submission 114543) | Freshwater microbial communities from Kabuno Bay, South-Kivu, Congo - kab_022012_12m | ecosystem: Environmental > Aquatic > Freshwater > Lake | place: Democratic Republic of the Congo: South-Kivu... | reverse complement strand
GTCATGGATGTTTTTAGATTTATAGAATCCGATCCAAATGGAACTTATTTGGAGGAAGGGACTTATTCTGCGGTAGCGCGGGCTTATGCAAATGAAATAAAAAGATCTGCTGCCGGCTCGCCGATAACAGCTAAAGAACAATCAGCCAGTTCGGGAATAGTAAAAATCCTGGATATGATTAAGAAATTTATCAAAAAAGCAAAACCAGAGAAGGAAGCGTCATTAGAATATACTCCTTTTGCCCCTTCAAAAAATAATATAATTCAATCCGCACGCAAAGCATTCGCATATAGTGACAGTTCGCAGGAATTTTCAGGTGTTGATTTAGAATATTTTGTCCATGCGCAAAACAGGTTAGCGGAAAAACTCCTTACCGATGATCAGCTTGATACAGCATTAAAGCATTTTGGCATACTTAAACAAAACAACATAGACGATGATTATCGGAATATAATCGAACAGCTTGCTAAAGGCAACTACACTAAGGAAGGGTTGGATATTATCAATGGTCAAACTTATGATAATCCTCGTTTGGATGTGGAAGTTACTAAACAGAACCGCAATGCCCGTGCTCAAGGCGTATATGAGGCAGTGGCCAATAGCCTTGATGCTTTAGGTTTTAAAATTGGCCAGTTTGGTAAAGGCGTAAAACAAATCCTCTCTTGGTTACAGCCTACCGGAGAAGACAGGGTAGATGTTTTCACAAAGAAAAAAGATGGTAAGCCTTATCGATTAACAATACTTAAAGATAAGTATGGCCAGTGCTATATTCAGATTAAAGAAATCGACGAGCAAGAATTCCAAGGGGCTGCGCAAGCATCGGGAGAGATACTATCAAATGGAACGATAGTCAGGGTTAAGCTCAAAGATGCAATTGCGCCTACGGATAAACAGCGCGGTGACAAGCAATTCAACTCCCAGGAAGAAATAGTAGAAGGTTTGCGTAAGAGGTTTGCTTATGTGCCGGCTGCGGAAATCTTTGTGCAAGGAGAAAAGCTCAATGGTTTCGAAACTAAGGAAGTAATTGTTCCGGCAGGCGGCCAAGCCGGAAGGCCGGGAGATAGCAGGGGTAAGCGTATTTATGTATCCATAGATGAACATACTATTACGGTAATTGATAATGGAATCGGTATGGATGCGGAGGTATTATCCCGGATGTTTGTACCGAAAGAAGGCACTAAACATCCTGAACCTTTAAGCGGTGAAAAATCGGTAAATAATGAGTTTAGAAATGTTAAAGTGGTACGCGATTCTTCCTTGGCACACAGGGTTTCCTTTTCAAGAAACAGTGAAGTTATAGTTGCCGTGGATATTCCAGAAGGCATCCATAGTGATGCTACGGTGCAGGGAGGGGTAATGGTGGAATTAGGGGCGTTATTGGATGTCCCGGAATCAAGAGATAACATCATTATACCTTTGGATTTAAAGCCGGGTGAAGTTTCTAATTTTCAGCGCGGCGTACAACATGCAATATTAGGGATTATCAATCATCAGGCGTTGTCTAATATAGATAAGGTTCGTTACATAAACACAATTGCTGTGGGGCTGGAGGGCTTAATTAAAGGCAATACGAATTATGAGCATACCATTAAGTCTATCCGCGCTTATATCCGCAATCTAAAGGAATGGAATGACATCCTGGCCTCTTTAAAGAATGAAGGCTTTGTTATCTTGCCCCATTCTATTCAATTTAACAAAATTGATCTTCAAGGCAAGAAAGCATTATTTTTGAATGAATATCTGTTTGATTGGCGGGGTGCGCTTAACCTCACCGAGATTGGAGGAGAAAAGATACCTTTAATTACCTTGGGAGGAGACAAAAATCTGCCGTTGATAGCCGTTCCTTTTACTGAAGAAAGCCTCCAGGGTGCCAGGCAATTTAATCGTGACTGGCATACGTGGAGTCAAGACGAACGCCTGCCGATGATTAAAACCGATAGGTTTGTTGCAATTCCCATGCAGGCATGCGGCCGTTTCCTTGAACTTGCTAAAGCAAGAGTAAAAGGAGGTAATTTAACTTCCGCAGAAGAGGCGGAATTTAACTCTATCCTGCAAAGGATAAATATCATTACAGCCGAAGAGGTAGTGACTTCCTATGAAATAACCAAGCCAAAAGATAATGTTCGTATAATCTCTCCAGCCGAGTTTGAAAAGAGCCAGGGCAAAGTAGATTCTAATGCGATAAATAATTTCTTAGTGAAACCGCCCATTGCAGCCCAACAAAAAGTTAATCAATCAGGTCAAGTACCTCAAGACGCCAGGCAAAGATATATATTGCTAGAAAATGGCAATATGGTTGAATTGGGTACGGGTAAAGTTGTGGGTGCACATATTGGGCATTTAGAAATTTTGACTAACGGATGGTATAAGATAATAGGGAACCAGGGGAGACCGGATGAAAGGGAACAAATTTACAAGCCCGTCTATGATAATGGAAGAAACGATGAAAAAGAAGGCGTATGGATTAGTATCGACCGAGCTACTGATAGAAACGAAGAATTTGTTTTTTCTCCTACTAAGCGGTATGTTTTTGTTCAAGATAGCAGGGATGGGGAATGTAATAAGCCCGCCGTATGCGATCTGGTGACGGGTAAAACACATTATTTATATAGTGATTTTGATGAGAAGCCATCTATCGATAAAAGAGATTCCGGGAGACTCTTCCGCAGGTTACAATTTAGCTACGATGAAAATTACCTGACTTATGTTGAACGGCTTTCCGATGGGGAGGCATTTTTTGTAATAGTGGACTTGCTGAAAAAGGAGATTGTCAAAAAAATAGCGATAGGAGAAAACTCTTTTGATGGCATAGAGCATTCCCTTAACCAATTTGCTAATATTGCATTAGTTCAATCTAAAAGCGGCCCGTCTCCAGATATGTTTGTGGATTTAAGGGATGGATTTATTTATCCTTTCAAACATTGCCATGTTGATTCTACCGGTACATATGCAGTATTAGTTAATAAAGGCTGGATATCGATATATCTTCTTAAATCAGCAAAGGGGAAGAGATTATTGACAGAACATAACTTTAGATCTCAAAATATCAGATCAGTATTTACCGGTTGGGACGCTAATGGGCGGATAATTTTTGGCGTATCCGAGAATGATGATGGCAATCCTTTCCTTGGAGTAAGATATTTTAATGCGGATGGAGAGCTAGTAGATTACCCATCCTTCAAAGCAACGGATTTTAATTACGAAGTTACTCTCCCGACAGGGAGAGTAAAATTATATGGCCGTGGCCAGGCTTTGGATTTCGGGCTTGAGAAGAAAAGTGCGTTTAAACACCCCCATTTTGACTTATTCATCGATGACTCCGACCCTGATAAACCTGTGGCGGTTGATCCCTTAACAGGAAAACAATTCCCTTACAAAGGCAGAATAACTCATTATTATCGTCAAGGCCCGGGACGTCCCGATGGAATGTTAGGATACGATTTTGAAGGCAAGAATTATTATGTGGAAAAAGGCAGCGTGAACGGAGGGCTACCGGAAATTGTTGACGGTTATCCAGCCAGATTTCTTATTATGCCAATAGATGAAGGAACTAGCCGTTATTATAGCTTATGTTTCTATCCGAATCCCAATAGCACAGATGCAGAAGGCGGCGGAGAATTAGAAATTGATCCTAGCAAATATTCAACCGCATACTTTGACGGAAAATACGTTATATTCACTGATCCGAAAACCGGAGATTTTATCTACCTTGACCCGGAAAATCCAGGAGAATTGGCTGAAACGGGCCGGGGAAAGACAAGCATTAACAATATTTCCAGTGAACGAGGATATGTTTTTCTGGATAATGGCAATTTCATAGATGCCCGGAGCGGAGAAAAAATCGAGATGGATGTTAAGAAAGCAGAGTATTTAAGCCACGGTTACTATTTGATAACTAAAGGGAATGATGATGAATTCTGTTTAAATCCAACTTTAAACAGAAGATTAGATGACCATCCTCAAATTATTCAGCAAGGCGACAGGAATGAGTTTGAATTCATTATCTCTCCTTCAAGGCGATATGTAACAAGGCAACATCGTGCTACAGGCGCGGTTGGGTATGTAATGGATTTAGAGTCCGGTGAACTATATCATACTAACGCTAATTTCTCTGCGGAACCTTCAAAAATAGTTGGTCCAACCACACGTCTTCAATTTAGTGCCGATGAGAAATATGTAACTTATTACGAAAAAGTCTCAGATGAGGAAGAATATTTTGTTATTGTTGATTTGGAAAAGAAGGCCATTGCTCATAAATTCAAATTAGAAAAGCCAATATCTGCCGGTTATTCGATTAATCCCTTTGCAAATGTAGCATTTCTATATTCAAAAGAAATCAATTTAAATATGGTACTTGACTTAGAGAGCGGAGAATGTATAGGGGGAGGGAAAATTTCGCATACTGATTCAACTGGAACATATACCGCGATAATCCCCCCGCTCGGAAACGGAATGAGCGTGTATTTGCATAAGACTAAAAAACTGCTTACTAATAAGGATTTTAAACTTAATAGAATCGAATCTGTATTTACCGGTTGGGATGCGCAAGGAAAAGTAATCTTCGGAGTTTCTGATGAGGGTTCCCCCTTTGACGGGGTATACTTTGATGAAAATGGCCAGATTATTGACCATTCCAAGGTTTCTTTCAGCACAGTCAACTATTACTATGAACTCTTTGATTCCCAGGGAAGAAATAGATTAATCGGGAATGAAACATTGCGTCTGCCAACCTTAGTTGAAAAGATGGCAAAGCCGCAGCAGTTTACTCAAAAAGGATTATATAAACATCCCCATTTTAACTTGTTTATTGATGAATCCGATCCGGATAACCCCGTGGCAATTAACCCTCTGACCGGCAGAAAGTTTAGCTATCAAGGCAGGATTATCGGCTCCATGTATAGCCCGCCAGCCTTCAGCAGCGAAACGACGGAAACTTTACCGGAATATGATTATATATTTGTGGAACATGAAGGATTTGTGGAAGCCAGGGAGTACGAGCGTGAAAGTAAAAATAGTTCTTATAAACAGTCTCGCATAGCAACGAAATTTATCCCGCAGTTTAGAAACGCTGTTATTTCAGATACAATGCCTTATTATGCAGTAGGTATAAATAATAATGGTACTTATCAGTTTTACAGAATGCCGCCAGGTCACAACCTAGGGATGCCTGGAGAGCCGGGCAGCTTCATGCAGGAAGAGATTTTAATCTCTCCGGAGGATTATCCTTATGTTTATTTTGATGGTAATTATTTTGTTTTTACAAATCCAAAGACTGGCGATATAAAGAAGCTCAATCCTAAAGACCCCAAAGACCCGCTTATTGCTTCTTTTGAAGAGATAGAAAGTAGGCCCACTCAAAATATCCCCAATATCCCGGAGGATGCCAATCAAAGGCTATTTTTCAGGAACGCAGAGTTAGTGGAAATCGGGACCGGAAAGGTGATATTAGACAGCATCCAGGATGTGGAAATATTGGGGAATGGGTATTATAAAATAATTACGCACAGCCAGGAAGAAATCAGGCGACTTTCAGATACTGAAAATGGATATAAATTGGAAGAAAGCAAATTTTTTGTGCATAGAGACGAAGGCAATGTGCTTCTTTCTCCGGATAAACGCTTTGCTTATATCCAACGGCGTGACGCCACAGTTGGCCATGCGGTGTTTTGTTTAGAAGACGGAGAAGTATATTATTTGGAGAGCGGGTTTTCTGCAGATTATGCCGAATATGCTAAAAAAGCTGCTTCAAGGTTTGGACTAAAACCGGGTTATAAACTTCAGGACAGGACGATAACCCTAGTTCTTCCCCCGCCAATATTCTCAAATCTTCAAATCAGCAGCGATGGCAGGTATTTAACATATTTAGAAACGAATAGCGCCAATAAAACGAGGCTGGTAGTTGTGGAATTGAATCAAAATAGGATATTTTTGCAGAATGCCAAGAAATCAATTAATGAGATCGCGTTAGAAGGAAATGTTGATTTTGCCATAAATCCTTTCTCCAATCTCGTATATATAAAAAATAAAGACACCGGTGGAATGACATTGTATGATCTCGATACAGGAAAAGTGGTTGCGGAATCTGCCAAGTGCTTACACACAGATTCATCCGGTTCTTATACGGTAATTACAGGGACTGATGGAGAAATAGTTTATCACAATAAGCGTGTCACGAGGCTTTTAGCTCATAAAAATGGCTCAATAAGTACTTTTTATTTGGAAGACGGGACTGTGAAAATAGCTGTCAGAAAATCTAACGGGGAAGGATTCTGGTTTAATGACGACGGCACGATGGAGTCGTTTGGAAGAAAAGTGGACTTGGATAAGAAGGTGATCGCAATAGAGCAATTTGATTTTAAGGATAATACAATTAATTTCTGGTCAGGAGCAAATAAATTGCTGGCGTCTGGGAAGATCTCTGAATCAGATCCCCTGCAACAGTTAGATAAAGAAGGCTCATTATATTTTGATATGAACTCTAAATTAATTATCCGTTCTTTAGCCGATGGCGAGAAAGTTGCACGCGATCCCCTGTCTAGTGAAACAATAGCTTATTCAGGAGTTATAGTGAAATATGTACCAGAGATACAAGAACTTATTTATAAAGACAATGAAGGCAAAGGCAAGTTAAAAGCTAGCATACTCTTACGAGATAAACGAAAAATATCAGAGACATCGGCCGTATTTGATGATACCGGAAATTTTGCAATTGTTAAGAATGGAAATGAATATTTTATGCGTAGCGGTATTCATGTGGTTGGCGATTTAAAGGGCATCTTCTCGGATGTATATAGCTTAGTTTCATTCGATGGGAAATATTTTATTTTCATTAATCCAACAACTGGACACGCCCGTTACCAGGAGGCTACCAGGCCAGAAAAAAAACCGATTTTTGTTTCTACGCAAGGCCAGGGAAAAACTATTGTAAGCGTAGAAGAGCAAAATAAGGTTGTTGAGCTATGGAATGGGCATATCGCTTCAAGACGCAACGATTTTATTGCACAAGCCCAGTCTGTTTATCAGCCATTTTTGGAGTTGGTCCCCGAAGAATATAGAGGTGAAATTGAGCGTAAGATTAAAGATAAAATTGAAAATATTTACAGAGAACAAGAAAAAGAAGTCTTAAACAGGTTCCGGGAAATCGCGGAAGGAAAGGCGCAAGAATTAGATTCTGATGTTTCTTTGCCATTTGACCGCTTCCAGCAGAGGATGAATTTATTTATGGAGCATTTGCCTGGATATCTCCGCGCAATAGCCAATCAGATGGCGCAGGAAGATCATGATGATCAAAGAGACTTCTATATCAATCTTTTTGGCAATATTTTTGAATTAACTTTGAACTTTGAGCTAACCTTAGAAGCTTTGGACAAGACATTGATCAGTAATGGAGGGTTATTTGAAGCATTGGGATTAGAGTGGGGGATAACTTCTCAAGAGCAGCTGGAAGCTATTCCCATAATCAGTTCGTTTATAAATAATCTTAAGGAATCTACTAATAATCAGATAGAGTTATCCGAAATAACATGTATTATAATAACGCTCTCCTATTTTGCTTCCAAAGACCCTGTAAAAAATATCCCTATAATAGAAAGACAGCTTGAAAGGATCCTTAAACTAAAAGAGAAAGCCAGGCATGAGACATTACAAAAATTAGCCGATGCATTTAACAGCATAGAAGATGGTGAAGAGGTAGCGCCTTTTATTGACAATCCATCCAATAAAGCTGATAAATTGGGCAATGCCAGGCCATTTATAATCTTTTTGACCAATGACGTAGAGCAGGTGAAAGAAAAAGCGAGATTTATCCCCACGGGAGAAGATAAAAAACTTCCAGAAGCAGGGGTAGAGATATCACAAATTGTGAAATTAGAGCAGCAAAGACAAAAAACAGGAGAAAACGAAGTGGTTATTAGTATGAAAGAGTTGATTGCCAGGCTCATTGACCGAAAGGAGAAGTTGCCCTCGCGCTCGGAAACGGGAGAGGCAGAGATTTTAAAGAATGCAAAGGTACAAAGAGAATCAGGCGCTTATCCGGCTGAAATCACCCAGAATTCCCGCGATGCGACTATGGGCCAAAAAGGAGAATTGGTAGTTGATTATTACCTTCAAGAAGACGGTTCAGGCAAAAAGGAATATGTAGAGGAAGCTGCCGATAATGGACCGGGAGCTTTGCACGAAGTAGCGCTCATTATCCCTAAATCTACCAAAGATACCGGCGAACAACTGGAATTAACCGGATTCTTCGGTACAGGAAAATACACAATATTTGAAGGAGTGGATAGAGTAGAGATAATCAACAAGAATCAGGAACGCGCTTATATGTTTACATTTAATGTGATTAAAGACGATTCCGGTACGCCAAAAGCGATTAAGCTTACCGGCATACGTCAGGTCACCGATGAGGGCATTAAACAGGGTGTAACAGTAAGGCGTATTAAGAGAATAGATAACACCATCCCTGAATTAGACCAGATGCTTTCCCAGCGCGCCTGGAAGGTATTCTCCAGCCTGGCACAAAATGACAATTTTAAGATTTACTTTATTAACCATGAAGGCAAGAAAACACCATTGGTAGTTGAAAAAGAAGTATTAAGTGAATCTGATTTTATGGCACAGAGGCCAGGCGAAGAACGATATACCAGTTTTGGAAAGTTAAGGATTATTAGCGCAAAGGATATGCCTTTACAAATTATTGATAAGGCGGGGTTACGCGTATGCGAAATGAAAGATGAATATTTAGAACTTATACCAGAGGCGCTACGCAGGCATATCGAGGAGCTTGGTATCATTATCCAGATTCCCTTGCCATTAATACGCAACCGTAGTGCTTTTGAGAACGAAAACGAATACCTGCCAATTATCCAAAAATATATTGCCATAGAATTTTATAAAGCAATAGCATATTTGACATTAACTAAAACAAATCCCCAATTTGTATTTGAAGGGTTCCCCTTGGATTGGGAAACCAACGATACTTACTGGAATTCCATAGACCTAAATGATTTAAGTGTGGTTGGCTTGGTATCTAAAATTAACGATGGAGAGTATGACAAAATTATTACAAAGGAGCTAAACAATCTCCTTACTGAAAAAGGAAAGCTTGATAAAGAAAAGAAATTCGTCAAAGCCTTACTTCTTTTAAAGGTAGCAATTGACCAGGGCACCCCCGACTCAAGGATTAGCCTTCTTCTGCGAAGATTAGCGATTCAGAAAGCAATAGATGAAAATATGGCAAAAAGGCAGGAGGAGATGTTGCGAGATGCCGGCATGAAAATAGATAAAGTGCCGGATGTTAAAGATGTCCCGCATTACGAAGAAAAAGTAAGGCAGGCAAAAACTATTGCCTTAGCTCATGAGCAGTTAAGGCGGCCCCAGGATTATATTATAGACCCTTCAACCGAAGAAGAGCATAAACTGTTGGAGTTAGCGTTTGCGATAGCCAGGAACTTTGGCATGGAACAAGCTCTTTTGGTAAACTCGGAAGCAAGATTTGCCGGAGCTTTTATTAGTTACAAGAATGAGCAAGGCAGGCGAGTCCCTACGATGCTTATTAATCAGTCCCTTACTTGGGATAATAAAGCTCCAGGTATTCAAGATAAATCTACTGACACAGTTGTTCATGAATTAGGCCACTTATTAGAAGAGCTAATGCGCAGGGATACTAATTCGCTCCTAAAGGAAGGCTATGTAGCGCATATGGCTGATTTTACGCATGATGCGGTGGGTACTTTCGCAGAAGCGATGAAGTATGTTTCAGCGGTTTCTTTGTTGGGGAAAGCTTCTTCTGCAGTAATAGGCCAGGAAAAGATTGTTTCCGCCGGCTCGCCGGTTGCTCCCGCAGCCGCAAGCTCAATTTTTAAGATTGATTTTATCTCCGAAGATGAATTAATCCGGCAGGCTGATAATGTGCTTTTTGCCGGGCAGAATAATTTCGCTGTTTCAGAAGGGCCCTTAGTTACCTTCGGTTTATTCCTGTGCGCCGGACTGGTCCTCTATAATACAAAAAGCCGTCTTGCCGCGGTAGCGCATTTTGATGGCGATGCCGCCTCCCCGCCTTTTCTAAGAGAGAATTTAAGAATGATATTAAATAGCATGGGAAGAGGCGCGCAAAATCTGCACGCCCGCATAATAGGTAATGAGGTTACAGGAGGCATGGCAGGGGGTGGCAATATTATAGCTGAAGACTTAAGAAAGGAATTAGAAGATTTCTACAATATAGAGGCTGAAGTGGATTTAACCGGAGAATATGACTTTGCTTCTGCGGATAATGTCCCAAGAGGCTTTATGTTTGATCCCGGGGAGGGAAAGATACGCCTGTTGCGGTTAGACGCCGAGAGTTCCAGGCTGAATTTACCGGAAAAGGTCCCGGGTTTTACAAAAAGCGAAAAATTGCTTTCGGTAATTCTATCAAGCGCAGGGCGTTCCAGTTCTCCGGTTGGAACAAAGAAGCCCGGGAATATGGGGTTTGATATGCTCCCGGAAGAAGCAGCTAAATTAATCAGAGAGGCGGCACGGATAAACTATGAAAAGTGGCTTCTTTTACCCGGCAGGTTAGAAAAAGCGCAGCGCGTTTTAATCAAAATGCCCGGCCGCGATTCACGCGGAGGATACGAATTCCCATTAGGAGAAATAGCAACCACTTTGCCCGTATTAATCAAAGCATTGCTTTTGTCCGGAAGAAACATCGAAGAAATAATAGTGCAATGTGATTCTTATCCTGAATTGATAGAAGCGTTAGGAGAAGATAGGGTTAAATTGGTTACCGCTGGCCGGGCAGATGATGAGTTAAAGGGCATCTATTCGCCGGACCTGGTCATTGATTTTGATACGGCAGCATTAGGCGAGGAGGTCCCGGAAAACACGGTAAAGTTCCCGGCGGCAAGGTTATGGATGTCCTTAGACCGCTCGGGGGAGATGCGCGAAATTTTATCCGCAGCAAAGTTAACCCTTCCGAAGGCAGGCGAAGCAATCCTTAAGAGAGAGCGGGAAAAGGACGGGCAGATAAACATATTTGTAAATCCGCATAGCGATAGCAATAAGAATGATAATGCAGATGTTTGGGCAGGATTGATACGGGAGCTTGTCCTGGAAGGTTATAAAGTTACGCTTAATTCGGGGAAAGAGGGAGGAAAAGACAGGGAGTATACGGAAAATATATTAGAAAAACTTAAGAAAGAGGTTGAATCTAAAGATGTGGAGGATTTTAAAGGGAGCATAACCGAGCTCTTAGGCGTTTTCTCAAAGAAGATAGACGGAGTAATAACCATAGATAGCGATATATTCCATGTAGCGCAAAACCTGTATTCTTTACCCACGGTAGTCTTTACTACATCAAACACGCTAGGATGGATCCCGCAGGAAAAGGAAGGGCTGATGTTTAAAAGGATTAAGTATGCGGATTCCGGCCATCCTCTTATTGCAACAGAGGCCCTTCGGAATTTATTGGAAAAAGGGCAAAGAGCAAGGCCCGGATTTATGCCGGATACGGAGATTGGAGCCGGCATAACGGAGGAAGAAAGGGAGGTAGAACGCGCCTTAAGCGGATTTATTGATTCCGGAGCCCCCCAGGATAAAGTTATTTACGCTTTTCCCGGCGGCGCGCATAGGATAATGGGAGATGATTATAGCTATGGCGGGATAAACCAATGGTGGAGGACGAATAACAGTAAATTTTATGATGCGAAGGATGCTTTCCTGGAATCATTACCGGTTGAATTTCCGGAAACTTATAAATCCGGCTATATAATTGCAGAAGGAAGGGAGTTGGCCCAGGGGATAGATGAGTTATTCAAAAACGCCTATGACGCAATTGCGGCCTATTACTATAACCGAGAGCCGCCGGAAGGCTATAATGGAGAAATCAGGGTATCCTTATCAATACAGGTTTTGGCAAAAGATGAAAAAGCGCTGGTAATAACAGTTACCGACAACGGATTAGGCGAGGATTCGGCCTCCAGCGAACAAAAAAAGAAAAACATCTTTTTCAGGGGGAAAGATAACATTGGCCTCGGCATGGCAAAGAAAATTATCCGGGATAACGGCGGGGTTATAGATATTGAGATCTACAAGAAAAATGAAAATTCCGCCGGCCCGGGAGCAAGGGTGGAATTAAAGATTCCTCTAAAGAAGCTCGTTTTAAAGACTAAAAACACAGGGTCTGCCGCCTCGCCGTTAGAGTTAACACCCAGGCTGTCCGTGATAGAGATGTTACCGAGATTTAAACAGGGAGGGATAATAGAAATAATAGATTATAAGGGGTCCCCTGAAGCCGAAGAGCAGGCCGGCTATCTTTCGGCATTGATAGATGGAAACGCAGGCAGACATAATATTCCCGTTATACGAAGTTCAATTGATATTGCGGATATCTACGATAGGATCCCGGTAAATACCACGGGAGGCAATAAGGATGTGCAGTGGCTTATCTACGGGGGGAAGTTGGATAATTGCATAATGAATACAATGGGAGCAGTATTAAAGGGGAACAAGAAACTTACCGTTGATTCCATTACCTGGTTAACGATACCTTTGTTTGCGGTAAACAAAAGCTACAACATGTCAGACAGACTGGATGCGCCTCCGGTTAACATCGAAGACGGCGGATTTATTGATTCGATTATTGAGTTTTCTCATGATGGAATGGTTACTACAGGCGATTATTACTATTCAGGTGAGAAAAAGAGTTATTTTGAGATACCTGTTAACCCCGGGATAAGGATTATTATCCGAAACGACGGAATAGTGGCAAAGGTGCTTAATCCGCAGGCGAAGCAAACATTCATACTTGATTTTTATACCACCGTAGAGGCAATGGGAAAATATGCGTTTAAAGAAGATAGCTCTGTCAGTTCGCCGGTAGAACCGGATAATAGCTATGATGGGTTTTTTAACCGCCTTAAGGACAAGGAAGAGGTAAAGTTGGAATTCTCGGAGGATACATCCAGGAAGCTTAAAACAAGAATAGTCGGCTGGATGAGCGGGTTTAAAATAAGGAAGCAGGAATTTGATTTGCTTTCTGCCCAACGTCAAGCGTTGGGTGAAGATGAATGCCGGAAATTAAATCAATTTATAAGCGGTATTGCTGAATATGCGGAAAGAAGGCGCAAGCTTTTCAGGCCGCAGGAGCCCTTGGATGTTGCCGAGAAAATATTATTTACTACTGTCGGTTATGGGTATCCTTATCAGGAAATTGATATAATGAACCTGCCTGCTTCCGTAGAATTCTATAGCGCAAAATTGACCAAAGGCCATGATGAGGGATCCAAAGAGATGATTTATAAAATATTGGATAGGCTTCAGGGTATGCTTGAGGTTTTAAGCAAGGTGGCGGAAGAGGGGAATATTGATTTGGCGCTTGCCGGAAGAACTGGGCATGAGGTTGTGGTAGTTAAAAAAGAAACGATACAAAGAATTTACAATGAAGTAACCGGAGCTTCCAGCCCCCTAATAGGGGATGAAAAAGGCGGTATTGATATGCGGTCGCTTCCCCAATATGCCAAGGTGGAGCAGGCAGGCAACAGGCCAGCGGAAGGCATTTCGGGATTGGCCCCGGCAAGTCACGCTGTTTTGGGTAAAGAATGGCAGGAGATAGAGAGGATGGCAAATTCAGGCATAGCTCCTTCTTGTGAGCGGTTAAGAGAATATCTTTTATCTTTGCAGGACCCGAACAGCCAGGTAGACAAGGTCCTTGCCTGTATCGCGGATATCTTAAGGCAAGAGGAGGAAAAAGCCTGCTGTACGGAATCATCTTTAAGAGAAATCCTGGTTTTGCTTGAATCAGGCAAGCCGGCAAATGAACTAAGGCTGGCATTAGCAAAGATACAGGTTTTGGCTAAAGAGCCGCAATTAATAGAACAATAAAAGGGGCGCTTACCTTCCTAAAAGGTTTATCAGCCAGAAAGAAGGTTCCCTAATAAGTGCCCCTTTTTATTCGCTTTAGTGGCAGCGGGTCCTGCCGCGGAAGTCTCCCCATTCCTGCGGGCAAGTTTGTCCTCGGAACGGGGATGCCCCTCTTCCGCGTCACCCGCTGGACAAAGCGAATTTACACAATTTGAAGTATATCACCACGCGGAGAAATAGCCTTGACAGAGTGTTTTTCAGGTGCTATATTTATATAAAATAGAGTAACCTTTAAGCTGGCTCTTGAGAAGCTGGCAAGGCAGATAAAATGAAGAATAAAGTTATGGAAAATATGAGCCCTTGGTAGAAAGACCAAGGGTATTTTTTTGCCCTTAGAGAATAAAACTATGAAAGAAAAAGCCAAAATTCTGGATAAAGAAGGGGTGCAGCGCGCGGTTACGCGTATTGCCCACGAGATAATTGAGAAAAATAACGGCACAGAAGAACTCTGTTTAGTAGGCATCAGGAACCGCGGGGTTTATATAGCTCAAAGGATCGCGGATTGTATTAATAAAATAGAAAATAAACAGGTTCTCACGGGAGCGCTGGATATTACTCTTTACCGTGACGACCTGGCTTTAGCCAGCGGGCAGCCCCTGGTACGTAAAACTGAAATCGATTTTGATATTAACAACAAAACCCTTGTGCTTGTTGATGATGTGCTTTATACCGGCAGGACTATCCGCGCCGCCCTGGACGCGTTGATAGATTTTGGGAGGCCAAAGACAATACAACTGGCGGTGTTGATTGACAGGGGGCATCGTGAACTGCCTATCCGGGCGGATTTTGTGGGTAAAAATATACCAACATCTAAAAAAGAATCCGTGGAGGTACATTTGCTTGAGCCCGATGGCAGGGATGAAGTAGTAATTATGGAGAAAGATTAGATGTCTTGGACCAAAAAAGATCTCTTAGGGTTGGAATATCTGACCAGAGAAGAAATAGAATTAATCCTGGATACCGCGGATTCTTTCAAAGAGGTCTCTACCAGGGAAATCAAGAAAGTCCCCGCTCTCCGCGGAAAAACCGCGGTAAATCTTTTTTATGAACCGTCAACCAGGACAAGGGTTTCTTTTGAGGTCGCGGCGAAGAGGCTGTCTGCCGACGTAATTAATATCGCCACCGAGACATCCAGCGTGCGCAAAGGGGAAACTTTGATTGATACGGGGAGAAATATCCAGGCCCTAAAAGCTGATATAATTATTATGCGGCATAATTGTTCCGGGGCGGCAAATATGCTTGCCCGCGCGCTGGATATCAGCGTGGTAAATGCCGGAGACGGCTGGCATGAGCATCCTACGCAGGCATTGCTTGATATTTTTACTCTTAAAGAAAAACTGGGAAAAATAAAAGGTTTAAATATAACTATTGTAGGGGATATCGCGCATTCGCGGGTTGCCCGCTCCAATATTTGGGGGCTGACTAAATTAGGGGCCAATGTTACGGTATGCGCGCCGGAGATGCTGCTTCCGGTTGCAATAGAGAAGACCGGGGCTAAAACCTCCAGTAATATTGACGAAGCCTTAAAAGATGCCGACGCGGTAAATGTCTTAAGGATGCAGTTTGAGCGTGATGAGGGCGCTGCATTTCCAGAACAGCTGGATTATTTTAAGAGGTTTGGTATTACCGGAGAGAGATTAGCCAGGGCCAAGAAAGATATCGTTGTCATGCATCCCGGGCCGATTAACCGGGGGATTGAGATGTCTAGCGAAGTGGCGGATGGCGCAAATTCGGTGATCTTAGAGCAGGTAACTAACGGCATTGCCGTAAGAATGGCGGTTTTATTCCTGGTGGCCCAGGCAAGGGAAATAAAAACATGAGTATCCTGATTAAAGGCGGGAGGGTAATTGATCCGGCAAATAAAATCGATGCCCTTTTAGATATTTTAATTGAAGATAATAAAATATCCAAGGTCGCCAAGAATATTGAAGCACAGGCAAATAGCATAATTGATGCGACAGGCAAAATTGTTGCCCCGGGTATAATTGATATGCATGTACACCTGCGCCAGCCGGGCAGGGAGGATAAAGAAACGGTAGCTACTGCCACAGCCGCAGCTGCTAAGGGGGGAATAACTACTGTTTTAGCCATGCCGAATACGAATCCGGCTATGGATTGTTTAGAGAATGTTGAATTGTTGAGAGGAATAATTGCCAAGGACGCCAGAGTTAACGTGCTTATCTGCGGCACAATTACTAAGGGCCGCCTGGGGAAGGAATTAAGCGACATTGCCGGGTTAAAGAAAAACGGTGTTTATGCTATATCCGATGATGGTTGTTCTGTAGATAGCGACGAGTTGATGCTTGAGGCCTTTAAGGAAGCAAAACAAGCGGGGATTTTAACTATCTGCCATTCTGAAGATAGAAAGCTTTCAGGTAAAGGAGTAATCAATTTGGGGTTTAATTCTACGCGGCTGGGGCTGCGCGGGATTTCTAATGAATCAGAGTATAAAAGAGTGGCACGCGATATTGAATTGGCAGAAAGAAGCGGTGCGGCTGTACATATTGCTCATATCAGCTGCCGGCAGTCAGTAGAAATAATTGCCAAAGCCAAGAAAAAAGGGGTAAAATTGACTTGTGAAACCGCACCCCACTATTTCTCTTTAACAGAAGATGCGCTTTTAGGTTATGATACAAACATGAAAATGAATCCTCCCCTGAGAAGCCCTGAGGATGTCGCGGCAATTAAACAAGGATTAAAGGACGGCACAATCGATGTTATCGCTTCAGATCATGCCCCGCATACTGAAAATGAAAAAGATATTGAATTTGAGCGCGCGGAGTTCGGGGTAGTAGGTTTAGAGACCGAATTGTCTGTAAGTATAACCGAGATGGTTGACTCAAAATTACTAGACTGGAATATGCTTTTTGAAAAAATCGCCTTTAATCCTGCCAGGATTTTAAATTTAGACAAGGGGTCTTTGAGCGAAGCTAAGCCGGCAGACATAGTGATTATTTCATGGGAAAAGGGATGGACAGTTAAGAAAAATGAACTGGTCTCTAAGTCTAAAAACTCCGCATTCCTTGGCCGCGCTTTAAAAGGCGTGGTAGATTATACAATTTGTGACGGCAAGATAGTTTATGCACGTAAGTTAAATACTCATTAAAAATGGAATTTATCGCCGATTTTCATATTCATTCCAAATATTCCCGGGCAACCAGCCGCGATATGGATGTCAGGCACCTTGCAGAGTGGGCAAAGCTCAAAGGTGTCACTCTCATGGGCACCGGGGATTTTACGCACCATCTCTGGCTGGAAGAGTTAAAGCATACATTAGAAGATTGCGGCAACGGTTTGTATAAGTACGCGGGCATATATTTTATGCTTACTGCCGAGGTAAGCAGTATTTACTCTAAAAATGGGCGTACCTACCGTATCCATAATTTAATTTTTAGCCCTTCTTTTAAAAGTGTAGATAAAATAAATGAAAGGCTTGGCAGGATAGGAAATTTGGCTAGCGACGGCCGGCCGATATTAGGTTTGGATGCCGCGGAACTTGCGCGTATTGTCTTTGATATAGATGAAAACTGTATGATTGTGCCGGGCCATATCTGGACGCCCTGGTTTTCCGTTTTTGGCTCTATGTCGGGTTTTGATAAAATTGAAGATTGTTTTGAAGCGCAAACAGAAAAAATATTTGCGCTTGAGACCGGTCTTTCAAGCGATCCGACGATGAATTGGCGCCTGAGCGCCTTAGATAGATTTACCTTGATTTCTAATAGCGATTCACATTCCCCTTCGAGGATAGGCCGCGAGGCGAATGTTTTTAATTGTGAGCTGGATTATAAAACCATAAGAGAGGTTTTAAAAACAAAAGATAAAAAGAGATTTCTTTACACCATAGAATTTTTCCCGGAGGAAGGCAAATATCATTTTGACGGCCACAGGCTTTGCGGAATCCGCTGGTCGCCCCAGGAAACCAGGGCGCATAATGGGAAATGCCCAAAGTGCGGCAAGAACGTAACTGTGGGGGTAGTTAACCGGGTTGAGAAATTGGCCGATCGTCAGGAAGGTTTTGTTCCCGATAATGCCATACCTTTTAAAAACCTTGTTTCGCTGGATCAGATAATTGCGGAAGCAAAAGGCGTGGCTAAAACGAGCGTGGGAGTAGAGAGGGATTACCGGAGCTACTTGTCAAATTTTGGAACAGAGTTTGATATATTGATGCGCGCTTCCAGGGAGGATTTAATTAAAAAATTGCCGCCTAAGGTTGTTGAAGGAGTATTGAGGGCACGGGCCGGCAAGATAAGTATAAAGCCCGGCTATGATGGAGAATACGGAATAATCTCAATATTCGATAAAGATAAGCCCGAAGAAAAACACGAACAACAGCTCGATTTGTTTTAATTAAGGCTTATGGCTAAATGAATAACGCGCCTGTGGCCCAACGGATAGGGCATCAGCCTCCGAAGCTGGTGGTGCAGGTTCAATTCCTGCCAGGCGCAATAAAATAACGGCAGGAAGCACGGTTCACCCTGCCTCGTAAACTCGGCAGGACTGCGCTAGATTAAGGCGTAATGTGCTTGCCCCTGTTCGCTAACGCTCGCAGGGACTGCGTTGGTTAAAACCTATAAAGTGCTTGATTCTTACTGGCTGTAAATAATATAAAGAAATGCAGAAAAAGATAGTTTCGGTAATAGGAGGACATAATTGTACGAAGAAGGTGGAGCAAATAGCCTTTAATTTGGGCAAAAATCTGGCTAAAGTGGCTGATATTCTTGTTTCTGGGGGTTTGCAGGGAACAATGAAGGCGGTTTGTTCTGGTTTTAAAGCTTCCGGTGGCCTAACTATTGGAATTATACCAAGTTATGATAAAAATGATGCCAATAGATTTGTAGATGTAGTTATTCCTACGGGCTTAGGATTAGCCCGGAATGTGTTAGTTGTTAAATCCGCAGATGTAGTGGTGGCGCTTCCGGGTAAAGCAGGGACTCTTTCTGAGATTGCCTATTGTCTACAGTTTGGTATTCCGGTAATCAGCTTAGATTCTTGGGATATTAAGTCAGTTATTAAAGTTTCCACTGTCAAAGAAGCTGTCAGGCAGGTAAAGAATATTTTAAGAAAGGATTAAGATGCGGAAGAAGGTGATTATTTTGGGGGGTGGTCCAAATAGGATCGGCCAGGGTATCGAATTTGATTATTGCTGCTGCCATGCCGCCTACGCGCTTAAGGAAGAAGGTATAGACAGTATTATGGTTAATTGTAACCCGGAGACAGTTTCTACTGATTATGACACCTCTGACCGGCTTTATTTTGAACCGCTAACATTCGAAGATATTATGAATATCATCGAACTGGAAAAGCCGATAGGCGTGATTGTGCAGTTTGGGGGCCAGACCCCGATTAACCTGGCTGTTGCTTTAAGAGGGGCCGGAGTAAATATTTTAGGGACTAGTTCCGAGAGTATTGATATTGCCGAGGATCGCAAACGTTTCAAGCATATGATTGATAAGTTGGGCTTGTTGCAGCCGAACAGCGGCACGGTGTTTACCTTTGAAGAGGCGCAGAAGGTAGCCGGTAACATCGGTTATCCTGTATTAGTCAGGCCGTCATATGTGTTGGGCGGCCGGGCTATGGAGATTGTTTATGACGCAGAGTTGCTGGAGAGATTTATCAAGGAGGCAGCAGAAGTTTCCGGGGAACATCCTATATTGATTGATAAATTCCTGGAAGACGCCATTGAAGTGGACGTGGATTTAATCGGAGACGGCGAAACTTTTGTTATCGGTGGAATTTTGGAGCACATTGAACAGGCGGGGGTGCATTCAGGGGATGCGGCGATGTCTCTGCCCGCTTACACTTTATCTCCGGAGATTTTAAAAAAGATAAGAGAAGCTACTTACCGCTTAGCCAGGGAGTTAAATATCGTTGGTTTGATGAATGTGCAATATGCCGTTAAGGATGCTAAAGTGTATATCCTGGAAGTTAACCCCCGCGCATCACGCACCGTGCCTTTAGTCTCTAAGGTTATCGGAGCCCCCCTGGCAAAGTTGGCAACTAAGGTTATGTTGGGCAAGAAACTAAGGGATTTAGGTTTTACCGAAGAGACCATACCCCAGCACGTGGCAGTAAAAGAATCAGTTTTCCCTTTTAACCGTTTTCCGGGGGTAGACGTAATGTTGGGCCCGGAGATGAAATCTACCGGAGAGGTTATGGGGATTGATGAGGATTTTTCCAGCGCTTATATCAAGAGCCAGATTGCCGCCGGACAGAAGATCCCCAAGAAAGGCAATGTCTTTATCTCCGTGCATGATCGGGATAAAAGAGACGTGATTGCAATCGCCAAGAAATTAAAAGATTTAGGTTTTAACATTTTTGCCTCCAGCGGTACAGCCTCGGTTTTAGAAAAGAATAATATCCCGGCTAAGGTACTGCCTAAGATCACCGAGGGCAGGCCGAATATCCTGGATTTGATGAAAGACGATAAGATCCAGATGGTTATTAATACTCCTTCAGGAAGGATCCCCCGCCAGGATGAGGTAAAGATACGCTCGCAAGTAATCCTTTATAATATTCCCTATACCACTACAATTTTTGGAGCGCAGGCAACGGTAAACGGGATTGAAATGCTTATGAGGAAAGATTTAAACGTGAAATCACTACAGGAGTATCATAAGATTAAAGGAAGAAAAGTTAAATAGGCCAAAAGTATGCCGGAACTTCCAGAAGTAGAAACAATTAAAAGGGATTTACAAAAGATAATTCTGGGTAAGAAAATTATCAAGGTTTACGTGTATAACGGGGCGGTTATACGGGAGCCATCTCCGGGTCTATTTAAAAAATCTCTCAAAGGGTTAGTTGTAAAGAATATTTTACGCCGGGGGAAACTTCTAATTTTAGAGTTATCAAATGGTTTATCTTTAACCATACACCTAAAGATGACCGGTCAACTGGTTTATCCCGGAGGATCTAAGAATAGCCGGGTGTCTTTTTATCTTTCCGGAGGTAAAATTCTGGATTTTAATGATCAGCGTTTATTCGGGGAATTACGCTTGGTTGATGACTGGAGGAAAATAAAATTTATCCAGGGGCTTGGCCCCGAACCATTTGATTTGACTTACACCGATTTTAGGGATATGCTCTCTAAGAAGAAAACTAAAATCAAGCCTTTGTTAATGGACCAATCGTTTATCTCCGGGATCGGCAATCTTTATGCTTCTGAGATCTTATTCCGGGCTAAGATTGACCCGCGCAGGCCTGCGCAAAGTTTGACCGGAACGGAAAAAGAAGCCCTGTATAAAAGAACCAAAGAGGTTTTAAGCAGCGCGATTACGCACGGCGGTTCTTCCGTTGATGATTATGTGCGGCTTTCCGGTAAGCCGGGGGATTATGTTAAGTTCCATCGTGTTTATGGCAGGCAGGATAAGCCTTGTTTTGTCTGCAAGAGTTTAATTAAAAAGATCGCTCAAGGCGGCAGAGGTACTTATTTTTGCCCTAAATGTCAGAGGTAAATTGTGAAAAAACGCCTTAAAATAAATGGAATAATTATGGGTTGTGCGGCAATTATAGTTGTATTCTTCCCCAGGATTTTCTTCCGGAACAATATTTCCGGGGGGATAGAAGAATACGTTAAGATTTTGGGCTTTTCCTGTATTCTTTTAGGCCAAATAATCCGCGTTTCTGCCCGCGGATACAAAGCAGAACATTCCTGCGAAAGCCAGGCATTAATACAGGGCGGTCCTTATCAAATAGTGCGCAATCCTATGTATTTGGGGATATTCTTAATCGGCCTGGGCGTGGTGCTGGCTGTATTTAAATGGTGGGCAGCGGCAATCTTTATCGCAGTTTTTATTATCCGGTATATAAAACTTATATATAAAGAAGAAAAGAAACTTTTAGCCTTGTTTCCGGAATCATATAAAGATTATTGCAAGAAGGTCCCGCGTATTCTGCCGGCATTGTCTACGATAGCTGGCTTGGACATAAGCGAGTATTTACCAATAAAGCTAGTTTGGTTTAGAAAAGAAATCGGTTCAATCTTAACACTTCTTTTATTGACCCTGCTGGCAGAGTCCTGGGAGGACATTTCCTGCAAGGGGCTTAAGGCATATTTTTATCAATCCGCATGGTTATTTCTGGTCTTTGTTTTATTTATAATTTTCGTAATTTTACTAAGCAGTTGGACGCATAAAAAAGATGGAAGCGGTACAGTTAAAAGCTAAAATAATTTCCAACAAAAAGCTCAAATGTAATTATTGGCATTTAGAATTTGACTCTGGCATAATTGCTAAGAACGCTTTGGCCGGGCAGTTTATAGAGATCAAGGTTAATAATGGGATGGATCCGTTATTAAGAAGGCCAATTAGTATCCACGGTGTAAGCGGAACAAAGGTTAAGCTTATTTATGAAGTTATCGGCAGGGGTACGCAGACCCTGTCTGAAAGAAAACCAGGTGATTTCTTGGATGTTATCGGTCCCCTGGGTAATGGTTTTGAATATAACCGGCTGAGCAGGAAACCGGATAACCGGAAAACTGTCTTAGTTGCCGGGGGCATGGGTGTGGCTCCTTTGGTATTCCTGGCGGAAAAGATGAAATTCCATAGGCCGGTGGTGTTGATTGGAGCCAGAAAGAAAGAGCAGGTTCTTTGCTCCCAAGAATTTAAAGTCCTAGGCTGTAAAGTAGCAACCGCTACGGATGACGGATCTCTGGGGTTTAAGGGCAGGGTTACGGATCTTTTAAAGGAGTTTTTATTGGCAAACCAGGAAGCAGGCAATCCGGAACATATATACGCCTGCGGGCCGCAACCGATGTTAAAAGCTGTTGTCCAGATTTCTCGTGAAAACAATATTGCCAGCCAGCTTTCACTGGAAACTCATATGGCATGCGGATTTGGCGCCTGCCTTGGATGTGTTGTATCTACTAAATCCGGATATAAAAGAGTCTGTAAGGATGGCCCGGTTTTTATAGGCAAGGAGTTAATTTGGTAAAGCATGCAAAGCCAGATTTGAGCGTAAACATAGGGGGCCTTGTGTTAAAGAACCCGGTGATGGTTGCTTCCGGGACTTTCGGTTATGCCGAAGAGTTTAATCGCCTCCTGGATTTAAAGAAGCTGGGAGCGATTGTTACTAAAACCATTACCATTAAGCCTAGGCATGGCAATCTTCCTCCCCGGACCTGCGAAACTCCTGCCGGCATGCTTAATTCCATCGGTTTGGAAAATCCCGGTATAGATAATTTTATTAAAATCAAGCTACCTTTCTTAGAAAAACTGGGTATTCCCATTATTGTAAGTATTGCCGCTGAAGATGATCCCGGTGAATTTTATATTTTGGCCGGGCAATTGGATAAAATAAGCGAGGTTTGCGCAATTGAATTGAATATCTCCTGCCCGAACATGCAGAAGAATATATTAATCTCCCAGGATGCCAAAGAAACATACGCATTAGTCAGCGCGGTACGTAAGCTTACCAAGAAATGTTTGATTACCAAGCTGTCTCCTAATGTAACTTCAATCTCGGATATTGCTTTAGCTGCCCAGGAAGCAGGCAGTGACGCTGTAGCCTTGATTAATACGCTTACCGGCATGAGCATAGATGTATATAAACGTGCGCCTAAGATCGGCTCCTGGGTCGGCGGATTAAGCGGCCCGGCAATCAGGCCAGTAGCAGTAAAGATGGTTTGGGAGGCTTATAATAAGATTAAGATTCCTATTATAGGCATGGGTGGTATAATGGATATAGAAAGCGCCTTGGAATTTCTTATTGCCGGAGCTACCGCGATCAGCGTAGGAACCGCGAATTTTATTAATCCGGGAGCGAGCCTTGAAATTATCTCTGGATTAAAGAAATATATGATGGATAACGGCATTTTGAACTTGAGTAATATTACCGGAAAGCTAAAAGCATGAGAGGGTTAAGTAACTCCGGGCCCTTGCGCCCGGCGCAAGGATTTCGCCAGACAAAAACTTGTGGTGCTCAAATTGTTCTTGCTCTGGATGTGGATACGATTGAAGAGGCAAAAAGATTTTTAGACAGCCTTTATCCCAAGATAAGTATTTTTAAAGTAGGCAGCCAGCTTTTTACTGCTTACGGACCTAAGATTATTGAAATGCTGCGTCAAAAAGGCGCCCAGGTCTTTTTGGATCTTAAATATTTTGATATTCCTAACACTGTGGCTAAAGCTGTCGCAGCGGCCGTGCGCCAGAGAGTAAAAATGCTTACTTTGCATATTTCTGGGGGTAAGGAGATGCTGGAAGCTGCCGTATCTTCCGCGAGAGAACAAGCAGAAGTTTCTAAAGTAACCCGTCCGCTGTTAATCGGGGTTACGGTTTTAACCAGCAATAACGCCAAGACCGAAGAGGTACTTGCGCTGGCAAAAGCGGGGATTGATTGTGGGCTGGATGGCGTAGTTTGTTCCGTTAACGAAACAACTGTCTTGCGAAAGAAAATAAAAAAAGATTTTATTATCGTGACTCCGGGAATTAGACTGAACGATTCAATTAAAGATGACCAAAAGAGAATAGCTACTGTGGGCCAGGCAGTAAAGGCAGGAAGCGATTTTTTAGTAATAGGCAGGCCGATTTTAAAAGCAGATAATCCGCTGGTAACAACCGAAGAAATTTTAGGAGATTTATCCCGTCTTCGTAAATGACTATGAAGACAGGATGTCGTTAAATAAGAACCCTGGGGGGTGTTTCATATGGCGCAAGAAATTAATGATTTGATTGCTAAAATACAAGAAGAGGGGGTGGCTGCGGCTGAAAAGCAGGCGGCGCAGATAAAGACTGAGGCAGTTTCCATGGCTCAGAAAATAATCGCTGAAGCAAAAATGCAGGCCGAGAAGATTATCGCGCAGGCTAACGTTGAGGCAAAGAAACTGGATGATGCTACCAATGCTTCTTTAAAACAGGCAGGACGGGATTTGTTGATTAGTTTAAAGAAAGAGATTAACTTTATGCTGGACAGGCTGGTTAAGTCAAATATGCGCCAGGTTTTGACTATGGAAGAATTGACCAGGATTATCAGGGACCTGATTAAGAGCGCGCCGCTTTCTTTGGGCAGCCAGATCGTTATTTCCCTTGCCCAGCAAGATAAGGATAAAATAGAAAAGGAATTTTTAAAACAGCTTGCGGAAGAGACAAAAAAACAGATAGTCTTAAATTCCGCGGATGAAATTGACGGGGGGTTTATAATCAGTTTTGATTCCGGAAAGTCCACATTTGACTTTAGCACCCACGCTTTAGCAGAGTATATATCCAGCTCCTTAAGGCCCGGGCTAAGCAAAATTTTAAAATCGGAATAAATGGGAGCTTATTACGCATATTTGATTTCCAGTCTGCCAATGCTTAATTTTTCTTCCCGGCCTCCTTTTGGCTTAGAGGATTTTCTTGCTAAGTGTAAAGGTCTAATCCCGGAAGCAGGGAGCGAGTTTTTGCGCGACGCCTGTTATCAAGAGGTATTTATTTTAACCGCAGGGGAAACTGCAACAGGCATACTGGGGAAATGGATCAATTTTGAGATAGCCTTAAGAAATGAATTGGCCCGCGGACGGGCCAGGCGCAAGAAGATAGATGTTTTAAAATTCATCCATCTTCCCGATGAACCTGAGGCCTATATCAGCCATATAGCTATGTCCGCTTATAGGAGTTCTTCTATATTGGAAGCGGAAAGGATCCTGGATAAGGCCAGATGGGATTTCTTGGAATCTTTAAGCCTTGGGCATTACTTTGATTTCGATTTTCTTTTGGTCTATCTTTTAAAACTTAAGATTTTAGATCGCTGGGATAAAGTACAAAAAGCGGATAAGGAATATTTGTTTAACCAGGCAGTCGGAAATTAATATGAGCAAAAAAAGAATCGGGCGCATCGTAAAAGTTAATGCCAATATGGTTGTCGCAGAAGTAGACGGGCATATTATTCAGAATGAAGTGGCTTATATTTTGCATGGCGCTGAGCGTTTAAAGGCGGAAGTAATCCGTGTGAGGGGGAATCGCGCGGAGATGCAGGTTTATGAAAATACAGCGGGCTTAAGGGCGGCTCAAGAGGTTGAATTTAGCGATGAGCTGCTTTCTGTTGAGTTGGGACCTGGATTATTAGGCCAGATTTTTGACGGCCTGCAAAATCCGCTTCCGGCATTGGCGGAAAAATGCGGTTTTTTCCTTAAACGCGGAATATATCTCGAAGCCCTTCCCGGTGAAACAGGCTGGGATTTTACTCCTTTAGTAAAACCAGGGGATAAGGTTTTGGCCGGCAGCTGGCTGGGTTTTGTTCCGGAGAAAATATTTAAACATTATATCATGGTTCCTTTTACGTTTTCCGGCAGCCTTGAGGTAATAAGCATTGTTTCTCCGGGCAGGTATAATTTAAAACAGCCGGTTGCTCAAATTAGAAGTATTGAAGGTAAAATACATGATGTTTTCTTGCAACAGATCTGGCCGGTAAAGATCCCTATCCAGGCCTATAAAGAGAAACTAAGGCCGCTTGAGCCATTGGTGACAAAAATGCGCTTGATTGATTCTCTTTTTCCGGTCAGCCGGGGCGGCACTTATTGTATCCCGGGCCCGTTTGGCGCGGGGAAAACTGTTTTGCAACAACTGACCAGCCGGCACGCGGAAGTGGACATAGTAATTATTGCCGCCTGCGGAGAACGCGCCGGCGAGGTGGTCGAAACACTTAAAACATTCCCTGAGTTAGTTGACCCGCGCACCGGTAAACCGCTTATTGACCGGACAGTGATTATTTGCAATACCAGTTCTATGCCTGTAGCTGCCCGGGAATCCAGCGTTTATACCGCGGCAACTATCGCGGAATATTACCGTCAGATGGGGTTAAATGTTTTGTTGCTGGCGGATTCTACATCGCGCTGGGCCCAGGCCATGCGCGAAATGTCCGGAAGACTGGAGGAGATTCCTGGAGAAGAAGCCTTTCCTGCTTATCTTGAATCGCGCATAGCTTCTTTTTATGAAAGAGCAGGGTTGGTGCGTTTGCATAATGGCTTGACCGGGTCTGTTACTATCGGAGGTACAATCAGCCCTGCCGGAGGCAACTTTGAGGAGCCGGTTACCCAGGCTACACTTAAGGTAGTCGGAGCTTTTCATGGGCTCTCCCGGGAACGCTCTGATGCGCGCAGGTATCCGGCAATCGATCCCCTGATTAGCTGGAGTAAATATAAAGGGTTTATTGAGCAGCAGAAAGAAGATCTTGGTCATGAGATCTTACGCAGAAGCAATGAGATTTTCCAGATGATGAAAGTTATCGGAGAGGAAGGGACGTCTCTTAAGGACTATATCGAATACCTTAAAGGTGAATTCTTTGACTTTGTTTATCTGCAGCAGAATGCTTTCGATCCGGTGGATGAGTCTGCTTCTCAGGAAAGGCAGGTTTATATATTTAACTTTATTTATGATATTTTGCTTGCTGAATTTAAACTGGAAGATAAGCAGGGCGCGCTGCATTTCTTCCAGCAGTTAAGGCAATTGCTGCGTACCTGGAATTCTGCCGCATGGGACAGCGTGGAGTTTAAAAAAATAGAAGAAGAGATACAAATATTTCTGGAAGAGAATAGAATTCAGAAGGCGGAGTAAAGGTGCAAAAAGTATATACTAATATTATTCAGATAGCCGGCGATGTTATTACCGTAGAAGCGGAGGGGGTGGGGTATCTGGATATTGCTGAAATTACCACCCGCCGGGGTGTATCCCTGGCCCAAGTTATTCGTATTGATTCCCAAAAAATATTTCTGCAGGTTTTTGCCGGAAGCCGGGGCATATCCACAGGCGACAAAGTAAGATTTTTAGGCCATCCCATGCGTGTTGCTACAGGAGAGAATTTATTGGGCCGAATATTTAATGGAAGCGGCCTGCCTTTAGACCACGGCCCGGCTCTATCGGAGGATATGGTTGAGATTGGCGCCCCTCCGGTTAATCCGGTAAAAAGAATAATTCCCGGCAAAATGATTCGTACCGGCATTCCCATGATTGACGTTTTTAATTCTTTGGTAGAATCCCAGAAATTGCCAATTTTTTCAATTGCCGGTGAACCATACAATGAACTTTTATCAAGAATCGCTATCCAGGCTGAAATTGATATTATTATCCTCGGGGGCATGGGTTTAAAATATGACGATTATTTATTCTTTAAAGAAACATTAGATAAGCATGGGGCTTTGAGCCGTTCTATATTTTTTATGCATACTGCGGCTGACCCTGTGGTTGAATGCCTGCTTGTGCCGGATATATCCCTGGCTGTTGCCGAGGATTTTGCTTTAAAGGGGAAGCGTGTACTGGTGCTGCTTAGCGATATGACTAATTTTGCCGACGCATTAAAGGAAATCTCCATAACCATGGAACAGGTCCCTTCTAACCGCGGCTATCCGGGGGACCTTTACAGCCAGTTAGCCAGCCGTTATGAAAAGGCAGTGGATTTTCAGGGAGCCGGCTCAATTACAATTCTTGCTGTAACCACTATGCCCGGAGACGATGTAACACATCCTGTGCCTGATAATACAGGTTATATTACCGAAGGGCAGCTATACCTTAAGGGTGGAATTATCGAACCATTTGGATCATTGAGCCGGCTTAAACAACAGGTAAACGGGAAAACCCGTTCGGATCACCGTACAATCATGGATATGATGATCCAGCTTTTTGCCAATTATCGGCAGACTGTCGAAAAACAATCTATGGGTTTTCAGATGAGCCCCTGGGACAATAAGTTGCTTAAATACGGCGGGCTTTTTGAGCAAAATATGATGTCGCTTAAGGTAAATATCCCTTTGGAAAAAGCTTTAGACCTGGGTTGGCAGATATTGGCAGAAGCTTTTAGCCCGGAGGAAACCGGGATCAAGCGTTCAATTATTGAGCGGTACTGGCCTCAAAAACAGTAGGTAATATGTAACAGGCAGTGTGCGGGCGGACAAAATCATTTAATAGATGGCCAAGATAAAACTCACCAAAGGCGAATTAAAAAGACAGCGGGATGCCTTAAAGCAATTTCAGCGTTATCTACCCACTTTGCAATTGAAAAAACAGCAGTTGCAGCTGGAAATACTGCAACAGAATCTAATCCTCGAAGAGAGAAAATATTCCTTAATCAAGAAAAGACAAGAGCTCGATCATTGGATTGGTTTACTGAACCACGCGGAGATCGATTTAAAACCTTTTTTGTCTCCAAGTAAAACAAATACCCATTTTAAGAATATCGCCGGAGTTAACATCCCTGTTTTTGATTCGCTGGAATTCGAGGCCAGCGAATATGATCTATTTTCTACTCCTTTGTGGATTGACGCGGCAATTGAGGCACTCAGGGAAATGGTTATTTTAAAAAAAGAAATTTCTCTGCGTCATGAAGGTATTGCCGTATTGCGGCATGAGCTGCGTATTACGACTCAGCGGGTAAATCTCTTCGAGAAGGTTAAAATCCCGCAGGCGGAAGAAAACATCCGCCTGATCAAGATTTACATAGGAGACCAGATGGCCAATGCCGTGGGGCGTTGTAAAATCGCCAAAAGGAAAATTGAAGAGTTGGTTTTGGAAGAGGCGGTATTATGATAGTTAAAATGAAGAAAGTTTTTTTGTTTATCCGCCAGGCTCAGGCTAAAGACGCCTTGGATGATTTAGGCTCTTTTGGCCTTATCCATGTTGAGCACGAGATTATTCCTTCCGGCTCCGAACTTAATGAAGTAGGCGAAAAGTTAAGCCTGGTTGAACAAACCAGGTCTGTTTTATCAACGGCTGAAAATAAAACTCCGGGAAAATATATAATCCGCAAATCAGAAGATTTGTATGCTGTTTGTCACCATATTCTTGATTTAAAGAAAAGATATGATCAGTTAAGAGAGTATTCGGTAACTTTGAATAGCTGGGTAGATTTATGGGAGCATTGGGGTGATTTTGACCCTTCCCAAGTAAAGGCGCTACGGGAAAAAAACATTTTGATTAAATTTTATCAGATTCCCAGGGATAAGATTAAAAGTTTGCCGCAAGACGTTTTATTAAAAAAGATTTCGGCCCAGGGATCCCTGGTAAATTGTCTAGTTGTCGCGACAGAAAGCATAGAGATCGGTTTTAAAGAGATAGAGCCGCCTAAATTATCGCTATCCGGTATGAAAAACAGGCTTAGCGAAGACAACAAGATTATGCAGAATATAAAAGAAGAGTTGTCTGCGCATTTGGTTTATAGCAATGATCTTATCTCCGCCGAAGAAAATCTTTTAAATCAAAAAGATTTTTATTCTGTTTTAAAAGGCATGGGGCAGGCAAATAAAATTGTTTATTTGAAGGGTTATATCCCCGTTGATGCAGAAACTACCTTGATTGAGCAAGCAAAACAAAACGGCTGGGGAATTTTAACCCTTGAACCCGATGAACAAGATGCCGTGCCGACCTTGCTGCGCAATCCTGCCTGGATCTCGCTTATAAAACCTGTGCTAAAACTACTGGAACTTGTTCCCGGATACCGTGAGCTTGATATCAGCCCTCTTTTTATCATATTTTTCAGCCTTTTCTTTGGCATGCTTATTGGCGATGCCGGCTATGGGATGGTTTATTTGCTGCTTAATTTCTGGCTCAATAAGAAAATCGGATACAAAGTTAAAGATAAAAGTGTTTTTTTTCTCTTTTATATCTTAAGTTTTTGCGCTATTATATGGGGGTTATTAACCGGAACTTTCTTTGGCCAGGAGTGGTTGTCAAATATGGGGGTTCAACCCCTGGTCCCGGAGCTGCTTAATACGTCTTTTATCCAGGCTTTATGTTTCTTTATCGGTGCTCTGCACCTGTCTCTGGCTCATGGCTGGAGGGCGATATTAAAAGCGCCATCATTATCAGCCCTGGCGGATACGGGGTGGATTCTTGTTATCTGGTCGGTATTCTTCCTTGCTAAAAGCTTGCTTTTGGGAGATATCTTTCCTCCATTCGGGAGCTGGTTGATTATATCCGGTTTAGTCCTGATTTTATTCTTTAGCAGCCCGCAAAAAAATATATTTAAAACAATCGGCGCGGGCTTAGGTACAATAGCTTTAAGCCTGGTAAATAACTTTACCGACGTAGTTTCCTATATCCGTCTTTTTGCGGTGGGTTTGGCCGGGGTAGCTATAGCAGATGCTTTTAATGCTATGGCTGCCGGTATAGTTAAGAAAGGTGATTTCTTAACTATAATTATAGCTGTTTTAATTGTCATCTGCGGGCATGTGCTTAATATCATTTTGGGCCCGATGTCGGTTTTAGTGCACGGGGTAAGGCTTAATGTGCTGGAGTTTTGCAGTCACGCCAATGTCGCCTGGGATGGATTTGCGTATAAACCGTTTTGCAAGAAATAATAAGGAGAGCTAAAATGGAAACAGGGGCTTTAATGCAATTTAAGGATTTGGGGCTGGGGTTAGTTTTGGGGCTTTCAGCTTTGGGCTCTGCCTCAGGGGCAGGAGTAGCAGGAATGGCTGCGATAGGGGCATGGAAGAAGAATTTTAACCAGAATAAAAGCGCTTCATTTTTGCTGGTTGCTTTAGTCGGTGCGCCTTTAACGCAGACAATCTATGGCAATATCGTAATGACTAAGATGATCGAGCTGGCTAATAAAGGACAATATCTGTGGGGGGTTGGTGCTTTTGCCGGAATGGCAATAGGGCTTTCTGCTTATTTTCAGGGCAAATGCGCCGCCTGTGCCTGCGATGCTATGGGTGAAACCGGTAAGGGTTTTGGAAATTACCTGGCAGTTCTTGGAATTACTGAAACCGTTGCGCTTTTTGTCATGGTTTTTACTTTGATTATCCTGGGTAAACTCTCCACGGTATAGTAACCTGGATTTCAGGGCGATTAGCTCATCCCCTACGAGGATTTCGCTAATCGAAGGTACAAAAAACCTAAATCTTGGGGCGATTAGCTCAGTTGGTTAGAGCGTCTGATTTACATTCAGAAGGTCAGGGGTTCAACTCCTCTATCGCCCACCATAAACTTAGAAATAAATAGTGGATTTTAACTTAAAAGACAGTATAATAAATTCCTAAAATTTATTTGCGGGGGTCGTGGCCTAGTCTGGTTTAAGGCGCCTCCCTGTCACGGAGGAAATCGCGAGTCCAAATCTCGTCGGCCCCGCCAATTTTTATCCTTCCTATTGAGATTTCCCAAAGGCATCTTTTGCCTTGAGTTTTCCCGCCGCGGGTGCTACCATAATTTAAGTTTTTAAGCATAAGCTGTCTATAAGCTTAAAAGATGATAAAGAAAGTCTTACTTTCTTTAATTATAATCTTTAATTTTATACCTAAAGCCTATAGCTATGAACTACTTAATAATGAACAGTTAATCTTGGGTTTAAGCACTTATTTCCGCACGGACCTGGTTAATTTTAAGAACGTAGTGGATTTAGACAGCCATAATAGGGATGACCATTCTGTTTATCTGGGCATAGATTATAGTTTTGCTTTTAGCGCTGATTTCAAAGATACGGGAAATAAATTTTATATTAAACTGGAGCGTAATGGGCCGTATGACTACAGCGCTCCTGTCTTTATTCATAACACATTAATTAACTCCGGAGGCAGGGTAGAGAAATATCGCAATGCGGAATTACTCCCTCAGGTTGAAGAGCTTTGGTTAGATAATAAGCTTCGGGGCAATCTTGGCCTTAAGACCGGAATATATATTTATGAAGTAGGCAATGGTTTTAGCCTCAATGGCGGGTATGAGAACTACGGAATTACCCTGTATCAAGAGACGCAAAATTATTTTTGGCGCCTTTATTACTGCCGGCCTGATCTAATCTATAAGACTCCTTTAGGCCCTCACATTAAACAGGAGGAAGAGCAGGGGCAGAAATATGAACCAAATGCGGCTAATTTTTTTGCTGTAGATGTAAAAATTAACGCAGGCAAACAGGTATTTTGGCCCTATCTGGGCATGTTGGCAGATTATACTTCTAATGGTAAAAGGGATAATCTTTTTGCTGCTCCTGTAAAAAGAGATTTATTGGGTACTTTTGGAACTGCCTGGGAGTATAATGCTGACGAATTTAGGCTAAAATTAGAAGCAGCGCATAATTTCGGTTATGCCCGGAGCCAGGATAGTGTTTATAAGGATATCCAGCATACCGGTTACATGTTTTACTCCGGATTAGATTATCCTATCGGAAAGTTCGTTCCGGAATTGCAATTTCTGTTTTGTTCCGGTAATAAGACCACTCCGGAGATGGCGGAGAACGATGACGTCCTGTATCCCGGGAGTAAGAATCGGGCTTTTAGTTATTATTCTCCGACTAACGTTAATTTGGGAGATTCAATAAGCACCAGCAATGTGGATATGCTTCCCATTGTAGCGATGGGCGGCGGTTATGGTTTAAATTATGGAGTTGCGCGGCCGGGCACGTTTTCTTCGGGGGATTTTGATAACCTGATTATGCCTTCGATCGGCTTTGATTATAATCTTACGGAAAAGCTTTGCCTGGGTTTGTATGGATTTTATCTTAGCGCGTTTAGCCGTCCGGTGGGCAGATTAAACGGCAAAGGCAGGTATCTTTCCCGGGATTTAGGCTATGAGGCAGATATTTATATTGATTATAAGGCAAGCGCGCATATGACCATTGGTTTCTTAAGCGGGTGTTTTATCCCGGGTAAGTTTTATAAAGAGAAACGCGATGATACAGGCGGAAGTTTATTCAGCCCTTATTTGCGCGGCGATGGCTCGGCAAATAACGCGTATCAGCTTGAGTTTTATGTGGAGTTAAAATTCTAATTGTACCCTTGCGGGTTAACACCCGGCCCGAAAGGAAGTGGCCGGTGTACCCTTGCGGGTTAACACCCGGCCCGAAAGGAAGTGGCCGGTGTACCCTTGCGGGTAAGGAGGAGTTGAGATGGCGACAATAGATGATTTTAGAAAGCTGGATTTAAGAATAGCAGAGATAAAAGAGGTTAATGAACATCCGAATGCGGATAAACTGTTAATTTTGACCTTGGATTTAGGTGACAGGCAGAAACAGGTAGTTGCCGGAATCAAAAGTTTTTATTCCAGGGACGAGCTCTTGGGTAAACAGGTGGTCCTGGTGGATAATCTTGAACCGGCAATCTTGCGCGGGGTAGAAAGCCAGGGGATGATTTTAGCCGGTTCTGATGAAAATACCCTGGCTATCCTTAACCCCGAGAAGAAACTTAAATTAGGAAGCATTGTTAAATGATTAAACAATTTGTCCCTCAGGAGTTTTGCCTTAAATGCCGGGGTTGTTGCCGGTTTAAAGAAGCTGATTCAGTATGGAGCCCGTGCCTTCTGGATGAGGAGATCCAGGAGCTATTAGACAAAAAAGGCATCCCCATCGCTTCTATTTCAATTGATCGCCGTATACAAGCTGTATCCGGCCCTAACGGGTTAGATTTTATCTGCCCGTTTTTAAGCAGCCCGGATAATAAATGCAGGATTTACGATATGCGGCCATTTGAATGTCAGTTGTATCCTTTTTTGATTAATTTACGCAAGGGCAAAGTACTTTTGACCGTTGACCTGAATTGTCCTTATGTTTGCGAAAAGATAAATAGCCCGGAGATCAAGGAATATATCTCTTATCTTGCGGGTTATTTGAATGCTCCGGAACAGCTGGAGATGCTGGAAAGTAATCCCCAGATTATCCAGGCCTATGAAGAGGTAAGGGAGGTTGCTGAATTAAGATTTCCCCGTGAAACTAAATAAATTAACCTTAAGAGACCGGGAATTATTTAATAAACATCTTGTTTTTACCAGGCGGGAATTAGCGGCATTTTCCTTTGCTAATATCTACGTTTGGCGGGCGATCTTTGATATTCGATGGGTTTTAATAGGGGGCAGCCTTTGCATATTCTTCCGCGATAATATTGGCTGTTTTATGTACTTGCCGCCACTGGAAAAAGAGCGCCACCCTCTGGTTATAAGGCAGGCATTTACGATTATGGACGGTATTAATAAAAATCAGGATATCTCGCGCATTGAAAATATCGAGGAGGCAGACTTAGAATATTACCGGGCTTTAGGTTATTTGTGCCAGCAAAAATACCCTGATTATCTTTGTCTAAGGAGCGACCTGGCGCTTCTTAAGGGGAATAAATTCAAATCTCAACGTGCCGCGTATAATTTTTTTGTCAAAAACTTTAATTTTGAAGCGTTAGAATTTAGCTTAGAGGATAAAGGCGGCTGCCTAAGCTTGTTTGATGATTGGGTAGAAGACCGTAAAGCGCATTGTAATGAAGATGTCTATCGCGGCATGTTAGAGGACAACCGCAAAGTAATTAAGGAAGCATTGCATAATTATAAGCAGCTTGGTTTAGAGGGCTTAGTAGTTAAGATTGACAAACAGGTCAAGGGGTTTACTTTGGGCTATAGATTAAATAATGATACGTTTTGTATACTCTATGAGATCACAGACCTTTCTATCAAAGGGCTGGCGCAATTTATATTCCGCCGTTTCAGCCAGGAATTAAAAGATTATAAATATATTAATATTATGGATGATTCGGGATTGGATAACCTTAAGAAAGTAAAACTTTCTTATAAGCCGGAACGGTTGATTGCCGCCTATATCGCGACTAGAGATGTCTAAGCATATCGATGAGGTAGAATTTACTATATTTGACACCGAGACAACCGGGCTTAATCCAAATTCTGGAGATCGTATAGTTGAACTGGCGGGCCTCAGGGTTAAAGGCAGGGAGAGGATCGCCAAATTTGATGCGTTAGTTAATCCGGGAAGAGAAATCTCCCCGGAAGCTTTCGCGGTGAATAAAATCACTCCGGAAATGCTCAAGGATGCCTCTGATATAGGGATAATAATGCCGAAGTTTCTGGACTTTATCCAGGGCAGCTATCTTTGCTCCTACAATGTAGAATTTGATCTGAGTTTTCTGAATAATGAATTAAAAATCAGCGGCCTGCCGGCATTAAGCGGGCAGACTACCTTTGATATATTGACCATGGCAAGGCGCCTTATGCCAAATCAAGAGCGTTACGCGCTTTGGTTTATTGCCGATAAATTAGGGTTTAAGACTAAACAGCAGCACCGGGCTTTTACTGATGTGGAAATGGCTTGGGAAGTTTTTGATAGGTTCAAAGATATGTGCCTGGAAAAAGGAATTACAGGCTTTACAGATTTCTCCAGTCTTTTTGCTTTCAACCCGGAATTTTTGGAAAGCCCGGCTTTTTTAAAAATATCCCAGGTTGAGAAGGCGATCAATTTAAAGGCACATTTAAAGATAAAATATTTGTCTACAAAAGATGCGGGTATTTCTTTAAGAGAGATAATTCCCAGGCAAATCAGGCAGAATGGTAAAAATAAATATTTAATCGGTTTCTGTTGCTTGAAGCAGGAGGAGCGCATGTTTAAGATCGATAATATACTGGGGCTGGAGATAGTTCAGTAATAGATGAAAGGCAGGGATTATGTTTGCCAGGCATAAGGATAATTTAGGAGCGGAACGCAGAAAATATATCCGGTTGGATACTGTTTTGCCTGTGCAATTCCGCCTGGAAAGTTTGGATAGCAAGCAATCCCTTTCACCCTGGATCCAGGGGTTTACCAATAATATCGGGCACGGAGGCATCTGTCTTTCAGTAAATGATCTTTCGCCCGAGTTTATTAAGCTAATCCAGGAAAAGAAGGTTAGGCTGGCCATAGAGATTGAGATGCCGTTAGGCGGTAAATCAATATGCGCATTGGTCTCGCTGGCCTGGACAAAAGAGAACGGCGGCCTGTCAAACCGTTTTATGCTGGGTTTGGACTATGAAAAGATCAACCAGGGGCAAAATTATATTCTTATCCGTTATGCCTGGGCAAAAAAGTTATTCTTTCCCCTGGTGGTTCTGGCTATTGCCATTTTGAGCTTGTCTTTGGGTTTCGGCGCCTATTTAAACATGCAGCTGACCCATAAGAACAAGATGCTTGTTGAGGAGCTCGTAGGGGTATTACAGGAATCTAAGCTTGTCAAACAACAGTTAGAGCAAATAGCCCGGGAAAAAGTTACGTTACAAAGTAAGATTGAATCACTGACCCTGCAAATTAAATCTGCTGTTGAGACAAAAAGTGAGCAAGTTCCCGTTGCGATTGATAATACAAAGGAATTGAATGGCGTAATTTTAAAGCTTGCCCAGGAAAGAGACCTTTTACAGGCAAAACTGCTTGCTTTGCAGTTAAATGAGAAAACAGCCCAGGCGGAATCACTGCGGCTTGCGACTAAAAAGATAATTTTGGAGAAGGCGAATTTGGATAAAATGTATCAATGGTTTAAAGTCCGCCAGAATCCGCGCACGGGTTTAGTAATGAGTTTTGAGGGAGATAAAGATATCGACAGCTGGGCGTTTCTTTATGACCAGGCTTTGCTTATCCAGGTTTATATTAAATTCTCAGATTTTTCCCGGGCAAAAAAGATCCTTGATTTTTTTGCTAATGACGCCAAGAGGGAAAATGGATGGTTTCTCAATGCTTATTATGTTAATGATGGCTCACCGGCGGAGTTTGTGTTGCACTGCGGGCCGAATATCTGGTTGGGTATCTCAATTCTCCAGTATACCCAGGCAACCGGGGATAAGAAATATTTGAGGATAGCCGAAGAGATTGCCCAAAATATAATCAAATTACAGGATTCCGATCCTGATAATGGTATCCGCGGGGGACCGCAAATGAGCTGGTATTCCACGGAGCATCATTTGGATGCGTATGCTTTTTATAAAATGCTCGCGAGAGTCACTAATAGGGATCAATATGAACAAGCAGCGGATAAAACATTAAGCTGGCTGGTGCGCCATACCTATGACAGGCAGGATCTGCCGATTAAGCGCGGCAAAGGCGATTCTACTATTGCTACAGATACTTATGCCTGGTCAATCGCCGCTATTGGACCGGGGAAGCTAAAGACTTTAGGCATGGATCCGGATAAAATTATGGAGTTTGTCGAAGAGAATTGCAGCGTTGAAGTTGATTTTAACCGTCCGGGCGGACAAGTAGTTAAAATTCAAGGTTTTGATTTTGCGCCGGCCCGTAATATTCCCAGGGGAGGAGTGGTTTCAAGCGAATGGACAGCTCAGATGGTTGTGTCATTTAAGATCATGGCGGACTATTATCTTAAAGGCAGGCAAGCAGATAAGGCTGCTGTTTATCAGGATAAAGCCGATAATTACCTGGGGCAGTTAGGAAATATGATTATTTCCAGCCCTTCTCCTTCCGGCCAGGGTGAAGGCTGCCTTCCTTATGCCACGCAGGATTATGTGGATACGGGTCATGGCTGGATGACCCCGAAAGGCAAGCATACCGGTTCAGTATCAGGGACCGCGTATACTATTCTTGCCTATTACGGCATTAACCCCTTGGAACTTAAATAATGCGGCCCCTGCCCATAAAGCGCAAGTTAAACAGTATTTTCCTAAAACTTTATTCTTTTTTCGGCCCGCAGCATTGGTGGCCGGCGGATGATAGTTTTGAGGTGATTATAGGCGCAATTCTTACGCAAAATACCAATTGGGCTAATGTAGAGAAAGCGATTCTTGCGCTTAAAGAAAAAAGATGCCTTAATCCCAGGGGGCTTTCGGAACTTCCTCCTCATAAGCTGGCGGGTTTAATTAAAAGCGCCGGTTATTATAATGTTAAAGCATCCAGGCTTAAAAACTTTCTAAAATTTTTCTTTAGTTTCTATTCGGATGATATAAAATGTATGGGCGCTCAAGATTCAGTGATTTTACGCGGGCAATTGCTTGCGGTTAAAGGGATCGGCCCGGAAACCGCGGATTCTATCCTGCTTTATGCGTTAAATAAACCGGTGTTTGTCATCGATGCTTATACCAAAAGAATATTCTCCCGGCATCATATTTTAAAAGAAGAGATTACTTATGAGCAGGCCCAAGATATCTTCATGCGTAACCTTAAGAATGATGTGAAGTTGTTTAATGAGTATCACGCCCTTTTAGTAAAATTAGGTAAGGATTACTGCCGTAAACATAATCCTAAATGTGAAATTTGCCCGCTCCATGGTCAATAAAAAACGCCTGACACAAACAATTAAAAAATTAATTTCCCTGGATTCCCAAAACCCTCCGGGTGACGAGGAGAAGATCGCCGGTTTTGTCAGCGTTTACTTAAAAGCCCTGGGGCTTAAAACCAGGACTTATACATTCAGCGATAAAAGGGTTAATGTCTTAGCGGTTCTTAAGGGTGCCAAAAGCGAAAGTTCACTTCTCTTTACTCCGCACCTGGACACTGTTCCGGCTGGCAGGAGCTGGAAGACGAATCCGCTTAAGGCTAAGATTATCGGAGATAGAATCTATGGTTTAGGCGCGACTGACTGCAAAGGCAACCTGGCCAGTTCCCTGGAAGCGATTAATTCAATAGTTGAAGAGGAAATTAAACTCGATTATGATTTAGTATTTGCCGCGACTGCTGATGAAGAAAGCGGTTCGACTTTAGGATTAATACCTTTGCTTGAGCGAAAGATTTTAAAGGCAGATGCCGCAGTGGTCTTGGACGCGGATGAGTTTGAAATTATTGTTACGCAAAAGGGGCTAATGCATCTTAAAGTGTATATTAAAGGCAGGAAAGCGCATGGCGCCTATCCCTGGCTGGGGGTTAATGCCATAGATATAGCAGCCAGGGTAATCATAGATCTAAAAAAACAAAGGAGTAATTATAAAAAGAACAAGTATTTGCGGGAACCTACTATTAATGTTGGTACTATAAGCGGAGGGGACAAGGTAAATGTGGTCAGTGATTGGTGTGAGTTCGGATTAGATTTTAGGTTCTTGCCGGGAGAATCGGAGAAGAAAATTTTAGATTCCCTGAAAAAGACTATTTTAAAATACACCAGGAATTTTAAAATTGATGTCCAGTGGGTGCAGGACCCTTATACTATTGACTCCGCGCATCCTTTGGTTAAGGGCCTGGTCAGCGCGATGAAGGATTGTAAAGTCAGCCCGCAAATAAGCGGATCAGAAGGGGCCACGGTGATAACCTTTTTCAAGCTTAAAAACATCCCGGCTGTGGCCACGGGCTTTGGCACTAAGAAATGCGCGCATGTTGCGGATGAATACGCCTGTTTGAGCAATTTGTATAAAGGTGCCCAGGTATTAGTATCATTCTTGGAGAATTATAAATTTGACTGATTAAAAGGGAGAATTAGAATGGAAATGTTAAAAATATCTAAAAAACTGCGGCTCAAGAAACCATATCTTATTGTTGCCTGGCCAGGCATGGGCGAGGTGGCGTTTAAAGCGGCAGCTTATTTAATTGAAGAATTAAAGGCTCAGGAATTCGCCCAGATTCTGCCGGAGGAGTTTTTTTATCTGACAGGCAGTCTTATACAGTCCGGAATATTAGAAACACCGCAACTGCCGCAGGGGAAATTTTATTATTGGAAGAATCCGGCGGCAAAACGCGCGGGGACGGGGAAAAACGACCTGGTTATTTTTCTAAGCAATGCCCAGCCGGACTTAGCCAAGGCGGATAGCTACGCAAAAATAATTATTGATTTGGCTAAAAGCTTAGGCGTAGAAATGCTCGTTAGTTTTGCTTCTATGCCCCAGGCAACCGATCATACGCAGGATTCGCGCGTCTGGTTTGCGGCAACGGACCAGAAAACAAAGGAGAGCCTGGCAAAGTATAATTTTAGCGTGCTCAAAGACGGACAGATCAGCGGAATGAACGGCCTGTTTCTGGGCATAGCCAAGAAAGCCGGATTAAAAGGGTTTTGCCTGCTTGGAGATATACCGCTTTATACTATCCAGATTGAAAACCCCAAAGCTTCAGCCGCTGTACTTGTCGGTTTAGGAAAAATATTAAATATGCAGATAAATGTGCAGCCATTGAAAGAACAGGCACAGGCCATGGAAAATGAAATTAATAAACTGCTGGATTATCTGAAGCTTGGTAACCCCGGCCAGGATGCCCCTATCGGAGAAGAGGAAGTAGAGTTGATCAAGAAAACCTTAAGCCAGCTTACTAAATTACCGGTTTCGGTAAAAGAAAAAATTGAAAAGCTTTTTGAAGAAAGCCGTCTTGACATTTCCAAAGCCAGCGAGTTAAAAGTGGAATTGGACAAATGGAATGTTTATAAAGAGTATGAAGACCGGTTTTTGGATTTGTTCAGGAAGAAGACAGATAAGGATAATTAACAGATGCCCGGGACGGGAATAAAAGTCGTCCTTTTTGATTTGGGAAATGTCCTGGTGGATTTTGACTTAGAACCTGCCATAAAAAGGATCTCCAGTTTTTGCAATAAGGACTCTAGAGAGATATCTAAGCTTTTCCTTGATTCAGGCGCCGCTAATTCTTTTGAAAAAGGGCAGCTTTCTCCGGAGGAATTCTATAAACAGGCAAAAGATTTGCTGGAGATAAAACTGGGGTATGAGTCTTTTGTCCCCATCTGGAACGAGATATTCTTTTTTAGTTCAAAAAACCGCGCTGTTTATCATATCGCTAATTGTCTTAAAAAAAACTACCGCATTTGCCTGCTCTCTAATACTAATATTCTGCATTATAAGTATATTAAAGATAATTTTCCCATCTTTAGCATTTTCGAAAGATTATTCTTGTCTTTTGAGATAGGTTCTGCTAAACCGGATAAATTAATTTATGAGAAGGTAACCAGGGCATTAGGTGTGGCGCCGGAAAATATATTTTATACCGATGACCGCCCCGAGCTGATAAAGAGTGCTGCCGGCCTTGGGATAAAAAGTTTCATTTTTACCAGCGCTGAACAATTAATCAAGGATCTAGCCAGTTTGAATATTATCTTGAGAGGCTATCAGGAATCTTTCCCGCCAGAAGCCTTTTTGGAATAGCCCTGTAAATCCCGTAACCCCTTATTAAACTTGCGGTTTAATCCCAAAAGTAATATAATATTTAAATGGGTTTCTGCCGAAAAATCAATATCCTTTATATAATTACAAAGCTAGAATTAGGCGGGGCCCAGAAGCAGCTTTTAAGTCTTGTCCGGGGGCTGGATAAGGAAAGGTTTAATCCGTACATTCTTACTTCTTGTAACGGCTTATTGATTAATACGGCAGAAGAAATACCAGGCTTAAGATTAATACGCTGCAGGTTTATGGAGCGGCGGATCCGGCCGATCAAAGATATTTTAGCGTTTTTTTTCATATATCGTTTTATAAAGAAAAACAATATAGATATAGTCCATACGCACAGCTCCAAAGCGGGTATCTTGGGAAGATTAGCGGCTAAGGCATCAGGGATAAGGATAATTATCCATACTGTCCATGGCTGGAGTTTCCATGATTATCAGCCCGGGGTAGCTTATTATTTTTATTTATTTTTAGAGAAGGTTTGCGCGTGTTTTTCCGGCGCGATAATCGTAGTGTCCCAATGGGATAAAATGCGGGCCTTGCAAAAGAAAATCGGCGGACAGGATAAATTCAAGTTGATAAGGTATGCCGTGAATCAGGAGGAGTTTAAAAACAGCACGGGAGTTTCCCGGGTAAAAAAAGAATTTGGTTTAACCGGAGAAGATCTGGTTGTAGGCATGACGGCTTGTTTTAAACCGCAGAAATCCCCTTTGGATTTTATAAAATTGGCAGGTGCCATTAAAAAAGAGCTGCCTAATGTTAAATTCATTTTGGTCGGCGATGGGATCTTGCGCGGGAAGATTTGCGAATTAATAGGCAGGCTTGATTTAGGAAAACAAATAATCCTGGCAGGTTGGCGCAATGACATTGCTTCAATTCTATCCTGTTTAGATGTTTTTGTTTTGACTTCATTATGGGAAGGCTTGCCGATTTCTGTTTTGGAAGCAATGTCTGCGGGTTTACCGGTAATAGCCACCGATACCGGCGGGGTCAGGGAAGTTGTTTTAGAAGGCAAGACGGGATATTTGGTTAAGCCCGGGGATATAGAAGCATTACGGGACAGGCTAAGAGAATTATTAATAAAACCTTCTCTGAGGGAAGAATTTTCCAGGCTTGCTGTTTCAGCCTTGGAATATAATGAGTATTCGTTAGATAATATGCTTAAAAAAACCACCCAACTTTATTCAGATTTATACATTCACAGCCAAAACCGCGTCACTTCAAAAGTGTATTCGTAGGTTATTTTTTAGGAGGAGGGCAGATGCTTAGATACTTAATTATTTTTTCCGGTGCTTTAATTTCCAGTATGCTCTGCATATTTTTATTGGCCAAAACTTCTTTAAAACACAAAATACTGCAAGCAAGAAACATCCCTCTGGCGGGAGGTTTGGGGATAGGTATTGCTTTTGTATTTTCTGCCTGCCTGGGCGCATATGTGTTTGGTATTGCCGGCAGTAAAATGTTCATTGTCCTGGGGATTTCTCTCCTGATGTTGTTTTTCGGCATAATTGATGATTTAAAAGAATTGTCTATCCTGCAAAAATTCCTCGCCCAATCTTTTTGCGCAGCCTTATTAATCTCCTGCGGCGTGATGACTGATATTATGTACCTGGGGTTTTGGGGCAATGCCGCAGTTACATTTTTTTGGATTTTAGGTATTACCAATGCTTATAATCTATTGGATATTATGGATGGGTTGGCTGCGGGCACCGCCTTAATTGTAAGCAGCGCATTGTTAGTGATAGCCTTTTTTACCCGGGATTTAAATATGCAAATCTTATCCCTTATTTTATGCGCGGTAACATGCGGCTTCCTGGTCTTTAATTTGCCTCCAGCCAGAGTATATCTTGGTAATTCGGGAAGCCACTTCCTGGGTTTTATGATTTGCGCCATTGCCTTAATTTTACATTATGCCTCCAGGAATAACGCTTTTGCTTTATTAAGCCCGGTAATAATCCTGTGGCTGCCTATTACAGATACTCTGCTGCTTATTATTTTCAGGATAATGAAGAAAAGAATGCCTTTTAAGAAGAGCAATGATCATATAGCGTTTAGGATAAGGTTTTCTTCCTCTCCCATAAGGACTATCCTGGTTATGTTCTTATTATGTTTTATTTTCTCTTTTGCGGGGGTGATTTTAACAAAAGTTACTAATTTCTGGGCTATCGTTATCCTTATGGCTATGTTTTTGTTCAGCGTCATTCTATTCTGGAAACTGATTAAAATAGATACACATGAGTAAAAAGAAAATCGTTATCCTGGGGGCGGGATTGGCGGGTTTAAGCGCGGCCTGGCATCTTCAGAAGAAGGCGGTAGAGTGTTTTGTGTTTGAAAAAGAGCCTGTCGTGGGCGGGTTATGCCGTTCTAAGCAGGTTAAAGATTTTATTTTTGACTATGATGGCCACCTCCTGCATTTTAGAAATAAATATACCCTGCGGTTGGTAAGAAGATTGTTAAAGGGAAATTTGGCCTGCCATGAAAGAAGCGCATGGATTAATAGTTTCGGTGTTTTCAGCCGTTATCCTTTTCAGGCGAATCTTTACGCCTTGCCCGGGCCAATAGCGAAAGAATGCCTGTTTGGATTCTTAAGAGCCAGCCAATCCCGGCAAAACAGAGCTCCCGCAAATTTTCTTCAATGGATAAACGCCTCTTTTGGCAAAGGTATATCCAGGCATTTTATGGTTCCTTATAATGAGAAATTCTGGACTGTCCCTTTAAGTGAAATAACCTGTGACTGGACAAATAATTTTATTCCCCGTCCTAAACCATCTGAGGTGATCGAAGGCTTCTTTACGGAAAACAAACATCGCTTTGGTTATAACGCTAATTTTTGGTACCCCCGGCAGGCAGGCATAGGGCAGCTCCCCCTGGCATTTGAACAACAATTGCGCAATGTTTCCAAGAATTGTTGTATTAGCGCGATAGACCTGCAAAACAAGGAGCTTTATGTCGCGGGAAAGGCAAAAGTTAAGTTTGACACTTTGATTTCAACAATGCCCCTGCCCGAATTGGCAAAAATAATCCGGCCTTTGCCAGCTAATATCTTGGATATGTTCAGAAGATTACGCTGGAACTCAATATTCAACCTTAATCTTGGAATAGAAGGAGCCTGCCAGGAAGGCAGGCATTGGGTATATTGCCCGCATAAGGATACTGTTTTCTTCAGGGCGGGTTTTTTCCATAATTTTTCTAATAATATTGCCCCTGGCGGTAAGAGCGCCATATATACCGAAGTGGCGTATTCTGAAAACAAACCGGTTAATAAGGAGCAGATTGTCCCCAGGATAATAAATGACCTTAGGGCTTGCGGGATATTGGGTAAGAAGAATAAGGTATCTGCCATGGATATAAATGATATAAAATATGGCTACTTAATTTACGACAAATATTATCTCCGGGCTACTGCGGCAATCAAGGAATTTTTATTGCGCAACAGCATAATTACCTGCGGCCGCTATGGAAGTTGGCAATACATGTCTATGGAGGATGCGATATTTGATGGTAAGCGGGCAGCAGATAAGGTTAAGAAATGAAAAGAATAATTGAAGCTTTGCTGTTTTTTGTGTTTCTGGTTATTTTATTATATGTAGGCAGGGATAAGCTCGAAGCATTCTTTTATAACCAGGGTAATGATTATTTTGGGCGTTCTTTAGACAAAGAAGCAATAAAATCATATGAGGTCGCTCTTAAAATAAATCCGCAATCTTGGCAGGTTCATTTGGGATTAGCAAAAGCATATGAGGATATCAAGAATTATGATAAAGCCGCGGATGAATACAACGAAGTCTTAAACATAAATCCGCTTTGTGTAAAAGCATACCAGGGTTTAGCAGGGACCTATTCTCAAAAAGGCAGCTATGTTGAGGCCCTAAGCGTCATTAAACAGGCGCGTGAGAAGATCCCTGATAATCCGCAGTTAAATAAATTCTCGCAGGAGTGCTGTTACGATTTTGTGTCTTCTGCGTTAGGTAAGAGCGAAAAATTGTTTCAGATGAATAAAAGCTCAGAAGCAGTATCGCTCTTAAGGGAAACGCTTGAAACTTGCCCCGGTTTTGCCGCAGCTCAATATATGCTGGGTTATTATTATTTTTGCCTTAAAGATTATGATAAGGCCGAAACCAGCCTGAAAGAGGCTTTATCAATAGACCCGCAGTTTCATTATGCGCATAAATTACTCAGTCAGGTATATTTTAAAAAAGGGGATTATTCAAGAGAACTATCTTCTGCCAGGGAAGCGTTCGCGTTGAATAATGACAATGCCGCTATTTGTAATGACCTTGGCCTGGCGCTAATGCACCAGGAGCGGTATGCGGAAGCAATTACTTATTTAAAAAAGGCAGTCAGCCTTGAGCCGAATAACGCAGATTATATTTATAGTTTAGGTAGTCTCTATCGGGATAATAAAATGTTCAACCAGGCAATCTCGGAATACAATAAGCTCAGCACCTTAAAGAACGATTATCCTAACCTGCACAATGATTTGGCTGATATTTACGTTGATTTAAACAATCGCGCGCAGGCTGTTTTAGAGTATCAGAAAGAAACGCAATATTGCCAGCAGGGGATTAAAAATAATCCTGATAATCCTGTCCTGCTTAATAATTATGCCTATGCCTTAAATGGCCTTGGTGAATCCGGAAAAGCAAAGGGCATTATAGAAGGGGTAATAAATTCGCATCCGCATTACCGGCAGGCATATCTGACTTTGTCAAGGATCGGAGAGAAAATGAAGGATGCGGGATTAACTTCAAGGGCGCTGGAGAAGGCAAAACAATTTTCAGCAGGCGCAGGTTCCGCGGATAACGAGATGCCCGGGTTAAGCAAGCAACTTTTGCCTGATGTAAAAACATCATTAGGGCAGCAAGATATAATTTATTTGTTAAATGGCCGCCAGTTGAAGGGGAAGATAAAAAATGAGTACCCGGATAAAATAGTGCTGGAGGTGTGGCTAGGTTCTTCCCGGGGGGAAATAACTTTCTACCGGGATTCAATTGAGCGCATAGAAAAATCCAGAAATTAGGTCCCCCCATAAAACTATTGACTAAAGCCGCCTATGGTATAGAATAAAGCCGTCAAGCGTAAATATTCTTAAAATTAGAAGGAGGAGGGTATATGCGCAGGGATATTCTTGGGCTATGTTTGGCTATCTTATGCCTTTCAGCGGGCCTGGCTTTCGCGGAGGGCAAAAAAGTACCCGTACAGGCGAT
>Ga0172371_10000905_pt1 | contig 46833 bp, 55 predicted proteins | sample Lak12m_FD_114543 | JGI IMG/M metagenome (GOLD analysis project Ga0172371, IMG submission 114543) | Freshwater microbial communities from Kabuno Bay, South-Kivu, Congo - kab_022012_12m | ecosystem: Environmental > Aquatic > Freshwater > Lake | place: Democratic Republic of the Congo: South-Kivu... | reverse complement strand
GCAAATTTGGTAAGCAAGGAAAAATGATATGATTGTGGCATCGGTGCCGGATAACACCTCGGAGCGTGTGCACATTGCGTTCCGTTTGGACACCCTTCCCATGGAGTAGAGCGGCAGGACCAGGAGATAGGACAATCGGCATCGGTTGAGCAGGGAATGATCGTATCTTCGTCAGGGGGCGGATAACAAAATGGACGATGTGCGCATTGTGTGTTGCCCGGACACCCTTCCCATGGAGTTGCACGGCACGAGTATCCTTCAGGGCAATCTGCATCCGATGAGCAGAACTCCTCGTCCGGTGTCGGTGTCGGATCAACGATATCGCCGTCAGCAAATCGTCGTGTTTCGAATGATTGAGTCACTACAGACCAGACTGCAATAGGAATTGCAGTAATAAGAAGAAGCACAATCAATGCACGAAGCGGAATATGGTTTTTCGGCGAATCGTTTTCAGGATGCATATAGTAAGTCCAGTATAGAAACCCTTTTGTGTCCAGTCAATGATGTCTGAGTTTATCACCATGATATAATCGTTTCCATGAACTCAGCAGATATAAGAAGGAAATTCATTGCGTATTATGTGCGTCGTGATCATAAAGAATTGCCAAGTGCTCCGTTGGTTCCTGAGAATGACCCAACAACGCTGTTTACCAGTTCCGGCATGCAGCCGCTGGTGCCGTATATTCTCGGACAGCCGCATCCTTTGGGAAATCGTTTGGTAAATAGCCAGAAGGCTTTTCGTGCACAGGACATTGAGGAAGTCGGAGATAACCGGCATACTACATTTTTTGAGATGTTGGGCAATTGGTCGCTCGGTGATTATTTTAAAAAGGAGCAGCTGCCGTGGATTTGGGAGTTTTTAACACAAGAATTAGAACTTCCGAAAGAAAAATTGTATGTATCGGTATTTGAAGGGAATGAATCAGTGCCGAAAGATGAAGAGTCAGTGGGTATTTGGAAAAGTTTCGGAGTGCCCGAGGATCATATGTTTTATTATGGAGTAAAAAATAATTGGTGGAGCAGGAGTGGTGAGCCTGAAAAGATGCCGTTCGGGGAACCGGGCGGGCCGGATAGTGAGGTATTTTTCGATTTCGGACCTTCGGCGAGCTCAAGACAAACACATCAGTGTCATCCGAACTGCGATTGCGGTCGGTTTATGGAAATTGCCAACTCCGTTTTTATGCAGTACCGGAAAAATGACCGGGGTGATCTTGAGGAGCTGAAACAGAAAAATGTAGATTTCGGCGGCGGACTTGAACGAATGACTGCTGCAACGTCCGATGAGCCGGATGTATTCCGTACGGATCTTTTTTTGCCGGTTATATGCGAAATCGAGCGTTTATCCGGATATTCCTATGGAAAAGATGCGTATGTTACCAGATCAATGCGGATCATTGCGGACCATATAAAAGGAGCGGTTATGATGATGGCAGATTCAGTTATGCCATCGAATAAAACACAGGGATATATTCTCAGGCGTCTCATCCGGCGGTCGCTTTTGTATGGTGGTCGGTTAGGGCTGAAAGATGACCTGTCGTACATTACTGCGCTTGTTGATCCGATAGCAGATATGTACAGAGAAAGTTATCCTGATGTAGGTAAACAAGCTGATACAATCCGTACGTTTCTTACACAGGAGGCTCAACGATTTTCAGCTTCGCTTTCCCGTGGGCTATCTGAATTTGAAAAAATGCAGACTATGGACGGAAAGGTAGCATTCAGGCTGTATGAGACATACGGGTTTCCATGGGAAATGACAGCGGAAATCGCAGCGGAAAAAGGGATGCGCGTCAATCGTGAACAATTTGAAGAAGAATTCCGTAAGCACCAGGAAGTGTCCCGTACTGCCGCTGCAGGCATGTTTAAGGGCGGGCTTGCTGATCACGGCGAACAGACAAAAAAGCTTCATACTGCACATCATCTGCTTCTTGCTTCGCTTCAGAAAGTTATTGACCCGAATATTAAACAGCGGGGTAGTAATATTACTGCAGACCGATTACGAATTGATATAAATTTCCCCCGCAAACTAACCGGCAAAGAACTTCAAGATATTGAAACATCCGTCAATATGGCGATCGCTGCTAACTATAAGGTCATGCGTGTTGAGATGTCGAAAAGTATTGCAGAAGCTATCGGGGCACAGCGGGAATTCGGTACGAAATATCCGGACAAGGTGAGTGTATATTTTGTCGGATTACATGACAATATACATCCGGAAGATGCACAACCCGGTGATTATTTTTCCGCCGAATTCTGCGGCGGCCCGCACGCGGACTTTACAGGGGAGTTAGGTCACTTTACAATACGGAAAGAAGAGTCTGCCGGAAGCGGAATCAGACGACTATACGGGAATCTTTCCGCATGACATGAAAATACCTGATGCATTTTCAAAGCTGTTTAAGAAAACAGAAGACGGGAAGGAATATTATTTTTCGTTGTATATCGATACCCATCTTGCTGCCGTTGCTGTCTGGCACCCTGACGTTCAGGGATCTGTCCATATCGATAGTTTTGCACACGGAGCAGTATCCCAGGATTCATGGGAAGCTCGAGTTGCAGTTCTTGATCGTTTAATGTCCGCTGCAGAAGAAAAGGTACAAACCAAACGCCCGATATCCAAGACAGTCTTCGGTCTTCCGGCTTCGTATTTGACTGCAGACGGAAACATTGCTGATGAAATCAGGCCTGCATTAAAAAAACTTACGAATATGCTGGATCTTACTCCCTTGGGGTTCGTTCCGCTTACACAGGCGCTTGTCTATGCGTTAAAACAGGATGAAGGCGTACCACCCAGTATTATTTTTGTCGGAGGGGATCATGCAAATGCGCGCGTTTCGGTATATCGGGTTGGAAAAATGACAGGAGACCGGTCAGTAGATCTCGGAGAAGATCCGGCCGGTTCTCTTGAACATATACTTAAGGAAGAACAGGACGGGGATGTGTTGCCGTCAAGAATATTTCTTTACGGCGGATCCGAATCAGATCTTGAACATACACGGACAGCTTTCCTGAAACACCCCTGGACATCCAGAGTGAATTTTATCCATTACCCGAAAATATCCATAGTGTCATTTGAGATGCTGCTTCGTGCAATATCTCTTGCGGGTTCTGCGGAAATATCACCTGACTTTTTAAAAAGCACGGATGTATCAGAAACGGCAGTTATTGCACAACCGACATATACGGAGCATGCACGTTCACTGGATCCGGATGAAGACGAGAGTGAAGAAGAAATCGAACCACCTGAAAAAGACATTGATGATGAGCCGGTATTGACAGAAAATGAAGAAGAAGAAGAGATAGCAAATGTCGAGATGGTGTCCCCGGCAGCTTTAGGTTTTCAGGATAGGGATATTATTGAGCAACCGACGACTGATGCTATACCTAGTGAACAGAACGTGCATACAGGAAACCATACGGCAGCATGGAGAGGGATAAAATTCCCGTTTCATTTCAGATTTCCATTTTTTGTGCTGCGCATACCTACACGTATCAGAAAGTTCCAGATGCAAAATATTTTTCGGAGCCGTAAAAAAAGCATGGTGATATTCGGGAGTATTATCGGTATTCTGGGGATAGCATTGTTAGGGTACAGTATTCCCCGGGCTACAGTTACCGTGCTTGTTTCCCCGAAAAATATAGAAAAATCTACGATTCTTACGGTTGACGCTGCGCTCACTGCAGTAGATACACAAAAAAAGGTCATTCCGGGCAACATGCTATCTCAATCCATAAGCGGTGAAAAAACAATTGCTGTTACCGGTACGAAAAATATTGGTGATCCAGCGAAAGGAACGGTGACGCTGTACAATAAAGTCACAGCACAGAAAACCCTAAAAAAGGGTTCAATTATCGTCGGTAACGGCATAAAATTTTCTTTAGATGAAGACGTGTCGATTGCAAGCGCGAGCGAAACGATCGGATCTATTACATTCGGAAAAGCTACTATTCCGGTAACTGCAGAGGAAATCGGTCCGAACGGCAACATCCAGGCAGGAGTAGAATTTTCCGTTGAAGACGTACATTCGTCACAGGTTACTGCGAGGAATGAATCAGCGTTTACAGGAGGCACCAGTAAGCAGGTAACAGTAGTTTCCCGTGCAGACCAGGATGCTCTGGTTAAAGAATTAACAGATGAGCTTGTAGAAAAAGCAAAATCTCAATTAACTGATTTGGCCTCAGGCGGTGAACAGCTTATAGCTGACACAATCGACACCAAGATTACGAAGCGCATATTTAATGCAGAGATAAATGAAGAAGCATCAAAATTGACAGGATCCCTGACTGTCACGGTGTCTGGCTTAACCATACGAAACGATGATGTGGAAATGCTCATGACGACATTGATTGGCAACGAAGTTCCTGAAGGGTATGCGATATCATCACAAGATACCGATGTGCAGGTGTCAGATATATCTTTGAATAAAGATGATACGGTCACATTAACCGCTACATATATATCGTCGGCATTGCCGGATATCGATAAAGAAGGACTGAAAAAAAGGATAGCAGGAAAAGACGTACAAACAGCCTTGGATATTCTTCGGGAAGGAAAAGGGGTTGCCGGAGCGGAATATGATTTTGCACTTCCTTTCTTACAGAACCGGTTGCCGTTTAACAGAAATAACATTACGCTTACTGTCAAAGTACAGTAATGATAACTGATATTTCTTTTATCATTTTACCATCCGAATTGTATTACAATGGTCTATATGGTTATGTATCGGTATGTAAAAGCTAAACCGCAAGTATCCGTGCCCCGATCTCTCTTTGTATCGTATATAGTCATGTCCGTTGGTGTAACAATAATTCTATGGACCATTTGGCCAATTATTTCATTTACCTTATTTGATCAGGTAATGTATGCAAAAACAATCGATCCTATTATTGAGGAATCGGATGTGACAATCATGCCGGTTTCACAAGCGGATATGGATGTCACGGCGAATCCAAATACGTGGTTCCCGACAAAACCTCAAAAAAAGGTTGTGGCTCCCGTTACAAGTTATACGCTTTCCATACCGGCGCTTGGCATTACAAATGCAACTATAGTTATTTCCGGCGATGATCTTACACAAAGCCTGATTCATTACGGCGGAACCGGATTGCCGGGAGAATACGGAAACACCGTGGTATTTGGCCATTCTACGCTCCCGCAGTTTTTCCGCGGCACAAAGGATTATACTTCGATTTTCGCAACATTACCGACAATTCAGGAAGGCGATGATATGTATGTTACCTATGATGGTGTCCAGTTTCGGTATCGGGTGTATGAAAAAGTGGTCGTAGAGCCAAATGACCTTTCTCCGCTGGAGCAGAAGTTTGATGATTCATATCTGACACTTGTTACATGTGTTCCTCCGGGTACGTATTTGTATCGACTTAATGTGAAGGCAGTGCTTGTGAGGATTTGATATGCAAAAAAAGAATATACCAGTGCATCGATTCAATGCTATGCCCCGGCAGCATGTTGCTATAGAGGCAATTAAAAAAAAGCTTGTCGGAAAAAAACTAACCTACAACGAGATTTTTGCCATAATGGATGAAATCTCGACTAAAAAACTTGATCCGGTACTGACAACGTATTTTGCAGCAGCCGGCTTTAAGGAAGGGTTTTCTGATGATGAACTGTATTATCTGACTAAGGCAATGGTAGACACGGGGCCGAAACTAAAATTTTCCGGTATTGTTGCAGATAAGCATTCGACAGGTGGTGTTGCGGGAACAAGGACGACGATGATAATCGTGCCGATCATTGCTGCTGCGGGATTAAAGATTCCAAAGACATCATCCCGTGCAATTACGTCACCAGCTGGCACGGCGGACACAATGGAAGTGGTCGCTCCGGTTACCTTCAATACGTCCCAGATTATGCATATGGTGCAGAAGGTAGGAGGATGCATTGTCTGGGGCGGACATGTAGGACTTGCTCCGGCAGATGATATTCTCATTCAGGTTGAGCGGCCACTCGGATTTGAGTCATACGACAAGATTATCGTTTCGGTCATGGCAAAAAAGATTGCTTCCGGTGCAAATCATATAATTATTGATATTCCAGTAGGACCAACGATGAAGATTCAGCATTTTAAGGATGCTGAACTGATTCAGAAAAAATTTCAGCTTCTTGCGAAAAAATTCGGGGTAAAAATGATATTTGATATTAATGAAACACGCCAGAATGCCGGCAGAGGTATCGGGCCGGTGCTTGAAGCTAGGGACGTGTTTCAGGTTTTGGAACAGGTTCCTGAAAGGCCATTAGCGCTTGAAGCGAAAGCGCTGCGTCTTGCCGGAAGGTTGTTGACAAGCTGTTATGCGGATATGCCTAAGAAAAAAGGTCTGGTTGTCGGTGAAGACAGTGCGCGGGAGATTCTTACGTCAGGGAAAGCACTGAAAAAAATGCGTGAAATCATTGCTATTCAGCACGGCGACCCTAGCATCGGTTCGGGTGATTTACATCCAGGCAAGGAGCAGAATGAGATAAAATCTCCAAAAAAAGGGCGCGTATCGTTTATTGATAATAAACAAATATCCGTCATATGCAGAATTTTAGGGAATCCGACAGATAAGAAAGCCGGAATGTACCTAAACCGTAAACTTGAAGAAACAGTGGACAAAGGTGATATACTAGGGACGTTTTATAGTACAGATCCGTGGAGGGTAAAAGAAGCGGCGGAAACAGTGAAATCATTGCCGATATATACAATAGAATAATGGATTGTATGTTTAAAAATATTCTTGCACCTGTCCAGGCGTGGCTTCTTTCACAGGGAAAGTGTGTCGGTTGTGGAAAGCTGTTACCGAAAAAGGAAGGCCGGGGTATGCAGCGAGTAGATTGTGAGTGCGGCAGAGTATATATGTATGACCCTGCGGCAAATAAGTACAGAAGGGCACTGCTTCATGAAATCAAATAATCTGCATTTTTTACATACACGGCTCATTATTTTTTTCTTTGTGATCATTGTAGGTTTTGGTGGTGGTATTCTTTGGTGGAACGAACAATTGCAGGCTGTAGATTCTTTGGATGATACACAGATTCCATTTCGAGTTGAAAACGGTCAGGGTGTGCGAATTATTGCTACGAATCTTGCTTCAGAAAAATTGATTCGTAGTCCTATTGCATTTTTTCTCTTTGTGAAATTTCGAGGGATAGAGACAAAATTACAGGCAGGTGATTTCCGGCTTTATAAGTCCATGGACGCAAGAGCAATAGCAGAACGCTTGACCCATGGATATGAGGATGTTTGGGTGACAACCCTAGAGGGATGGCGTAATGAAGAGATTGCAAATGTGTTATCAAAAAATTTAGATATCCCGACGACCGAATTCCTTAAGCTTGCAAAAGAAGGGTATATGTTTCCTGATACATACCGTATTCCAAGAGATGCAACAGCTGGTGCAGTAGTGAATATGTTCCGTATGACGTTTGATGAAAAGGTTTCTGACAGTATGCAGCAGACGGCAAAAAAGTATGGGTTATCTATTGATGAGATGGTAACGCTTGCAAGCATGGTCGAGCGCGAAGGAAAAACAGATGATGATAGACCTGTTATAGCGGGAGTTTTATTGAAACGCCTTACAGCCGGATGGCCATTACAGGTTGATGCGACGCTTCAGTATGCATTAGGATATCAGCCGAAGGAAAAGTCTTGGTGGAAGAAGGCGCTGACAATTCAAGATAAATCAATTGACTCTCAATATAATACGTATAGTACTATCGGATTACCTCCTGCCCCTATTTGTAATCCGGGATTGTCCTCAATACGTGCTGTTACTTCACCGAAAGAAACTGAGTACTGGTATTATATTCATGATCCGTCTGGCAATGTGCATTTTGCAGAAACGATTGAACAGCACAATGCAAATGTAGACCGCTACCTTCGCTAAATGAAACACATGCTATGTTTGTGCTTGATCGTTGTTATATGGGTGTTTCATCCAGTACCTGTGCATGCGCAAAATGCAGAACATATCCAAACACTTGAGATTGTAGCTGGAATTCGGACGGACGGTACGGTGCACATGTCAGAACGCATCGAATATGTTTTTCAAGAGCCAAGACATGGGATTATGCGGAATATTCCGTCAATAAAAAAGAATGCAGACGGTAAGAAATATCGGCTTACTATAGATAACATCTACGTGCAAAATGATAATGGTGCAAAGTACCCTTTCAGCACGTCATGGAATAGCGAATCTTTGACATTGAAAATCGGCGATCCTGATATGACGATAACCGGTACACAGAGGTATATGATATCGTATGATGTTTCGGGTGCTATTACATATTTTTCTGATCATGATGAATTGTATTGGAATATGGTCGGCAACGAATGGAATGTGCCGGTAGCATTAGCCCGCGCTGTTGTGACTATTCCAGAAAATGTTCAATCCGGACGGATGACCGGTGTATGTTATACGGGAAAATCCGGATCAAGCATCTCTGATTGCAGCATGACTGCATCAGACTCTGCTGTTGTTATTCAGACAACCGAACCTTTGGAAGCATACGAAGGATTGACAACCGCTGTGTCGTTTCCCAAGGGAATTGTTGCGCAGTTAGAACCAAAGGAAGTTATTCCGTTTTTTACTACCTTATTGGGAAGAATTGTACTGATATGCATAGTTCTTGCGGCGATCGTGTGGTATATAGTTATTCCTGTAGTTGTGGTACGAAAATGGTGGATCGGCGGCCGTGATCCAAAACCTGCTATGGGTGAAGTCGCTGCGTGGTTCGAGCCACCAAAGACAAAATCCAAACGTATTTTAACACCCGCAGAAACAGGGTCACTTATTGATGAACGTGCTGATGTGCGGGATATGTATGCAAGTATTATTGATCTTGCACGACGAGGATATTTGGTCATTACTGAAGTGAAAAAAGGAGAATTTGATCTGGCGAAGAAAAAGGATTGGCAGAATGATCATTTGGTTCTGGCGTTTGAACGGGTTCTTCTTGATGGCATGTTAAAAACAAAAGAGACTGTCCATCTTAAAGATTTGAATCTTGTTGTCCCAATGAAGAAGGCAACGGATATGGTATATGAATTAGTCGTGAAAGAAGGGATTTTCTCTAAGAATCCCAATACGATACGCATGCTGTATAGTATTTTTGCGGTATTTGCTGCAATAACATGTAATCCTTTGTTATTATTGGTAAGTCTGACGTTTGGTTTACACATGCCGAAAAAAACAATGTTTGGAGCACAACAGGCAGCGGTCGCACGATCCCTGAAGAATTTTCTAGCGAGTCAGAAAAAACAACTTGCATTTCAGGTAAGAAATCAGATGATGTTTGAGAAGCTTTTACCGTATGCTATTGCGTTTGGTGTTGAAAAGATATGGGCTGAGCGCTTTAGAAGCGTTGCATTGAAAAATCCGGATTGGTATATATCTTCAGAAGGTAACAGGTTTAACTCCGTTGTGTTTGCCAGCAGTATCAGCCGTGGTATGACGCAGTCATTTAGCGCCGCAACAGTTTCCCGTTCATCTTCCGGTTTTTCCTCCGGTTCATCGGGGGGGTTTTCTGGCGGTGGCGGTGGTGGCGGCGGGAGTTGGTAAACCATTAGTTGTACAATACGTCTTTTTATAATTCGCGGAGAATGATTATAAAGGGAGCAAACGTTGGCACGCGGAAGGTTTCTTTTTGTGTGTTGCGTATGCCTTCTCTTTCATTGATATTGTCAACGTAAATTCTAAAAGGTCATTTCGTAATATTACATATATGCCATGACCTCCTGCAGATAATTTGCGTGCTTTCAGTTTTTTTCATCAATCCAGCGACGGATAGTATCCGGATGCTTGCATAGAAACCGGGCAGCTTCATTTACAGTTATGATATCTTTCACTGCATCACGCAGTATAGTATATGCGTGCTACACTGGTGTCGGTCCGTGTAATTATGTATAGAGTGGTAGGAATCGTAGTAGTAGGATGTATTGCCGGAGTAATTGGTTGGATTCTGGGTTTGCAGCGGAGAGTCCAGCCGGTTGTCCTGCCTTTGCGTAGTGCTGTTGGACGGATTTCTGAAACGCAATTTCCGTTGCCGATGCCAACACCGTTACCGCAATTGTCTTTATCTCGGATATTCCTTCGTGATCATACGTTTGTGGATATGTTAGACAAGGAAAAAACAGTGACTATTCTCACTACAGGTGATGTGCTTCTTGCTCGTACGGTAAACCATTTAATGGTTGCATCCGATAATTACCGATGGCCGTTTGAAAAAACAGCTGATGTGCTTACTTCTGCGGATATGACAATCATTAATCTTGAAACGCCGCTTGTCTCTGGATGTGTACCGACACAAACAGGTATGATATTTTGCGGTGATCCTCGTGGTGTGGACGGACTATTATTTGCCGGAGTGGATATTGCAGGGCTTTCGAATAATCATATACTCAATTACGGTCCAAAAGGGGTTCAAGAGACGATGCAAATTTTAGCTAAAGCCGGAATTTTGTCGGTGTATACTGTTCCGGTATTTACCAAGATAAAAGACATGCGTTTTGCATTTGTAGCATATAATGATGTCGGAAATTTACTGCAAGCCGATGTTATTACACAGGAAATTGCCAACATACGGAATGATGCTGATATTGTCGTTGTATTGATGCATTGGGGAGAAGAATATACAGCGATACCTACAGCCAGGCAAAAAGCATTAGCTCATGCAGTAGTTGATGCAGGCGCATCATTTGTTATTGGAAATCATCCGCATTGGATCCAACCTGTAGAGATGTATCGAGATGCTCTTATTGTGTATGCTCACGGGAATTTTGTATTCGACCAGGAATGGAGTGAAGAAACGAAGACCGGTGTTATCGGTAAATATGTGCTATTTGACGGAAAACTTGTTGATGCTGAGTTTATCCCAATTCGTATCGTTGAATATGGACAACCGTATATATTGAACGATCCGTTTCGTGAGACTGTTTTGCGTGCAATGAGTCACGCAAGCGAGAGGATTATTGATACATCAGAATAATTCCTAATCCTGCAAGCAATGCGCCGAGCATTTTTTGTCGTAGTATTGATTTTTCTTTATAATAGGTAATTCCAGCTATGACCGGTATATAGAACACTATTGTTTTGTATACGGGCATAACAATAGAAACGTTGGATTTCGATAAAACAGTAAACAAGAGGATGAGTGTAAAAGAACCAAAAAGCGATGAGGTAAGTGTCGATGATCTATGGACACGAAGTAATCTCCATAATTCAGTACGTGTACCCCGACGTGACAATAAAAGTATACCCACAAGAAAACTGTTTATACATGCATACGTATAAGGAGAATAGAACTGTAGAAGATATTTATCCGTTACAGCGGCTATCGCGCCAAAAAGAGAAGAGATCACTGCATATGCGGTATACCGAGAAATATAAAGCGATGGTTTTCATACATAACAACCAGAATACTGAAAAAGAGCATGATTATTGCGATTATTTGATGAGTATTTAATTGTTCACTAAGAATAAGGACGCCAAATGCAGCAATAAATAATACATCTGACCGATGAATAATTGTTGCAGTGGATAAGTCTAGTTTTTGATATGACTTGATAAGAAATGATAAAGAAAGCGCAAATGCAATGACAGATCCAATAGTGAATATCCAAACACCTACATCATGTGTGATACGAAAATCAAGAAGCATGAAAGGAAAGCAGAAGATGCTATTTAGAAGCATAATTGCTGAGGCAATGGTTGTAGCTCGGATTTTTGAAATGGCGAGATGCTTGCGTATGGCGTTGGCAAAACCTTGTGAAATGCCAGCTATAACAATCAACATGAAATATAATGTTTGCATATGTATACTGTATCAGTAAGTACCATGACTTTGCACACAGATAATGAATTGTATGAAGATGCTTTTTTGGTATGTCATGACGTACACTGGACAAGTGCAATAAGCTAATGAAAGGGGGAGTGTTATGCGGTATGTATATATTGTATTAATTTTATTCATTGGTATAGGTGTTGGTATCGGTGGATCGATAGTGTATACGCGGTATATTGGAAATAGTGTTCAAGACAGGCAGGGTAAGAGTGAGCATCTTGTAGGAAATGACAGTGATGAGCACGGATGCAAAGGATCCGCAGGATATACCTGGTGTGAGGAAAAGCAAAAGTGCCTTCGTGTTTGGGAGGAACCGTGTATTACGGAGAAATCCACAACAGGAGATATCGAGGAAGTGATTATTTCTGATATTTCAAAAGCGCTTATACAGAAGCACGGAGATAGTGCAAAAAATATTCAAATTACCGTTTCGAAAGTTGAAGGCCTGTACGCTGTTGGCGGGGCGAAAGAAGAGATGGGTGGTGGTATGTGGTTGGCCGCGAAAGTAGAGGATGAATGGAAGCTGGTTTGGGATGGGAACGGAACCATAGGTTGTGCACTATTAGCACAGTATGATTATCCTGCATCGATAGTGCCGGAATGCTGGAATGAGGAAACTGGAACGTCTATTGCACGGTAAATCATCATATGATACAAGCAGCATGGGCAGCTTTTGCATTTTGTATTTTTTATTCGTTGCAGATAACACTGCAATCGCAATTGGTTCGTGTCAGTATTGAGCCGCTTCAGCTGATTTTTCTTGTAAACGCGTTGGCATTCGTTTTGATGAGTATTGGCTTTTTCTTGACAGATCGATCCCTTTTTGTGCTCCGTGCTCCCCGACCGGTTATTGTGCGGTATGTGATCGCTACGCTCTTATGGATTATTGCTGATGTATCATCAGTCCTTGGGTTGATGGTGTCTTCGTCTTTGAATCTATCGATATTATCGAGACTTCAGTTGTTTATTACCTATGTCGGGGCAATGTTTTTCTTGGGTGAAGCGCTTACTGTAAGAAAAAGTGTAGCACTTGCAGTTGCTACAATCGGTAGTGTTCTGACTGTATATCGTGGAGAACCGTTTGTATTTTTGTCTGGAGACTTATTGTTTATATTATTTACTTTTTCAATCAGTATAAGCGGGCTTTTCAGGCAATATGTAAGTAAGTATATAGATGCACGGAGTATGACATATTATATGTTTGGCATGAGTGCAGTGTTAACTGGTATATATGTTGTATTTGTACAGCCACTTGTGCATGTTCCATTTTCTGGAACAATTTTTTTAATTGTAGTATGCATGGTTTGTGGATTCTTGGCAGTTAATTATTCAATCGCAAAGGGCGGCGCAACGCAATTTTCGCTTGTTTCAAGTCTGTTGCCTTTTATTACGGCATTGTTTGCGTATATTGTTCTTCGCGAGGTTCCGTCGGTGTATCAAATCGTTGGTGGAGCTGTGATTATTATTGGCATTGTCCTGTTTATTACGGGAAATTTAAAATATTTGCATTTGAAATTAAAATAGCAGGTGCATAATAGTCCCATCAAGTGAATCCTCAGGTATTTTTCAGTTTTTAATTTTACTCTTATAAAAGTAAAGGAGGTGAGATTTCTTGTGAAAAAAAGTACAAATATAATTATTATGGTTATGGGGTTATTAATTGTCGGAGCAATCGGATTTTTTGTCGGGCATCAGTACGGTGAACGGCGGGTGGCAGCGTCACAATGGGCAAAAGGTTCCGAATCCGTAATTCGAAAAGTAGGTATTGGCAAAATACACGGAGAAATTCGAGCAAGATTATTCGATCGTGACGCATCGGGAGAAATAACAAAGATAGACGGTGGCACGGTTATGTTAGATATGGGTAATGGTGTAAATCGGGATATTACACTTAACTCTGACACGGCAGTAAGAGTAATGATGAACGGATCCGTTGAGGATCTATCTGTTGGGGATTTGGTAAAGATATACGATGGCGGTCTTTTTCACGATATCCAGACCATCATCGTTAAACCTAAGTAATACATAATATGTAAGGGGTGCGCAATGTACAGCCGTGGCGCGCCCCTTTTCGTATCATGCATTCTCTGCGTCAGAAGGCTCTGGAGGGAGAAATTCTTCGCCATTTGATACCTTGGTGGTTTGTCCCGGTTTAAGCCATTCAATATATGTGCACCCTGTCGCTTGGCGTTTTTCTTTGTCCCAACCTGCTGTTGAACATTTTTTCATCCGTTTTCCCGAGGTTGTTGTATATAGCACGAGTTTCTGTCCGCATTCAGGGCAGTTTTCGTCAATAGGCTCAGTCGTACCGTTGATCCATTCTACAAAGTCGCAACCCTCAGCCTTTTTTGTTTCTTTATTCCAGGTGTTGGTTGAACATTTTTTCATTTTTTTTCCAAAGCGAGTGATTACAAGAAGTAATGGCGAACCGCATTTGGGACACCTTTCTTCGAGCTCCGTGGGTTCCGGTACTATCCATTTGACATAGTCGCACCCCTCGTTCCTTTTTGTTTCAGGATTCCAGTGGCCAGTACTACAACGGATTAATTGTTTCCCTGACTTTGTTGTTTGTATTTCTCCAAGTAAGGAGCCGCATTTTGGGCATGTGTTTGTATCAGTCATATGAGTGACTATATCAAAGTTAGAAAATGTTTCAAGAACGAATTTTTTTATGGTTGGTATAATGCAGAAATGAATAAACAGCAAAAACTTAATGTGATTGCGCAATCAATTGTCAAATGCCGGGAATGTAAGAAAAGAAAAAGCGGTAAAGCAGTGCCTGGAGAGGGGAATCCGAATGCTGATATTGTATTTTTAGGTGAAGCGCCGGGTCGCTTGGAAGCTGCATCCGGCAGGCCATTTGTTGGAAGAAGCGGGCAGTTGCTCCGTAAAAAAATTCGGGAAGCAGGTTTTATCGAGAACGATGTATATATTACTAGTGCGGTAAAATATTTACCCAATTACGGAACCCCGACGAAAAAAGATATTCGGCACGGCAAGATACATCTTGATAAGCAGTTTGCAGTTATTGAGCCGAAAGTGATTGTATTATTAGGCGCAACGGCAGCGTATGCAATGCTTGAAAAATCTTTACCAGTACTTCAGATGCATGGAAAGGTTATGAAAAAAGACGGCCGATGGTATCTGATTACACTTCATCCTGCTGCCGTATTGCGATTTCCAAGATACGCGGCGTATTTGGATGCAGATTTTAAAAAAATTACTACTATCATTTCACGTTCATGTAAAAATACAGACCTAGGCATCTAATGCAATATGGAGTAATTGTATGTATGCTCTATTGTACTGTGCTAGATTGTGTAGCTGGTGACGGTGATGGATCAGCTATAATAAATGTACGGGTGAACACTTCTTCATCATCGTTGACTGTGCTGCGAATCCGAAGGTCGAGTCGTTTTGTGCCTGGTGTGAGATGAGACATGCATACAGAATTTCCAAAAAAGGCACTCCAAGCTCCATTATTTATGCGGTAAGAATAGGAAATTGCACAATAGTTACTATTCTTTCTTGATATTTCAAGACATAGCGGATTATCCATAACGGTATCACCCTCTTCTGGGTATACGATGGAGATCGGTCCTACTCCTGGAGTACATTGTGGTTCCAATATACGCGTTAGAGACGGTGTAACTGGTGGTGTCGTGCCGGAGATGATAGAGTTCTGTGCGGGAGGATTTAATGTAGGGGTAACATTCAGAATAGGTATGTGCGTAGAACCGTTGGTTTTATTCTGGTTTTGTAGGTTTGTTACATTTGATAGAAGAACCGTAAGTAGCACAGGTATGGTCAGAAGCGCAGTAATGAATTCTAAGTACCGTTTTTTGTCCGGTAGTGCTCGGTACCAGGATATTATCCTTTCCTGAATAGAGCCGTGAATATTTGTATGTGTATTTTTAGAACCAAGATTGTCAGATATATCCATATGAGGATTATTATTGTAGCAGATACAGTCAAAAATCTTTAAAGTGATCATGACTTGACATTGTATTGAAAGCAGATATAATACTATATAAGTGAATAGCCTACAGAGGCGAACGTTCATTGTTCGCTTCTTTTTTGTCGTTCTTTTTGGCTTTTTAAGTATATACATTAATTAAGGTATTATTTGGATGGCATCAAATAAGACTTCTACCAAAAGGGAGAATTGGGGAACGGAATATCCGGATCTGCCAAAACTCGATTTGACATTGGTACAACGTGAATCGTACCAGTGGTTTTTAGAGCGCGGTATTAAAGAGCTTCTTAAGGAAGTATCTCCCATGACAGATTTTACAGGAAAAAATTGGGAACTGTCTTTTGGAGATTATTACTTCGGTAAACCTCGCTTGACTCCAGATATTGCTCAACAAAAAGGATTAACATACGATATGTCGCTTAAGGTCAATGCAACACTTACTAATAAGCAGACAAACCATCAAATGACACAGGAAGTATTTTTAGGTGATATTCCGGCAATGACTGAGCGAGGAACTTTTGTAATAAATGGTATTGAACGTTGCGTGGTTAATCAGCTTGTTCGCTCGCCTGGCGTATATATGACCGGTACCGTTGACCCGACAACGGGTAGAACTTTGTATAGTGCAGAAATTCGTCCTATGCACGGGAGTTGGCTAGAATTTTTCGTAACAAGGAATGATGTGCTTATGGTTCGGATCGACAGGAGAAGAAAATTTGTCGCATCGGTGTTTCTTCGCGCTATCGGATATGGCTCCAATGAAGAAATTGAGCGTTTGTTTTCTGATGTAGATACACACAATGATCATCGATATATCAAAGCGACGCTTACCAAGGATATAACAGTGAATAGAGATGAGGCGGTACTAGAATTATACAGGAAGCTGCGACCTGGTGAGCCGATAGTCCTTGATAATGCACAGGAATTATTGCGTACTATGTTCTTTGATTATAGGAGATACTCGCTTGAACGTGTTGGTCGATATAAAATGAATAAAAAATTAGGACTTGATGTTGCAAACGTAAAGGATAATTGGGTACTTACAAATGAAGATATAATTGGAAGCATTCGTTATCTGATTACTTTAGCAAACGGGAATGGTGATGTCGATGATATTGATCATCTCGGAAACCGCAGAGTACGTCGAGTAGGAGAATTAGTTTCTACCAGTGCATTTCGTGTTGGATTGCTTCGACTTGAACGGTCTATACGTGAGAAGATGAGTCTTGCAGGCCCGAATGCAGAAGATTTAACTCCGTCTCATTTAGTAAATGCACGTCCAATTATTGCATCTATTAATGATTTTTTTCGTACTTCTCAGTTATCTACTATTCTTGATCAGACAAATCCTCTTGCAGAAATTGATAATTTACGGAGATTAACGGTTATGGGAGTGGGTGGAATATCTCGTGAGAGAGCAAGTTTTTCTATTCGTGATATAAATTCTTCTCAGTATGGTCGCGTTGATCCTGTAAGATCACCGGAAGGTCCGAATATAGGCTTGGTTACTTATATGTCGCTGTATGCCAGAGTAAATGAATATGGTTTCTTGGAAACACCATATAGAAAAGTTAGAAAAACAGAAGAGAGTATTGAATTGACTAATGAGTTGGAATACATGGACGCAAACGATGAGATGAAGCATTATATTACACATGCTGACCTAAAAAGAGACACAGATGGACATATTTCTCGCAGTCGTGTACCAGCAAGGTATAAAGGAGAATTTATAGAGACAGAATTATCGAACATAGAATTTATTGATGTTGTACCAAGACAGGTTGTTGGGGCTCCTGCATCCTTGATACCATATATTGCTCATGATGAAGCGAATAGAGCGCTTATGGGAACACATATGCAATGTCAAGCTGTTCCGCTTTTAATGCCGCAGTCACCTATTGTCGGAACCGGTATGGAACAGGCAGTCGTTGAAAGCATGGGAAGACTTGTACGGGCAACAGATAATGGTGAAGTACTATATGCAGACGCGCAAATAGTGAAGGTGAAATATTCAAACGGCGATATTAGCACTTATGTATCAGAGAAATTTAAACGCACATCACAATCAACATGTTATAACCAGAAAGTGTTGGTTAGCGTTGGTGACAGAGTGTCTGAAGGAGATGTTTTGATTGAAGCCCCGGCATCAGAAGACGGAGAATTAGCACTCGGAGCAAATTTAACTATTGCATATATGAGTTATGAGGGTTTAGGGTATGAAGATGCCATTGTTATTTCTGATCGTCTTGTTCGAAAGGATGTATTAACTTCTATTCATATAGAAGAACATGAATGTAGCGTTGTTGATACTAAATTAGGTCCAGAAGAAACTACCCGTGACATTCCTAATGTCGGCGAGGAAGCACTGCGGAATCTTGATGAAAAAGGCGTAGTAGTTATCGGTGCGGAAGTCAGTCCGAATGATATTCTCGTAGGGAAAATTGCACCGAAAGGTGAGACGGAGCTTACAGCAGAAGAACGTTTGTTGCGTGCGATTTTTGGAGAAAAAGCACGGGAAGTACGTGATACGTCTTTACGGCTTCCACATGGTGAGCGTGGGACGGTGATTGATGTGGTGATTCTTGATAAAGAAAAAGGTGATGAACTTGAGCCGGGAACAAACAGAAAAATCATTGTAAAAGTAGCACAGATGCGAAAAGTAGTTGTGGGAGATAAGTTAGCAGGTCGTCATGGCAATAAAGGTGTTATTTCTAAAATTGTACCGGCGTCCGATATGCCTTATATGGAAGATGGGACAGTGGTGGATATTATTATTTCTCCTCTTTCCGTTTTGTCCCGCATGAATCTCGGTCAACTTCTTGAAGCTCATTTAGGATTAGCTCAGAAGAAACTTACTTTAAAAGTAGGATTACCGGTATTTGAACGCATATCTGAAGACAAGATCGTGGAAGTAATGAAATATGCTCATTTACCGCTTTCAGGAAAAAGTACATTGTGTGATGGGAAAACTGGTGAAGCATATAAAGAACCGATTGTAGTAGGAATCGGATATATCATGAAGCTTATCCATATGGTTGAAGATAAAACACATGCTCGATCAACTGGGCCATACTCGCTTGTTACCCAGCAACCATTAGGAGGAAAAGCACAGATGGGCGGACAGCGATTGGGAGAAATGGAAGTATGGGCACTTGAGTCACATCGTGCGGCGTACATACTTCAGGAAATGTTGACGATAAAGTCAGATGATGTAGTTGGACGAGCGAAAGCGTTTGAAGCAATAGTAAAAGGTACAGATATTCCGGCATCAACAGTACCGGAATCCTTTAAAGTGTTGGTGAAAGAATTACAAGCATTGGGGCTTAATGTAATACCTACAGGAGTGGTGACTGCCAAGCCTTCAGTCATTTCTGATCAGGGTTCTGAAGAAAATGTAGAAAAAACTGCAAAAGAATTGGCTCAGGTTAGTGGAGAGACAACCGTTGATGAATCCAAACAACCTGCTGAGTCCAATGAAGGAGCCTAAAAATGGATAAAAAAGCAACATTTGCAAATATAATTGATTTTTCTGGATTGCTTATTAAATTAGCAAGCCCGGATGAAGTGAAGGGTTGGTCGTATGGTGAAGTGATAAAACCCGAAACTATCAATTATCGTACATTGAAACCGGAAAAAGACGGTCTTTTTGATGAGCGCATATTCGGACCTACTAAAGATTGGGAATGTTATTGTGGCAAGTATAAAAGGATTCGGTATCGCGGTATCATTTGTGATAAATGTGGCGTGGAGGTAACCCAAAGTAAGGTTCGTCGAGAACGCATGGGGCACATTTCACTAGCTGCTCCAGTTGCCCACGTATGGTTTTTCAAGGGCGCGCCAAGCAAGCTTTCGCTATTATTTAATATTAGTCCTAGGGCGCTAGAAAGTGTTATTTATTTCGCTCATTATCTTGTGGTTGATGTGAACGAGGACACCAAACAGAAAGTATTGGCAAATCTTGAGAAGCAGGGAGAGGTACGCGTAGCAGATCTTGATAAACGAATTGTACAGGAGAAAGAAGCACGTAAAAAAGAACTTATCAAAGAGCGTACAGATATTGAAAAAAGTGTTAACGGAAAAGAGGCGAAAGATTTGGCGATATCAGAACTGGAACTTCGTGAACGGCAGGATTTTGCAAGGCTTGATGAACAGGCTGAAAAAGAGAAACAGAAAATTCAAGAGGTTATTACGCAATTGTCTGCAATTGTAAAAAGTATAAAAATCCTTTCAACTGTAACAGAGGACGAATATTTGAGGCTTTTGGATTACGATGCTGCTTCATTTTTAAAAGTAGGCATGGGAGCAGAAGCAGTTCTTGAGGTTATAAAAAAGATTGATCTGGATAAGCTTGCTGCAGAGCTTCGAGAAGAAATACAGTCAACCAGTGGCCAGCGCCATGTAAAAGCTACAAAACGATTGAGGGTTGTTGACGGTATGCGTACGTCAAAAATCAATCCATCCTGGATGATTATGCATATACTTCCAGTGATCCCTCCGGATTTGCGTCCTATGGTGCAGTTGACAGGTGGCCGTTTTGCTACAAGCGATCTGAATGATTTGTATAGAAGGGTAATAAACCGCAATAACAGATTACGACACTTGATGGATCTTGGTGCACCGGAAATAATTCTCAGAAATGAGAAACGAATGCTACAGGAATCAGTTGATTCGCTTATAGATGCTACACAACGTCCAAGTTCTAGGACAGTCATTCAACCACTTCGGTCGCTGTCTGATATGCTTCGTGGAAAACAAGGAAGGTTTAGACAGAATCTCTTAGGGAAACGGGTAGATTACAGCGGCCGTTCAGTTATCGTTGTTGGTCCGGAACTGAAATTGAACCAATGTGGTATTCCAAAAGAAATGGCTCTTGAGATGTTTAAGCCGTTTGTACTGAGGGAGTTGATTGTTCGAGGTATTGCTCCAAATGTAAAAAATGCAAAAAATGTATTAGAGAGACGTACTCCGGAAGTATACGATATTTTAGAGGAAATCACTAAGAATCATCCTGTGTTACTAAACCGCGCGCCAACGTTGCATAAACTGGGATTTCAGGCATTCTATCCTGTCCTTATCGAAGGATCTGCAATCAGTATTCATCCTTGTGTTTGTGCGGGGTACAATGCGGACTTTGACGGAGATCAGATGGCCGTGCATATACCGCTTTCTCAAGCCGCGCAAAACGAAGCTATTGAACTAATGTTGCCGACACATAATCTTCTTAAACCGGCAGATGGTTCGCCGATTACTGTGCCAAACAAGGAAATGGTCGTCGGTTGTTACTACTTAACAAGTATGGTTCCGAATGCTGAAGCGTTAGACGAAAAAACTATGCCTGTATTTTCCGATGAAGGTGAAGCGCTGTATGCATATCAGACAGGAAAAACAGAGCTTCGTATACCGATTCGTGTACGAGTGTCCGGTACGATTATCACGACATCCGTTGGGCGCATTATGTTTAACGAAGTGCTTCCCGATGGTCTTCGGTATATCAATATACCTGTGAAAGCGGCAACGATTAAGCAGCTCATTACTAAAGCGTTTTCCATGTATACAAAACAAGAGGTTACTACACTGATCGACGCAATAAAAAATATCGGATTTTATGGCGCAACGCTTTGTGGCGGATTGTCCGTTTCTGTATTTGATAATCAGTCCATTGATGAAAAAGATCAGATAATTAAAGAAGCGGATATAAAAGTAGCTGAAATAGACCAGAATTTTCAAATGGGCCTGATTACTTTGGAAGAGAAAAAAAGACTATCAAACGAGGTATGGATCGAAGTAACGGAGAATATCGCAGATCTTACATGGGATCGGCTTGCTGAGGATAATCCGGTAAAGATGATTATTGATTCTGGAGGAGCACGGGCGAGCAAAGATCAATTGAAGCAGTTGTGTGCAATTAAAGGATTAGTAGTTGATCCTCTTGGAAAAATTGTAGAACTACCGACAAAAAGTAATTACCGTGAGGGTTTGTCTATTTTTGAATACGTAACTAGTACAAGAGGTTCCCGAAAGGGACTTACAGATTCGGCACTAAAAACTGCTGATGCAGGGTATCTTACCAGAAGGCTTGTTGATGTCGCACACGATATGATTGTCCGTGAAGCTGATTGCGGTGCAGATACGGGATGGGAAATCACTCGTTCGGATGGCAGACAGGCGCAATTTGTGACGCGTATTATAGGTAGGTTTGCCGCTGAAGATGTGAAGATTCCGGGAAGCAAGAAAGTACTGGTCGGGAAAGGCGAGGAAATAACAGAGGAAAAAGCAAAGGAACTGGATGCGTTGGGTGTGGAGCGTGTTGTTGTGCGTTCTCCTATTACATGTGAAGCAAAGAATGGAATATGTTCAATTTGTTATGGACGTGATTATTCTACGACAAAGCTCGTCGAAATAGGAACGCCTGTAGGGGTAATGGCTGCTCAGTCTATCGGAGAGCCGGGTACACAGTTAACCATGCGGGTACGGCATGCCGGAGGTATTGTTGGATTGGATGTGACGCAGGGGCTTCCTCGTGTTGAGGAACTGTTTGAGTTACGCACACCGAAAAATCTCTCTCCTGTAGCAGAAATTGCAGGAAAGGTAGAGATAAGTGAAACGGAACAAGGATATACCGTGCGTATTCGCAACACCGCAATGAAACCTCCGGAGGAACGTGAATATAGCATTGCGCTTACGAGTGAGTTGCATGTAAAAGAAGGTGAACTTGTTGCAGCAGGAGATCAGCTGTCGAGCGGATATTTGGATATAAAGGAAGTGCTTGATGTTCGGGGATTGCATGGCGCACAACGGTACTTGGTTGGTGAAATCCAGAAAGTGTATGAATCACAGGGTATATCAATTCAGGATAAACATTTTGAGGTTATCGTCCGGAAAATGAGTGATAAAGTCCGCGTGGATACCTCCGGTGATACGGATCTTCTGCCCGGAGAACTTGTCGATCGTGTACGGTTTAATGAGTCGAATGCAAAAGTGCTTGCAGAAGGCGGGGAACCGGCAACCGCAAGCATTACTATGCTTGGTATTACACGTTCAGCTTTGTATACAGAGTCATGGCTTTCTGCAGCAAGTTTCCAAGAAACGACCAATGTGCTGACTGATGCGGCGCTTGCAAACAAGGAAGATAAGTTGTTGGGGCTGAAGGAAAACGTTATAATCGGAAGACTCATTCCGGTATCACCGGAAAGAGCACAAATAAATGACAAATAATCGCTGAAATACCTGTTGTCAGGTAATTATACATATCTATGCCGACAGTAAACCAATTGATCAGAAAAGGGCGTAAGCAGAAAACAAAGAAAATTAAAGCGACAGCGCTGCGGAAACTGTATAACGCCAAAGACCGAAAAATGAAATCGATCCCGGCGCCTTTTAAGCGGGGAGTGGTGACACTGGTAAAAACCATGACTCCGAAAAAGCCGAATTCCGCTCTTCGGAAAGTAGCCAGGGTGCGATTATCCAACCGTCAGGAAGTGACGGCATATATCCCGGGTATCGGCCACGAGCTTACAGAACATGCCATCGTGTTAGTGAGGGGCGGCCGCGTGCCGGATTTACCAGGAGTAAAATATCATATAGTCCGCGGAAAGTTTGACACTACTGGCGTGGCGAATAGAAAACAAGGTCGCAGCCGATACGGGACAAAGACGTCAAGTGGTCCGGCTACAGTCGCAGCAAATTGATGATATGAGAGGAAAACGCGTAACCAAAAAGCTTGTATTACCGGATCCTGTATATGGGAACCGGTTGCTGACGCGGTTAATTCATCGCGTTATGATAAGCGGAAAAAAGAAGATTGCAGAAGCGCTTGTATATAAGGCGCTTGAAATCATCAAAACAAAACATGACGATCCTATCAGGATATTCGAGACTGCAGTCAATAATGTCGGGCCAAGGATGGAAGTACGGACCCGTAGGGTCGGCGGTGCATCATATCAGGTTCCTACAGAAGTGCGCGGAGACAGAAGGGTCGCGCTTGCTATCCGATGGATCGTGTCATTTGCAAAAAATAGGTCGAACAAAGAATATCATACGTATGCCGAAAAGCTAGCTATTGAGCTTATGGAAGCAGCGGAAAATCAGGGAGAGGCAATAAAACGCAGGGATACGGTACATCGTATGGCAGAGGCAAATAAGGCATTCGCGCATTTTAAGTGGTAAATGCCCCCATTTTTTTCTGCATGAGTATTTGTTATAGTGTACATGACAGACGTCATGACAAAAGTCTTCTTTGCATTGATTGTTCTTTTTAGCAGCGTATCGCTGTATAGCGGAGTACTACTACGAAACACTATCCATGCCTGTGGCACTGATGCTCTCGCGCGACTGAATGAAGCAAAAGTCCGAGTGGCAAAAACAGGGGAAATACGGCCATATTGTACACAATCGTATACGGTGCTTTCCGAATGGGACGAATGCGTCAAAAACGTTTCATACACCAATACTGCTATGCCAAACATATTTGTTTTGGGTGTTCATTGGGTGCTGCGTATAACAGGTGAACGAGGTGTTGACCTTGATGTCTTGAAGCATGAGCATGATTTGCAATGTAGTAAAGAAACAGACCTTATGTTTTTTCCGCCCGAATTTTTGTAATGATGCACAAGCATGTACGACGCGTGTGGGTGAGAAATTGTGGATCGGATAGGATATTTGTGGCGCTTCCAGTTTCCAAAAATTGGCAGGAGGCGCTGGCAGGATTTCAGGTTCGTGCCCGGCATGCGTTGGTCACTCCTGTGCCGATACGTTGGACACCAACAGAGAATTTCCACTGTACCATCCGGTTTATCGGTATGCTTCCGAAGGAATATATGGGCGGGCTGATTGATGTCATCCGTGCGGTTGCCGCAACGCGTATGCCGTTTGTGCTCCCGTTTGAACGGATTACGACAGCAACGCAAAAAGATCCGAAAATGATATGGGCACGATTTACGAAAACTGATGCGTTTGACGGGTTCGTGCGAAACATGACAACAACAATAGCACGGTTTCTGTATTCAGAATGCAAAGGCATGAATCTTGTAAACGGCCACCGTGTGATCCCGCATATTACGCTCGCGCGCTGCAGTGGTCGGATACGAACAATAAAGTATCCTTTAGTTGTGAATTTTCCGCCCACGCTTTCCGTTTCTTCTGTCGTTGTATACAGGTCTGATATCAGTCCGCAGGGATCTATCTATCGGGTATTGAAAGAACTGCCTTTGTGCGGACTACAATAAATAGTTACATCTACAGTTTCACGGGAAGAGGCGTGGGAGGTAACGGATGTACGGTTTCAAAAAAGCCGTTGTTGGCCCGGATACAATACTGTTTCCGGCCATGGACTTGGTTGGATATATCCTTGTTTTGCTTTGCATAAAAGCTCGTGAAAATATGCTTCGTAGGTCATTGTAGGATCCGGAGGGTGTGAGTCAAGATACTTAAGATACTGATAAACCGGAATGCCGGATGCATAGACCGATGCATTATTCTCACTCTGGTGTATCGGCTGTCGGTGATATTTAATTCCGTCGTGCCATACGATCTCATCAAATTCGTTTGGTGTTCCGCCCCAATATTTTTTTACTGCATCAGGCGGCACGATACGGATCGCTCTGCCGAAATATGCGTCGAGTTGGTCTAAATAATCAGGAATCCTGCAGTCGGTATCGGCGATACACATAGCCGGAGATAGGTACGTATACCTGCCATGCAACATGCCAATATATCCGCGATGAAATACATTCTCACACCATTGAGTGAAATGGTTATTTGTATGTACGCCTTCATCGTCTTCAGACGGTGGGATGATGATCGGTTTTGCATAGCCTCGTAAAAAACCTGCCAAGCCCCGCCGGACGAACCGCATTGCGGGTTTATTTTCTGACCGTAAGTATTTGTATGGGAGAACATATTCCCCAAATATGACGTGTAAATACGAATAGCTGTCTTTTTATTCACCGAGCATTACTCTTTTGTATTCTATAGGAGAAGGCATACACCAAGAGGCAGGTTAGGGCAAAGTATACCACGGAAAACAAACAGCCGGTATTTTCAAAAGACTTTTTTGTGTGAAAAATAGAAAGGAGGGGATGTTATAGCCCGAAGAAAGAGTAAGCTGATGATGCATAGACAAATACTGTCAAATTTCGTATAATTACTTTATTATTGAGTTGAAGCAGATATGTATCCCGCTTCGGCGGGATTTTTTTATTGTTTTTAGCTGAATTATTACAAGGTTTGATATAATCTTTGTACTATTCATATCGCTGAGGAAAATATTTGAGGAAGATAACCCTCCGAAGTTTTAATCATGGAGGGCATTCAATGTTATTATGGCAAACCCGAATACGACCATGACCGAAAATCGTGATGTTCCGTTGGAAAAAGTGCGGAATATCGGTATTATCGCCCACATTGATGCCGGGAAAACGACAACGACCGAGCGTATTTTGTACTACACAGGCCGTTCCTACAAGATTGGTGATATCGATGAAGGCACAACCCAGATGGATTGGATGGAGCAGGAGCGCGAGCGAGGAATTACCATTGTGAGCGCCGCTACCACGACATTCTGGAAAGGCTACCGGTTCAACATTATCGATACTCCCGGCCATGTGGACTTTACAGCGGAAGTCGAACGGTCACTGCGCGTTTTGGATGGAGGCATTACAGTACTTGATGCGGAAGAAGGTGTCCAGTCACAGTCAGAGACTGTCTGGCATCAGGCAGATAAATACAAGGTGCCGCGTCTTTGTTTCGTGAATAAGATGGATAAGCTCGGTGCGGATTTTCGTGGCACTATTGCCCAAGTAGAAGAACGTCTAGGTGCACGGACTGCGGTTATGGTGCTGCCAATCGGAAAAGAACATACATTCAAAGGTATCGTGGATCTGTTAGAGAAGAAGGCGTATGCCTGGCATAGCGATGATCTTGGCGCTAACCCCGAAGAACTTCCGGATATCCCTGCTGAAATGAAAGATGAAGTTGAAAAATCCCGAAGTGAGCTCATTGAACGCATTGCCGAAACAGATGATGCGTTAATCGAAAAGTTTTTAAACGGCCAGGAGCCGACAATAGAGGAACTGAAGGCAGCACTCCGCCGGGCAGTTATTACCTATACATTGGTTCCTGTATATTGCGGCACTTCTCTTCGGAACAAAGGAGTGCAGCCGCTTTTGGATGCGGTTGTTGATTACCTTCCGTCGCCACTTGATTTACCGGAAGTAGAAGGTATCAATCCCAAGACACAGGAAAGTATTACAAGAAAGCGCGTAAACGAAGAAAAATTTTCCGGCCTTGCATTCAAAATACAGATTGATCCGCATGTTGGGAAAATTACATATGTGCGGATATACTCCGGGACATTGGAATCCGGTTCATATACTTTCAATTCGTCAAAAGGGAAACAGGAGCGCGTAGGTAGGCTTTTACTTATGCACGCTAACCAACGGGAAGAGATTAGGGAAGCATATGCAGGGGAAATCGTTGCCGTAGTGGGGCTGAAAGAAACAGTGACAGGGGATACGCTTTGTGAAGTCGATCATCAGATCGTGCTTGAACAGATCATATTTCCGGAACCGGTAATTTCTCTTGCTATTGAGCCCAAGACTAAAAACGATCAGGAAAAAATGGGGTATGCATTGCAACGTCTAGCAGAAGAAGACCCGACATTTAAAATCAAATCAAATCTCGAAACGAACCAGACGATTATCTGGGGCATGGGTGAATTGCATTTGGAAATTCTGGTTGACCGGATGAAACGGGAGTTTAAGGTTGAGGCTAATGTCGGAGCGCCGCAGGTAGCATACAAAGAAACGATTAAAAAACATGCAGAAGGCGAAGGGAAGTATATCCGTCAGACCGGCGGCCGCGGGCAATACGGCCACGCATTAATTACTATCGATCCCAAGAATAGGGGCGAAGGTTTTGAATTCATTGATGAGATCAAAGGGGGCGCGATTCCCCGGGAATATATCGCTCCGATTGAAAAAGGAATAAAAGAGGCGATGGAAAACGGTGTGCTTGCGGGGTATCCGTTGGTAGATATGTCTGCAACGTTGTACGACGGTACATACCATGATGTTGATTCTTCTGAGATTGCGTTTAAGATAGCAGGAAGTATGGCGCTTCAGGATGCTGTAAAGAGAGCTGACCCCACCATTTTAGAGCCGATCATGAAGGTGGAAGTCACGACTCCTGATGAATATATGGGAGATTGTATTGGCGATCTTTCATCCCGTAGGGCAGAAATCCAGGGCACGAAGAAACGTGGCACGGTTACGGTTATTCTTGCCATGGTGCCCCTAGCAGAACTTTCCGGATACGCGACGGTATTGCGAAGCCTTTCAAAAGGGAGGGCGACATATTATATGGAACCAAGCCATTATGAGGAAGTGCCGAAGAATATTCAGGAGAAGATCATTGCAAAAACCGATACCCGATGATACAATAAAGCACGCGACACGCGAAATTGTCGATTATTAATAATTCCTGTGAAGGAGGATGAATATGGCAGATCAAACAACATTTGTACGAAATAAGCCGCATATAAATATTGGCACGATTGGCCATGTTGATCACGGGAAAACCACATTAACTTCAGCTATTACGCACGTGTTGGCAAAAGCCGGTATGGCAAAAGCCCTCAAGTACGAAGAGATCGATAACGCTCCGGAAGAAAAAGCACGTGGCGTTACTATAAATATTCACCATTCAGAATACGAAACGGAAAAACGGCATTATGCGCATATCGATGCTCCGGGTCATGCTGATTATATTAAGAACATGATTACAGGGGCAGCGCAGATGGACGGGGCGGTGCTTGTTGTTTCTGCACCGGACGGCCCGATGCCGCAGACCAGAGAGCATATTCTGTTGGCAAAACAGGTGAATGTTCCGGCAATTATCGTGTTTATGAATAAATGCGATATGGTTGCTGACAAGGAATTATTGGACCTGGTAGAGATGGAAGTCCGTGAACTTCTGACAAAATACAATTATCCCGGAGATAAAATACCGGTGATTCGGGGGTCTGCGCTTAAGGCTTTGCAGGGCGAAGCGGAAGCAGAGAAAGCCATTTTAGAGCTCATGAAAACGGCAGACGAGTATATTCCGGAGCCAAAACGTGAACTGGATAAACCATTTCTCATGCCGATTGAAGATGTCTTTTCTATTAAAGGGCGCGGGACCGTCGTGACCGGCCGTATCGGACGAGGAAAAGTAAAAGTCGGAGAAACGGTTGAGATTGTCGGAATAAAGGCAACACAGTCCACAGTTGTAACCGGTGTGGAGATGTTTAGAAAAACCCTGGATGAAGGGCTTGCCGGAGACAATGTCGGCGTACTTCTTCGGGGCGTAGAAAAAGAACAGGTCGAACGGGGTCAGGTTCTTGCAGCAACCGGATCAGTTAAGCCGCATACGGAATTCGAATCCGAAGTGTATGTCCTTACCAAAGAAGAAGGAGGGAGACATACACCATTTTTCACTGGATACCGGCCGCAATTCTATATTCAGACGACTGATGTGACCGGTCAGGTAACATTACCTGCAGGTGTTGAAATGGTCATGCCAGGTGATTCGACAAAAATGGTAGTAAAGCTAATCGTACCGGTTGCCATGGAAGAAGGGCTTCGGTTTGCCATCCGTGAAGGCGGACATACCGTAGCAAGCGGAGTGGTCACAAAAATCATTGCATAAGAAAGGAGCACTTTAAAACACAATGCCAAAAGGGCGTATACGAGTCAGGCTAAAAGCCTATGACAGCAGGATAATCGATGATTGCTGTCAGAAAATTCTTGATACTGCGGTTCGTACGGGAGCGCAGGTTGTCGGACCTGTGCCGTTGCCTACGGATAGGCAGCATTTCAATGTTGCACGAGCGACATTTATTGACCGGAACAGCCGTGAGGATTTTATGATTCGTATTCATAAGCGTCTTGTGGATATTGTGGAACCGACGGATAAGACGATTGATCAGCTTATGCATTTGGATTTACCGGCAGGAGTTGATGTTGAGATAAAGATGTAAGGCTTTTTACTTTTGCGGGATACTTTGGTATACTATATTTTCTTGATATGACGCGACAAATAGCGGACAGTCTCAAGATGTAACCAAAAGTCTCGGATGTAGGCGATACCCGCCTCGTACGAGAGCGGGTTTTTTTGTGGGGTTATCTATGATCACTGCACTATTAGGCACAAAGCAGTCTCAGTCACAGATGTTTACGGCAGACGGGATTCGAATTCCGGTAACTGTCGTGCATGCCGGTCCAAACTGGGTTACGGGAGTTACGAATTTACCGGAGTATACAAACATTCAGCTAGGTTTTGGTACGATTTCCAAACTTACAAAGCCAAAAGCAGGACACTTAAAAAAAGCGGGGCTAGACAAAAAGCTCCGTTTTTTACGCTCATTTTCTGTACGTAACGTTGCTGATCTCGGCGATTTACAGCCGGGTAGTGAAATAAAGATCGAACAGATTTTTTCACCCGGAGACCGTATCAGGGTTACGGGTGTTTCCAAAGGCAAAGGGTTTGCAGGTGTTGTCAAACGTCACGGGTTTCGGGGAGGCCCGAGGACCCACGGCCAATCTGATCGTGAACGCGCACCGGGATCAATCGGGCAAACGACAACTCCGGGCAGGGTATACAAAGGCAAGAGAATGGCGGGAAGAATGGGTAGCGATACGGTGACAATCCGTAATCTATCTGTTGTTGCTATAGATCCCCAGACACAAATGCTGACAATAAAGGGAGTAGTACCGGGAGCAAAGCACGGTCTCCTTATACTAACGAAGGAATAATCTGTATGCAAAAAAAACCAAAAAATATTAGCAATCTCCCCCAAAAAACAGCCGTAAAAAAGGTAAAAAAACATACAGCAATCAAGGCCAAGTCCGGGTTGCATATTGATGTTGTAGGCACAGACGGGAAAAAGATACGTACAATGGAGCTGCCTAAAGAGCTGTTTGGTGTAAAAGTGCACACGGCCCTTATAGCACAGGCGGTGCGGGTGTACCTTCTAAACCAACGGCAGGGGAGTGCGCACACGAAGACCCGTGGCGAAGTTGAAGGGTCAACGCGAAAGATATATAAGCAAAAAGGCACGGGAAAAGCACGCCACGGAAGCATACGGGCACCGATTTTTGTCGGAGGAGGAATTGTATTCGGGCCAATGACGAGGGATTTTAGCAAGAAAATGCCGAAAAGAATGAAACGTATTGCGTTTTTGTCAGCGCTTACTCAGAAATACCTAGATGCCAAAGTGATTATTGTCGACGGGCTCGGATCGTTGGAAGCTAAAACCAAACGTATTTCTCAGGTCATGCATGCTCTTGGTGTACAAGGCAGGACATTGCTTGTTGTATCTGATGATATTGCCGGTATAGCACAGGCTGTAAGAAACCTACAGAACGTAGATATGGTAAGAATATCTGATGTGCATACATATGCCCTTATGTCACACCAGACGGTTGTACTGACAGCGCAGGGCATCATTCAGTTACAGAATGTATTGAAACAGGAATAATATATGGCACATACGCACGCGATACTTATACGTCCGATCATTACCGAGAAATCCATGCAGTTGGCACAGACGGGATGGTATACCTTTGCTGTGGCAGTACATGCCAGAAAAGAACGTATCGCAAAAGAAGTCAGTACGCAGTATTCAGTACAGGTGGTTGACGTGCGGACGCTTCTCATGCCGGGAAAAACGCGTTCCGTCGGAAAAACCCGCAAAAAAATTACACGTTCTGATTGGAAGAAAGCGATTGTCCGTTTGAATAAAGGCCAGCATATTCCGGCATTTGAAATAACCGAAACAAAATCAAGCACAAATACATAACGTATGAAGAAAAAGAAAATACGATCATTGATTTCTTTGTTGCCGAAACAATCCGGCAGGGATATGTTTGGTCATATTTCCGTGCGGCATCAGGGCGGCAGACAAAAGCGTCTGTATCGCGACATTGATTGGAAACGGGATAAAGACGGAATTCCGGCACGGGTTATCGGTATTGAGTATGACCCGAATAGATCTGCAGACATTGCCTTATTGGTCTATCGCGACGGAGAAAAACGGTATATACTAGCTCCCTCGGGTCTTATGGTAGGGGCGACTGTTGTCTCCGGGTCCGGGATAGACGCTGTTGTCGGTAATGCGTTGAAATTGAAGGATATGCCTGTAGGTACCCAGGTGCATAATCTGGAAATACGTCCCGGTAAGGGTGCACAGATGGTGCGGTCTGCAGGAAATGTAGCGTCAGTGCTTGCAAAAGACGGCGATAGCATACAGGTCAAATTGCCTTCCGGTGAGATTCGGGTATTTGACGGGGAGGCGAAAGCGACAGTAGGTCAGGTCGGAAAAGAACAGTGGAAGAACAGAGTGATAGGAAAAGCAGGCCGATCGCGGCATATGGGAATACGGCCGGCAGTCCGCGGAGTCGCTATGCATCCGGGGTCTCATCCGCATGGAGGCGGTGAAGGGAGAAGCGGTATCGGAATGAAGTCGCCGAAAAGTCCGTGGGGAAAGCGTACGCTTGGAAAAAGGACAAGAAGCAGAAGAAAATACAGTGACAGATTTATTATGCAGAGAAGGAAAAAATAAGGAGTATGTATGGCTCGAAGCAATAAAAAAGGTCCGTATATTGATAAGAACTTAATCGTTAAGGTAAATAAAGCGAAAGCAGGAGCTAATCGTACTCCGATAAAAACGTGGGCACGCAACAGCCAGATTCCGCCAGAGTTTGTCGGGATGACATTTTCTGTGCATAACGGGAGAGTTTTTACTGAAGTGTATGTGACAGAGGCAATGGTAGGCCACCGGCTTGGAGAATTTTCACCGACGCGGACATTCCGCGGACATGGTCAGGTGACGAAGCGGGTACTGGATAAGACATGATGAATATTCAAATAGCGACTGATAGAAAGAAAAAATATGATATATTCAGCAACAGCAAAATATGTCCGAATAAGCCCGCGTAAAGTGCGGTTAGTGGCGCGTGCAATTATGAATATGCCGGCAGAGCGTGCAGTTGCAATACTGAAACAGACGCCAAAACACGCGGCAGAACCGGTAATTAAGGTTATTCGTTCGGCAATGGCCAATGCAAAAACAAAACAGGCATCAGGATCCGTAGTTATTCAGAAAATCGATGTACAAGAGGGACCGGTTATGAAACGCTGGCATGCCGTATCACGAGGCATGGCACATGGATACAAAAAAAGAATGAGCCATATAACGGTAACGTTGAAAGAAGAGGAGAAAAAATAATGGGACAAAAAATACATCCATACGGTTTTCGTCTCGGCCCGCTGTATACATGGGTTTCCCGGTGGTTTGCAGATGACTCTCGGTACGCAGACCTGTTGATTCAGGACGTATTGCTTCGTGAGGAATTGACAAAACGGCTAAAGACCGCAGGCCTGGCACAGGTGGAAATTGAACGGTCGATAAACAAAATACGGATTGTGTTGCATGTGTCAAGACCGGGAATGGTAATTGGCCGCGGAGGTACAGGGCTTGAAGACATTAAAAAATTTATAGCAAAAACTCTGCTTTTTGCAGCAAAAGACAAAAAGCTTGGTAACGATACGTATAATCCTTCTAAGATAAAAATTGAGGTTACAGTAGAGCCGGTGAAGGAACCGAATTTAAGTGCAAGAATCGTAGCAACGAATATTGTGGACCAGCTTATTCGGCGCATGCCGCATAAGCGCATATGCATGCAGACATTGGAGCGTGTAACGACTGCCGGGGCAAAAGGAGTGAAGATAAAACTTGCCGGCCGTATTGCAGGTGCGGAAATATCCAGACGTGAAACGTACAAGGCAGGAAGCATTCCATTATCCACAATTCGTGAGGAAGTGGATTATGCAGAAATTCCGGCACTGACGAAATCAGGGTACATTGGGGTAAAAGTGTGGATTTATAAGAAGAACAAATAACTATGTTAGCGCCAAAACGTGCAAAATACAGAAAACAGTTTCGGGGCAAAAGGCGGGGTAAAGCAATCCGGGGATCAACGGTGGCTTTTGGAGAATATGGTCTGAAATCGATGGAATCTGGATGGGTGTCAAGCCGTCAGATCGAAGCAGCAAGAAGGGCATTGACGCACAGTATCCGCCGTGGCGGCAGGGTGTGGATCCGTGCATTTCCGGACAAGCCGATTACCAAAAAACCGCCGGAAACCCGTATGGGAAGCGGAAAAGGTGATGTTGCTGAATATGTATGTGTCGTGCGGCCGGGGAAAATCATGTTTGAGATGGCGGGAGTGAGCGAAGCGGCAGCCATAGAGGCCATGAGGCTCGCAGGAGCAAAATTATCTGTCCATACGGCGTTTGTTGCCAGAAAATAAGCGTATGAAAAAATCAGATGTAGATCAGTTGAAAAAATTGCATACAACAGAACTTTTAAAGAGGGTAAATGAATTACAGCAGAATATTACCCAAGAAATGCTGAAACGAAAAACAACACAAGTGAAGAATGTACGAACGGTAAAAAATTTGAAAAGAAAAATGGCAATACTGCAATCTGTCATGCGAATGAAAGAATTGACGGAGAAATGAAGGAGATATGAACATGCAAAAAACACAGGATCAGAAGAAAGTACAAAAGCGTGAGCTTGTTGGCATCGTTATATCGACAGCCATGAAAAATACCATTGTGGTGAAGGTTGAGCGGTTGTCTCGTCACCCGGTATACAAAAAGACGGTTAAACGGACAAAAAACTTTTCCGCCCACAACGTGCGGGAAGATATCAAGCTCGGTGACCGCGTACGGATAGCAGAAACACGGCCGATATCAAAAACAAAGCATTTTCACGTCGTAGAAAAGATGTAAGTATATGGTACAACGAAGAACACATATAACTGTTGCAGATAATTCCGGCGCCCAGGAGATGGTCGTCATACATATTTACGGAGCCTGGAAAAGGATGAAGGCGACTGTGGGCGATATTGTGCAATGTGTTGTGAAAAAAGCGGACCCGACAGGTATTGTGAAAGATGATGAGCTGGTTCCTGTTGTTATTGTACGCACGAGGAAAGAATACCGGAGAAAAGATGGTTCGTATATCAGATTTGATGATAATGCAGGCGTAGTGATTGACAACAGAAACGACAGAAACCCTCGGGGGTCCCGTGTATTCGGACCGATTGCCCGTGAACTAAAGGATAAAGGATTTGATAAGATTGCCAGTTTGGCGACGGAAATGTATTAATGCATACTATGAAACTAAAAAAAGGCGATACGGTATTCGTCACTGCCGGGAAAGATAAAGGGAAAAAAGGAAAAGTTGAGCGGGTACTGCCGGCAACTGCGTCAGTGGTTGTGGCAGGGGTGAATATTGTGAAGCGGCATATGAAGAGGAAAGATGACAAAACACCGTCAGGGATTATCGATATTGTGAAGCCGCTTCCGGTTGGGAACGTATCATTGGTTTGTCCGCAATGCAACAAACCGACCAGGGTAGGATATTTAGTTGTGAAAAAGGAAAAAATACGGGTATGCAGGAAATGCGGAAAGAAAATCTAATAATATGTCACTCTATCAAACATACAAAACAGAAATACGGTTAGCGCTGAAGGATGCGCTGAAGCTTACGAATATCATGTCTGTGCCGAAGCTAGTAAAAATTGTCGTGAATTGCGGTATTGGCGCCGAGGCACAAAAAGACAAGAAAATTATTGAGAAAGTCAGCCAGCAGCTCGCGATTATCACGGGTCAGAAACCGCAGGTGACAAAAGCGAGAAAGGCGATTTCAAGCTTCAAGCTCAGGGAGGGTGACCCGGTCGGGATTCGGGTAACGCTTCGCGGTATACGGATGTACGATTTCTTTACCAGACTGGTTGCAGTAGCGTTGCCGCGTGTCCGTGATTTTCAGGGTGTACCGATAACCAAAGGATTTGACGGAAACGGGAATTATACGTTGGGAATTTTCGAACAGACCATATTTCCGGAACTTGAATACGGGATGATCGACCGGATTCGGGGTTTTGAGGTGACGTTCGTGACAACAGCGCGTACCAATGATCACGGGCGTGCCTTATTGGAGGCACTGGGTATGCCTTTCGAGAAAGGAAGACAGTATGGCAAAAACATCTGACATCGTAAAATTTCAAAAAAAGCAAAAATACACAGTCCGTCACAGGAACAGATGTTCTTTGTGCGGCAGAAGCAGGGCATATATCAGAAAGTTTAAATTGTGCAGGATTTGTTTCAGAAAACTTGCCCATAAAGGAGAGTTGCCGGGAGTAGTGAAGGCATCTTGGTAAAGATAAAGGAGAACGTATGGTAATTAATGACCCAATAGGTGACATGTTGACTCGGATTCGGAACGCAGCGATGGCGCACAAAAAAACCATTGTACTTCCGTTAAGCGGCGTGAAATACGCTGTGTGCACCCTGCTTTCAAAAGAAGGATACTTATCGCGGGTGGAGAAGATACAGAACGGAAATCATATGTCAATTCGTGCGGAATTAACGTATAAAGGGAAAGATCCGGTAGTAATCGGTCTTAAACGGATCAGTAAGCCGGGCCTTCGGCTGTATGTCAGCAAACAACAGATCCCCGTCGTCATGGGCGGAATGGGTATTGCAGTAATAAGTACGCCGCAGGGCGTCATGAGCGGGAAAGAGGCAAAAAAGAAAGGGATCGGCGGAGAATTATTGTGTGAGGTTTGGTAATACAAATATGTCGCGAATAGGAAATACACCAGTACAAGTGCCGCAGGGAGTAACGGTTGAGATCCAGCCGTATTCGGTAATGGTGAAAGGGCAAAAAGGTGAACAGACAGTTGCAATCCCTTTGGGTATACATGTTGCGCTAGAAGGTACGACACTCACAGCAACACGAAAAAGAAACGATTCCAGGACAAAAGCACTGCATGGTACGACAATCGCACTTATCAAAAACGCAGTGATAGGCGTGACGGAAGGATTTGAAAAAGTGCTTGAGCTTCATGGGGTTGGATACCGTGCGGCAATGCAGGGAACTGATTTGGTGCTGAATGTCGGATTCTCTCATTCAGTGACAGTCAAGCCGCCTTTGGGAGTACTATTCTCGGTTACTGATGGAAAAATCCGAGTATCGGGCATACAGAAACACGACGTGGGGCAGTCGGCGGCAAGTATCCGTGCGGTACGTCCGCCGGAACCATACAAAGGAAAAGGGATACGATATGTAGGTGAACACGTCCGGAAGAAAGCCGGGAAATCTGCAAAAGGTGTTGGAGGAGGGCCGGGAGCATAGTATGAAAACCAGAAAAATGTTGCGTGTCAGAAGGAAGTTTTCGATCCGGAAAAAGATACGGGGTTCTGCATCACGCCCGCGTTTGAGCGTGTTTCGGTCACATGCCAGGATGTACGCGCAGTTTATCAATGATGACGTGACCCAGACAATCGCATCGGCATATGTTACAGGAAAAACTATGCAGGATGCCAAAAAACTCGGTGAATCATGCGCACAGCTTGCAAAAAAACATCACATACAATCAGTAGTTTTTGACCGGAATGGGTTCCGGTATCATGGCGTGATTAAAGTATTTGCGGATACCCTCCGTTCGGAGGGAATAACACTGTAATATAAAGGAGCATACATATGATGCAATACAGACAACGGTCTCAGGAACGAGCACAAAGTGAGTTTGAGGAAAAGGTTGTTCAGGTGAACCGTGTTTCGAAAAAAACAAAGGGCGGCAACAAAATCGGGTTCTCAATTCTTGTTGTGGTGGGCGATAAAAAGGGGAGAGTCGGTGTTGGGTTAGGGGGCGCTCCTGACGTCGCATCAGCCGTAAAGAAAGCCGTTGTATACGCAAGAAAGCATTTATTTACTGTCCCGATGAACAAAACGACAATTCCGCATGCTGTGTATGTCAAATGCGGTGCAGCAAAAGTATTATTAAAGCCTGCTCCTGCGGGTACCGGCGTTATTGCCGGAGGACCGGTTCGTGCAGTCGTAGAGGCGGCCGGCATTCGGGATATCGTATCCAAGGCCTTGGGAACGAAAAATAAAGCATCCAATGTGTACGCGACGATGGAAGCGCTAAAACAACTGAGAGCCCGGACACAAACAACATAAATAATACATATGGAAATACATTCATTGCAAAAAATCGTACATACGTCTAAGAAACGATTGGGCCGTGGACACGGGTCCGGCCGTGGTAAGACAGCGGGTAGAGGGACAAAGGGCCAAAATGCCCGCGGTTCCATGCCGTTGCATTTCGAAGGCGGACAGTTATCAATAGTCCGAAAATTGCCATTCCTTCGGGGTAAAGGGAGAAATAAATCCCGCTACAAAAAGCCTGTTATAGTAGCAGTCAAGCGGCTTGAAGTGATCCCCGAAAAAACAACTGTATCCATAGATATATTGGTGAAAACAGGGCTTATTCCCGAAGGAACAACAGCCGTGAAAATTCTTGCAGGGGGCGGAGCCCTATCTCGGGCGTATACCGTTTCAGTGCCTTGTTCTTCGGGAGCAAAAACGATAATTGAGAAAGCGGGCGGAAGTGTCGTAAGCTAGTTGTATCTATGAACACCATACTGTCTGCGCTTGTCAACAGTTGGAAGACTCCGGAAATCCGGCGGAAGATAGGATATACCGCATTCCTGTTTATTGTGTATAGGATATTTGCGCACGTTCCGATTCCGGGTATTGACCGCGGAAGATTGGCAATGCTTTTTTCACAGAACCAGTTTTTGGGACTACTGGATATCTTTTCCGGCGGGACGCTTGTGAATTTTTCCGTACTGGCTCTTGGGCTGAATCCGTATATCAATTCCTCCATCATTCTGCAGCTTCTTACCATTGTATTTCCCAAACTTGAAGAATTACAGAAAGAAGGGGAATACGGCAGGGAAAAAATTAACCAATATACGCGGTTTATTACCGTACCGCTTGCCGTGCTTCAGTCTATCGGCATGTACCTCCTTTTGAAAAATCAGCAGATCGTCGGTGCGCTTGACCCGCTTGTCCTTTTTTCCATTATACTGACGATGACCGCCGGTACGATGTTTGTGGTGTGGCTTGGTGAAATGATTACGGAATACGGCGTAGGAAACGGTATTTCATTATTGATTTTTGCCGGTATCGTCGGCAGATTTCCTGTGATTCTCTTCCAGACAGCAAGCACAGTTCAGGCACAGACAATTTCCAATGTGATTATTTTTGGTGTTATGGCGCTTATCGTGATTGCGGGTACCGTATTTATGCATGAAGCGGTACGCAGAATTCCGGTACATTATGCAAGAAGAATACGCGGGAACAAAATGTACGGCGGGAATATGTCATATCTTCCTTTGAGAGTGAATCAGGCGGGAGTGATCCCGATTATTTTTGCAGTATCCCTTGTACTGCTTCCCTCGTTGCTCGGCGGTTTTTTCCAACAACTGAACCAGCCCGTCCTTTCTGCGGTCGGCAGGTTCTTTACTACCGTATTTGACCCCAATAGCGTATCGTATAATGTGATTTATTTTCTTTTAGTTATCGGATTTACGTATTTTTATACCGCCATCACGTTTAATCCGACGAAGATAGCCGGAGAAATTCAGAAATACGGCGGGTTTATTCCGGGAATCCGGCCGGGAAGTCCGACTGCATCGTATTTGAATTATATTTTGACAAGGATTACCCTTGCAGGGGCGTTGTTCTTAGGTGTACTGGCAATTTTTCCGGCAATTGCACGCGGCATATCCGGTGCCACCACGCTTCTTGTCGGAGGTACGGGAATCCTTATCGTTGTATCTGTTGTGCTTGAAACGGTGGAAGCACTGGAAGCACAGCTTGTTATGCGTAATTACGACGGTTTTTTAAATCAATAACACACATTACATATGCACGTAGTATTTTTTGGTCCTGAAGGTTCGGGGAAAGGGACGCAGGCAAAACTATTGAGCGATGCGCTTCATTTGCCTATTTTAACATCCGGTGACTTGGTCCGGGATGCCGCAACAGGTGATAAGGGCATTATCGGCGAGGTATGCAGGCAGGCGCTTACAGAAGGAAAATATGTCGCTGACAGCGAAATGTTTGTGCTTTGGAAACACCGTCTGAAGCAGGATGATGCGTTAGGCGGTTGGATTATGGACGGTTTTCCCAGGAATGTTGAACAGGCTATTTTTTTGGACGATAAGATCAACAAATACGGATATAAAATAGAAAAGGTACTATACCTGAACCTCTCGAAAGAAGAATCGATGCGGCGGCTCATTAAACGTGCCCGTCCGATTACTCCCGGGAGCACGCAATTGCATGATTCTCCCGAGCGCATCCAATCGAGACTTTCTATTTATAAAGAAGGAGAGAAAGACGTGCTTGAGTATTACCGCAGGAACGGTGTATTGGTAGAGATAAATGCAGATAATCCAATAGCACATGTACATGCGGATATTCTTCGGCTCGTGACAGGAACATGAGACGGAAAAAAATTCTAATTGCCATCGTGGGATTGCCGGGATCCGGAAAATCCGTGGCTTCTGAGTTTTTCCGCACAAAGGGATATACTGTCCTTCGGTTTGGTGACCAGACGGATATAGGTCTACGGGAATTAGGACTTGCGGTAAACGAAAAAAATGAGCGCCTATATCGTGAGCAAATACGGAAAGAATTAGGAATGGCAGCCATGGCAATAAAAATAGAACCGAGAATACGCAAAGCATATGAAGAAACAGATACGGTTGTGCTGGACGGCATGAAAGGATTTGAAGAATACCGTTACCTCAAATCTGTATTTCCGGAACTAACCGTTCTTTGTATATATGCTCCGCCGAAGCTCAGATATGCGCGCCTGAAAAAAAGGATAGTACGGCCGCTGACGGAAAAAGACGCATATAACCGAGACATAGCTGAGCTTACCGCATTGGATACCGGCGGATCAATGGCGATAGCAGATTATCTTATAAAAAACGTCGGATCAAAACAGCATTTATATACGGATCTGCGCCATGTTATTGCGAATGTGCGAATATCACGCCCGTGAGATTGGGAAAATGTATTTTTGATTTGTTATGAACGACAACGCAACAAGGAAAATAGCCGCAATGACCGAAGGCGGCGCAATGCTCGGAGGCATCCTTCAGGATCTTCTAGATATGGCACAGCCGGGTGTCGCATTACAGGACATAGAGTCTTTGGCACAGAAACGGATACGGGAAGCCGGAGGCACGCCGTCATTTATGACGGTTGAAGGATACAAATGGGCGACATGCCTGTGTGTAAATGACGTGATTGTTCATGGAATACCAACAGAAAGAATCCTAAAAGAAGGGGATGTTTGTACAATCGATGTCGGAATGGTGTATGAGGGGTTTCATACAGATACCGCCTGGACGAAGGTAGTACAAGGTACGCAAAAAGCAGTGAACGGAGAACTTCAGACATTTTTAGATATCGGAAAACAGGCATTACGAGAAGCCATATCTCAGGCAAGGGTCGGCAACAGGGTGGGGCATATTTCCAAAGCAATACAAAATACCATAGAAGGCGCAGGATACGGCGTTGTAAAAACGCTTGTTGGTCACGGAGTAGGTGAACAACTGCATATGCCGCCGCAGATTCCCGGTATTCTGAAAGGCCCGATTGAAAAGACACCAGAGATTACTGACGGAATGGGTCTTGCTATCGAAGTAATATACTCATTGGGCAACCCTGCCGTGTGGTATGTCAACGATGATGGCTGGTCTATTGCCACAAGAGACGGTTCAGTGTCAGCGGTATTTGAACAGACGATCCTCGTTCGGCATGGGTCACCGCCTGCGGAAGTAACCCCATCGCATACGGATACAGCGCATTCTTGACCATATGTACCGTATGAAGTATAATTGGTCATTACGTGGTTTCCCTCTCTAACTAAGAGGGGTTTCTTGTTTGTTATTACTGTATGACGCATCAAGGGAATATCGAATTGGAGGGTGAAGTTGTTGAATGTCTTCCGAATACGTTATTCCGAGTAAAATTGCCCAATAGTCATGTCATACTGTGTCATTTATCCGGTAAAATGCGTTTGCATTTTATTCGTATCTTACCCGGTGATCGGGTACAGGTTGAAATGACTCCATATGATCCGACAAAAGGCAGGATTACATACAGACTGAAATAGTCAATATTGTTTTTAAATAGTCGATTACTGTGTATATGAAAGTCCGAACAAGCGTAAAACCAATGTGCAGAAAATGTAAAATTGTCCGGCGCAGGGGCAAGATATATGTTGTGTGCGAGAACCCGAAGCACAAACAGAGGCAGGGATAAATATGGTACGTATTGCTGGAGTTGATTTACCAAATGAGAAGCGTCTTGATATTGCGCTTACCTATATTTACGGCATCGGCCGTACGAACGTCCGTTCAGTTTTGGACAAAGTCGGTCTGGATGCCTCACGCCGTCTCAAAACGCTCACCGATGATGAAGTGTCGAAGCTTGCAAAAGTACTTGAGAAAGAATTCGTTGTGGAAGGGAACCTGCGCAAGATGCTTGGAGACAATATGAAACGGCTTATGGAAATAAAGTCGTATCGCGGATTACGGCACGGAAAACGGTTGCCTGTACGCGGTCAAAGGACACGGTCAAACGCCCGGACAAAACGCGGGAAACGCTTGACTGTGGGAGCGTTGAAGAAAGAAGATCGTGTGAAACAAGATACAAATACGGGTACAACTGCGAAATAATATGGCCAAAAAAATAACCAAACAGGTTCCGGTACGGGGAAGAGTGTATATAACCGCAACGTTTAATAATACACTCGTGACCATTACTGATGAAAAAGGAAACACAATTTATTGGGGTTCTTCCGGCCTGGTAGGCTTTAAGGGGGCGCGAAGGGCGACACCATATGCGGCGACAACGGCGGTTGAGGCAGTCGCACGAAAAGTACAGGAAGCAGGGATGCGGGAGATCGAAGTGTATGTGAAAGGCCCGGGTGCCGGAAGAGACGCGGCATTACGCGCACTGAAAGCAGTTGGTTTGTCAATCGTCCTTATTGCTGATGTGACGCCTATTCCGCACAACGGAGTGAGACCAAAGAAAAAACGCAGAGTATGATGTATGGGGTATGGGGCATGGGGAAAGCGCATGCTACTCATACCACATACCGTATTACTCATACCTAATAGTATGGCTCGATATACAGGACCGAAAAATAGAATAGCAAGAAAAGAAGGGATAGACCTGGGGTTAAAAACCGTAGGTTCAAAATCCCATGCGTCATTATTGCGCAGATTGAATGTGCCGCCCGGTCAGCACGGACCCAAAGGGAAACGGCGTATCTCAGGGTATGGCCAGCAGTTAAGAGAAAAGCAAAAAGTGCGAAGAATGTATGGGCTGATGGAACGGCAGTTTAGAAGGTATTATGCCATGGCGAGGAAATGGCGCGGAAATACCGGTGACATGTTGGTGCAGTTTCTTGAACGGAGGCTAGATAATGCAGTATACCGGTTAGGATTAGCTCCTACACGGACTGCCGCCCGTCAGTATATTTCACACGGTCATCTCCTGGTAAACGGCAAGAAAGTGACCATCCCGTCATATTTGGTGTCAGTACAGGATGTTATTACACTCAAAACAAAAGGTGCTGCTATTCCCGCAGTGAAAAAATTACTGGAGGATGCATCGTTTACTCCTCCGGCATGGCTTGTGCGGCAGGGACCGGCAGGGAAAATTGAGCGACTGCCGGAACGCGATGACGTGAAAGAAGATATCCATACACAGTATATTGTTGAGTATTATTCCCGATAAAAGGAGGGGTAAGTATGATCGAACCAAAATTTGTTATAAAAACGGAAGTAGATAAGCCGGGATACGGCATGTTCGTCTTTGATCCGTTGGAACAGGGGTACGGCCATACGCTTGGCAATAGTTTGCGGAGGGTTCTATTGTCTTCACTTTCTGGAGCAGCGCTTACGTCTGTAAAAATTGAGGGAGTTGCCCACCAATTTTCCGCACTCGAAGGGCTAAAAGAGGACATAGTAGAATTTATTCTTAACCTGAAAAAAATACGTATCTCCATGGATCATGATGAGGACAGTGTCATCCGATTATCCAAAAAGGGTCCGGGAGCAGTGACAGCCGGCGATTTTGACGTACCGGCAGGAGTGAAAATTGTGAATCCGGATTTGGTGATAGCGACCCTCTCGGATAAAAAATCATCTCTTGAGCTTGAAGCGACAGTACAGAAAGGATATGGATACATGCAGTCGGACGAACATAATGTAAGCGAACTCGGAAGAATTCCGATAGATTCCCTGTTTAGCCCTGTTGTCCGGGTCAATTATCGTGTTGATGCTACCCGTGTCGGCAGGATGACGAATCTTGATAAGCTTGTACTGGAAATATGGACAGATGAAACGGTAAGCCCGTTTGATGCGCTTATGTCCGCAGCACGGGTATTGGTTTCATATTTTACTCAGGTGTATGAACCGAAAGTACATGCGGTTGTCGAGGAATCATCCACCGTTCCCGAAGTTTCGGAAGAATTGCTGAAGATGCGTATTGAGGAACTTGATATTCCTACGCGCATCGTGAACGCGTTTGCACGGGGAGGAATAGAAACAGTGGCGCAACTCATGCAGACGCCGCGTGCAGAACTTATGAAGATTAAGAATCTCGGTGCGAAATCGTTATCCATAGTGGAAGAAAAACTGAAAGAAAAAGGAGTGTCGATTCCGGCATAACTATGAGGCACGCAGTATACGGCAAGCAGTTATCGCGAACCAAGAATGAACGCAGGCGCCTATTCATGGTGTTACTTCGTTCACTTATTACTCATGGCAGGATTCGGACTACGCGTGCCAAGGCTAAAGCCATTCAGCCAATGGTTGATTCACTGATAACGTCGGTAAAGAAAAAAACGTCATCAGCAATGCAAAGCGTACGAAGCGTATTAGTCCAGGAGCAGTATGTGCAGAAGCTGTTAGACATGGTCAAGACCAGGTTTATCCATCGGTCAAGCGGATATACGAGAATGCTGTATCTTGGCCAAAGAAAGGGAGACGGGGCAGAAGAAGTGTTACTGGAATTTGTAGATAAGGAACCGGAAAAGCTGGCAAAAACATCAAAAGCATCAAAAACAGTAAAAGCTGACGCAACGGTTCAGGAGGCAGAAATTATTGCGCCGAAGCCGTCAAAGACCCGTAAGCAATCTACGTAACCTATGCAAAAGACAACGAAATCAACCAAAGTATCGGATATTTCCCGTCGTTGGTATCTGGTAGATGCCAAAGACAAGATTCTCGGAAGGGTAGCGGTAGAAGCAGCAAAATACCTTATTGGTAAATACAAACCGTATTATGTTCGGAATATGGATTGTGGCGATTACGTTGTAGTCATCAACGCAAAACATGTCCGTGTTACAGGCAAAAAGGAAAAGCAAAAGCTTTATTCGCGGTATTCCGGATATCCGGGAGGACTAAAACAGATCGCTCTTTGGCAAATGAGGCAGCAGCATCCGGAAGAGATAATCCGGCATGCGGTAAAGGGCATGCTACCGAAAAACAAATTGCAGAAAGGAATGATAAGCAGGCTAGAGGTGTATCCGGATCAAACACATCCGCATGCAAAGCAGTTTGCTACAGCATAATATGACGAAAAATACACAACCCACCCAGGGATCGGACGAACGTTTGTATTATGAAGCGGTTGGAAGAAGAAAAAACGCTACCGCCCGCGTGCGTCTGTATGTGGTAAAAGAAGAAGAAATACAAGTTGGTGATTTGAAAGTTAAGAAGGGCGATATGTATATCAATGATCGCCCTGTTGAAGCATATTTTCCGGGAGAGGTAGATAAGAAGATGTACTCCGAACCGTTCCGTACAACCAATACAATCGGCAGGTTCGCGGTAACGGTGCACGTAACAGGCGGCGGGCCTTCGGGTCAGCTTGGTGCTGTGATCCATGCCATTGCCAGGGCATTGTGTGTTGTCGATACGGAGAAATTCCGTCCTATTCTCAAAAAACGCGGATTATTGACCCGTGACCCCCGCAAGAAAGAGCGCCGGAAAGCAGGATTTGCAGGGAAAGCACGGGCGAAGAAACAGTCCCCGAAACGCTAAACGTTTTGTATGTCATTCCGGACCTGATCCGGAATCCATGTAGTTTAGATTTTACATCCTGAAACAAGTTCAGGACGACAATTAACCCGTTTTTTTCATCAACGTTTCAAGGATTGATTGTTTCGCTGTTTCGTCGGTACCAGCTTTCCGTTTTTAGTTATTTCCCACAGTAGGATAGCCGTTGCAACTGATACATTCAGGCTCTGTACAAATCCCCTCATTGGTATCTGGATTACTCGGTCTGCTTTTGCAAGCATTTCTTCCGATATGCCCCGGTGTTCGTTTCCGACAATAAGTGCGGTCTTTTTTTCCGTAAACCGCGCCGTGTCCAAAGGTATTGCCTGTGGTGAAATTGCCGATACTATGATCGTGTACCTATTCTGCACTAATGCAGCGATACATGCAGATACGCTGTTGAATGTCTGTATCGACAGCCACTTGTTAGCGCTCGAGCTTGAGGCCTTCCCGACCTTTTTCGGGTTATACGGTTTTTCCTGTTCAAACACAAACCATACGTTCTGGATACCGAAAGCATCGCATGTCCGAAGTATTGCGGCAGCATTATGCGGGTCATGGATGTCCTCTAGAACGACGAGGATATGTTGATAGCGTTGTTTCATGATTGTGCGGATACGCTCTTCACGTTTTGTATGCATATCGTTAGTATAATGTACTCCTGTCGAAATTACCCAAGCGACCTACGGTGACGTAGTTGTCATTGGGTGTATAGTGGAAATATGAAAAAGAAGCGTGTGCCGCTTTGGATCTTACCAGCATTCGCATTCTCCGTTTTTTAACCTGTTTCTTTTATTCCGTGGGACCTCTCCGGTGCAAGGTGTGACGGTTATCGGTGTTATTGACGGCGACAGTGTGCCACGTACAACTGTATGAGAGATGAGGGGAGGCCCCTCGGAACCGGTGCACAGGCGCAGGTTTCAAAGCGCCTTAAGCGGCAGTGGCCAAAATCCACTGTCGTGAACGTTAAGG
>Ga0172371_10000904_pt1 | contig 46843 bp, 47 predicted proteins | sample Lak12m_FD_114543 | JGI IMG/M metagenome (GOLD analysis project Ga0172371, IMG submission 114543) | Freshwater microbial communities from Kabuno Bay, South-Kivu, Congo - kab_022012_12m | ecosystem: Environmental > Aquatic > Freshwater > Lake | place: Democratic Republic of the Congo: South-Kivu... | reverse complement strand
CCCGGCCGGACGTTGATTTCCGCCACCACCGGTCCGCGTTCGCGGTCGATCATAATGTCCACCCCCAGAAAACCCAGGCCGCTCACTTCCTGGCAGCGGGAAGCGATTTCCATTGCTTCCGGCCAGTAGGGGATGCGGATGCCGGCCAAAGGCAGGCGCGTGCCGGGCAAAAATTCCAACTCATAATCCTGTTGGGTGGACAAATTGCGGGTGATGGCGTGGGTGGTCACGCCGGTGGCCATATCAATGCCACAGCAAATCCCGCCCAAGTGAAGATTGGCCCGCCCGCGGGACTGCTCGGTGGGCAGGCGGAGCATAGCCATCACCGGTACCCGGTTGAAAACGATGATGCGCAAGTCGGGAATTCCACGGTAGGAATAGGGCTTCAACACCCGGCTGAGCCTGACCCTCTCCTCAAAGAAAGCCTTGTCGGTCTGGTTGGAAAGGGAAAAGCTGCCCTCAAAAATGTTACGGATGTGCATCTTGAGGTCCGGGATGGTCACCTCCTGTTTGTCGGCTTTCACCCAGTTGCCGCTGCGTTTGTTGCGGCCGAAAATCACCAGAATACCCTCGCCGCCCGAACCGCGGTTGGGCTTCAGCACAAAGCTTTTGGGCAATTTTCCCCAGTCAAAATTGGCGAGTTCCTCTTCGTTTTTGACCTTACCCAAAAGCGCCGGAACCGGAATTCCGTTTTGGCGCAGCAGTTTTTTGCTGATCAGCTTGTGATCCGCGATGCGGCGGGCTTCTTTGGAGTTGTAGGGGCGGACGAAAAGCAGATTGCGGGCGTTCATACCCAGCAACCCGCTACTTTTTTCGAGGTAGTTCAACATTTTCGATGACGTCACGGAAGCGATAATATTCACTGAACCGGAGGCCGGTCCATTTGCCCAGGGCGATGTTGGCAATGACAATCAGCACGATGATCACCGGAAAATTGAGCACCAGCAGCTGGAAAGATTCCCATTTCACCAAAAAGTAACAGACGGCCGCCAAAAACAGGGTCTCGAGGGCCAGAGCAAAAGCGGTGCGGAAACCTTTTTCGTTTTGCACAATGACAAATTTCTCCACGATGGTGATCATAATGAGCAAGGGGAAAATCGAAACGGCGGCCAGGCCGGTGCGCTGCAGGCTGCCACCCACCGTCAGAAAAAAGAGGACCGAAATGGCCACCACCGAAAGCATAATGGCAGTGCGCGACATATAGAGAAGCTGGAAACCTCTCAGCATAAAGCGCATGGCCAACGCCACCGCCAGAATCACGATAAAGATAGCCAGACCGTACTTCAGGCCCGTCGCCAAAAGGGCGACCGCGATGATGGACGGGGTGTAGATGCCGAACGCTTTGATGCCGATAATCTGCCGGGCCGCAGCGATCACGGTGAGGATCACCGGGTACATCAGAATGTAGATCACTGTTTGTTGGGGAACTCCCTGATTAATGGCCCACTGGACAAGATCGGGCATGGGAAAAATTTAGCAAATTAAGCCTGCCTTCACCTGAATAAGTTTTTTCTTGCGGCGCTCGCGCACCACAGACAGAAAAAACTTATTCAGGTGAAGGCAAATATTAGTTGTATTCTAAGTGATTTTTATGTAAATACAACTTAATTGTCAAGCATTCAAGGATGTAAGTTGCAAGTTTTAAGTTTCGAGATTAAAAATTTGACAAGTAATTTCTGTGGGTTAAAATGAAATCAATGTGGAGTTATGTGGGGAATTGTGGAGCTCGCTCAAAAAATAAAAGTTAATTAAAAGTTTTGGCGAAATTACCTATCTTTACCGGTGAATATCACCACATATTGGACTTTAAGCGAAGACTGGCGATACCGGTGAAGTTCAGGCATAGTTTTGCCGGCAAGGCGGTGATCACCAAAGGGTTGGACGGTTGTCTGTTTGTTTATCCCACCCCGGTTTGGGAAAAACTAGCTGAAAAGTTGGGCCAACTGCCGCTGGGGGAGCGGAAAATGCGGCAATTTGTGCGACTCACGCTGGCCGGAGCGATCGAATCGGAGGTGGACCGCCAGGGCCGGGTGCTCATTCCCAACTACCTGAGCGAGTTTGCGGCGCTCAAGAAAGATGCAGTGATCATCGGGCTCTACGACCGGCTGGAAGTGTGGAACGAACGGGCTTGGGTCAAGTCGAGAAACACCGCCGAGAAAGAGAAGGACACAGTGGCGGAAGAGTTGGGGAGGCTGGGCATTTACTAAGTTATTTAATTTATTTATGCATATTCCCGTATTGTTGGAGGAAGCGGTCAAAAGGTGGTCAGCCAGCGACGAGAATCAAAAAATCCAATCAGGAATTTATGTTGACGCGACATTCGGAGGAGGCGGGCACAGCCGATGGTTACTCGAAAAAAGCCGGAAAGATGGGAAAATTGTGGTAATCGGAATTGACCGCGACCCCGCCCAAATCCAAAAAGCCGAAAAAGAATTCCGAAAATTTATCGCCGAAAAAAAATTATTTCTTTTCCCCGATAAATTTTCGAATCTTACGAAAATTCTCAGTTCTTTCCAAAACAAAAATAAAATCAGTCTGCCGGTGAGAGGAGTAATGTTCGATTTTGGCATCGCCACCGACCATTTGAGCGCCCAGCGCGGATTCAGTTTTCAAGCCGGGGATGATCCGCTGGATATGCGCTTTAATGAGGCGGACGCGGAAATTACCGCCGCCGACATCCTGAACCGCTGGCGGGAGGAAGAGTTGACCGAGCTGTTTAGGAACTATGGGGAAGAGAGATATGGCCGCCCAGTGGCCAAGGCCGTTGTGAGGCATAGAATCGAGCGCCCTTTTGTCCGGGTAAAAGATTTGCTCGCGGTTTTGGAAAAAACCCTGGCCCCGCGATACCGGAAGCAGAAGATTCACTACGCCACCCGGGTTTTCCAGGCATTGCGCATCGCAGTTAATCAAGAGTTCTCCGAGATTGAAGCCGGATTAAAAGTTGCCTTGGATATTCTGGATAGGGATGGCCGGTTGGTCGCTATCAGTTTTCATTCGGGCGAAGACCGTTTGGTGAAGCGTTTTTTCCGCCGCGAAAGCCGCGACTGCGTTTGTCCGCCGAACATTCCCGCCTGTATTTGCGGCCATCAAAAAAGTCTGCAGATACTGACCAGAAAACCCCTGACCCCCTCCGCCAAGGAAGTTAGAGAAAACCCGAAAGCCAGGAGCGCGAAGCTCAGAGCAGCTGAAAAAATTTGAAACTTACAACTCGAAACTTAGAACTTGAAAGTTCCATGTCTCAAGTTCCAAATTCCAAGTTCCATGTTTTAAGTTACAAGAACGATGACCGCTATCACTTTCTACAAACAAATTGCCAAGAATAACCGGGGGATGACCCCCCGCCACGGCCTCACCCCCAAACTCAAAGTTGGCCCCGCCACCCTGGGTATTGTTACCATTGTGATCATTCTCCTCATGAGTTTGCTCTATCTGGTCCAGGCCAATTCCACCGCCACCAAGGGCTATGAAATTGAGAAAGAGCAGGACCGAATTAACACGCTTGATTCCCAGGCGGAAAAGTTGGAGTTGGAGATGGCCAAATTGCGCTCCACCAAAGAGTTGGACGGCCTGCCCGAAAAATTGAACCTCAAGCCCCTGGAGGGCGAAATTTCTTCGATTCAGTTCACCGGCGGCGCCTCGGTGGTGGGCATCGCGCCCGAACCGGACCTCAACCCAAAAAGATAACCCCGTCCATAAACTGTGTGGATCAAACGCGGCTCGCCGGCCGCGCCAGGGTCAATTTTGCGGCGCAACTTGAGAATATGCACCTCCACCGTGTTGGTGAGCGAATCGGAATTGGCGTCCCACACCCCCTCCATAATCCGTATCTTGCTCAACACTCTCCCCTGGAAGCGGAAAAGAAAACAAAGTAAATCGTATTCCTTGCGACGCAGATTGATTTCCCGCGGACCGCGCCGCACCATAAAATTATCCGGCTCAATGACCAGATCGCCCAGGCGCCAACTGGCAGCCGGGCGCAGCGGTCTCTTCTCCCGGCGGGTGAGACCGCGGATTTTGGCCAGCAGTTCGCGATAATAGCAGGGATAAGTCACGATTTCGTCCAAACCGTAATCAAACAGCTGGATTCTCTTTTCCAGATCGACGTAGGGGAGCATCGCCACCAAAAAAGCAACGGAGCCATCCGAAGCCAAGCGTTGAGCGGTTTCCGTCAAAACCTCAAGATCCGCGATGTTGAGAAAAACCAAATCGTAGGGGATGGTCTTGGCCATCCAAAGGGCTTTTCGCACCCGGGTGGTGTGGTCGATCGAAAAGCCTTCCTGGCTCAGCCCCCGAATTATATTTTGCGAGAGAATTTTTTGAGGATCAATCGCGAGCGCGCGCATCGAATCCCATTAGGAATAAATTATTCTTTCTTAAGTTAATAATTCATTCCTGACAAGAGCAATTCTTAAAAGATTCTTAACTCAACCTCACCAACCAATTGCCCAACAGCTAGCTGGCGAAAAAATAGTCCCACCACTTGCGTAAATTGGTGCGATTATCTTTGGGCTCGGGGCCGCCAGGAGCGGCGCCGGCTTGGTCGGAGTTATTGTTGGCATTGCCGCCCGGCTGGTCGCCTTTCACCAGCAGGACCTTTTCCCCCTCTTTTTGCACGCTTAATTTTTCCTTGGCCTCTTTTTCCTGAAAATCGTCGGTTTTGAAATATTCGATCACCCCTTTAAGCTGTTCGTTGTCCCGTTCCTTCTTCTCGGCTTGGGTTTTGAGGTCGTCAATTTCCTTTTGGATTTGATAACGCCGGTAGGTTTCCTGAGTCAGGGCCAGAGAAATCATTACGATGGCGCCGATGCCGATAATGATTAGGAGCACCCGCATAACTGTGCTCATAGGATTTTTCCCATTAATTGGTCAATCTGGTGGTGGAGTCTGGCTTTGCTTTCGTCATTCTTGATGATAAAATCAGCCTTTTTGGCCAGATTGGTGATGTGATGCTCGTTTTCGCCGGAGGTCAGTTTCAGGAAATCCTTGAAAGTCACCTGGTCGTCGGTTTTCTCGTGGCGGGCACGCACTCTTTTCCAGCGCAAGCGGGCCGGCGCGTCAATGAATATCAACCGGCTGTGGCGGAAACTGCGCAGAAACACAATGTCGGGAGGCAGGCGCAAACCATTGATCACGACCACTTTGCTATGCGCCAGCTCGTCGATGGTTTTTTTCATCGCCCGGGTCAGGATGTCCTGGCCGTATTTCCGCTTGAGAATGTTCATGAGCCAGGCCAGGTTTTCGCGGGAAACATCAATGCCAAAAATCTCCAAGGCTTTCACCAGCAGGTAGGAAAAACGGAATTCTTCGGCTTGATAGTGGTGTTTGATGTAGGAAGCCACCGTGTCTTTGCCGCTGCCGGGAGTGCCAATTAGGCCGATGACCAAAGGGGCGCCAGTTTTTCTTTTGCTCATATTGATATTTAGTCCGGTAAAAAAAACCACCCTCTAAAAATAAAGGGATTTTATTAATTGCTCAAATAACTTGTCCCCGCGCCCGCTATCTGAATTTCACTTTTTCTTTCAAAAGAATCCGGGCGTCCTCGCAGGTGGTGGTCTTGTCTTTTTTGGTGTCGTACATCGTGCCTTTGATCGTTTTGTACCCGGCGGATGAAGAGGGGGTGGTGAAGGTGGTCTGGAAAGCGCTTTCTGAGCCGGTTTGCTGTTGGCCGTTGCTGGCGTTGAAAGTGAACTGGGTGTCGTCGGTGCAGGCGCCCTGAATGTTCGCCTGGATTTGGTCTCCCAGATTGGCATTGATTGTCGGCGAAGGGTTCTTATCGCTGCCGGCCACTTTCCCTTCCACGATACAATAATTCTGGTTGACCACGTGGACCTGGGCGTCCGGCGCGCACTCTACTTCGGTCCCGTCAATCAGCACCTGTTTGGCCCGGATATAAAAGTCGCCGGTTTTGTCGTAAACGCAATTGTGAGTGCTGTCGCCGTCCACCCAGTTGCCTTTCGGATAGTCACACTTCCACTGGTGTTTGGCCACAAACGCGTTGTTGGCGCCCGGCGGCGCCGTGCTGACGTTGAAAGTGGCCGTGCCGGGAACTTCGCAGAGATATTTGGTGGTGGTGCCCTTGTCAGTGAGGGCCGAGCAGGATTCCGGTTTTATGTCCACGGAGATGACTTTGTTTCCGCTGCCGGTGCCTTTGGCGCTGTCGCTGTCCTGGGCGGTGGCGGTAACGGTGTATTTTCCGCCGGTGTCGGCTTTGAACAGGACGTTTGAGGTGTAGGGATTTCGGGTGGGGGACGGGTTGTCGGTCAGGGTTGAATGCCAGTCGGCGTCTCCAGCTTTCTTGAAAAAACATTTATCGGTGTTGCCCGCGGCGTCTTTGCAGCTCCACTTGACCTGGGTGATTTTGTCGGTGTGGGCCGCGTCGGATTGGCAGTCAGGATCGGTGGCCACGGCGCTGGCTTGGACTTCTTTTCCCGGTTCCACCACCGACTGGGAAAGCCCCGGAAAACTCACGGCCACCGACGGCGCCCGGTTGACCACGTTAAAAGTCACCGGATTGGCGGGCGAGGCGGCCACGTTCCCGGCCAGTTTTATGTCAATTTCGTAGTCGGTGTTGACGCATTGGCCGTAGTATTGGGTGGCATTAACCTGTTCATTAAAGGTGTAGGCGCCGGAAGCATAGGCCCGGCAGGAATTGCCAGTACAGCTCAAATTGGCTCCGCCCGTCACCGGCGCTAGCGCAGCCATGGTGGGAGTCTTAAACACACCCTTGCCCTGACTCCCGGCCGGTCCGGAATCAAGCTGGCCCAGAGTTCCCCGGTTCAGGCAGTCAGTTTGGTTGACGCAACTCAAAATATCCGCCGGCGGCTCACAAGCACAGGCACCACAGGCACAGGCACCACAGGCACAGGCACCACCACCACTGCCGCCACAACCACCGCCACAGGCGCTGCAAGCGCCGCAGGCGACGCCACAGGGAGATACGGCCCTATAAGTCCAATCGGTCAAATCAACCGGAAATTTTGCATAGTCGGAACTTTTGATTGAAGGGGATTCCTGATAACCGTATCGAAAAGGTCCCTGGCCCGACCACCACCAGTTGGTGGCAGTGTTCTTCATCCCCCCCAGCGAGCCGGGTTCATTTTTCCAGTCTGTCACCGCGGTAAATTTATTGCCGGCCCAGTCATAGGTCGTGCATTCGGCATGCTCTCCTTTGACCATTCCCGAGTCACAGTAAGTTCCGATGCTTACCCAGCCAGTAAGCTGCGCGCGGCTGTATTTGAGGCCGTTAATATAGCGAACCTCTCCAGCCGTGGATAGATTGACCCTATTAATAATATTAATGTTATTGCAATCGCTCCCCACCGCCCAAAATCCAGAGGGGTAAAGCGAATAGCCCTTACCTCCCGGTATATTCGTGTTGGATGCGCACAGCCGGGCGTTTGACAGAGGAACAGACGAAACCAGCTTCCCTCCCCAAAGCCCGTTGGATGGGGCGAAACTGACGTAAACCGGCTCGCATTTGGAGACTTGGGCGCCCGCGACGGGAACTTGGCTGGCCCCCCGCTGCAAGTAATTATTGAAGGTGTAGGTGATGCTGTAGGGGCTGTGAGTGCAGGTCCAATTGCCGCTGACAGCGCTGGCGCTGCCACCTATTTCAAAGGTGTTTTGGGCCCGGACCACTTTTTTGCAGAAAATAATAAAAACGCTCAGCAACATCAGCGCCAGCATCGCCCATTTTTTTCCCCGACTGATTCTTTTTATTTCTTGGTAGCTCACGAAGTTTATTATAACCTATTTTTTAACTTCCACACTGTGAACAGCGCCAAAACAGCCAGGATGGCTGTTCCGCCAACGGTAACCGCGGTCCAGTAATCAGCCAATATCGCTTTCAACTTGCCCCACCAACTGACTGTCGGCAATGGAGCAAAATATTCCAGTTCCTGCTTCTGAATCTCCCCTTTGCTCTGGCTGCTCAAAACTCCCGCTATCTTAAGATAGTCATAGTCTTTTTTGAGCTGAACAATTTTCCAAATTGTTCCGGTCCGGTCCCAGGAAGGACCTTCGTAACCAATTTCATCCACTTTCTTGCCCGAGCGGTCAAAAAGGGTAAGGACCAGTTTCAAATTGTCCTCGGCTGCCCGGTCTATCTCGGCGGAATAGTAGAAAATCGGGTCGGACCGACGCACTTCCATAAAAGGAGTGAGAAAAGATCCTTTGGCAAAACCGGGCGAGTCCTTGACCGTGTTTATGCCAACCCCGCCGATTGAATATTGGGTGTTGCCTTGGACAGAAAATGGGGCAAAGACGGCTTCGGAAAAAGAGGAGTCGAGAGGAAAATCAAAATAATTTTGATTTTTCATTTCCCGTTTGCCCTGATTAACCATAATAAACTCAGCTAAAGCACCCGGCTCTCCTTTTATGTTCGAGTTGTCCAAGTTATAATTTATCACTTTCTCTGCGCCGGGAGCCAAATTGATTTCCTCCTGCTCCTGACTCACGGCCATCCCATATTCCGGCGCATAGGCTATAATTTTCTTTATAACCATCCGCCTTTCTTCGCTCTCCCCGGAATTACGCAGAGGGATTGAAATGGCGTTTTTTTCGCCCGAATTGAAATAAATGACTTTTTCTTTCTGGTGGAAACTTTCGCCATTGATTTTTATTTGGTCAAGGTTCCAAGTGATTTTTTCTTCCTTGTCCCCATCATTGCTAACAAAGAATCGAGTCTTGGTGCTTGAGCGATAAACCTCTGGGCTACCCCGAAACAGCGCTCCATCGCTGGTAGGATAAATTCGGATTTCATAAGTTCCATTTCGGGCATCCGCCGGTATCGGCCAGCTGAAGGAAAATTGCTTCTGCTCGTTTTGAAGCAAAGTGATCGTATCCCCCCGGTAAACTTTGCCCGAAGCCACCAAGATTTCCCCCAGTTTCACCTCATCGCTCAAACGGTAAATTTCCACGTCAAAATTCCCGGCGGCCCAGAGATAAAAAATCTCGGTCGGTCGGGGCATATTAGTCGTGTTTTTCAGGAAACTGTGACTCTGGGCGGAAACATTGATTCTCATCTCCTCTCCGGCTTGGTATTGTTCCTTGTCAGCTCCCACCCTGAAATTGATTGACCGGCCGGCATCCAGCATAAAACCGGGGACCGGGTAAGCGGTGGGCGGACTGATTGACAGGGTGGCTCCATTTTTCAGAAAGCTTTGGATTTCGCCTTGATTGGCCGGATCGGACAGACCTTTATTCAAATCAGCTGCCCAAACCAAGAATGGGATCAAAAAAATGCACCAGGAAAGAGTAAATATTTTTGTTCCAACTTTCATTTTTGTGACAAAAGATAGGTCAGCCTAAATAATAGCAGGGTGAATCCTTAAAAATTCCCCGGCACTTTTCGGCAAACCGTTTATATTCCATTTCCGATATTATAGGGTTTCTAAATAAATACGCAAAGGGGTCAAAAACCAAATCTTCGTACTGCTCTCCCAGCGCCTTGGATCGGGGTTCGTAGATTGGATATAGGTCCAACTCGCCGCGGTTATGGGCTTGCCAAAGGGCGGTGTTCCCTTCCAGCCACAGGCGGGATAGGTAAATCAATTTGCACTTGGTCGGGTCCTGCTCCAGGAAAAAACGGTAAATCCGGTCCAGGTCTTCCGGGGTTTCCCCGGGAATATGGTAGATCAGCGATAAACAGTAATCCTGATTATTTCTTTTGAATCCCGCGATCACTTCCCGGGTTTGCTCCATATATTTTTGAGGATCGGCGGTTTTACCCAGATACTCGAGTAATTGAGGCGAGAGGGATTCAACTCCGATCAAGGGACTGGTGTGGGGAAATTCACCGAATAACCGCAACAGACGGTCGGTGACCTGGTCCAGGCGCACGTTTATGCCGCCCACCGCTTGGGGAAAATGCTTAAGCGCCGCGCGCAAAGTGTCCTCCCCTGTGTTGAAATTGGCAAATATATTGGAGTCGGAAAGAAAAAACCTTTGGCGGGCTTTTTGGAATTGCAGGAGCAATTCCCCCTGCCTGATGATTCGATCTATCGAAAAATAACGGCCATTGCCCCAAGTTTCAGTGGCAAAACAGAAACGGCAATTGCCGGGACAGCCCCGCTCAATCGGCAAGAGTGTGAAGATGTTCGGGGGCAAATACTTATAGTTTACAAGCGATACCAGCGGAAGAGAGTCGAGATTGGCAATTAATTCCCGTCGGGGATTATGGCGCCAGCGGCCAGCCACCCGGCAGGAAGCGCCTTTAATTTTTTCTAAACCGCCTTTGCGGCCTTTACGACGCTCACGGAGGATTTCCCGTAATGTTTCCTCACCTTCCCCCTCCACAATCGCGTCCAGGGCATCGCCGGCGTAGCGGGCCACAATGCGGCGCACGCCGTTTATTCCCATTCCGCCCATAACGATAAAGGTTTCCGGATGGTCAGCTTTATAGAGTTTGGCCAGTTCAATTCCCAGAGCCAGATCGCCGGAGAGAACGCTGACTGCCAAGACATCCGGCGCTTCAACCTCCACTTCCCGCTTCATAAAAGCCACCCTTTCCAGATAAGTCAGGCTCTCCGGCAAATACCCGGCGTCCAGCCACATATGGCCCTCCAGGACCACGGTTTCGAAGCCCTCTTCTTGGGCGACGGCCGCGATGAATCCCACTCCGATGTTGGGAATGGGATTATCGCGCCGAAAATCAGTATGATTGCCGGGAATCCGGACCACGACAAATTTAGACATTAATTAATATTTCAAATTCTTTTTCCTCAAAGACAAACTCGCCGCGAAAATCGCGCGCCACCGCCACCGGCATCGACCAATTTTTTTGTCCTTCGGACAAAAACGGCTGGTCCACGTAGTAAAGATAGTTATTGAGGAGATTGGAAAAACTGCTTTGGCATAATCTCTCGATTTCCTGATAGAATTCAATCTGAGTTCCCTGAAAGGAAGCCAGATCCCAAACTGCTTTGAAACCCAAGCCTTCTTTTTCCGCCAAAAATTGAATGAACGAAGCGCCGGCGGTGAGCCCGGGATGGTTGCCAGTGGCCACCAGGAACTCCATTATGCCAAATTCCATCCACAGATTTTCGCAGGGAAGGTTCATGGCCGCCAAAGTGATCGGCAGGAGATACACACGTTCTCTGGCCTTTTGGCAATAATCCCCCCCCTCTTTCTTGCCCTGAACATATTGGGCCAGGCCTTCCCGGTACCACATCGGCTGGGGAAAAACCGGCCGGACTTGACTTTCTTTTTTTGAAGCTCTCAATTGAAAATTGTCCATCAGAATATGAACGTACTCGTGCACATCATTCATTTTGGCTTTTTGCTCCGCAAAAAGCCCTCCCCCCAGCACGGCGGAGGCGGCGTTGGGTTGGAGAAAGAATTTCCCGCCCGAATGTTCAAAAAGCAGCGATTTGGTTTCGGTATAGGTGCTGCTCAAATAAATCCGGTAGGGAACGTCTAGCAAAGCCACTTTGTTATCCGCGAAAAATTTCTTGGCGAAGCAAAGCGCACAAACCACTCTTCTTTCCCATTCCTCTTGCACCTCGAGCGGCGGCTCAAAAAGCCAAAACAACTCCCCGCCGTTGAAAGTTTCGGTTTTTTTGGCATACTCATCAATCAAGATTGGGAAAGTGACGGCCTTTTCTTTTGAATTTGGCTTATTTTTCATGGGAGTCATAGATTATTATTTACTGGCCAAGTAACATTTTAACGGATTCTGCTTGATTTTGACAAAACACAACGAGCAAGACACGCAGGCGGGTTGATAATTTGGATCACTAATCATTTTTTTTACCAGATCCGGCTCGCGGATAAACGGCCGCGACAGCGCCACAAAGTCAAATTTTTTATCCATTAATTCTTCCATTTTTCTTCGGCTGCGAATGCCGCCGCATATCCCCAAAATCACACCGGGATTCCCCGCCCGAATATATTCTCCCTGATTTTGAAAATAGCACTCATTTTTTCCTGAATTCAACTCCCTGCTGGTTTTTAATGTGTCCCGCCCGCTCAACTCAAAAGCGGCAATGCCGGCAGCCGCCAGCCGGGCAATCACTTCCGAAGCTTCTTTATGGTCAAACCCGCCCGCGGCCCCGCTGGCGCAATCAATTTTAGCCATGATGGGAAAATCTTTATTTTTCAATTTTTTCCTTGCGCGGCCCACTATCTCAGTCACAACCCTTGAGCGATTATCCAAAGTCCCGCCCCAGCGATCATCTCTCAGATTCACGGTAGAGAATAAAAACTGGCTCAGTAAATATCCGTGGGCCAACTGAAGCTGAACCGAGTCAAAGCCGGCCACTTCCGCCCGCAAAATGGCTTCCACAAATTGGTCAATCACTTCCATTATCTCCTCTTCGGCCATGGCCCGGCAATAGATCCAACCGCCGAACTTATCCGGATAATAGCGGGCTACTGACCCCATCAAATCACCCTGAAAAGGAACGTCGTTAACGCTCTGATGAGTGAGCTGCATCGCGATTTTACCTCCCAGCCGATGAACCTCGTCGGTTACCTTTTCCCACGGTTCAACCAGATAATCTTTGTCCAGACCGTTTTCACCACCATTCATTTTGCCATTCTCCGCCACGTAAGTGATCCCGACGATAATCAAGCCGCAGCCGCCTTCGATCAGCCTCCGGTAGATTGTTAAGTGTTCTTCAGTGGGACTGCCATCGGGCAGGGCCACCCGTTCCAGAGTGGCGGAGCGGAATATCCGGTTCGGCACGGTAAGGGAACCGAATTTGAGTGGCTGGAAAAGAGGATTTGATTCATCTGGCTGCCGGTTTCTGGCGGAAGCAGGTTGCGCCGGACCATCGTTTGTTTTGATCCAACATTGGGGATCTTTCTCCAGCGGATCGCCGGTGACTCCGTAAGTGACCGCCGGACAGCCGCCCAGACAAAGGTTCAGATAATCGCAACCGGAACAGCCATGGTGAAGTTGAGGAGTCCTCAGTTTTTCAGCTAACTCAGAACTATAGGCTTCTTCGAAAGTATCTTTCAAAACGTTGCCAATTTTGATTGGCAGGCGGCGGCAGGGATAGATCGTGCCGTCCGGCAAAACCGCCAAAAACCAGCTATGGCAGCCCATCGGAACTGAATGAAGCGCCTTAAAAAATAAAGGCAGCTGGTCCCCTTCCTCTCCCGCTACGAGAGGAATGATCAAGGAATCGCAAATGGGAAATCCCAGAGGCCGTCCGGCTCTTCGGGGCAGAGTGAGCACCCGCCCGATCATCCCAAAAAGCGCTTCGCGGTATTGCTCCGGCGAAAGCAGTTCTCGGTCAAAGTTTTTGCCTCTCCCCTCCGGAACCAAACGGGCCGGGCGAAAGTAATTAACCCCGTTTGCGGCGCAAAGTTCGATGAGTTCGTCCACTTCTTCCATGTTCCGGCGGGACAAAGTTAAAGAGATGGTGACGGGAATGCCCTGGCTGCGCAGAAGCCGGACGGCTTCCCAGGTTTTTTGGAAAGAGCCCGCTCCCCGGAAATAATCGTGAGTGGCTTCCAGACCGTCAACGCTCAATTGGTAGAACCAGACCCCGTACCTCTTTAATCTGTCGGCCGTCATAGGATTAATCAGATGGTGGTTACCCAGCACTCCCACTTTGATGCCGGCTTCGCTCAAAACGTTCATAATCTCCCAAAAACCTTCTTTCAAGAGGGGATCACCGCCAGTAAGATTCACAAATCCGGAGAACCCATTCCTTTTGACGTAAAAAATAAAATCCCGGGCCACTTTCAAACATTGGTCAAGAGTCAACTCATTATCCAGCTCGTTCTGATAGTTCGGTGAATCCAGCATATAGCAAAAACGGCAATTACCCTCGCAGCGGGAGGTCAGGTGCCATTGGAGGCTCAAGAATTTTTCCGAATCCCTCAAAAGGTTGGTGGATGGACGACGGAGCAGCATATAAATTGGTTTTTACTCGATTAATCGGCGGAGTTGCACTGCGCTTCCAGCCGGATGGTGTCGTTGAAAACTTCGGAGTTCAAATTGGCATAGCAACCACCATTGCAGTTTTTGAGCCACATTTTGCAGCCCTTGCATCTTAAACGATAATTATCTTGCATTTTCCACAAAAATCCCTGGTACATCATTAACTTAAACTCCTCAAAATCAACCGTTTCATATTGGTTGTGAAAAACCGAACCCAGAATTCGCGGCATCCGGTCGCAATATTTCAGATTGAAATCGGTGTCGATGATGGCCTGGCCATAGGTGACATCGCAAACGTGGCCCCGGAACAAATTGCGGGTTTGCTGCAACTTCCAAAGCGCGGGGTTCACAAAAAAGCAAACCGGCGCGTTGCGGTGGGTGTTGACGTTAACATTATTATTCAAACAATATTCTATCACTTCCAAAAATATCCCGTTCAGTTTTTCCGCGTTTTCAAAAATGTCTTCGGTGCAGTCCAAAGAAAGGGCCATAGTATAATAGTTTTCCAATCCGGCACCCTTGAAAAAATCCCGTACCAGAATGGCTCTCTCCTTAAACTTATCGAAATCAAAAGAAGTGTTTATTACGTTTTGAATGGTGCGGAAAAATTGGGCGGAATTGTGGGGCAGAAATTTTTTCAGGTCAAAGGAATTGTTGATAAAATAACCGTTATAGGTGATGAAGTCGTCGGGACGGGGGGTAATATTTTTCACTTTATCGTTTAGGGCGTTGGTGAAAAGGGTGACCTGCTTGAATTTACTCTGGAAATAGGGATAGAGCTCTGCGAAATTGGGATGCACCGTCGGTTCTCCCCCCAACAGCTTGAGATTATCAAAATTATCCGCCAGCAAGTCCTCAATCAGGATTTTCAATCTTTTTTCGTCCAGGTGGGTTTTCTGATTGCGCTGGAGGGTGTTGATGCAGTGCGGACAGCGGGCATTGCACCGCTCGGAAAGCAGGATGGTCACAAAAGGGAAACGCTGCATTGCCATCACCTGGTTGGCGCTTACGCCAAAATTTTGGGGAATCGGATTGGGATTGTCGTTGGACATTCTAGCGCCAATAAGGATTAAATTGCCACCTGGCCAGCTCCATCACCGCGTTTTTGACCGCCGCGCAGATCTTATCTTCGTTTTTGGCGGAAAGGGTGTGATAGCGGTATAACTTGCGGGTATTTCCGCCGCAATAGGCAAAAATGGGACAGTCCTGGCATTTCATTTTTATCTCTTTTTCCAGTTCCAGCAACAGCTGGGCCCTTCTTCGCCAAATGTCATCCAAACCAGCCCCGGTCAAACTATCTATTGAGTCAAACGGCCGGATGGTAGGCAGCTCATTGAAAGAAAAGCTCCCGTCGGCATAAAAGTAAAGGGTAGGAAATCTCAGCAATAAAGGTATAGCCGATATATTATAATCGTTCCAAAAATTTAAATAAAGGTGGGAAAAAGTGCCCTCCAAGGTCCCCACACCTCTCGATAGGCCATAAAGACAAGCCTGGGCGTAGGCCTGGCCATAGGCTTCCGGTGAAAAATCATGGGGATAGTCGGGACTGTAAAAGAAATCCAGATGCACTCGGGCAATCCCTTTTTCCGCGGCCAATTCCGTCACCTCGTTTATCCTTGTGAGATCATTGGGGTTGGCCACTGAGTCAAACTGCAAATAAGGATAATTTTTCTGATTGATCAAATCAACCGCTTTCATTACCCGCTTGAAAGTTCCCCGTCCCAATTTATCCCGCCGGGTTTCGTTGTGTTTTTTTTCCCAGCCGTCCACGCTCATATGAATATCCACCTCATTGGGAAGAAAATGTTCCAGGTCTTCCTCGTTGAGCAGACTGCCATTGGTGTTGAGCACCCAATTCAGGTTGATGCCGTCATTATTTTTGCCAAATCGCTCCAAGAGTTTATAGAGGACGGGCCGGTTGAGCAAGGGTTCACCGCCATAGATGCTCAAATAGATCCATTTCTCGCCGGGATAATATTTTTTCATCAACTCACTGAAAAACAGAATGGCCTTCTCGGCCACTTCGTAGGGCATATTGGTAGCCGGAATCCGGTTGGGGCTCAATTTGAAAACGTGACAGCCCGGGCAATCAAAATTGCATAGGTTGGTGAGGTGAAGGCGCAGCCAAACCATCCTCCCGAGCGGAACAGGAAAATTTTTGATGTATCCCGGCATTTTTTTGTACCACAAAAAATCCTAAAATTTAGGGTAATTTATTATAGGGACAGAAAAATAAATTGAAAAAGGATGGGCCTTACGGTCCATCCTTTGCACGTTTGTCGGCTCAGCTAGTCGTCAAAGAGAGAATCTTTCTTTTTCTTGCCTCCGGTTTTCCCGCCGTCGCCCGCATCCAGATACTGGCCACATTTGGTCATTGGGCATCTTGACCGAAATAACTTTATGTCGGCCGGAGTTCTGTGGCCTCCGGTTGCATTCTCCCCACATTCGCGCTGAACGCATTGGTCGTACTCTCTTTGTCCTGCGAAGGACGAAGTGGGGGGCGCCAGAATAAACGCCACTGCCAAAAAAATAACCATAACAACAATACTTCTGGTTAACATCTTTCCTCCAGCACTCCATTTATAGGAGCATATTTATTTCCCTCTGGCGTTGCAGAGAGGATAAGTGACATTCCAATGAGCGAATGGTAGACAGCCTATAATAGGACGGGTTTTTGTTTTGTCAAGTGTTTTTGGCCTAGGTTCAAGAAATAATTGCAACACTTCATTAAACATCAAGTAAGATGAAGTGTATGAAACAACCAGGAAAGGGCGTCGGCGGGCGCCGAACGTTCAAACGCATGTGTTTGAGGGAACGGGTACTGATCGAAAGCCGCTACTGCATAGACCTGAAGTCCATGCGCAGCATTGCCCGGGAACTGGACCGTCCTGTCTCCGCTGTCAGCAGGGAGATTGACGGGAGACCAAGAATGGGAGGGCACAAGTATTCCGCAGACGTTGCGCAGCGTAAATCAGGTGACAGGCGGCACAACCAGGGGAGAAGAAGCAAGTTTTCGTACCAGCCTCTCAAGGATTACGTGACCGGTAAAATGAAGAAGGGTTGGTCTCCGGAGCAAATTGCCTTGCGTCTGCCCGTGGACCATCCCCGGGACAAGAAAATGAGGGTTTCCTACGAAGCGGTTTACCAGTATGTCTACTCCCAGATCCGCCGCGGAGGCAATGGGCAAGTAAAGGAAGGCTGCGAGGACTTGAGGAAGTATTTGGTCCGCAGGCATACCAGGAGGCAGAGAAAAGGCTTTCGCAGAGCCTGGAGGCTGGAACGGGAAGGAGCGCTACCGTCCATTGAAGCCAGGCCCAGGGAAGTCCTGGAGCGCAAGGACATCGGTCATTGGGAGGATGACACCATAGTCTCCAAACAGAGCAAACCCAGAGTGAAAAGCGTCAGCGAAAGGGTGAGCGGATTAGTATTCTTTGGAAGAACTGTTAACGGAGAAGCCAAGGAATGTGACAGTGTGGTTGTTGAGAGATTGAAAGACATCCCAGCCAGCCTGAGGAAAACTTTGACGCGGGACAGGGGAAGGGAAAATCTCGGCTACAAAGGGGTCGAGGAGAAGCTTGGCATATCCTGCTTCTTCGCCCACCCGTACTGCTCCCAGGAAAGAGGCTCCAATGAAAATATCAACGGATTATTCCGCCGTTATTTCCCCAAGAAAACCGATTTTGCCAAAGTGACGGACGAAGAAATCGCCACAGTGGAGCATCTTATCAATGCCCGCCCCAGGAAACGTCATTGCGGTTTTACCCCTTATGAGGTATTCTATCGAATGACAGGTGTTGCATTAGATTCTTGAATTCAGGTGGCCCCTTTTTTCCCTTTTCTATTTTTTCCGGCGGCCGAGGCGGTCGCGGAGCCAGCCGGGCAGGCGGAAACGGGCGGATTTATGGACCCGGAAGAGCTTTTTGATGGACATGCCGGCGCGGCGGCGCAGGGTGAGCAGTTTATCTTTTTGCCGGTGAAACTGGCAGCGGATATCCTCCAGCACTTCGTCCGCCCCCTCTTGCATATTCTGCTTTTCGCAGGCGCCGATGATCCTACCCAAGGAGGTCTCCAACTGCATCTCCACCCGGTAACGTTTTTTCTTGGGTAAAAATTCAACCTCGATGTTCACTCGAGGCGGAAATTCACTGTGCTTAAAAAATTTTTCCCACTTAGCGATTTTCCCGTCCAGATATGCTCTCAACTTAATTTTTTCTTCCTGACTGATCTCCGAATTAAAACGGTAGTGGATTGGAACCATGATTGATTGAAATTAATTATTCCTGCTCTATAATTTTATAATTTATTTATTATTTTTTGTAGCCGATTTGCCGGGTTTCCAGCGCGATCATCTTTTCTTCGTTGGGTTTCACGCTCATAATTTTGCTTTTTTTGAGTGCAAAAGAGCGCAAGCCGGCCACCACCCGGTTTTTGGTCAGGTTATCCCCGGCGCCCACCGCGCCGGTAAACACAATGCCGTCGCAGCCGCCCAGGATGGCCGCGTAGGCGCCGATATATTTTTGAATCCGGTAAACGAAAATCTGGTAGGCCAGCCGGGCCGCCGGATTATTTTTTCTCACCTTGCCAAGCAGCCCGAGAAAGTTTCTCGCGCCAGAAAGGCCGAAAATGCCGCTTTCGTTTACCAAAATGTTTTTGAGCTGCTTCAAATTGAGCCCGGCCTTTTCCGCCAGGTAAAAAATGATCCCCGGGTCAAGGTCGCCGGAGCGGGTGCCCATCACCAGGCCTTCGAGCGGAGTGAACCCCATACTGGTGTCCACCGCCACGCCGCCGCGGATAGCGGTGACGCTGGCGCCGCCGCCCAAATGCACCGTGATCAGTTTCAACTTGCTGGCCGGTTTTTTGAGCAGCCGGGCCGCTTCCAGCATGGAATAGTGGTGCGAGATGCCGTGAAAACCATAGCGGTAAAGTCCGTATTTTTTGGTGAGCTGGGCCGGAATGGGATAGACTGCGGCAAACTTCGGCAGCCGGGCGTAGAAAGCCGTGTCAAACACGGCAATTTGGGGCGCTTTTTTCCCGAACCAGCTTTTGGCTTCAGCGATTCCCTCCAGATTATAGGGATTATGCAAAGGCGCCAGTTCGCTGAATTTTTTTATCACCGCGATTTCCTTTTGGCCGATTTTGAGGCTATTTTTGAGAGGGCCGCCGTGCACCACCCGGTGGCCGACCGCCATTATGCGGTCCAACAAGCCTTGGTCATTCAATGCTTTGCGCAGTTTCGGAAAGGCCTTCTGGTGGCCTCCCCGGGGATTGATATTACTCTTGCTCCAGACGAAAATTTCCCGTAAGTTTTTCCCCTCAACCGCAAAAACCCGACTTTTGATCGAGGTGGAACCGACGTTCAGCGCGAGAATGCAATTGTCTCTGGGTTGCATAAAATATTTTGAGGATACTGCGGCGAATCTTATTTTTTCTTCTTCTTTTTTCGAAGCATAGTGGCGGTCAAAGCGCCCACGAAAGCCCCGATGCCGGCCGCCGCCACAAAGAGTTTTTCCGGATTATTGCGGATGTAGCCTTTCACTTTCTTTTCCAAATCCAGCAGTTCATCCTTTGCCCCGGCCACTTCTTTCCCGGCCGTCCTGGTCACCGAACTGATTTTTTTCTGCACTTGCTTTTGCACTTGTCTCACTTGTTTTTGTATTTTTTTGGTGCTCATAACAATATTGCACTTTACGAATTACGAATTACTATTTACTAATTACTATTAACTAATTACAAATTACGCATCCTCGTCTTGGCTTTTTCCCCGGCCCAGATGCCCCCCACCGCCAAAAGCACTCCCACCAAAATGTAGCTGAAACCTTTCACTCCGATGTAATCCTCCAGAAAATCGGCCAGTCCTTTCAAGGTAAAAATTAATCCCACCAGCACCGCCAATATCCCCAACAGATACTGGGAGCCGATTTCCACCTTGATCTTCACCTGTTTTTTAACCTGATCGAAAGTCTGCCAGAAGATGGTGACGGCCGAATTTTGCAGCACCCGGATCACCGACGACACGATGTCCGCCGGTTCACTTTTGGAATTTTTGTTTTTGCTGGGCATAAAATTATTTTATTTTTTATAAACTAATTACTATTTACTAATTACCATTTACTAATTACTGCTTGCCCACCATCGCCTGTTTCTTTTCAAGCGCGCCTTTGATATCATATTTTCCGGTCATATAGTTCAAGCGAACTTTAAATAGCTCTTTAAGGGTATTGAGATAGGCTCTAAAATTTACTTTTGTTTCCCCACTGTCTACCCATACCACGGGGGCTTCGGCAATCTTAAAACCCAATTTCTTGATAAGTCCCAACATCTCAAAATCAAACCCCCAACGATTAACCGTCATCATGGGAAAAACCAGTTCAGCGGCCTCGGCGGTAATGATTTTGAATCCGCACTGGGTGTCGGGAATGCCCCAAAGACCGGCTACCAACTGGATCAAAACATTGCCCACATTGCCGAACATTTCTTTCCAATATGGCTGGTGTTTTTTGACATTGGCGCCTTTGACGTCGCGCGAGCCGATCACGATGCCCACTTCCGGGTCTTCAAAATGGGGCGAGAAGCCTTCGATTTGATCAATGGTCACCGCGTTGTCCGCGTCCATGAACAACCGGTAAGCGCCTTTGGCCGCCAGCATCGCCTGGCGCACCACGTAGCCCTTGCCGTGGTTTTCAGGATTGTTGATGATAAACAGGTCTTTGATCATCTTTTGGTATTTCTCCACCACCGAGAAAGTGTTGTCGGGCGAGCCGTCAATGATGACGATGATTTCGTAGTTGAATCCCAGCGGACTTAAATATTTGTCAATCGAAAGCAAGGTGTTACCAATCCGCTTTTCCTCCTTGAAGGCCGGAATAATCACTGACAGGATTACTTCGTCTTTTTTCTCGCTCTCGATTCTCTTTTTCTTGAAAACATTTTTCTTCGATACCTTTTTTTTAGTCTTTACCATGATCAAAAATAAATATTTATTGAAATTTTAAGGCTTGGAAATTGATTAGTTCTTTGTTGATGGTGCTCAGCAGCAAGAAAGCTCCCAAAACCAGGATTATTCCTATCACCGCATTGATCATGGTTTTCTTGGCTTCGCCGGACATACCGCGGTTACCGGCCGAGATCATATACTGAAAGCCACCCACCAAAAACATCAGCACTCCGATTATTCCCACCGCCATCGCGGCAAAATTATAAATTCCGGTGACATACTGGTCCAAGGTAACCTCGGCGTTGGTGTTGAGCGGCGGGATGATGCCCACTTCCAGCTTCCAGCCAGCCAAAACCTCGGCCGGAACCCACAAAAAGGCAGCCGCCACCAGCCACATCCAATAATTTAACTTTTTGTTTTTTTTCATCAGAAATTCTTGCTATTCACTATACTACAATATTAATATTTCAGTAAGATTTGAATTATGTCCAGCTAATTGAAAAAATTTAAAATCACAAATGTCGCCGCTCCGATCGTCGCGGCGGCCGGGATGGTAAAAATCCAAGCCCAGACGATGCGCAGGGTCACGCCCCAGCGCACGCAGGAAAAGCGGCGGGCCGCCCCCACGCCGGAAACTGCGCCGGTGATCACGTGAGTGGTGCTCACCGGCACCCCTAAGTAGGTTGCCAAAAAAATACTCCCGGCGCTGGCGGTCTCGGCACAAAAACCATCCAGCGGTTTCAAGCGGGTGATTTTTTGACCCATAGTCCGCACAATCCGCCAGCCGCCCATTAACGTGCCCATGGCAATCGAGAATTGAGCCGCCAGAACCACCCAGAGCGGGATGTCGAATTTTGAAATTAGCCCAGCGGAAAAAAGCAAACTGGTAATTATCCCCATGGTTTTTTGGGCATCATTCCCTCCATGCCCCAGACTGTACAGCGCAGCAGAAACTATTTGCATACGGCGGGACCAAACACTCACCACGTTCACCGGCTTTTTGTGCACCAGCCAGCTGGAGACAATCATGAATATAACCCCCAGCAATAATCCGATTATCGGAGCCAGAGCGATAAAAACAATTGTTTTATACCACCCGGCCACCAATATGACGCTGTGGCCAGCTTTGGCAATGGCCGCACCGGCGTAGCCTCCGATCAAAGCATGAGACGAACTGGTAGGCAGACCCAGGTACCAGGTTATCAGGTTCCAGAGAATCGCCCCAACCAAGCCGGCCAAAACCACCACCGGCGTGACGACTTTAATATCAATCATGCCGGACCCGATGGTCTTGGCCACCCCGGTTCCGAAGATCAAAAAGGCGATGAAATTAAAAAAGGCCGCCCAGATGACGGCCTGGCGCGGAGTTAAAGTCCGGGTGGAAACAATGGTGGCGATTGAGTTGGCTGAGTCGTGAATTCCATTGGTAAAATCGAATACCAGCGCGACAAAGATAATAAATACAACGAAAATAAAACCTAATGACAACATAGCCTAGGATGATTTTATTACCACTCCTTCGATAATACTGCTCAGATTCTTACATAAATCAGTCACCAGCTCGAGGTCCTCCAGAATGTCCTTCCATTTTATTACCATCAAGGGATCTTTCGTGTTTTCAAAAAGCTTCAGGATTGATTTTTCAAAGATTTTATCGCCTTCTCCCTCTAAATGATGAAGCTTAAAGACAGTAGCCTGAAATTTTTCGGTATATTTTTGCGATTTCAGCTGGTCCAATAATTTGGAAACATTATTACAGCAACGGTAAATTATTTCGGCGAACTCCGAAACTCCGTAGCCTTTCTTTTCCAGCTTATATAGACAAATATTGTTTATTATGTTTTCAATCAGGTCGACCACCATATCGGTCTTGCGGGCGATGAGGTGAATGTCTTCCCGGTCGATCGGAGTGATGACGGCGTGGTTGAGCCGGTTAATGATTTTTCGGGTAATATCGTCAGCTTTATGCTCGATATCGGCCGCCTTTTTCGAGTATTTGTCGAAGTCTTGATAATCATTGCTCAGCTGGCGCAGCAGCGAGCCGATTTCCTTTACTTGTTCGCCTTGTTCCGAAAAATATTTGTAGAACAAAGGCTGTTTGGGCAGCAGAAAGTTGAGGTTCATGGTGGAAAATTAATTATTCACCTCCCGACAAACAACATCCGAAATCATAGCGCAAGTTTATTTTTTTTCAATTTAGCCGATTAGAGAATCCGAGCTCAAACCCTATCGGAATTAATATTTTTGTTATAATGTGGCTAGTTAACTCATATCTTATGTTTAGAAGCTTGGTTTATTTGCTGGGGCTTTTTTTCACCCGATTCATCCCGCTGAAGATTTTTTGGGGACTCTACTCTTTGGCGGAACGCGTAAAAATGAGAAGGGGGCCGGGCTTGTTGATCCCGCTGGTTGTCTTGAGCTACGGCGCTTCGCTGCTGGCCCTGAGTTTGATGCTGCTGGTCTGGTTGAATTTTTCCTTTGCCCATAACCTTCAGCTGGTGTGGCTGCCGCTTTGGGTGGAGCCGGAAAAATTGAACCCCAAAAATTATTCACTTTTGATTTCCCCACTGGTTTATTCCAAATTTTTTCGGCTGGCCGGGAAAATTATTTTCAGTCTGCTCGAATATCTGGCTTTGATTTCCGTGGGTTTCGGAGCGGCCGAAATTCGCAACGACTATTCTTCCCATCTGAATCCTGATTATCTGGACCTGATGTTTCCGGCCAACGGAGCGGTGCTCTTTTACGGAGGGTTCACGCTTTTTGTTCTGGTTGGTTTCTTCCTCTATTTTCTGCTCGCGCCGCGCAATTTGCGCAAATGGAAACAGCGAGTTGCCATCAGCTCCCAGCTGGCCCCCGGCTGGCAAAGGCTGATTATTTCCCCCGCCTTGCTGCATCCTTATTTTTTTCTCTCGCCCGGCGCCAAGCATTTTTGCGTGAAGTATAAAATTGAGGCAAAAAGAATTGCTTTACTTTTCAATAAAGCTCTTATAGAAAATAGAGACATAATCTCTTTGGAATGGCTCGAAAAAAACTGGTCCCGGAGCTAGGCCCGGGACTCCGAGTGGCGCTGGCCCACGATTTTCTCATCTACCAAGGCGGAGCGGAAAGAGTTTTCCGGGAAATCGCCGCGTTGTTTCCGACGGCGCCGATTTTTACTTTGCTTGCCCGTGGCGCGGTCCTCAATGATTTCCGCGGCCGCCGGATCGTACCGTCGTTTCTCAACCGGGTGTCGCGGGTGGTGCCCCACCGCTGGCTCTTGCCTTTCTATCCCATCGCCGCCGAGTCAATTGACCTGCGGGAATATGACCTGATCGTTTCCTCCACTTCCTCCTTTATGAAAGGGGTGGTGATCAAGCCCCGCACCGTTCACATCTGCTACTGCCACACTCCCACCCGCTATCTCTGGGATATGAGCGAACAGTATTTGGAAAACTCCCTTGCCAGCGGAAAGCTGGCCCAGCAAAAAAGGTTTTTTGGCCGGGCGGCTTTGAATTATTTGCGGATGTGGGATCAGACCGCGGCCAAACGGGTGGACCATTATATTGCCAACTCCCAGTTTACCGCCCAAAGAATCAAAAAGTATTACAAAAAGAAAGCGCGGGTGATTTATCCACCGGTGGATTTGGCCAGATTTTCGCCGGCCGGGAAGCCGGGAAAATATTTTCTGGTGGTTTCCCGCCTCTCCCAATATAAACGGATCAACTTGGTGGTGGAGGCTTTTAACCGTTTGGGGTGGCCGCTGGTCATCGCCGGGACCGGACGGGAAAAGCGCAATCTGATGAAACTGGCACACAAAAATATCCGTTTTTTGGGTTTTGTTGGGGAAGAAAAACTGCCCCGGCTCTACCGTGGGGCGCGCGCCCTGATTTTCCCCGGAGAAGATGATTTCGGGATGACGATGGTGGAGGCGATGGCCAACGGCCGGCCGGTGCTGGCTTACCGGGCCGGCGGAGCGCTGGAAATTGTGGAGGAAGGACGGACCGGAGAATTTTTCGGCGCCCCGGAGGTGGAAGTGTTGGTTGACGGACTCCGGCGTTTGGTGGAGAATGAAAAGAAGTACGATCCGAAATACATCCGCAAAAGCGTGGAGCGTTTTTCAACCGAAAACTTCAAATTAAATATTATACAGGCAATTAGAGAAGTCCTGGATAGGGCGGAATGACCATTTTATGAAGCGAGGACTATCGGGCCGCAGCTCATAAAATGGTCATTCCGCCCGAATATAACTCTTATATCCTATGTTTAACCGTAAAATCGGCATTGATCTTGGCACTTCCAACACCCTCGTCACCATCCCCAAAAAAGGGGTGGTGGCTAGCGAGCCTTCGGTGGTGGCCATAACTTTGGACGACAACAAAATCATCGCGGTGGGCCAATCCGCCAAGGAGATGCTGGGGAAGACCCCCGACATCATTCGGGCCGCCTGTCCGCTCAAGGACGGAGTGATTGCCGACTTCCGGGTCACCGAAGCGCTGCTCTATTATTTTATCCATAAAACCATGGGCAGCACGGTGCGGTTTTTCCGCCCCGAGACTCTCATTTCCATCCCTGCCGGCATCACTTCCACGGAACGCCGGGCGGTGATTGACGCCGCCCTGGAAGCCGGAGCCAAGTCCGCCTACCTGGTAAAAAAGCCGGTGCTGGCCGCCATTGGCGCCGGAATCCCCATCAACTCGCCCGCCGGCAACATCATCATTGACATTGGCGGGGGCACCGCCGAAATTGCCGTGATTTCCTTGGGAGGAATTGTTTCCGCCTATTCCGCCCGGGTGGGAGGCAACAAATTCGACGAAGCCATCGTTGAGTACATCCGGAAAAAGTATATGCTTTCCATCGGCATCCAGACGGCCGAAAGAGTGAAAGTGAAATTGGGAAGCGCTATTTTGCAGAGCAAAGAGGAGGAGATGGAAGTGCGCGGACGCGATCTGAGCTCGGGACTGCCCAAAGTGATCAAACTCCGCAGCAACGAAGTGACGGAGGCGCTGCAGGACCAATTGAGAGAAGTGATTCAGGCCATCAAGAAAGTGCTTCAGGAGACCCCGCCGGAACTGGCAGCCGACATCATTGACCGGGGGATGATTCTCACCGGCGGCAGCGCCAAGCTCACCAATCTGGACAATCTTTTGGCCAAAGCGGTGGGCGTGCCCTGCTACGTGGCCGACGAGCCGGAATTTTGCGTGGTCAAAGGGATCAAGATTGTGTTGGAAAACTTGGACACCTACAAACGCAGCCTGATTAATTAAACCCGTGAAAACTTACATCGCCATCAATGCGGAGGCGTTGGGAAAACCGGACAAAACCGGGGTGGAGTGGTATGGCTGGCAACTGCTGAAATATTTGTCCCGCGAATGGCAAGCATCCGACCCCCCCGTTGTGTTATTTGTATCTGACCGCTTAAAGACAGGTTTGGATAGCATTTTTTGGTCTGCGGCCTGCAAAAACTGGCGGGTTAAAATTTTGCCGGGCCAATTTCTTTGGACCCAATATCATTTGTCCCGATTCCTCAAGCGCTATCCGCCAGCCCTTTTGTTTTCACCTGCCTACGTGGCCCCGCGTTTCCTGCCGAAGAATATCGCCACCATAAACGTGGTCCACGGATTGGAGGGCGAGCATTTTCCCGAGTTCAACCCGCTGAAAAACACGGTGGCTGATTATCTGACGAACGTTCCCGCTCTGAAAAAAAGTTCCGCCATCATCGCGGTTTCCAAGCATTCCAAAAATGATTTGCATCACTTTTACGGCCTCCCGCTCAACCAAATAAAAGTGGTTCTGAGCGGCCGTGGCTCCCTGGATGACGATTTCACGGCCCAGCCGAAAAAAGACCGGGGCACCGTCAAACTGCTCTTCCTGGGCGGCTCCAACGAGCGCAAAAATCTCCCGCTGGCCCTGCGGATTTTCACCCAGTTGCAAAAACTGGCTCTTTCCAAAATCACTTTGCACATCGCAGGCGAAGTCACTGACGATAAAATGTTGAAATTAATCAAGGCCAATAAAAATATTTCCCTGCTCGGCTACGTCGGCGAAAAACGAAAAATCAAACTGCTGGAATCCAGCCATTTCTTGCTCTATCCCAGTTTCTACGAAGGCTTCGGTTTCCCGGCGCTGGAAGCCCAGACTTGCGGCGCCATCCCCATCACGCTCAAAGGCAGCGGCCTCAATGAAGTGGGCGGAGCGGGCATTGTTGAATTCGACCCCTTCCAAGAAAAAGGTTCTTTGGCCAAAATCGCCGGGCTGATTATCGACCCGAAAAAGTATGGCCAAATGCAAAAAAAGGGAGTAAAAAATAGCCAGCGCTTTACCTGGCACGCCTGCGCCCAAGCAACCAAAAAAATCCTGCTCAAATATATTTAATAACGATTTATCTACATGGCCGAACTATACATAGCCAAGGAGGAAGAGAGGCAAATCGCATTCGAACAGGTTAAGAATAAACTGGATAACGCAATCAAGAAAGTTAATACCTGCCTCGAGAAAGTGTCCTGGATATTTGTCGATAAAGAAAACGAGGATTTGGGCAATAAATTAGGCAGCATTTCGAAATCCCTAGTTTCTTTGGGAAATGAACTGTTTGGAGAAAACGCAAACATATACAGGAGCGTAGCCATCAAAGACAGCAACATCGAGCATAATCTGGCCAATTTTGAAACCATTCTGGCATTGCTTGATACGATCAAAAAGCTTCATTTGAATCCCGGAAACGAAAAGAAAGAGAAGGACACGCTAAATTGTCTGAAGAATAAAGTTGAAAATATATATTTATATATTGAAGACATCAAAAATAACCCCGAACGGCTAAGATACCTGATTAGCCATATAGAAATTAGTGATGAGGAACAAAAACAGATAGAAAAGAAGAAAAGTGAAAGACTGGCACGCGAAACAGAAGAAGCGAAGAGAAAAATGCAGCTTAATGAGAAACCCTCTGAAGAAGAACGTAAAGTGGCTTAATAATTATGGCGTTGAAATTTTCAATTTTTGAAAAATACCCGGAACTCAAATACGGCTTTTCGGAGAAATCCGACGGGTCGATGCGGTTTTTTGCTGAAGAAAGAAAAGAAAAACCGATAAAGGAAAATCGGGATAAATACTTTCTTAGTCAAAGAGTCGATCCTGGCCGGGTGGTGATGGGTTGGTTGGTGCACGATAAGAAAGTGGCTGTGGTTGATTCCGATCAGGCCGGCCAGGTGATTTCCGCTACTGATGGATTAATTACCAACATTCCCGAGCTCTTTCTGTCGGTGACCAACGCCGACTGTTTTCCGATTTACTACTATGATCCGGCCAAGAAAGCGGTGGGTCTGGCCCACGCCGGCTGGAAAGGAGTGGCCATCAATATCGCCGGAGAGGTAATTAAAAGTATGAAAGAAAAATTCGGCTGCCGGCCGGAAGATATTTTGACGGGTATTGGACCGGGCATTCAGCGGTGCCACTTCGATATCAAAGAAGAAAACTCGCGCTATTACAAAGAATATCCTGAATCGGTGATCCGAAAAAATAGCCAGGCTTTAGTTGACCTGGCGGGCATAATTAAAAAGCAGTTACTAATCGCGGGAGTGAAGCAAGAAAATACCGAAGATTGCGGCCTCTGCACTTATTGCTTAAAAGACAGATACTTTTCCTTCCGCCGCGACAAACCCCTGAACGTGGAAGCGATGGCGGCTTATATCGGGCTCGGGTTTCACATCCAACCTCCTAAATTTGACAGAAAATAAATTGGGTATAGATTGATTTAATTTATAAAATTAATCTATACCAAAGCGATGTCGGGGGTAAGGACGTGGCTGGTATCGGACAAACAATTTTCCAAATATTATCGGGCTTTCACCCGCCGCAACGTCAACCGCTGCCGTACCTATCTCTACTCCGCAGCGCTCAACCCGCTCAACTTTTCTTCCCACCTGAGCTTCCTCTTCCAAAACCAACCCAAGAGGAACGCCACCGCCCCCTCAGCCCTCAGAGTCCCGCCCACCGGCGGGACTCTCTCTTTTGACGGAGCCAGGAACATCTGGTTTTTCGAAATGGAAAAAGTGCCTGCCCGCTACCGGGCCGGATTGGCTAAGCTGTTGGACAAATACCGGTCCCGCCTTTATTTTTGCTCGGTGTTCAGCCCCCGGACTTTTTCTTTCGGTTTGGCGGAAAAAAGCGATTTTTATTTCATCAAAAAGCGTGGCTGGCAACCGGTGGCAAAGCAAATCGGCAGTGTGTTCGCCCGACTGGATCAACGACAGGCCATTATGCCGGAGCTGGATTTGCCTCCCCGGTTCACGTTGCAGGATAAACTGGTATTGCGCATTTTTTGGCGCTTCCGGAAAGGCTTTTTGAGTTTGAACGACTTATCATCCTACGCTTACGGCCGCCGTCTGCCGCATAATTTGCACGCCTCGGAAGTGGCCTTATGCAAACTGCGCAGAAGAATAAAAAGGCTTACCGGAGTGGACGGGGCGATTGAGCGGGTCAGAAATTATGGCTATCAGATTGGGGATCGGGTTTGGGACGAGCTGCTTAAATAGGCCCGAAAGGCAATGAGAACCAGCAGCAGGGGGAGAATTTGGGGCGAATAAACGGGAGTCTCGAAAAAAGCGTGGAGGGAAAACCAGCCAACACCCAAGGCCACCGCCAAGTTCAAGAGGTCGCCTCGCTTGAACAACAGCAAAGGCCACGCTCCCCAGAGCAACAACAAAAACCAGGCGATCGCGCCCGGCAGGCCAATCTCGCTGGCCAAATCCAAGTAGGTGTTGTGGGCGTAGATCGGTTCGCGGTATTTGGCTTCCGGCCGTACGGTGTTGGCGTAGTTTCCCAGGCCCACCCCAAGAAGCGGATTTTGCATGGTAATTCCCAGCGCCTCATCCCAAATTTCCAGCCGGCCTTTATTCGAACCTTCGTAAACATCCAAAATCGATGAAAAACGATCCCTCACTGGAGGCAGAATGCTGGAAAACAATATGATTAAAAGGGCTCCAACCAAAATACGCTGTCTTCTCGTCGGATAATTTCGCCAGAAAAATACGGCTAGCCATAAAATTACGCCCGCCAACCCCACATAGCTCCCCCGCGAAAAAGTCAGCAGCAGGACCAGTAGGGAGAGCGCAGGGAGAACCCAATAATAATTTTTCTTCTGGAGGGCAAAATAAACTTGCAGTGGGATGCTCATCCCCAGGAAAAAGGCCAGCATATGCGGGTCGGGAAAAATGCCGATGGCCCGCAGGACCGTCACGCCGGAAATGTTCACGAACCAGCTGGGATTACTGGCCACCGCAACGCCTGCGTTAGCGCCGAATAGAACCGGCGCTACGTAGTTGCCCCAGAACTTGAAGAATAACTGCTGGCCGCCGACAAATTGAAAAACGAATTGGCCCAAGCCAATCAGCGACACGAGCAAAGCGCTCCAGGACCAGTACTCAAAGAGTTTTTCCCACTGGCTCCGCCGTCGCAAAAAGGCCAATAGCAAAAAATACAGCGGAAAAATTGTGACAAAGACCAGATACTTTCGGATAAACACCCCCAGGTCATCGGCAATCACTCCGGAGAACAAGCTCCAGAAAAGGAAAAACAATATCAAAATCGTCGGCGTGCTCAACGAGAACCAAGATTTTCTTGTATATACAATGTATACATACCCCACAACAAACAGCAGGACAATCACCAAGCGGCTCGCCGCCAAATCAATGTCCTCCGACGGATTGAGCGCCGGCAAATAGGGAATCAACGCCGGCAGAAACATCAAAAGATAAATATAATATTTCATAGCTTCCCCATTTTCACCCCAAAAATACAAAAAATCCAAATTTATTCTTATAAATTGCACGCAATATTTCTTCCTACATTCAAGAATCTATTGACAATTCAAATATCGGCTGTAAAGTGATTTATTCTCAATGGAGGAGAAAAACGGGCCTTGCCCGTAAAAATAGCATTCTTACAAAGGAGGCGCTACTATGTCCAGTATTATTTCCGCGAGAGAGACCGTTTCGTTTGGTGGTTTTGTCGGAGCTATAGTCTGGGTGATGATTTTCCTCGTGATCAGTTTCGGCGCTTTTAGAGTAATACTCGAATTGCCGCCAAAGGAACTCGGCTTGCTGGTGTGTGGTTTGATCATACTTTTGATTGTCCTCGTTTGGTTGTTCTCAAATATTTTTTTTGACGTCGACCGGGACAAAGCGGCCATTGTCCAGAAACCTCAGGGCAAAATAATTCTGTTTCGTGGTCAGAGCGTCCACACAAAATCACTGCGGACAAGGATTATCTCTGTAATAAGCCTCGAGGCGATCGAGGGAAGCTGCTCCTGCAAAGTTAATATTGTGAACGGTGGAAACGATGCCGCTGACTTCGGGTTCAGGTTCAAGTATAAAGTGCTCGGCAGTGATGATGATTTGATTAACGCTTGGCGGACAGAAGCAGGAATAGGACTCAATAGGGCCATTGGCGACGCCGTAAATTATCTGTTGGAAGGTGTCGGTAATTTGTATAATTTCCCCGCAGAACACCTTTCGAGTGAACTGAAATCTTGGTTCGCCGGCTATACCTCGGTGGATGTTCGGGAGCCGACTGGAAACAATGACAACAGAGAAAATGAACCCCGAGAGACTACTCTCGCGCAATTGCAGGATTCGCTGGTTTTCTCGCTTAACGACATCAGCGAAGCGATGGAGTGGGGTATAGAGCTTCTCTCGGTCAACCTCACGGAGGTTATTTTGAAGCCAGAGCCAGTTCACTGCCCACCGACTGATTCAGGAGGTGTAGGAATAATATAAGAGAGATTGCTTGACAGGCCTTTGCGTAAAACGCAAGGGCCTGATTTCGTTTTGGAGGAAATATATCAGAAAGCGAGTAAGATTGCGGCGAGGGCAGCGAGAACGATGCCGAGGATTTTGGTCAGGGGAACTAGAGGACTTTGAGAATATCGGTAACTTTCACTATTTTTACTGTGTCCTGACTGCGTTTTTTGAGTTCAACGGATTTTTTGGCGAGGGTTTTTTCGGAGACTACCAAGCGAGTGGGGATACCAACTAAGTCGGCATCGGCGAATTTTTCGCCAGCTGAGACATCGCGGTCATCGTAGAGAACCTCAATATTATTCTTAATAAGTTGCTTGTATATTTTTTCGCAATACTGAGTAACGCCTTTACCCGGGACGCCGATCAAGATTACTTTGAAAGGGGCTACGCTCTCCGGCCAGATAATGCCCTTTTTATCGTGGTGAACTTCCACGATGGTGCCCATTACTCTTTGCATACCGATTCCATAGCATCCCATCAGAACAATTTCTTTTTTACCATCTTTATTAATAAAACTGAGATCAAAAGGCTTGGAATATCGCGTTTTCATTTTGAAGATATTTCCAACTTCAACCGCTTTTTCTTTCCTCAACTTTTTGTTGCCGCATTGTGGGCATCGGTATTTTACATCCTCGATAATCTCTTTGTTTACGGCCTCTTTGCATTTATCACAGATAAAAATCAAGTCCTCCCCCGCCTCGGTCAGCGTTTGAAACTCATGGGAATATTTGCTAAAAGTTCCTCCCGAAGCGAAAGTGAGATAAGTATGTTCTCCCAGGCCAACGCGCTTGAAGACCTTTGAATAAGCTTTCTTCATCACCTCATAATATTTTTCCAGATCTTTTTCATCGGCATGGAAAGAGTAAAAATCTTTCATTAAGAATTCTCGCCCACGCAATAAACCCGACTTCGCTCTAAGTTCTTTGCGAAATTTATCCTGGAATTGAAACAAATATAATGGCAGGTCCCGGTAGGAACTGACATATTTTTTTACCAGCGGGGTGAGGACTTCTTCGTGTGTTGGCCCCAAGACCAGTTCACGGTCGTTTTCCTTAATTTTATAGATTTCGTCATTCAATGTCTTCCAGCGTCCGGTTTTTTGCCAGTTTTCTTTGGGGTGCAGAGCCGGCAGGTAAAGTTCCTGGCCGCCGGCGGCCTGCATCTCCTCGCGGATGATTTGCGTAATATTATTGAGAACCCGCAGGCCCAAAGGCAGAATTGAATAGACCCCAGCCGAAAGTTTGTCCGCAAAACCGCCGCGCACCAGCAATTGGGCATTGGTGCTCACCTCGTCGTGGGGAGCATCCGCCAGAGTTTTGAGATAGAATTGCGATCGCTTCATAATGCTTGATTATGCCGAGAAAATAGGGCGGTGTCAAAATATTAAGAAATATTTGAAATCTGGTATTTATTATAGTAAGCTGAGGGTGCCGAGATAATCGTTAAACTATATTTTATGGCTAAATCGAATAAACGCAGCGCCGGGAAAGTCCCGTCCTACACCGAGACGGTGATGGATCATTTCATGAATCCGCGCCACATGGGCCATTTGGACCATCCGGACGCCACCGGTGAGGTGGGCAACCCGGTTTGCGGCGATTTGATGTCGCTTTACATTAAGGTGGGCAAGAATAAAAAAGGCGAAGATACCATTGAGGACATTTGTTTTGAAACGCTGGGCTGCGGCGCCGCCATTGCGACCTCCTCGATTATCACCGAAATGGCGATGGGCAAAACGGTGGCGGAGGCCTGGCGGATCAGCAACCTGGACGTGGCCGAAGAGTTGGGCGGTCTGCCGCCCGCCAAGATGCATTGTTCCAACCTGGCGGCTTCGGCGCTCAAGCAGGCAATCACCAAATATTACGCCGGCCAAAAAACGAAGCCAAAATTCCTTGCCTAAACAAAATAAATAAACTAAATAAAGAAGTCCGGTTAAATATCGCAAATTTATGAAACGACCATTTTTGATGTCCTTTTCCGGCATGGACGGGAGCGGCAAAACCCATTTGGTGATTTTGCTGCGCCGCTTCTTCCGCCGTCAGGGGATATCCTACATCTACATCCACAGCGTAAGGGATTCTTTTGCCAACCGCATTGCCAAAATAATCCCCTCCCGTCAAAACCCCGCCGGCCCTCAGGGAGCCAAAAAGGTTTCGACGCTTTCTCTGGCGGTAAGAATGATTACCCTGTTTTTTGACGCCCTGTACCTGCGGCTGCGCTTGCAGTATTTCTGGCGCAGCTACGACGTGGTGGTTTTCGACCGGTATATTTACGACCGGTTGGTGCAACTGGCCTATTTGCAGGGCAAGAAATCGATGGATTTCGGTGGCTGGCTGGTCAGCTTGTTTCCCCGCCCCAACCTGCCGCTTTATTTGCATATCATCCCGGAACAGGCGCTGGAGCGCAAAAAAGAAGTGGTTGACGAGGGGCAGGATTTGGACTATTTTTATAAAAAATACCAGTTGTTCGAGGAGGGCAAGGTCCTTTGGAAGCTGTTTACCGTTGACAACTCCTCGTTGGAAGTGTCCGAAGCCAAGAAAAAGATGATTGCCATCTTCAAAAAACGTTATTTTCGCCTTAAACGCAATTAGTAAATAGTAATTAGTAATTAGGACCATGATCGCTAAACGTAACACCGTTCTGGAAAAAAGCGCCAAAGAATTGGCCGAAAGCCTCAAAATCAGTTTTAAGGACCTGGGGATCCTGGAAAATTCCCTGATTCACCGCTCCTTTCTCAACGAGCACCGCAGCTGGAAGCTTGCCAGCAACGAGCGGCTGGAATTCCTCGGTGATGCAGTTTTGGAACTAATCGTGACCGATTATCTGTTTCACAACTTCAGCAATGAGGAAGGCGAGCTCACCAACTGGCGCGCCGCGCTGGTGAGCGCCGAGAGTTTGGCGCCGGTGGCGGAAAAAATCCATTTGGAAAAATTTCTTTTTGTCGGCCGGGGGGAGCAAAAAAACCGCCGCTCCAAACTCAACATCATGGCAGACGCCCTGGAAGCGCTGATCGGGGCAATCTATTTGGATCAGGGACTCAAACAGGCAGAGCGTTTCATTATGAAAAATATCGTCAGCAAGCTTCCCAATATTTTGGAAAACCAACTTTTTGTGGACGCCAAAACGGCGCTGCAGGAACGGGCTCAGCGGGAGTGGAAAATTACCCCGGAATACAAAGTGGTTAAGGAAGGCGGCCCAGACCACAACAAGTGGTTTGAAATCGGCGTTTTCATCAACAAGAAACTGATGGGCAAGGGCCGCGGTTCCAGCAAGCAAAAAGCGGAAAAGGAAGCTGCCCGCGCCGCCATGGAAAAATTAAGCAAATAATTACACAGTTCCTGCCTGGCTGGATGACCGTTTTTTGGACTGCGGCCCGACAGTCCTCGCTCAAAAAACAGCCATCCAGCCAGGCAAGCTATGGAACTATGCAATATTAAAGACATCCAAATGTTGATACTTGGACTCGATCCAGGCACTGCAATTGTCGGATATGCGATTCTCGAAAAAGAAAAAAATAAGATGAGGTCGGTAAAATACGGCTGTATTCGAACCGGCGCCGGGGAGGAACCGGGCGAGCGTTTGGTTTGTATTGAAAAAGAGCTCTCAAAGGTAATTAAGGAGTTTCGGCCGGACGAGGCGGCGGTGGAAAAGCTGTTTTTTATGAAGAACGTGAAGACCGCCATCGCGGTGAGTCAGGCCCGAGGAATGATACTCTGCGCCTTGGCCAAACTCAAGCTGCCAGCCTTTGAATACACCCCGCTTCAAGTGAAGCTTACCGTCACCGGCTACGGCCAAGCGTCTAAACTGCAGGTGCAAAGGATGGTAAAGGGGATTCTGGGGCTCAAAGAGCTGCCCCATCCGGACGACGCGGCCGACGCGCTGGCCATCGCCATCTGCCACGCCTGCCAGTTAAAAATCCGGCGAGCGGGCGCAAGCACTTGATTTATTAAATAAACCAGCTAGAAATAAAGATAGCACCGCCGCGGTGCTGAAACTGGTAGACAGGCTAGCTTGAGGGGCTAGTGCCCTTTTTGGGCGTAGGAGTTCGACTCTCCTCCGCGGCACCTAATAATTAAAATAAAGTAGTGGGTAGATTCATCATCCAAATTGTCATCAACGCCCTGGCCATTTTGATCGCCGCTTATTTGGTGCCGGGCATAATGTTCTCCGGTAACATCTGGAAGCTGTTGCTGGCCGGACTGGTCTTGGGGTTGGCTAACGGCTGGATCAAGCCCCTACTCAAATTGATTTCTTTGCCGCTCATCGTGATTACTTTTGGATTGTTCACCTTGGTCATCAACATCGCCGTGCTGGCGTTTGTGGCCTACCTGATTCCCGAATTATCCATCCAGGGATGGACCAGCGCCCTCTGGGGCGTGCTCGTCATCAGCCTCACCAATTACGCCCTGGGATTCCTCCTGGAAAAAGAATAAAAACTTTTAACATTTCACTATGGCTAAAGTTCCCAACACCGACGAGAACGCGGGAAAGTGCATTTGCCCCAACTGTCCCACCTGGAAATCCGACGCTTGCGCGGCGGAGAAAAAAGAAGCACTCTACTGCGGGCGGGGCAAGACCGAATGCAAGCTCGTCGACAAGGGCTGTATTTGCGGAGAATGCCCGATGTGGTTCCGATACAGCCTAGCGAAAGGCTATTTTTGCTTTAATGGAGAAGCCGAGTAAATTATTTTAGCCACCGAGCTCCGGTGATCTCGGCAAGATTTTTCTTAAAAGAAACTAGGTCTGTGATATCAAAATCTTTCACCTCGTTTTTGCCAACGATTCTCGCTAAGCTAGCGATTTCTTGGGTAGATACGTTAATAAAATTAGTTAACCTCCTAACTCCTTCTTCAACATTCAATTGGCGGGTTAAGCCCGGCCGGTGAGTGGTTACGCCGGTAGGGCAAAGACCGGTGTGACAGATGCGGTATTGTTCACAGTTGATGGCAATGAGAGCAGCCGTGCCGATGTAGACTGCATCGGCGCCCAGCGCCAAACATTTGGCAAAATCGGCCGAAATACGCAAACCACCACCGGCGATTAAAGTAATATCTTTTCGGACTCCTAATTTTTTCAAATATCTATCGGCCCTGGGTAAAGCCGCAATAATTGGAATACCGACATTTTCCCGCACGTAGAAATCAGTGGCGCCAGTGCCGCCGGAGAAGCCATCCAGAGCAATGAAATCGACCCCGGCCTCGACTAATGCTTCAATATCTTCTTCAATATTCCCACAACCAATCTTGGCGCCCACTGGCACTCCGCCAGTGAGTTTTTTGAGCCACCCAACTTTCTTTTTTACATCTTCGGGTTTTTGAATGTCAGGATGGTGAGCCGGCGAATAAGCGGCTTCGCCCGGTTTCAAATTACGAATCCGGGTAATTTCTTCCGTCATTTTTTCCGCCGGCAAGTAGCTACCCTTGCCCGGGTAGGCCCCCTGGCCAAAGCGGATCTCCGCCGCGGCGAACTTTTTTATCAAATTTTCGCTGATTCCGAAGCGACCAGTTGAGTACTGCCCGATTAAATGTTCTGGTTTTTTGGCCAATTCTTCTTCGAGCACCCCACCTTCGCCGGAATTATAGGCGATGCCTAATTTTGTCGACACTTCAGCAATTACCAATTTCACGTTTTTGGAAACTGCTCCAAAGCTCAAGCCGGAGATCAAAATGGGTGAAGTCACCTTAAGTGGCTTTTGACTTTTTGGCCCGATTACCACTGCGGTATTAACTTTATCCTCTTTATTAAGCGGGATTTTGCTCACTTGGGCCGGGATAAAATTTAGATCCTCAAAACTGAAAGGTAACTTTTTTTGTGAACCCATCGAACGCACAATACTGTGTCCGCCGGCAGCAATATTTTTAATATCGGCTACGGTTTGGTAAAACTCCGGATCTTCCTGGTTTTGTTTCTTTCTCATATAAACTTGCTGATCCCCAACGCTCTCCTTGTCGCAAAAGTATATTTCCTTAAGTTTGTATTCCGAGTAAATCGGGCAGATTGGGCAGTTGCATCCTTGGGCCTTGATATCGCACTTACTGGAAATGTCCGCACAATACAGCAATTCTCCTCCGCAATCGTGCGGATAGCTGGGGCACTGGGGACAAATACACCTTTCCCTATTTTCTTTAGTGTCTGGCACTCTTGATCCCGCCATAATATTCCATTATCTATCTTCAGGCTAGCGAGTAAAATAAAATAAAGCAAATACCTCGTTACAAATCCAAAAAAATGCTAGTATAATAAGACATTATTTTAGCCATATTTTATGTCCAAGTATTTGTCGAAAAAGTATTATAAGCCAGTTTCCGCCATCATCGCGCTGATAATAATCTTGGGAGTTGGCTGGTGGTTTTGGGGAAAGTTTTTTCCGGCGCAGGTTGACCAGTGGTCACCGGAAGTGTCAAAGGATTTTGCCAAGTCTTATGTGCCCGATTCCGGCTGGAGCGGGGACAATTTTCAAACCACGGTGGATTTTCCGGGTGCCCAAAATATTTGTATCTCGATTGAAACCAAAAAACCGCTGGCTAGCGGTATAGAGAAAACGATTAATCTCGCCCAGTCCCAACGGGCGGCCCTTTATCCGGTGGCGGGCAGCTTCAATGACTTTTTGGATCTGATGACGCCGGACAAAGTGGAGGAGGATATCCGCCAAGAAAAACCATTTTTTCTGGGTCACTTGATCGGTAATGTGGCGCGGGAGGGTAAAGATCTATTCTTTTTAGGAACTAACGAAAAGTTTTTAATTCCCACTAAATCGATTTTCACCGCCCACTTTCCCACTCAGGAGATTCCCGCTCTTTCCAGTAACGCCAGCGATTTGCCCTATGCCAATGTGCTGATTCGACTGCCCGAAGGCATTCTGGTTTCTGACGGCAAAGGAGTGTTCGTCACTTCCCAAGGCACTTTATTTCTGATCCGCTCGCCGGAAGTTTTTGAAGCTTTGGGATATAAGTGGGAAGACGTCAAAAATATGGATGAGGACGTGAAAAATTTCAATCCCTATTTGGGCGCCAACCTGCTGGATTTTGACGCGGCCAACCCCAACGGGACGATTTTGAAAAACCCGGCCGGGCTTTTCGCGGTTTGGGGTGAAAAGCTCTACCAAATTACCGCCGCTGAGCAATCCCAATATTTCCCGGCTCAGCCGGTGGTGGAAACCGCCCAGAAAAACCTGAGCGCCACTTGCCAAGGCACAGCCAATTCCAGCGTTATTACTTGCTGCACCAATCAGGTTGATCCTCGGCTCAACCCGCCCTCAAGCAACCCCTTTCTCAACACTTTGCAGTGGAACCTGGGAGGAGTGATAAGTAAAAATGAGATTGTCCGGGTTGATTGGAAGTCCAAGATGGCCCTTGATCAAGCTAACACTCTGAAAAGGCTGGGCTCGCTCAAAAATTTTGTGTTGTACGGTCTCGGGATCTTAAAATAGACTCAAATTTTGTCATCAAAATTGCAAGCAATTTCGTCTTCAAAATTGCAAGCAACGTTTTTTCCTTATAGGCTTAGAAAAAATATAAGAAACTTTTTTATGTTGCCCCTAATTCGCTGGAGTAATGTTTGGTTTTTGTTTTCCGGCACGCTGGTGCTGGTTGCTTTGGTCGCTTTTTTTACTTGGGGGCTAAAGTTCGGAACTGATTTTACCGGCGGTTCTTTGTTGGAATATCAATATAACGGCAACCGGCCGGACATCGCGGAAATCCGCCAAAAAGTGGCTGGCTTGGGTATTTTGGATGCCACCGTCCAGCCGGCGGGAGATCAGGAAATCTTCATCCGCTCTCAGGAAATCAAAGAAGACGTGCACCAAAAACTGCTGCAATCTTTGGGCCAAAACGGCGAAGAAAAACGTTTTGATTCCATCGGCCCCACCATCGGCCAGGAACTGCGCCAGACCACGCTCTACGCCACCTTGGTGGTGCTCACATTCATTGTACTCTACGTGAGCTGGGCCTTTCGCAGGGTCACCAAATTCGGAAAAATCAATTCCTGGCATTACGGAATTGCCACCGTGGTCGCCTTGATTCACGATATTGCCATCCTGGTGGGGGTGTTTGTTTTTCTGGGCCATTTCCTGGGAATTGAAGTGGACACGGCTTTCGTGGCCGCCCTGCTAACCACCTTGGGCTACTCCGTCAACGACACCATTGTGGTTTTTGACCGGATCCGGGAGAACCTCACCAAGAGCGCCAGCGGCGAAAGTTTCGCCAGTATTGCGGAAAAAAGCGTCAACGAAACGTTGGCCCGGTCCTTCAGCACCTCTTTCACCGCCGTTCTCACTTTGATGGCGATTTTGCTTTTCGGGGGCGAGACCATTCGCTATTTCGTCTTGGCCTTGATTGTCGGAATAATCGCCGGCACTTATTCTTCAATTTTCATTGCCAGCCCGCTGCTGGTTTGGTGGGAGAGGAGGAGCAATGTTTAACAATCAAAACGCTTTTACTTTGAGGATTCACGGCTTTGGCGGACAGGGCATCAAAAGCATGGCCAACATTTTGGCGGAGGCCGCCATTGCCTCAGGGATGTACGCCCAGGCTTTTCCCGAGTTTGGTCCGGAGCGCCGTGGCGCTCCGGTGAAAGCCTACGGGCGCTTCTCGCTGGAACCGATTATGACTCGCGCCCAAATTGAGAAGCCCGATATGGTGATTGTGGTTGACCCCAATGCTTTCCGGTTAGAGGCGACGTTCGAGGGAGTAGGCGAAAAAACCCAATTCATTTTGAACACCGGCTTGATGCCGGCCGAAGCCAAAGAAAAATGGGGTCTGACACCGGATCACCATCAAATCAGTTGCATTGACGCGGCTGCGTTGGTGAGCGAGCACGGCAACCAAGTTCATCCCACCATTCCGCTCATCGGAAAGCTGATCCGAATTACCGAGCTGGTACCGCTGGACAAAGCCAAAGAAATTATCTCCAAACAATTTTTGGATAAAATCGGTGAAGAGAAAACCCGCTTGAGTGGAAAAGTGCTGGAAACCGCTTATTATCAAGTTTAATTTTTATGTTTCAAGCTAAAAACCCGGTAAAATTTTGGAAGTTTGTCGTGGTAGTGGGGTTGGCGCTCTTCGCGCTGGTGATTACCCTGCCCGGCTTGCCCTATTTCAGCCTCGGCGGCTGGAACGTGGGCCAAAAGATCAGTGCCATGAAAATCCGTTTGGGCCTCGATTTGCAGGGGGGAACCCACTTGGTCTATCAAGCTGATCTGAGCCAGGTGGACCCCAAGGATTATGGCAGCAGCCTGGAAGGGGTACGCGACGTGATCGAGCGCCGGGTTAACGCTTTCGGCATCGCCGAGCCGGTGGTGCAGACCAGCAAAACCGGCAATGACTACAAAGTGATTGTGGACTTGGCCGGAGTGAAAGACGTTACCCAAGCCATTCAAATGATTGGGGAAACGCCCACTCTGGACTTTCGGGAGCAGCGCGCCCCCGACGAGGCCAAGCTCAATGACGAACAGAAACAGGCAGCCATAAAATACAATCAAGATAAACTGGACCAGGCCAATAAAGTTCTCGGCGCGGCGAGGGCGGGCCAGGATTTTGCCGCTTTGGCCAAACAGTATTCCGAGGACTCGGGGACCAAGGACAACAGCGGTGATTTGGACTTCTTCAAAAAAGGCGAAATGGTGCCGGAATTCGATGCGGTGGCCTTCAATCCGGATCTCAAAGTGGGGGAAATCTGGCCGGAGCTGGTCAAATCCGAATACGGCTATCACATTATCAAAAAAACCGACCAGCGGGGCGAGGGGGACAGCCTGGAAGTGAGAGCTTCGCATATTCTTCTCGCCACCAAGAACGAAGAATACGATGAAACCTTGCTTTCGGCCGAACCTTATAAACAAACCGGGCTTACCGGCAAACAGTTGGAGCAGGCGGACGTGGTTTTCGATCCCAACACGGGCGAGCCGGAAGTCAGTTTAACTTTTAACGCTGAGGGGCGGGACCTCTTCCGCGACATCACCACCCGTAATCTGGGCAAAAGGGTGCCAATCTACCTGGATGGCGAGCCAATCACTATGCCGGTCATCAAATCGGTTATTCCGGACGGAAAAGCAGTCATCAGCGGTAGCTTCACGGTTGATTCCGCCAAAAAACTCCAACAAAGACTGAATGAAGGCGCCTTGCCGGTGCCCATCTCTTTGGTCCAACAACAAACGGTGGGAGCCAGCTTGGGGCAGGAATCACTGGATCGCAGTCTGATCGCCGGTCTGGTGGGCTTTCTGTTGGTGGCCTTTTTTATGATCCTCATTTTCCGCTGGCCGGGGATCGTTGCAGTCGTTGCCTTGGGAATTTACACTTTGCTTTTGGTCAGCCTTTTCAAAATTTTGGGAATCACTCTGACCCTTTCGGGGATCGCCGGTTTGATTCTGTCCATCGGGATGGCAGTGGATGCCAATGTGCTGGTCTTTTCCCGGATACGGGAGGAATTCTTCCTTGGAAAACCCAAGAGCGTGGCCATCGCCGAAGGCTTCCGACGGGCCTGGCCGTCGATCCGGGACGGCAATGCCTCTACCATAATTACCTGTTTCGTGTTAATATTTTTTGGGACAGGCATGGTGAAAGGTTTCGCCATCGCGCTGGTTACCGGAGTGTTTTTGAGCATTTTCACCGCTATATTCGTTACCCGCACCATAATGGAATTTTTGATCCGCAAGGACAAGATTGGCTTTTGGTGGGGGGTAAAATCTGATTAATTTATTTATGAACAAACTTCTTAAAAATCTTGGCACCTTGTTTCTGATTTTTCTTTTTTTGTCCTTTTTGTTTGCCCTGTATAATTCCAATCAGGCGGCCAACAAAACCGAGAGTATCCCTATCTCGCAACTGGTGCAGGAAATGAACGGGGATCAGGTGCAAAAGTTGACTGTCTCCGGCAACACCGTGAACGTTGATTTGAAAAACGGTTCCAAGCAGACTTTGAGCAAAGAAAGCGAATCTTCGTTCACTGAGACGTTGAAAAACTACGGGGTCGATCCCGCCAAACTGCAAGCGGTGCAATTTGATGTCCAGCAGGAAAGTGGGCTTTCCTACTGGTTAGGAAACATTCTACCAATTTTACTGCCGCTCATTTTCATTGCCGGGCTCTTCTGGCTGATGCTGCGGCAAGCCCAGCGGGGAAACGCTCAGGCCCTGTCTTTCGGGCTCTCGCGAGCCAAATGGGACGATCCCCGCAAGAACAAAAATAAGGTCACTTTCAAAGACGTGGCGGGAGCGGAAGAAGCCAAAGAGGAATTACGCGAAGTGGTGGAATTTCTGAAAGAACCGCAAAAATTTCACCGTTTGGGGGCCAAAATTCCGCGCGGCGTGCTGCTGCTGGGGCCTCCCGGCTGTGGCAAAACTTTGCTCGCCCGGGCCACTTCGGGTGAAGCGGAAGTCCCCTTTTTCCATATTTCCGGCTCCGAATTCGTGGAAATGTTTGTGGGCGTGGGTGCCAGCCGGGTGCGCGATTTGTTCAATACGGCCAAGAAACAAAAACCCTCAATTGTTTTTATTGACGAGATTGATGCGGTAGGTCGTCACCGGGGCGCCGGTTTGGGCGGAGGACACGACGAGCGAGAGCAGACTTTGAATCAAATTCTGGTGGAGATGGACGGTTTTGACGTGCGGGACAATATTATTGTGATCGCAGCCACTAACCGGCCGGATGTGTTGGATCCGGCATTGCTGCGGCCGGGACGGTTTGACCGCCGGGTGGTGATTGACCTTCCAGACATCAAAGACCGGCTGGAAATTCTTAAGGTACACTCCCGCAAGAAACCGCTGGCGGACGATGTCAATTTGGAGACGGTGGCCCAGCGCACTCCCGGGTTTTCCGGCGCGGATCTGGCCAATTTAATCAACGAAGCGGCTATTGCGGCCGCGCGGAAAAATAAATCGGTAACCAACCAAAAGGATCTTTTGGACTCAATCGAAAAAGTTCTACTAGGCCCCGAACGAAAAAGCAAGGTGTTCTCCGAAAACGAGAAGTGGATTGTGGCAGTACACGAATCCGGCCACGCTTTGGCCGCCAATCTCATGCCCAAAGCCGATCCGGTGCATAAAGTGTCGATTATCTCCCGCGGTCAGGCCGGTGGCTACACCATCAATCTGCCGGAAGAAGACCGTCATTTTCACAGCCGTTCGGAATTCTTGGACAAACTGGTGGTACTTTTGAGCGGTTACGTGGCCGAAGAAATGGAATTGGGCGAAGTGACCACCGGCGCCTCCAGTGATCTCAAAGAAGCCACCAAGATTGCCAAGCAGCTGATCACCCGCTTCGGGATGAGCGAACTGGGACCAGTATTCTTGTCGGGTGATGACGAGTGGGTTTTTCTGGGCAAAGAACTAAAAGACAACCGGCCCTATTCGGAAGAAACTGCCGCCCGCATCGACCAGCTAACCCAAAAATATATCAGCGCGGCGCTGGATAAGGCTCGCCAAGTCTTGCGGGAAAATCGGGAAAAACTTTTGAAAATTGCCAAAGAATTAATTGTGAAAGAAACCATTGAGCGGGATGAATTTGAAATTCTGATGGCTAATGAAAAACCGGCTAAACCGGTTAAACCTGCTCCCAAGCGGCCCAAAATTGCCAAGAAAAAATAAGTTTCAAACTTGGTGAGGTTCAGTTAATAATGTTTTAATCACTTTTTAATATTGGTTCTGTTATACTGCGGGGATAATATTTAATTTATCCCTATGCGGTACTTAACGGCAATCGCCTTATCCTGCGCGCTTCTTTTGAGCGCCCATCTGACGTCGGCCCAGACCGGCAGTCTTTCTTTCGCCGAAATTATGCCCAACCCCGACGGCACCGACACCAAAACCAACGAATATCTAAAAATAAAAAACTATTCCCGCCAAAGTCAATCACTCGAGGGCTACAAAATCTGTAATATTAATAATGACTGTTATGGCCTAAAAAGTGCAGCCACGGCGGGCGCCTGCCTCAAAATCTACCGCACCGATTTTCTTTTTACCCTCCATAATGACAAGGAACAGCTTAGTTTAACTGATTCCGGCGGAAACATTATCAGCCAGGTGACCACCGGCGCCGCCCCTTCGGGCCAGGCCTGGCTCTGCTCGGAATCCTACTGCCAGTGGGGCGATTCGCGGGAAATCTGTGATTACTCCGACATTGTTGATCCGGCCAGTCTGCCTCCCGTCGATGATAACGAGAATGAGAATGATAACACCAATGATAATACCGCTGTTTCAACCCCGACTGACTCCCCGGAAACTCCGACTGTCAATAATGCCAATGCCAACTCCAAAACCGCCAAAAAAACTTTCCAGATCTTCAATAAAAAGGATTGGTCCAGGGTAAAAAAGGAAATGGATCAAAAAAATTTGCTCTCGCTCCCGGCCGATATTCAAGGAAATATTTTAATCCCGCTAAACATAGTGAAAGCCAACACTTTTTACCTGCTGGCTTCCAATAATTTAGTCGCGGTGAATATTTACGCCTCCCGACAGGCAGAATTTTATCCCTTGTCCGCTTTGTATCAGAAGGGGACGCAAGTGTTAATCAGCCGGGGCTTCCTGAAAAATTCCCTGGGCGCCTGGCAATTGGGCATCGGGAAAGATACCGGGCTAAAGGACAGGGGTAAGCGTGCTCTCAACCACAACGGGTCGGTTGCGATTGTCACGGCCAAAGGCAAAATTTTGCGTCAGAGCGGCCAGTATTATTACGTGGAAAACCAGGACAACCCGGGTAAAATCACGACAGTTTTCATCCCCAGCGTGGTCTGGACAAAATATTTGGAGAAAGAAAACTTGGGCGATTTTCCTCAATTGAAAAACAATAAAATCGTAACCGCCAGCGACGTAAAAGGGAGAACAATCACAGTCTCCGGGATCAGGGAAACTTCCGGCGACACCCAAAGGATAATAGTGGTCAGCGAAAATGACATCAGGCTGGACGTGGACAAAAAAGCCAGCGCCGAAAATCCTCAGTTGAAAAACGACCCGAAAGATTCGGCCAAAAAGACCGTTGAAGCCGAATCTTCGCCGGACTCGGTCAGCCCGCCTGCCAAGCAAGAAACTCCGGCCGCGGCGCCCGGAAACTTCAGCCTGGCCAAGGCTTTGTCCCAAAAACTTAGTTGGGGGACCCTTTGGACCGTCACTTCCGCCAAAATCAAAGGTTGGGCGGCCCAACTGTTCTAGTTGCCACCATAATATTTTCCGGCTAATAATCTAATAAGGTCCAAAAATAAAACGATGACTATTGGATTAATCTTATTAATTCTGTTGTTAGTGATTTTTTTTCTGGTCAGCGCGGCGGTAATTTTCCATCTTTACCGCTATACTCCCGAGAAAAATAACGCGGCTTTTTTAATCGCGGTTTATGTGGGAGTTTCTTTTCTTTTGATCATCACCTGTTTGGTCGCATTCGGCCGAATCGAATGGGAAATCATAATATAACTATTCCATGGAAAATAATTGGACAATCAGCTCGCTTCACCAAGCTATTCAAAACGGAGAAACCTCATCCGTTAAAGTAACTCGAGACTACTTGAATAAAATTGAAAAAGAAGACCGCGATCACAAAATTTACCTGACCTTGAATAAAGAAGCGGCTTTGGAGCAGGCTGCAGTGGTGGATAAAAAAGTCAGAAAAGGCCAAAAAATCGGGCCGCTCGAGGGAATCCCGGCATCGGTAAAAGACGTGATCATCACCAAAGATCTACGCACCACCGCCGCCTCGAAAGTTTTGGAAAACTATATTCCGCCCTACGACGCCACCGCGGTTAAGAATATCAGGGAAGCGGGAGCGGTAATTTTAGGTAAAAACAACTGCGACGAATTCGCCATGGGCGGTTCGGGCGAAAACTCGGCCTACGGCGTTTGTCCCAATCCGCTGGATCCTGAACGGGTTCCGGGCGGTTCCTCTTCCGGTTCCGGCGTGGCCGTGGCCAAAGATTTGTGTGTATATTCTTTGGGAAGCGATACCGGCGGTTCGGTTCGTCTGCCGGCCTCTTTCTGCGGGGCAGTGGGAATGAAACCCACTTACGGCCGGGTTTCCCGCTATGGCTTGATCGCCATGGCCTCTTCCCTCGACCAAATCGGAGTAATCGCCAAGAACGTTAGCGATGTAAGCGAGGTGTTGGGGACAATTGCCGGTCCGGATAAGTTCGATGCCACCTCGGGCGGAGCGTTTGATAAAGATTTCAGCCGGGATTTTACCAAAGGAATCAATGGTCTAACTGTAGGCTATGACAAAGAATACCTGGAAAAATCCGACCGGGTGGTGGCCGAATCCTCTTATAGCTTT
>Ga0172371_10000903_pt1 | contig 46869 bp, 27 predicted proteins | sample Lak12m_FD_114543 | JGI IMG/M metagenome (GOLD analysis project Ga0172371, IMG submission 114543) | Freshwater microbial communities from Kabuno Bay, South-Kivu, Congo - kab_022012_12m | ecosystem: Environmental > Aquatic > Freshwater > Lake | place: Democratic Republic of the Congo: South-Kivu... | reverse complement strand
GTAGCATTTGCAGATGGATAAACATCAGCAACAGTGGGCGCAAGTATATCTGCAACTTTTGTTTTAACAGTCAAAGTGAAAGCATCACCACCAATTCCGTTACCATCACCATCAAATGTATGACCAAATTTGCCCGTTGCACCGCCTCCGATTGTTATATCATACTGCGAAGTGAAAGCAAAATTAGTTGTGTTGATAGTAAGTGTTTTATCGCTGTTACTCCAGGCAACCGTATAAGTTAATGTTGGGGTAATTGTAAGGTTTGATTCAACAGATGCTTTATCCATCTGACGTGAAAAATTAATTACGACATTCTCAACTCCCGGATACAAGCTATCATTCTGTTCGGGCACAGTTGATGTAATCGTCGGTAGAGTATTCGAAATTAGATTAACATCACGATAAGTAAAGAATGTATCTGCCATTGTAACATCTGCGGTATAAATATCATATCCATCTGCACTAACTTGAAGTTGGTGAGTGCCTGCAGGAATATCTTCAAAATAATAGAAACCATTTCTTAAAAGATTTGGATCACTTGAGTATTGATAAAATAATGACTGCCAGGTATCAGTTGTGTCAACCTGTCCATTTAAAGAAACAACTGCGCCATTTACTGCTAAACTTGATTCGAGATCTTTTACAATTCCGACTGATGTTCCGGCGAAAGGTCTGGCAACATTGTGATATCTTAAAATTGTCCAGAACATGGTTTTAGCTTCAAGTCGTTTCCAACTTGCATTCATATTTAGTTGGTTCTGAGTCGGATTAGTATGAAAACCTGCTTCACTTAATTCTGAAGCCATATTCGTTTCACGATTTACATGCAGGTAGGGCCAGGGATTATCTACCTGGTAAAAATCTCTATCACCCATAGCACCACGAGTTGTGGTTCTCATACCGGCGGTAAGCAATCCTATCATTATCTGCGACATTTTTTTACCGCCATAAGGTGTTTTTTCTGGACCTCCAATCCCAAGTTGTCCCCACATAATTAAAGTACTATTTGCCGGACTGCCCATTGTTGCGGCATCACTATGAATTGAATGATAATGTGCAGCTCCAAGTGCATTTGCCTGATCAGTTCTTTGTGAAAGTGTTACACTTTGCTGATCATTTTCTCTGCAAATATAAACCGTGTCAATGTCTGTCCAATCAAGAAGCATCTGTCTTAAATTCAATCCAACTCTTAAATTCTTTTTAGCTTCTGAATAGTTGTAAATTCCCATATTCTCATTTTGACTGTGTCCGGGATCCAAATAGATATTCCATCCAGATAAACCTGTAATCTCTTGTGAATAGCTTTGTGAACTTACAAGTATGAGTAAGGCTGCGAGTAAGAAAATTATTTTTTTTATAGAATTACTTTTTACTGATTTAAATTGTTTCATTTTCATTTACTCCCTTACTCTAAATTCATTAAATAAATTGAACCATCATTAACCACATCGAATACAATTGATCTACCATCTGGAGCAAAGCACGGATTCATTTCAATCAAATCAGTTGAATTAGTTACATTTATTTTTTGTTTACCGTCTGCATTGATTATATAAATGTCTGATGCTGTGAAATCGTGTCCATCATCTTCGGTTATCATATAAATTATTTTATTACTATCGAATGACCATTTTGGTCTGTTACCTTTACCAAGATCTATAAGATTTGATCCATCGGTGTTAACGACAAACATGTTTCCGCCCATAACTTCAAAAACCATTTTCATTTTATCGGGAGATAATGAAAGATTAATATATTGTGCATCATTAATTAGTTCCAGATTAGACTCTGATTTACTAATAAAATCCAGAACGGTTATCTTGTTATTTTTTTCGAAAGTAATTAAATCATTTATGATGATGCTATTTTTCTCGACGCCTGAAACATAAACTTCGTCATTGCCTTTAAGGGGCAAATACACTTTTGAATCTCCATCAGCCCATTCCGGCAGATAAGGCATCATAGTTTTATAATCGGATAGTTGTCTGGATTCTCCGGTTTCAACATTAAATATTTTAACTGCGTTAAATCGTTTTAAATCCTCATACTTAGCAACGCGAGTTAAAATTGATTTGGAGTCAGAGGACCATTTATATCCAAACCCTGCAGCAGCTTCATCGGTTAATTGTGTGGTGGATTGTGATTGAAAATCATAAATCCAAATACCATTGTATCCTGATTTTGTGTAAGCTATCTTGCTTCCATCCGGTGAGTAAACAGGACTCATTACAATGTCATCTAATGAACCTTGAATTAACATCCGGTAATTTGTTTGAGCGAAGATTATGCTGCTAAGCAGAATAGAAAAAATCATCAAATACTTTTTCATTATTTAAAACCTCTTCATTTTTTTTTGGATCAGCAATTGAATTCTTAATAACAATTATAACTATCTTAAATTAAAAAAAAATAAAACAATATTCAGTCTATTTTCTTATTCGCTCATGTTATATTTTTGAGTTAGTTAATAAAAAACGGAACCGCAAAATGAAAAATTCAATTACAATATTTCTTCAGCAAGGCAATCCAAAGGAAAATCAAAAAACAATTAAACGATTCAATGAATCTGAATTGGTTAAGGAGATTATTCTGCTTTCATCCGATGAAAAATTTTCATCTTTTGAAAATGTAAAAGTTGTTAACTGTAAAAGCTTTAAGAGCAGTGAGGCGATAAAACTAATTGCTAAATATTCCTCTACTGATTATACTTTAATTATTAAGAGTGAAAAAGCTGTTAAACCCGGGCAGTTCTGTCTTGATAGATTTTATCAGGTTGCATTAAACACTAATGCATCTATGGTTTATTCTGATTATCTAGAAGAAGAAAAAGGTAAACCAATTCCTCATCCGGTAATAGATTATCAAGAGGGTAGTTTACGTGATGATTTTGATTTTGGTGAATTACTGTTTATCAAAACAGAGTTTCTTAAAAAAATTGCCGGCAATCAAAACGGAGATTTAAAGTTTGCCGGTCTTTACAATTTAAGATTGCAGCTTTCACAACTCGGCAACTTATATCGGATACCGGAATACCTTTATACAATAGAAAGCGCTGAAGAAATCGGAACCGAAGATAAGCATTTCAGCTATGTTGATCCGAAGAACAGGGAAGTACAGATTGAAATGGAAAAAGTTGTGACTCAGCATCTCATGGATATTGGAGCTTACGTTCATCCTCCATTTAAAGAAATTGATTTAAGTCTTGCAAAAGATTTTGAGTTCGAAGCGTCTGTAATCATCCCGGTAAGAAATCGTGTTAAAACAATTGGTGATGCAATTGAATCCGTGCTTAAGCAAAAAACTAATTTTAAGTTCAACTTGATTATAATTGATAATCATTCAACTGATGGCACAGGTGAGTTAATAGCATCCTTTGCAAAAAAAGATCAACGGCTTATTCATTTTATTCCAGATCGTAATGATCTTGGCATTGGCGGATGCTGGAATGCAGGTGTTCATAACGAAAAATGCGGAAAGTTTGCTGTTCAGTTAGACAGTGATGATATTTATAAGGATGAAAATACTTTGCAGACAATTGTGGATACTTTCCATAAAGAAAAATGCGCAATGGTAATTGGTTCGTATCAGATAACTGATTTTAATCTTAAAGAACTTCCGCCCGGGTTGATTGATCATAAAGAGTGGAGTGATGATAATGGACCAAATAATGCGTTGCGAATAAACGGACTTGGTGCCCCCCGTGCATTTTATACTCCTGTACTGCGTGATATTAAAATTCCAAATGTAAGTTATGGTGAAGATTATTCTGCAGGATTAGCAATAAGCAGACAATATAAAATTGGAAGAATATATCATTCATTATATATGTGCCGCAGATGGGAAGGCAACTCGGACTCCCAATTAGACATTGTTAGAATTAACGCAAACAATGTTTATAAAGATCGTATAAGAACTTTTGAATTATTGGCTAGAAAAAAAATGAATCACAAAACAAATCGAATCTAATAAAACACAGCAAATAATCTATTTTGAAAAACAATTGACTTTAGAAACTAATTTATTTAGTTTTTTGGTAGAAAATTTAATCAATTTTAATTTTGTTCTGATTAATAATTGTCTGAGAAAAAAGAATACAAAATATTCTTTATCAGAACTACTCCCCAAAGCATCGAAGAGACTAATATAGGAGTAAAATCACATGAGAAAATTGCTACTCATTAGCATTCTCGCACTACATATTTTTTCAATACCCATCTTTGCACAAGTCGGCAAAATTACTGGCGTGGTAAAAGACGCTTCAACAGGTGAAGCCCTAATCGGTGCAAACGTACTAATAGAAGGTACTACAATAGGTGCCGCAACAAATGTGGATGGATATTTTGTAATTCTTAATGTCCCGCCCAAGATTTATAGTTTAAAAGCATCAATGGTTGGATATGCCCCAGGTATTATTCAAGATATCCGTATAAACATCGACCAAACTACTGAAGCTAACTTTAATTTAACTTCTAATACATTCCAAACTGATGAAGTAGTTGTTATCGCAACCACACCAATAGTACAAAAAGACGTCTCATCAAGTCGTGTAAACCTAAATGTTGAGGAAATTGAAAACTTACCTGTATCAAGTATAGAGGGAGTAATTGGTCTACAGGCTGGTATCAGGACCGGTTCAAATGGAGAACTCGAAATCAGAGGCGGATCACAAAATCAAACAGCATTTTTAGTAAATGGAGTTACGCTAAGAGATGAAAGAGATAACTCGCCGTTTACCGGAATAAGCTACGCCGCGATAGATCAGGTTCAAATACAGACTGGTGGATTTAATGCTGAATATGGAAATGTAAGATCCGGTTTGGTTAACGTAGTTACAAAAGAAGGCTCAAGAGATAAATATTCATTTAGTTTAATTAGCCGTTACAGAGCTGCAAATCAAAAACATTTTGGAGCTTCACCAAATGATCCAAACACTTATTGGATACGTCCGTATGTCGATGATCAAGTTGCATGGTTTGGAACACAAGCCCTTAACCCGGAAACTGGTCTACCTGTTTGGGATGATTTCACTAAGAAGCAATATCCTCAATTTGATGGATGGGTTGCTGTAGCTGAACAAACATTACTTGATGATGATCCGACAAACGACTTAACACCGGAACAAGCTAAACAGATTTTTTTGTGGGAACACAGAAGGATCACGGCAATTGAGAGCCCTGACTACGAAGTTGATGCAAGTTTTGCCGGACCTGTTCCTTTTGCTGAAGCTTTAGGTAATTTAAGATTCTCTGCTTCATATAGACAAACAGAAAATATGTATGTTGTTCCTCTTTCTACAGATGGAGTACAGGACTGGGTTGGCCAGGTAAAACTTACTTCTGATGTTGGTGAAGGAATGAAATTGATGGTGCAGGGTTTATGGAGTGAAGTTACAGGTACTAACAATAATAATGCTGGTGTTGCTGGAATTTTTAAAACTCCTTCCAGCATCGGTGCTGTGATGAGCAGAGTAAGCTATATCGATGCAAGAATTTTCGCGCCTGATTACTGGGCTCCGAGCACAATTGATTACTCCTCATACGGTGGTAAATTTACAGACGTAATTAATCCCACTACTTTTTATGAAATTCAATTAAGTACATTCCGATCTGAATACAGTACTAATCCAGGCAGAGCAAGAGATACCTCAAAAATTTATAATGTTGGCGGAGTTTATCTTGATGAAGCCCCATTTGGATACGCTGATTATCCTTCAACCGGTATTAATGGATTAAGAATGGGTGTTGGATTCAGTAATTCCCGCGATAGCAGCGTGGTTACAGTATACAATGCCAAAGTAGATTTTCAAAGCCAGCTGGATAGAATTAACCAGTTAAAAGTTGGTCTTGAATTTAATTATACTGATAATAGAGTAAACTATGCTTCCGTAGATAAGTTTTTACCAAGTGGTCGCTCAAGATCAACCTGGAGTAATTTCCCGATAAGAGGAGCTCTTTATATCCAGGATAAATTGGAATTTGAAGGTATGGTTGCAAATGTCGGTGTTAGATTTGATTATTCAGATCCGCAAGGAGAGTGGTATGAGTATGATCCGTATACAAGTGCATTTGCATCAGAAAATTCACTTGGATTAGACACATTACTCACAAAAGTTACAGTAGATAAGCAACTTGATATAAGTCCAAGAGTTGGAATATCATTCCCTATTACGGTTAATAGTAAACTGTATTTTAACTATGGACACTTCAGGCAGCAGCCAACACCGGAAAATCTTTTTCTATTAAGAAGATATTCTGATAATAATGCAGTTGTTAGAGTCGCAGATCCAAATAATCCTTTACCCAAAACAGTGGCTTATGAATTAGGATATGAACAAAATCTATTCGATGAATTTTTAATAAGAGTTGCTGGTTATTATAAAGACATTACATTACAATCGCGATTGGTGAATTATGTAAGCAGAGATAATAAAGTAGATTATGATCGGACTGAACCAAATAACTATCAGGATGTGAGAGGTTTTGAATTAACTCTTACAAAAAACAGAGGGGAATGGGTTCAGGGATTTTTAAACTATACATATGATGTAACAAGCGCAGGAAATTTTGGTTATGGGATTTACTATGAAAGTGCTTCACTCCAGAGAAACTATGAAGCTACCACAACCTCTGTTTACCAGGAAAAACCACTTCCACGACCGTTTGTAAATTTAAACGTAGACTTCTTTACTCCTTCTGATTACGGACCTCAAACAGGAAGTCTTTATTTGTTAGGTGACTGGAGAGCAAGTTTTGTTGGCCGTTGGAATTCAGGTTATTATGTAACCTGGGCTGGCGGCGGCAGCATTCCTGGTGTTGAAAATAATCTTCAATGGAAAGATCAGTGGATTGCTGATTTGCGTATAAGCAAAACATTTAGATTTATGGGTGTTGATCTTCAGCTATTTGCAGATATCACTAACATATTTAATTACAAATATATGACTCAGTTTGGATTCGTAGATTCAAATGATTACTTAGCTTATATGAAATCATTACATCTGCCTGCTGAAGTATTTGATGAGAGATTTGGATATGTTAATATTCCCGGAGATGATAGACCGGGAGATTATAGAAGCGGTCCATATATTCCCTGGGATGAGAATGCATCCGATAGTCAAAAAGACGAATGGAGAAAAAATAAATCATATATAGATATGCCTAATCAGGAATACTTTGCTTTCTTAAACCCCAGAGATATTTATTGGGGATTAAAATTATCATATGAGTTTTAATTAGATTTTAGAGGAATAAATGAAACACAATATTTTAAGAATTAAATTTATAAATCTATCAGTACTTCTAATTCTTTTCGGTCTTTCCACAACGGTATACCCTCAATATGCTATTAAGTGGATGTCAGCAGGTTCATTACATAACTGGTATTCCGAAATTGGGAGTGAGATAGAAGAAGGCTTTGTAAAAGAGCAGCAGTATGGATTGCAATGGCCTGCAATTAATTCTCGTCAGGATATTCAGGCTGCCAAAGGATTATGGATTGGCGTTACAAACTTTAGTGATCCTAATGATGTCCAAAGCCCTTATCCATATAAAGTGGTGCACGTTGGTCCAAGAGTTACAGGAGCCGGCGAGTTTTTTCCACAAGGATTTAAAATGACAAGCCAGTTTGAACCGCCTTTAGTTTTTGTTGATAATGACCTTTCAATCGATAAATCTGTTGATAATGATTTTGTTGATCCTAATCTTTTTGCTGATCGTGTAATAGTAAATAATGTTAACACTCAGGTTGGTATATCAATGACCCGCCGTATCTTCCAGTTTAGTCAGCAATATCATGATAATTATATTGTGTCTGAATATACATTCAAAAATACAGGAAATACTGATGGTGATGCAGAAATTGAATTACCTTCAAACACACTAACAGGTGTCTATTTTTATTATCAATTTAGATTATCAGTATGTGCAAACGTTAGAAATGTAATCGGTAATTCTACAAGCTGGGGAATCAATACAATGAATGATACCCGTGGTGATGGTGTTAGGGTGGATACAGATAACCCTGACAATTTAAGATTTCATTATATGTGGCACGGTAAGTTACCAGCATTTACAAGATATGATAATATTGGCGGACCAATATGGTCTTCTGCTCTTTGGGTTGAGCCGGGTGATACAGTTGGTCGACTCGCAGCATCTCAGTTCGCCGGAGTAATTACATTACACGCTGATGTTTCTGCTACAGATAAAAATGACGATCCTTTGCAGCCAAGTACGACATCATGGGAGGGATCAGATGAACCTAATACTTCAAATAACGATTCGTATAATAAAGCTAAGATGCAAAGTGAATATACCTGGATATCCAGAGGACACAAATCTCCACGTCATGCAAATGCAGTTGAGCCTTCGGATTATCCTGGATTTACTAACCCAACCGGTGACCCTGCATTAGGTACGCCAGGTGGATTTTCATTCACCAACGGTTATGGACCGTATACTCTGGCACCTGGTGATAGTATTACTTTAGTTTTTGCAGAGGGTGTTGCAGGCATTAGCCGTGAATTTGCAACAGTAAAAGGTATCGAATATAAAACAGGACAAATTACTGCTGAACAAAAGAATCAAGTAGTTTTTCAGAGCCGTGATTCTTTGTTCCAGACTTTTAGAAGAGCTAATGCAAATTATCAGTCAGGTTATAGTATTCCGCGCCCTCCCTTACCACCAAAAGTATTTAATGTTAATGGTGGAGGTGATAGAATTGCACTTACTTGGGAAACTTATGATAATCCAGGCGATAATCTTGAAGGATTTGAAATTTATAGAGCAACAGGAAAATTTGATAGTTCTTACACATTAATATATACAGCAGATCCTTCTGAAAGAAGCTATGATGATATTACCCCGGTTCGTGGACTTTCATATTATTATTACATCGTATCCGTTGGAACTGAATCTTCAAACACTGGAGTCGGATTAACACCCGCCGGTAAATTAAGAAGCAGCCGCTACTATACTCAGACTTATAATCCTGCTGTACTTAAAAGACAAGCAGGTGGAAGTCCTTATTCAGCAGTACTTAAAGGTAATAAAGTTGCTCCTTTTTATATACAAGCAGGAATTAATGATAAATTAAGAATAAACATAGATAATAATGGTCCAGTGGATATCACTATTCCAGCCGATTCAGCCGCAATAGATACAATTAATATTAACGATGTTGTAGTTGCTATCAATATTGCTTTGCAAATGAACGTTGCTGAAGATAACGGGTTTGGCTATCTCTGGCTTACATCTCCATCGAGTGGTAATGACTCAAAAATAGAAATTCTGGATATTCCTCAAAATGCTTCATCTGATCTGGGTTTATCTCTCGGAACATCAGTGGGTGGTGTACCAACCGAACAGGAAGCATTAGATCAAATCAGAGTTGTTCCTAATCCTTATAATATATCTGCTTCTGGTGAATTGGGTTTTGGCGAATTAGCTCAGAACAGGCTATATTTCTTCAACATTCCCGGTAGATGTGATATTAAAATCTACTCAGAGCTTGGAGAATTGATTGAAACCATTGAACATACAGACGGCAGCGGTGACCAGGCTTGGGATTCTTTAACATCCTCAGGACAGATTGTTGTCAGCGGTATCTATATTGCAGTTATAGAAAACAAGGATACCGGCGGAAAAAAGATCGTAAAATTTGTAATCATTAGATAACGGAAACAAAAATTTTATGAAAACAAAAATGAAAAATATAATGACAAATTCTGCTCTGATTATTCTAATGATATTAATCCAGAGCCAATTCTCATATTCCCAAGAGGAGCAGAAATTAGCGCAAACAGGTATGAAATTTTTGAATGTTTCATTAGACGCGCGTTCAACTTCTTTTGGAGATGCAGTTACATCTCTTGAAACAAATAATTCCAGTGCAATGTTTTATAATCCAGCCTCCATGGCAAGATTTGAAGGAATTGCTGATTTAACTTTTGGATCAACTCAGTTTATTGCAGATATTAATTATTATAATGCCGCAATAGCTTTTGCCCCGGAAGATGGCGACTACGGTGTATTTGGTTTTAGCTTTGTTTCTGTAGATTACGGCGATTTTTTGGGTACAGTAAGAGCAGATAATGACCAAGGATTTTTAGATGTCGGCATGTTTAGCCCTACGGCTATGGCAATTGGTTTTGGTTATGCAAATGCTTTATCAGAAAAATTTGCTGTTGGCGCTAATATTAAATACGTAATGCAATCGTTAGGTGAGAGCGTTATTGGTGGAGTTGTTATCGATCCGGCTACACTGGGTTATGCAGGCGGAACTACTGAAGAAAATAAACTTGATGTATTAGCTTTTGATTTTGGTGTCTTATATAAAACTGGATTTGAAAGTCTTAATCTTGGAATGAGTGTTAGAAACTTTGCCCGAGAAGTAAAGTACAAAAAAGAATCTTTTCAATTACCATTGATATTCCAGATCGGTGCATCCTTTAATTTTTCCGATGTACTTGATCTTGACAAAACAGAGCACTCACTTTTATTGACAGTTGATGCGAATCATCCGAGAGACTACCCGGAACAAATTTTAATCGGAGCAGAATATACATTTATGAATCTTGTATCTTTTAGAGGCGGATATTCCGCTCCTAACGATGAAAGAAATTTTAGCGCCGGTATTGGACTTAAAAAAGATATTGGTGGTTTAACACTTGGTGTTGATTATGCATATACGCCGTTTGGAATTTTTAACGACGTACATCGACTTTCGTTGAATTTTGCATATTAATTTTATTAACTTAATCGTAAATTAAGTTTGGGAAAAAAATGAAAAAAATATTTTACAATACGTTTATTATCATAACTATTTTTTCAGCTCTTATTTTGACTAACTGTGCTGAGGATCCGCCAGCAAGTTTGGAAGAGTATCCATCAGCAAATCTACCTGCACCGGTTCTTTCAACACTTGAACCATCTACGCAGGCTTTGGCTGGAATTACAGAAGTCACAATTACAGGTTCTAATTTTTCTGCTGAAAGTGGTAATAACCGTGTATATTTCAACGGTATTCCAGGCACAATTTTAAGTGGTACTACCAGCCAGCTAGTTGTCAAAGTGCCCAACGTTGTAGCAGATACTGTTATGGTAAAAATTGCTGTTGTCGGTGCTCAGGATTTTAGTAATCAATTTCAATATAAAATGGTTTCTGCCTGGGAGGTTTACTACCCACTAGATCCCATTGCAGAAAAAGCCTATGGTATTATCACTGATAATAGCTCTAATCTGTTAGTTAATCTTTATGATATCGGTATCTGGAAGATCACACCAGACAAAGTGAAATCATTGTTCGTTCCAAAAGGTAATACACAAAAATGGGATAACTTTAGATATGGTCCTGGTGGTGAACTTTATGGAGTACGTTCTGCTAGAGGTGTTTGGAAAGTTGTTGAAAACGTCGCACCCGCCTCACCTTGGGCAGCACCAACTGCAGGAGTTATAGTTGCACTTGAGTTTGATAGTAACCAAAATCTTTGGGCTTTGAACAATAACAATACAATTTTTAAATTCAAACAGGATCGCACAATTACTTCATATCCATTTACTGGTGTGTTAAGGGCAATAAGATTATTCAATAATGACTTGTATGTTGCAGCAACAAAAGATAATATTGAAGGAGTATGGCGGATTCCTATTGATGCCAATGGTGATTTGGGAACTGAAGAATTATATTTTGAAACAACCAATATCAGACTTGGTGCTAAAATTACAGCAGTTGCTTTTGCTGCTGATGGAGATATGGTACTTGGTATGGATAAAGGTCCCGATCCTTTATTAGTAGTAAAATCAGATAAATCTTATGAAGCTCTTTATGCAGGTGTTATCGAAGCCAACTCTGTTGTTTCAATATTCTGGCCAGCAAATGAAGAAAGTTTGTTTTTTGTGAGAGGTGAGGAAAGAAATGCTGATGGCACTAAGATAACCGTTGGACAGGCACCAATAAGAGTAGAAATGCAAAAAAGTGGTGCACCATATTTTGGTCAATAAAGAACTAACTAATAATAAATAAGTCAAGAAGACTTAATTAATTAACTAACATAAAAGGAAACGTTATGAAAAAACTGGTATCATTTTTTGCTCTTGTTCTTTTTCTTGCCATGGGAACATCCTATGCACAGGGGTGGACGCATTTGGGAAATTTCCCAAATGATAACTTTATGGGAAATACAGGCGGTCACGGTGTAGCCGTTGATCCTGACGGTAAAGTTTGGTGTATTTTTTATGGTGCTACAGATAGTATTTTTAACGGTACCTCTATGTCAGCTATTCGTGCTGTATATGTCTTTAATGCTGATGGTACTCCTGCTTCATTTTCACCTATCAAAACTATCACTATTGGCGGCGTTACAGATACACTTTTCAACAGCAATAGAGGACTGAAGGCTGATAATAATGGAAATATTCTATATGCAGCTTTTGATAAGCTATACAGAATAAACTATCAAACAGGTGAAGGAATTGATGCAGTACAACCTGTTGTTGGAATGACTTTGACTGCTCCAGCTACTGATGATTTGGGTAACGTTTTTACAGCTCCGGTTATTCCAGGAAATCCAATCAGTGTATTCACAACAGATTTTACTTTTCTTGGTAATGCTGTAGATGCTTCAGTTGGTTTTTCTCGTACTTTAGAAGTTTCTCATGATGGAAATACCATTTATTGGACAGGTTATACTAATAACTTAATTTACATTTATTCTCGTCCTTCAGAATTTGATCCATTTACTTTAACAGATTCAACTTTATTCGGATTCGCTTGTGAATCTGCAACATGGTCACGTGATGGAAGATACTTATGGCTTTCTTCAGGTTCAGGATTAACCCCTCCAAATGCTTACCCTGGTGTTACAACCTATTACAGTAATGCAACCTGGTATGCTTGGGATCCAGCTACAGGTGCTATTGTTGATAGTATCAAGTGGGTATTTAACACTCCAGGAAGTCCTGATGAAAGACCACGCGGATTAGCATTCAGCCCTGATGGAAGTATAGCATATGTAACCTGTTTTGGTGGAAGTGCATATCCTGCTTTCCAAAAATTTGAAAGACCTACAAGTGTTGATGAAGCTGGACAAGTTGTTGTTGATGGTTATAAATTATCACAGAACTATCCTAACCCATTTAACCCGTCTACAAAGATAACTTTTGAGTTGAAGAACAGCGGTTATACAACGTTAAAAGTTTATGATATGCTGGGCAATGAAGTTGCTACTTTAGTTCAGAATGAATTAGCTACAGGTTCTCACTCTGTTAATTTTAATGCAGCTAATTTAGCTTCAGGTACTTATGTTTATCAGTTAAACGTTAATGGTACAAGAATAACTAATAAGATGGTTCTTCTAAAATAATATTGAAGTTCACTCTTCGACTACGCTCAGAGTAACGAACGTATATTGATTAAGGCACGAGCAATCGTGCCTTTTTTATTTTGGTAAATCAGTTTACCTTAAGCAAAAACTTGGTTAATTTTACAGCAGATTTTAATCATAAAACAACTTAATACCATGAAAAATTTTACCATCCTTTTATTAACAATTTTTATTTCATCAACTTTATTATCCCAATCAATTCCGCCTAAACGAGAATTACGTGCGGCATGGATTGCCACGGTTACAAATCTTGATTGGCCTAGTACGCCAAATAGAACTGTAGCACAGCAAAAAGAAGAATTAATTAATTTGCTGGATGAGTTGAAGCGAGATGGAATTAACACAGTCATCTTTCAGGTAAGATCCGAATGTGATGCAATGTACAGCTCATCTTTTGATCCCTGGTCGTATTGGTTAACTGGTTCGCAGGGAACAGCACCATTTCCATATTATGATCCATTAGAGTTTGCTATTGATGAAGCACATAAACGAGGTATGGAACTGCATGCTTGGTTTAATCCTTATCGTGCTGAAAGAACAGTTGATAATTATCCTAATGCACCAAATCACGTAACAATTTTACATCCGGACTGGGTCATTCAAATTTCAACATTTAAGTTCCTTGATCCAGGTTTGCCGATGGTAAGAGATTATGTTACTTCCGTTATTTACGATATTGTTAGCAGGTATGATGTTGATGGAATTCATGCAGACGATTACTTCTATCCCTATCCACCAAACCAAATTACAAACCAGGATGCCGCTACATTTGCAGCTTATCCACGTGGATTTACAAACCTTGCAAATTGGCGGCGAGATAATGTTAATTTATTAATTGCACAGGTAAATGATACTATTCAATCTGTTAAACCCTGGGTTAAATTTGGTATGAGTCCATTTGGAATCTGGAAAAATGGTGTCCCTCCTGGTATAACTGGTCTTTCAGCTTATGATGATATTTATTGCGATGCAATTGCTTGGCTGCATAATAGATCGATCGATTATTTAACACCACAGCTTTATTGGCCGTTCGGAGGAGGTCAGGATTATGCTAAACTTCAGCCTTGGTGGGCTGATTCTGTTGCTGCTAATGGGAGACATTTTTATCCAGGACACGCATACTACCGAATTCCAAATTGGACAAACCCAAGTGAAATGCCAAATCAAATTAGATTTGATCGTAACAACCCTAAAGTACAGGGCAGTGTATTTTTTAGAGCAAAGAATTTTCCTGAAAATCCAAGAGGCGTAACTGATACTTTACGAAATGATCTCTATCGTTACCAATCGATTTTACCTATAATGAATTGGAAAGATGTTGTTGCACCAAATCCGCCGCAGAATTTGAGATTTGAAAGATTAGCAAACGGGCAGGGTGGTTTGCTTTGGGATGTTCCTCAAACTGCAAGCGATGGTGATAGTGCAAAGCGTTACGTTGTTTATAGATTTGATTATTCAAACATCCAGTCTGGCGATTTAGAAAATTCTGCAAACATTTTAAATGTTGAAGGATCAAGAGAAAGCATTCCAGGTGAACCGCCATCACCAACGGGTCCATTTTATTTTGTAGTTACTTCTCTGGATAGAAATTATAATGAAAGCGTGATGAGCAATATCTTGCAGGTGAATCCACCGCCTGTTCCTGTTTTAGCATTACCATTAAATAATTCAGTAGACCTTGAAGATACAGTTACCTTAAAATGGAATTATCCTTTACTTGCATCATCGTATAATTTACAGATATCAAAAGTACCTTCATTTGATTCCCTAATTATTTTTGATCAAAAAAATATTACTGACACATTTAAAGTTATAACAGGTTTAGAAGGGCAGCAGCAATATTATTGGAGAGTAAATTCAACTAACGCAGGTGGAACAAGCAGTTTTTCTAACGCGTTTAGTTTTACAACCGGTTTCCCAACCACACCTATTCTGGCTTATCCGGTTAACAATACTGGTAACATTCCTGTTGATACAGTTTTGTATTGGAATCCATCCCAGGCCGTGGTTTCTTATGATTTAATGTTAGCACGCAGTGCAGACTTCGCAGTTAATACGATAGTAGTTAACGCGCAAGGAATTACAGATACAAGTATTATTGTTGCAGGTATGAATGTAAATACTTTTCATTTTTGGAAGGTAAGAGCAAATAATGCTTATGGAACAAGTAATTGGTCGCCTGTCTGGAGATTTAAAACTGTTAATCCGTTAGGAATTGATGATGAAGAGTTGATGCCACTAGAATATGTGCTTGAACAAAATTATCCTAATCCGTTTAATCCTGCTACAAACTTTAGATTTAAAATTGCTGAAGCAGGATTAACGACTTTAAAAATTTATAATTTACTTGGGCAGGAAGTTGCTGTTGTACTTGATGAATTTATGAATCCCGGTACTTATGATTTTAGATTTGATGCAGCGGGATTAGCCAGCGGAATATATTTCTATAGAATTCGTGTTAATGATTTTACTGCATCAAAGAAAATGATTTTAGTTCGATGATAAATTAACATAAACCCCTTCGCTAATTGAAGGGGTTTTTTGTTTTTATACAATCAATTGGACTTAAGGATATTCACTTATACAGGTTTTTTTAACTATCAACTAAGAATTAAAGAATTGATATGAAAAACATTAAACTATTTCTCATTTTAATTACCGCTATTATTTTTATTAAATGTTCATCTGTGGAAGAGATTTCTTTAAAAGATGAATTTGTAAATAAATCAGAGTTATTCACCGCAAATATTGATTCCTTTAAACAAGAATTCAAATTACCAGCAGGCACAAAAGTAGAGAATGCGTTAATAGATAGCTCCGATAGTACAATTTCAATTGAGTTTAACAGGAACTTTGCTGTCATTCCTTTTCGTGAAGAAAATGTAAATGAGATTTATGACTTTGTAAAAAATTCTTTTGGTACTCGCTTTGAAAATTATAGTTTTAGAATTACTTCTTTGGGATATCCTATTGAAAATTTGATTCCAAATTTCTATCTGACTGATAAAACAAAAATTGATTCATCAAAACTGCCAAAACAAAAAGTTGAAAGAATACCTGTTGTTCAAAATTCCAGTAAGAATTTGAAAATAATTAAAGGATTAGCAGGCAAAAATATTTTGTTATGGCACAGCCACGGCTGGTACTACAATAATAAAGAAAAACGCTGGATGTGGCAGCGTGCAAGATTATTCCAGACAGTTGAAGATGTTGGACCAATGTCTTTTACAATTCCATACCTGATTCCGATGCTTGAAAATGCTGGTGCAAATGTATTTGTCCCACGCGAACGAGACATACAGCTAAACGAAGTAATTGTAGATAATGATTTTGGAAATAAAGAATCTTACCAGGAAAAAATTGTTTCTGAAAAAAGTATTTGGAAAACTTCATCGCAAAAAGGTTTTGCTTTAAAGAATCCAACAATAAAAGAAGGTGAAAATCCATTCAGGCAGGGGACAAGCCGATACACAAGATCAATGATTAATCCTTTAGCAACCGCAAGCTGGTTTCCTATAATTCCCCAGAAAGGTGATTATGCCGTTTATATTTCTTATCAATCTTCTGACAGTAATGTTACTGATGCTAATTATAAGGTTATTCACAGCGGCGGTGAGACTGAATTCATTGTAAATCAAACTATTGGCGGCGGTACCTGGATTTATCTTGGAACTTTTAAATTTGAAAAAGGAAATAAAAATTTACAGGGAGTTGTTTTATCAAATAAAAGTAAGGATGAAGATAAAATAGTTTCTGCTGATGCTGTTAGATTTGGCGGGGGAATGGGAATCGTTGAGCGCGAAGGTACAACCAGCGGCAGACCCAAGTTTGTTGAAGGGTCTCGCTACTGGCTTCAATATGCTGGAATGCCGGATACATTAACTTATAATCTCAATAAAAATTTAGATGACTATAAAGATGATTATCAATCCCGTGCAGAGTATGGAAATTATTTATATGGGACACCTTTTGGACCAAACAGAAATCGTGGTGAAAAGGGTTTGGGAATACCGCTTGATCTTTCTTTAGCATTTCATACTGATGCAGGAATTACAAGAAACGATACAGCAATTGGTACCTTGATGATTTACAGCATACCCGGATTAGATTCACAAAATGTTTTTCCGAGTGGTGTTTCAAGATTAACAAATAGGGATCTATCAGATATTGTTCAAACACAGATTGTAAACGATATTAGAAACCTATATGATTCTACTTGGACACGAAGACAATTAATGAATGCAAATTATAGTGAATCTGCTAGACCAAATTTTCCGTCTATGCTTCTCGAACTCTTGTCGCATCAAAATTTTTATGAATTGAAATTTGAGCTTGATCCACGTTATAGATTTGATGTTTCAAGATCAATTTACAAAGGAATGCTGAAATTTCTATCATCGCAATATGGATTGGAATATGTCGTTCAGCCTTTACCGCCAACAAATTTTGCTGCCGAACTAAATGTAAATGGAGAAGTAAGCTTAAGCTGGAGAGTACAAATTGATTCACTCGAATCAACTGCAAACGCAGATAAATTTATTTTGTACACAAGAGAGGATGAAGGCGGATTTGATAACGGTAAAATTGTTGAAACAAATAAAATAAAACTAAGCAATTTAAAACCTGGAATTATTTACAGCTACAAAGTAACGGCAATTAATAATGGCGGCGAAAGCTTTCCTACCGAAATTCTTTCTGTTTGCTGGATGAAGAATTCTCCTGAACCTATTCTTATTGTTAACGGATTTGATCGATTATCAGCACCAGCAAGTTTTGATTCACCAACATTTTCCGGCTTCACAAATTTTGTGGATGAGGGTGTGCCTGATAAATATGAAATGAGTTTTACGGGAACTCAGTTTAACTTCGATCCGAATTCTAAATGGTTAACTGATGATAATCCCGGGCATGGTGCCAGCCATTCTGATTATGAGTCTAAAATTATTGCCGGTAATAATTTTGATTATAGCTATGTGCATGGAAAAGCAATAAGAGAAAATGGTTTTTCATTTTGTTCAGTAAGTGATGAGTCAGTAATATACAGTGGAGTTGATCTTACTAAATATAAAATGGTGGATTTTATTTTTGGTGAAGAAAAAAAAACATCTGCACCAAAGTATAAAGACAAAATTGATTTTGAAGTTTTTCCATCATGGATGCGTGATTTGATATCAAGTTATTTATTTGGCGGCGGTAAGCTATTTTTAAGCGGTGCTTACATAGGAACAGATTTGTATTCTAATCCGGATAGCATTGGAATCCGTTTTGCAAATAATATTCTGAAATTCAAATTAAAAACCGGTCACGCTGTAAAAACTGGAAATGTTTTTTCTGTAGACAATTCTTTTTTACCAATTAAAAATACATTTGAGTTTAATACCACCCTTAATGATTCCATTTATAAGGTTGAAGCACCTGATGAATTAGGGGAAATAAATGGAAGTAACATCCTTTTGCGTTATTCTGAGAATAATTTTAGTGCCGCTGTAGGATGTCAAGATCCATATAGGGTTGTAGTATTTGGGTTCCCCTTTGAAACGATACTTGGTGAGAGAAATAGAATTGCGGTTATGAAATCAGTTCTAAATTATTTAGAAGTCAAGTAAATGGTTGTCATTCCCACTTTGGCGGGAATGACACATAGAAGATTAGCTCTTTAATCCTATTCCCGGGTAATCAGTAAGTGTAACTTTACCATCAACAACCTGCATACCTTCATACGGATCATTTTTAATTAATAAAGCTCCGTCAAGATCAGCCCAATCCATCATTGGTGCAAGCTGGGATGCAGCAGATATAGCACAGCTTGTTTCTGTCATACATCCAATCATTACTTTCATATCAAGAGAACGAGCCAGGCTTAACATTTTATTTGCTTCACGCATTCCGGTACACTTCATAAGTTTTATATTTATACCGGAATATACTCCATGTGCTTTTATTACATCGGGAATTCTTTGAATTGATTCATCACCAATAATTGGAAGGGGAGAGTTTTGCGTTAGCCATGCAATATCATCAATTTGTTCTTTAGGCATTGGCTGTTCTACAAATTCAATATTTCTTTCATTCAACCAATTGATCATATCAAGTGCAAAGTGTTTATCTTTCCATCCCTGATTAACATCAACTGTAAGAGGAACATTAGTAACCGATCGAATTGTTTCAATCATTTCCTTATCATTATCTCTTCCGAGTTTTACTTTTAAAACTTTAAACTGTTCAGCTTCTTTTACTTTTTGTCTAACAACATCGGGGGTATCAATACCAATGGTAAAAGTTGTGTAAGGAGTGGTAGTTTTATCATAGCCCCATATCTTGTACCAGGGCTGATTCATTAATTTTCCAACAAGATCGTGCAACGCAATATCAACAGATGCTTTTGCGGCAGTGTTTTTTTCTGCAATAGAATCCACATAATCTAAAATCTTTTCCATTTCAAATGGATCATTAAACTGTTTGAGGTTCACTTTTGATAAAAATGCTGTGGCAGTTTCCTGGGATTCCCCAAGATATGGGGGCATTGAAGCTTCTCCGTAACCTTTTATTCCTTCATACTCAATTTCTGTTAACATAACGGGAGTTGTTGTTCTGGAATTTACTGCAACAGTAAAAACATGAATTAACTCAAGAGTGTAAGGTTTAAAAGTAAATTTCATCTTTGAGCCTTTGTTTTTGATAATGCTTGACGCAAATGTTGAAACCGGAAATGATGCTGCGATAGATCCAGCAGCAATAATTCCGCTGGTTTTAAAGAAATCTTTTCTGTTTTGTTTCATAAATTACCTAAATGTTCATCAATGTTTTTCGTGTGTCATTTCGATCCCAATAAGAGAGAAATCTAAAATATTTCTTGTATTAGATTTCTCGTCGATGACTCCTCGAAATGACATTTAATAGAAGTCCGTCTTAAAAATATTTCCTTCACTCTCCACTTAGGGGAGAGAAGGAGAGGGGCTTCTTAATAATTCTCTGTTAACTTTCTCAATTCAGAAGAATGAGTATAGAATTCTGCTTGAGATAGTTCTTTTAGATACACCATTCCGTATGCCGCCTGCACTCTGGGATATGGATGTTTTAAAAAGTAATCTTTACCTAAACATAATCTTATAGTTTGATACTGCTCAACCTGAATACGCTGTGCAAGGCGGGAAAATGGTCCATCATATTCCCAGCTTGGAAAACTTGCTGCTCTCTGCGATTCATAGCTATTTAGAAAAGTACTTTCCATAATTGCCATAGAGTTTAAACTAACCGGAATAAAAATATTTGCTTCAGCAGGGTGGAAACGATACCAGACATTTCTATATCCCCATACTTTTATATTATTTATTCCTGTTTCCTTCTCATAAAGTTTTAGTGCTTCTGCTGTAGCTTGCAATACTTTATAATGTGTATCAGGTCCGCTTCCTTCCGGATCGAGGGCAACGGAAACAATTGTCGGTTTTATTTTTTTAAGCAGATTAAATATTGGGATAACGTCTCTATCCATTTCAGGATTTTCTGTGAAGATGTCTCCCTGGTAAAACCCTAAACGCATGTGCTCAACAAAATTTGTATTTATTCCAAAGAAAGCCCAGACAAGTTCTTCTTCCCACTCACGCATCATACCTTTTAGTTTTTGAACTTCTGGAATATCTTTTTTGCCCGGGTACTGAGTTTTGAAATATTTTATTAACTCATCCACTCGTTCTTCTTTGTAAAGTTCCATCATATTTCTTAAAAGTCGGCGTGAAACCGCTTCTTTACGAATCGTTTTGCTGTGTGCTGCCAAGCCATCAAGATAAAGATGCACATCACGATCCTTACCTTCCTTAAATTCGGGTTCAAAATAATTTGTGTTTGTACGCGAAATAAAATCAGGCTGACCTAAAAAGTATTTTAAATCTTCAAGCAATCCAACCATATATGAGTTTGTAACAGCGGTAAATCCGCTAGTCATTGTAACGAAAAAATGTGTATTGCTTGCGTCTCTAACAAGATGCGCGATGTAAGGAAGGTAGCCAAGTGTAATATCATCATGGTGAGGACCGGTATGAAGTATAATCTGATTTGAAACCGGATCCATTCCTCTGTTAAATCTTTCAATAATAGATTGATGTATTTTATTGCCGATTTGCTGAGGAGATTTTTTAGTTCTTTCAAGAATAAGTTTTGTGAGCTTATTAGAATTATAATCTTCAGCACTAAGATCTAGTAAAGATTTATTTCTATCCAGACAAAGATTAACCACTGCTCTTTCAACAGAAACTTCAGAGATCTCTTTTTCCTTTAAAACATCATGGTATCTTCTCTCAACCAATCTAAAAGCTGCTCCATCCGTTAAATAAAAACGGGCATTTGGCAATCGCTGTAAAACCGTGGCTGGATATTTATTTGTTACGGCAGTTTGTATTGAATCTCTAACAATATTTCCTTTAGCTTCACCTGCGGCAATTATAATTGCTGTGGTATCGGGATTGTATGTAATGGTATCAAGACCAATTGTTATTACCAATCTTTTCTTTGCAACTTCAATTCCACCAAGATCTGTAGCCGCCGCCGCTTGTGTTTCATAATTAGTTTGGATCAGTCTGGTAGTTGAGTAGTGATCGCTGCCCATAACATTAAATCCAATGTGTCCATCAGGACCAATGCCGCCAAGGAAAAATCCAATACCGCCCATATCACGAATCTTTTTCTCATAATCTGTGCTAAATTGATCAACAAGTTCTATTGTTTGTTTTTGATATCTTTCTAAAGTAGTTGAAGCCCAGCGGGTACGTAATGATAAATCAATATTTTCATCCGGAAAAATTTCCGCAAATGATAAATTATTTGCTGTTGGGATCTCGTTAATGTTCATCAACAGAGCTTTTTTAATATCTAATCCCCAGTTACTGAAATAATATTTTTGAATGTAATAATAAAAACTATTGTGTTGATGGGAATCTATCGGATAGAATTCATCAATCTGAACAAAACGTAAATTGCTTACATCAGGTTTGATCCCGGGATCAAGATCAACTTTTTTTAATGCTTCTTTAATTTCTGCTTTTTCCCAATTCTTTAAAAAGTGTGCAACCCATTTAATAAAATGCTCGGGAGTTTTACCTGTTGGTAAAGAAACAACACCACTGGGATTTTGCTGCATCCATTCTATAAATCTTAATGCAGTCATCTTGCCTAATTCAGGAAAGTTTGCAACCTGGATTACAGGAATTTTTTCAGTGGGTTTATAAATTAATTCTTTTTTTGATTGTGCTAGATAAAATTGTTCAACTTTAGATATCATGGCATGAGGCTTAAATGTTTGATAAATAATTAATTAATTCTGATCAAATATAAGTATGTGAATACTGTGTTTAAAGAATGATTTAAAGGATTAAAATTATCATCAATTTAAGAATTACTTTGCTTAAATTTGTATTGTATTATCAAACTAAATATTAAAAAACAATATTATATGTGATATGAGCAAAGCAACTGAGACTAACGCATTTTTTGAGGAGATTAGTAAACTACCAACCGAACAGCGTAATCCCCGATCTATGGAAATCGATGCAAAATCCACAGCGGAAATAATTAAAATTATAAATGATGAAGATAAACTTGTACCATATGCTGTTGAACAAGAATTACCCTATATTGAACAAGCAGTTGATATTATTGTAAATGCATTAAAGAATGGTGGAAGACTTTTATACTTTGGTGCTGGAACAAGCGGCAGACTTGGAGTTGTTGATGCTTCAGAATGTCCGCCAACTTTTGGAACTCCTTATGGAATGATAGAAGGATATATCGCCGGTGGAAAAGAAGCAATGTTTCGTGCACAGGAAGGGGCAGAAGATAAAGAAGAAAACGGCGCTAAAGAAGTTGCCGCCGCTAATGTTACATCGAAAGATGTTGTTTGCGGTATTGCCGCAAGCAGAAGAACTCCTTATGTTGTTGGCGCTGTAAAAAAAGCAAAACAGCTTGGGGCTAAAACATTATACGTAACTACAAATCCCAGAAAAGATTTTGATATTAAAGAAGTGGATGTTGCAATTTGTCCATATGTAGGACCTGAAGTAGTAATGGGTTCAACAAGAATGAAAAGCGGCACTGCACAAAAATTAGTTTTAAATATGCTTACAACAGCCTCAATGATTCGACTTGGTAAAGTTTATGAAAATATGATGATTGATCTGCAGATGACAAACAAAAAACTTGTTGAACGATCAAAAAAAATTATTATGACAATTACCGGTCTTGGTTATGAAGAAGCTGGGATTGCTTTAGACAATGCGAAAGGACATGTAAAAACGGCATTGGTTATGGTAAAAGCAAATGTTGATTTTAAAACGGCTAAAGAAAGATTAAAACAAGCAGATGGATTTGTACGAAAAGCAATTGAAGGATAATATTTATATTCGAAAAGAATAATTGATTTCGTTCCTACAGGAACTCTTAATTCAATACTAGACGAATTTTCTATCAATATTTAATCCCTACGGGATTAAACGATAATTCATAGAATTATTTGAAGAATAAAAATTCTTCTAAATTTATTTATAAAGATTAATTAGAATATTTGTCCCTTTAGGGACAAGATATTGTTAGATGGAAATAAAATAATAATAAATAATAAGTCCCATAGGGACGATATATTTTCAGACATGAGTAATACCTATACCCAAATCCATATTCAAATAATTTTCGCAGTCCAATATAGAGCAGCGATGATCGATGAAAATTGGAAAAATGAGTTGTACAAATACATATCCGGAATTATACGATCTCAAAAACATAAATTAGTTATAATTAATGGAACATCAGATCATGTGCATATTCTGATCGGTTACAGGCCACATCAAGCGCTTTCTGATCTAGTGCAAGACATTAAAGGCGGTTCTTCAAAATGGATAAACGAAAATAAATATTTTAAGGTAAAATTCAATTGGCAAAAAGGATATGCAGCATTTTCATATAGTCAATCACATTTAACAAAAGTAATTGATTACATTAAAAATCAGGAGCAGCATCATAAAAAGAAAACGTTTATTGATGAGTACAAAGAATTTCTAAAGGCATTTAATGTTGAATATGATGAACGATACATATTGAAAGAACCAAAATAATATTATTTCGTTCCTTTCGTAACTTTTAATTCAATATCAGAAAATAATTATTTTATCTAAATTTATCCTGCGGGATTGTTAAAAAACTTTATATTATAATTGCATAAAAAATATCAATTCTTTAATTTGATTTGAAAATTGTTGAATTTATTTAATTATTCACAAATAACTACTAACTAACATCTTAGGAGGTTTCAATGAACCGACTTTTCACTTTCTTTACTTTCCTTTTACTTTTATCAATTTCTTATCTGCAGGCTCAAACTTTTCCTCGAACTGCCGAGATTAGAGATCCGGCTAATTTAGAAAGGGGATTTGGCGCAGTTGTAGCTGGAGTTGATTTTGACGCTGATGGATTACCTGAAATATATGCTTGTAATACAAATATGGTTGATGGTAATTATGAATTGATTCCCCGTATTTACAAATTTGAATGGAATCCAACTACAGCAAGTTGGGACTCCGTTTGGGGTGCTCAGGCTCCACTAACTTTACAAAATACATGGCCATCTCTCGCATGGGGTGATCTGGATAAAGATGGAAGACCTGAATTATATTGGTCCCCAATAAATTATGATCCTTATCCTGAACTAGCGAGAATATTAGTATATGAATATCCCGGAGATGGTAGTGATAATATGGGCGTTGATGATGGTTTTGGTGGATGGGAACCAAATGCAAAAACCCCGATAGTTTTAGGAGATGGTCAAAACATTAGACCAGTTAGAATAGTTGTTTCTGATGTTGATGCTGATGGTACTGATGAATTAATTTTCGCTGATAGACAGGGCAGCAGCACAAGTGATTTTCACATCGGAGTTATGTCAATTGATGATGTCCCAGATAATGGCGGCGGACTCGAGACCTGGACTTTGGAATACTCAGGAATAGGTGATGCTAATTTATCCGGAACTGGAAATAATTGGGATGTAGTTGTTGTTCCTCCTTTTATTGGAACATTTACAGGAACAGGTGGACTTACGTCTTTAATTAAAGCTGAGGGTGGTAATTATAATTCTCTTCCGCTTCAGAGCGGTGTAGCTGGACAGAACCAGTCATTTAAAGGAATGGTTGTTGCTAATTTCCAGGATGGCAGCAGTGGTGTTTATGTTGGAAGCTGGTTTAGCAGCAAAGTGTATTATTTATATAAACCTGATGATGTTGATACTTTAATTTCTTATGAAGTAGCTGATTTTTCACCCTATGCAACTCGATTGAATGGTGCTGGAGTTGGGGATCTTGATGCAGACGGACTACCTGATATGGTTTTCGGTGCTAGATATTTGGCAACTAACACTGCCAAAGTACCAATTTTTAGGTTGGAATATCAAGGTGGAGACGTTACACTTCCTTCAAGCTATGAAATGTCTATTATAGATTCTGCTTATTGGGATAAGAACGGTGATATGGATGTTATAGTGGTTGCAAATGTTGATGGTGATCCGGCTGATGAGGTACTTTATACGCAGGGTTACTCAAGAGGTAACGCAAATGATGATCCAATGCCGCTTATTATTCTTGATCTGCAATTCACTCCGGTTTCAGTTGAAAAAGAAACAGATGTAATTCCTGCTCAATTTTATTTGGATCAGAACTTCCCTAATCCATTCAACCCATCAACAGAAATTAAATTCGGAATTAATGAAGCAGCTAATGTTGATCTACGAATTTACGATGCTCTTGGAAGAGAAGTTGCTGTTCTTATCAGTAACCAATTAATGAGTGCAGGTTCATATAATTATAAATTTGATGCATCAAAATTAGCAAGTGGAACTTACGTTTACCGTATAACTGCAGGTGCTAATACGGTTTCTAAAAAAATGCAGTTACTTAAATAGTTTGATATATATTATTAAGGGTTATCCGAATATGATCTTTTGATTCAGCTTCTGCCGAAAAATTAATATTCTGATAACCCTTTTGTTTTATAATATTAAAGCTCTAAAAAATTCTGATTTGGTCATGGTGAGCGCAGTCGAACCATGATTTTATTTAGAATATCACACTTCGACTTCGCTCAGTGTGACTCTTTGTTATTTAGATACAATTTTTTATAGGCTTTAATCCTTTAATAGACCAAAATAGGCAGTTCTAAAATCGATTTTTTTACATTTAATTTTGCCACAAGAGGTCACGATGAAAAAATATTTACTTTCTTTTTTTACAATTCTTCTTTCATTTCTTCTCTTTACTCAATCACAATTGTATGCTGCAGGCACAGGCAAAATATCAGGTAAAGTTACAGATGCTCAAACTGGTGAAGAACTTATCGGAATAAATGTGCTTGTTGAAGGTACATCTACTGGAGCGGCAACTGGTGTTGATGGAACATATATTATAAACAATATTGAACCTGGAGTATATTCTTTGGCTTTCAGCGGCGTTGGTTATCAGAAAAAAATTGTAACCAATGTTCGGGTATCAAGTGATTTTACCACTACAATAGATATGCAGCTTTCCACTGAAGCAATCGGACTTGAAACAATTGTAGTAGAAGCAACAAGACCAATGGTTAGAAAAGATCTTACATCCTCTAATACAGTAATTGATGAAACTCAGATACAATCGCTTCCGGTTGAGGATACCGAGCGGTTACTAACTTTGCAAGCCGGCATAACAAAAGGAGCCGGAGGCGAGATCCACATTCGAGGCGGTAGATCTACGGAAGTTGCCTACAATGTTAATGGTGTATCAACTGTAAATCCTTTTGACTTTAGTAAGACTGTTTCTATTTCTACAAATGCTATACAGGAACTTTCCGTTGTTAGCGGAACTTTTAATGCAGAATATGGAAATGCTTTAAGTGGAGTTGTAAACACTGTTACTAAAGAAGGAGGATCAGTATACAGAGGTTCTTTATCATATTATTTTGGCGATTACCTTAGCCAGGACATCGAAACCTTTAATTACATTGATGATATTAACCCGCTTGGTATCCAAGTCTTGGAAGGTACAGTTGGCGGTCCTATTCCAGGTGTAAATGATCAGTTAACATTTTTTCTTTCAGGAAGATACAGCAAAGACTCAGGTTATCTTTATGGCAAACGAGATCAAACTATTTATGATTCAGTTTGGATAAATCCGAATAACGTGGAAGACATTCGGGTTTCTTCAACAGGTGATGGTGCATATGTACCGATGAATCCAAGTGAATATTTTACAGGTACAGGTAAACTGACATTCAAGCCAATTACCACAATGAAAATTAATTACGATGCGGTTTATTCAACTTCAAACTATAAAACATATAATCACGAAATTAAATATAATCCGGATGCAAATTATCAGCGATTTGAATGGAGTTTATTGAATTCCTTAGAATTACGCCATGCATTAAGCAATTCAACTTTTTACTCTCTGCAGGGCGCTTATAATATTTATGATTTTAAACGATATCTTTTCCCTTTACTTGATGCGGATGGTAACCAGGTTTCATTCAGACCAGGTATGGATATATCTGGCTTGCATGCAGATCCAAGATATCAACCGATTCATAAATCAAATAAAGCAACACCGTACACTTTTGCATCTGGCGGAACGCTCTTTGGTCACTATTATCAAAGATCTCAAACCGCAGAAATTAGATTTGATATTACAAGTCAGGTTACTAATCAGCATGAAGTAAAGATGGGCGGAAAATTTAAGAATGACCTTATGGAATTTGAGGATTTTACGGTTCAGAGGGATACGCTAACATACTTAACACCAACAATACTCAGCCCTGAGAGTCCTGCACATGATCTATATACAAAAGAGCCAATACAATTTTCAGCATACGTGCAGGATAAAATGGAGTTTGCAAGTATGATTATTAATGCTGGAATAAGATACGACTATTTTAATTCCAGATCAGAATATTTGCCTAATACATACGCGCCACTTTCCGATACTGCTATGGCAGAGCCAAAAAATACTTTTAGTCCAAGACTTGGAATATCATTTCCGATTACGGATGAGGGGATACTGCATTTCTCTTATGGACATTTTTATCAGCTTCCTCCTTACAACTTTTTATATACAAACCCAACGTTTGAGGATAACGTAGCGGTTCCAACATTTGGTAATGCTAATCTTAAACCGGAAAAAACTGTTACTTATGAAATAGGTTTACAGCAGCAGTTAACTGAGGATTTAGCATTTAACGTTACTGGATTTTATAAAGATGTTCGTGATCTTTTAGCCTTGCAGCAGATAAGAGTTAGCAGCAGTTTTTCATATTACACATATGTCAATCAGGATTATGGCAACATACAGGGAATTACTTTTTCATTAACAAAAAGGAAAATGCCGGGAACTCTGTTTGGACTGTCACTGGATTACACCTTTCAGGTAGCTGAGGGTAACGAAGTAAATGCAACAGCATTTTTCCTTGATGCGGCATCAGGCAGACAAAGTGAAAAAATTCCTGTACCTTTAGCCTGGGATCAGCAGCACACATTAAATGGTGTTATATCTTTTGGTGAAGATAGAAATTGGCTGCTGACTTTAGTTGGTAATATCAGTACTGGTTTACCATATACACCGCTTATTTATGACAAACAAATTTATTTAGAGAGTAATAGTGAAAGAAAACCACTTCAGACAAATGTGGATCTATTAATAGAGAAATCATTTGATTTATCTGATATAGTTCTAACTGCTTTTCTTAAAGTTTATAATCTATTCGATACAAAAAATGAAAACTTTGTTTATGATGATACAGGAAGAGCAACTTATACTTTGCAAAGCGGTCGAAGTGGACCTGAAGCAACTAACGAACTTGCCGCAACTAACCCGGGCATTAAATCAGCAGATGAATATTTTATTCGACCACAATACTACTCATCCCCACGCGAAGTTAGGCTTGGGTTTATGATGGAATTTTAATGAAATCTATGGAGATTAAAATGTTGAAAAATAAAAGTTACTTTTTAATTACTCAATTAATCTTACTTTTTATTCTATATAATGTTTCGGCTTATGCTCAAAAAACACCCGAACAAAAACAGGCTGAGCATCAAGCAGTAATTGATTATCTAAATGCCCAGCATCGGCTTCAGCCTGTTAATCAGAATCAAAGTGGTCCAAATCTTAAACAAGATGCTGATCGAACATTATCAAAAACAACTGCAGAAGAAGATCGTAAGTATTATATGATGAATGGTAATAACATACTTACTCAGATTTGGAACTATGGAGGGATAGGTGCAGGATTACCCGGTGACCAAGGTGGGAGTTTACGAGAGAGACTTAACTTAGTATGGAGAGATCTCTCATATATTTTTCAGTTCTGTCCTTTAGTGGGGGCAGAAGTGCCGAGTGCTATAAATCCCGATCAAAAACTAAGAATAATTTCTGATGGTCTGTACGATTACAGCAATCCAGGTTTGCGTGATGAAGATCGTGTGACTGCATTTAAATGGACCTGGCAGCCGTTAACTGGCTACGCGGATCCAAATCAGGATTTTATGGCATCCAATCCGGCATTTGATTCTGACAGAGATGGAAAACCTGATAGCTGGCCAAGAGATTGGTACAATGAAACTTTAGGTGAGTATGTTTGGCCGGGTTATTTGAGAGTAGGAGAAAATAATGCTGATCTTGAATCCTACTGGGTAATGGATGACCGCGATAATAGAGAATTTAAATATTATCCTTTTGAAAATGATACCTTACGAAAAGGATTAGGACTTCAAATAGATGGTCGAGCTTTTCAATGGAGCAACTCACTTGCAGCGAATGCACTATTTTTTGTTTGGACAATTACTAATGTCAGTGAAAAACCTTTGGATAAAGTATTCTTTGGTGTGTATGGCGATCCTGATTTAGGAGGACAAAATGATAACGACGATGACAATGGTTTATTTATAAAACCATATGGCGATGACGTTCAGAATATTCCTGTTTATGCAAGAAGTATGGTTTACTTTTTTGATAATCCTGCATCTGCAACGGGTTTAAATGGCCTGCCTGTTTATTATTTAGGATGTAAATTTCTTGAAAGTCCCGGAAATCCAAACGATGGAATCGATAATGATGGTGATGGTTTGATTGACGAAAGCCAGGATGATGGAATAGATAATGACGGTGATTGGGATCCGGAAACAGATGATGTTGGAGTTGATGGAATTCCATTAACACTCGATACGGGTGAGGGGGATGGAATCCCGACATCAGGAGCCAGATTAGCTGATGGCAGGCCTGATCCTTTAGCTCCGGGCGAACCAAATTTTGAATACACAGATCTTGATGAAGCCGATCAAATTGGTCTTACCAGTTTTGCAAGTTCATCCTGGAATACAGATTTAAAAGTTGGTGATGATGAAGTAATCTGGAATAGAAATGTTCCAGGCAGTTTTAGCGAGATAATTCAGGATGCAGATATTGTTTTTACATTCGGATCAGGATATATTTCATTGGCACCAGGCGAATCTAAAAGAATATCTATGGCATTCCTGTTCGGTGAAAACTTAAGTGATTTGCTCACTACTGCGGAGACTGTGCAGGATATCTACAATAAAAATTATAGATTTTTCCGCCCGCCATCGCTGCCAACTTTATCAGCGGTTCCTGGAGATAAAAAAGTAACTCTCTATTGGGATACAGATTCAGAAAGTAGTATTGATCCAATAACCGGGAAAGATTTTGAAGGTTATGTTATTTACAGAAGTACGCGTCCTGATTTCTCAGACGTTCAAACGATTACTGATGGAAGAGGATCAAGTTTTCTATACGATCCATTAAAGGATACACAAGGATTTGAGGCAAAGTGGGATTTAACAAACGGATGGAAAGGGTATCATCCTGTGCCTTACCAAGGCAGGGGCGTTCACTATTATTTAGGCGATGACGCCGGTTTAGTTCATTCATTTGTTGATTCTAACAATGTTATAAACGGACAGACCTATTACTATGCTGTTGTTGCGTATGATCACGGGGATTCACTCGGAATTCCACCTACGGAAACCACTAAAAAGATTTCTCAAGATCCCATTACATCAAATTTAATTTTCGATTTAAATACCGCCTCAGTAATCCCCGGTCCAAGAGCAAGCGGATATTCTAATCCTTCAATTAGTATTACTGATGTGCAGCACGTTCAAGGGTTTGCAAATGGGGAGGTTGATTTTTCAATTCTTAATGACCTGGATGTTGTTAATGATAAATATACAATGACTTTTAAAGACACACTCTTTGTTGATGATGAGAAAATCCTAGCTAAGAATTACAGTGTCCTTGGAGAAAAAATAAACACAGAATCATTTTACTTGTTTGGCTATAAGAATACTAATCTGCAAAATAGTTATATAATTGATGATGAGAATTTAGTAGTAAAAGATATTAATGGCGTGATTTATCAAAAGAATGTGGACTATATAATTAATTATGAAAAAGGCACAATAAAACGCGATAGTAATTCAACCATGCCGGATAACAGCGAGTATAAGATTACATACAGAAATTATTCAATTTACCAGAGCCAGTATCTTAATGGTGAAGACGGTAATCCAGTTTTCGATGGAATCAAATTAAAAGTGTCAGATTATAATTCTCTTGCGATAGATCTTGAAAGAACTAAGTGGTCTGATTCTGATGTGCAGATTCCGTATAACATTGCTTTAACACCTCTTGGTAACAGAAAGAAACAGTACCCTGGTGATTATATAATTACTTTTTTTGATGAGAATTTATATCCAGCCAAGAAACGAGTACCCGGGCAACCTCTAAACGATATTCTTGTTAATTATAAGATTGAAGAAGTATCCACAGGGATCTCAATTCCTGTCATGACCCTGCTTGAGGAAAGAGCTAAGAATGATACTACTTTATCATTAGGTGATGAAATTATTTTATTTTTACCTGGTACAGCTGGTCTCTCCACGGATACACTCTCCTGGGGTGTCACTTTTTCTAAAACTGCCGCAGGAGATTCAATCGTTCCCGGCGCAAGTGATGTCTTCTTAATTTATACAACAAGACCATTCAGCAAGAGTGATGTGTTCACACTAAATACATCCGCCGGTTTTGTAAGTAATGAGGATGCTAAATCCAAAATGGATAATATTTATGTTGTGCCAAATCCGTATGTGGGAACAAATGATATTGAACCAACTGATAAACTGCCAAATCAAAATCGTGGTGAAAGACGAATTTATTTTGAAAATCTACCCATGAAGTGCACAATAAGAATATTTACTTTGAGTGGAGAACTTGTAACCACGATAGAGCACGAATCCGGTGTTGATAACGGCAGAGAATTTTGGAATTTGTTAAATAGGGATGGTTTCAGTGTTTCATATGGTTTATTCATCGCTCACATTGATGCACCTGAGGTGGGTGAAAAGTTGATCAAGTTTGCTTTAATTAAATAATGATAGCTTCCTAACCCTGCCTGCGGCAGGTAGGTTACCTTAATGGGAACTTTAGGAATTTTGAAGAACAAAGAGATTGATCAGGAGAATTTTTTATGAATAAAAATAATTACTTATTAATACTTTTAGCTGTTTGTGTTTTTGCTTCAGTTCCACTGGCTCAAACGCTTAAGACCGGAACAACATCAGCACAAATATTAAAAATAAATGTTGGTCCGCGTGCTATTGGCATGGGCGGAGCATTTACTTCAATCGCTGATGATATTACTTCAGTTTATTGGAACCCCAGCGGTACTGCAAATATCCAGGCTAATGAGGTGTACTTTAATCATTCAAATTTATACATGGATATTAGCAATGACTTTGCTGCAATTTCAACAAACGTTAGCGGCTTTGGTTCGATAGGCGCTTTTGTTTCAGTTCTTTCGGTTGATGAAATGCTTGTCCGAACTGTTGAACAGCCAGAGGGGACAGGAGAATTTTTTAACTACGGATCAATAGTGGTTGGATTAAACTATTCACGTTTCTTGACTGAAAATTTTTCAATTGGATTTAATGCTAAATACATTAACGAATCTATCTGGAATATGAGCGCCACAGGATTTGCAATAGATGTAGGTACGTTATATAAAATTCCTGTTCTAAATGAATTACGGATTGCTGCGAGCGTATCAAATTTCGGTACCAAAATGCAACTAGCCGGAAGAGATGTTACCGAGATTGTTCCGGCAGGTGCAGGCGGTGGCAACTTCGTTAATTCTAATCTTGAGTTGGATAAATTTGATTTACCATTACTATTTAGATTTGGAATATCCGCAGATGTAATAAAGGAAGGAACTTCACGTTTAACGGCTGCTGTGGATGCAATTCATCCAAATGATCATACGGAATATATCAATTCAGGTTTAGAATATGCCTGGAATGAAATAATATTTATTCGCGCTGGTTATAATTCAATATTTGAAGAAGATTCTGAAAAAGGACTGACTTTTGGATTTGGATTGAATTACAGAATTGTTGACATGATAAAAGTAAAACTTGATTATGCTTATCAGGATTTCGGGCGCTTGACAGAAGTACATTATTTTTCTGTTGGCGTAAATTTCTAGAATAGGAAATCGGGTATAAAGTATTGGGTTTAGGTTATAATCAATAGGATTTTGCAAACTTAAAATAATTTTTTAAACCCTCTACCTTTTTCCCTATAGATAATAAACAGGAGTTGAATGAGAATATTAATTACCATTTTATTTCTCTTATCCTTTAACGTAATTCAAGCTCAGAATTTCAGAATTGATAGACCTGTGCCTAATAATATCCAAACCAACGGAAGCTATCTTTATGGAGAACCAAGTATTTCTAATCCAGGTAACGCACATAACGGAATAGATATTCTTGTTAAATGGGATACGGTATACTCCGCTACTGATGGTATTGTTTCTTTTGTCGGATATAATCCAACTGATACAGGAGCATTTGGAGGTTATGAACCAAATGGAGCCGGTAATTATATTTTTATTAAAAGTTATTGGACAAACTCATACTATTACTTTCTTTACGGACATCTAACTAGACCATTCGTAGCAGTGAATCAATCTGTAGTAAAAGGACAACCGATTGCTCTTTCAGGAAATACAGGTTACTCAACTGGTGCTCATTTGCATTTTGAAATTCGTAAAGGATCACAAAACAGTGGGTTTAGAAATAAACGAAATGCTGAACTGTGGTGCAGCATATCTGGAATGGGGGCAATTTACGGCAGGATTCCCAATGCCCCGGATGAAACCAGAGTTAACATTACTCCCGATCCTAAACCACGTCCGCCATATACAACTTATGGATACTCTTTAACATATTTATTTGCAGATACTAAGATTGGTTCGGATGATTTTTATAATGAAAATTATGCTATTGGCGATGTAAAACCCGGAACATACACAATTACTGCTCCAACAATGGGTTACACAAGACTTGTAACTGTTAATGCCGGGCAGGTTGTTAACGCTGATCCACCAACAGGAATTGCTGAGAATGAAGTTGAAGTAAATGAGTTTAGTCTTTCACAAAATTTTCCCAATCCGTTTAACCCATCTACTGCAATCAGATTCCAAATCGCACAAAGAAGTTATGTGCAGTTAAAAATTTATGATTTGCTCGGAAGCGAAATAGCAACTTTAGTTGATGAAGAACGAAGTGAGGGGATTTATCACGAATTATTTTTTGCTGATGAATTACCTTCCGGCGTATACGTTTATTCTCTTGTAGTTCAATCTGCAGAAGGGAAGAATATCTTTAGAGAAAATAAAAAGATGATGTTAGTGCGATAAACTATTATTTAATCGAAGGCAAAAAAAAATTTTTATAAATATGAGAACAAAACTTAAAAACAACGAAAAAATATTATTTAAAACTCAGCATCACTGGGTTGTGTTAGTTAATCCTTTCTTGATTTCACTTTTCATTTTTGGTTTATTTGTTCTGTTCTTCTTTCTTAAAGATAACCCAAGTCCGTGGATTTTAGTTATTGGTTTATTTGCTTTCGGATATTTTGGTTTTAAATATTTTGAAAGAAAATTTGATATATGGGTTGTTACTAACCTGCGTATAATTGATGAGCAAGGTGTTTTTTCAATCAGCGCAAAAGAAAGTCCGCTTGAAAAAATTAATAATGTAACTTATCATCAATCGCTTACAGGTAGAATGCTGAACTTTGGTGATATTGAAATTCAAACTGCTGCAGAAATGGGCGCCACTACATATCATAAAATAGCAAAACCAAATGAATTGAAAGACTCAATTACAACCGCTCAGGAAGAGTACAAACAGAATAACATTTATGCACAGGCACAAAAATTGGCAGAAAGTATGAAAGGTAATTCAACAGAAATTGGTGATACTATTGAATGTCCTTTTTGTGCTGAGAGAATAAAAGCAAAAGCAAAGATTTGTAGGTATTGTGGTAAGGAATTAAATCGGGTTTTGTAAAAATTATTTATTACCACATACCTGCTCAAAAACTCTTCTAAAATTTCCGCCTAAGAATTTGGCTACTTCTAATTCAGTATATCCATGCTGAAGCAATGCCAAAGTTAAATCCGGGTATTTAGAAACGTCTTCTAATCCTACAACTACATTTGTTCCTATGCCATCAAAATCAGAACCAATTGCAATGTGATCAGTTCCTACTAAATTTACGATATGATCAATGTGAGCAATAACATCACTTATATAAGCTGGTGTTGGACTAACAAGAAATGGCGGATAAAAAACAATTCCGATAACTCCGCCCCCATTTGCAATAGCCTGTATTTGATCATCGTATAAATTTCTGTAATGATCACGTATAGCTCTTGCACCAGAATGCGAAGCGATAATTGGATTAGTAGTTACCGCAAGAATATCAGAGATAGTTCTTATTCCAACATGAGAAACATCAATAATTACACCAAGTGAATCTAATTTTCTGATCACATCTCTTCCAAAATTACTGAGTCCCTGAACAAGGGTTCGTGAATCCTGTGCAGATATTGCCCAACTTGTACTGTTATTCCAGGTAATGGTTAAGTATCTCATTCCCGCATTATACAATGTATCAATCTTATCTAAATTGTTTTCAATATGATGTCCGCCTTCAACGCCAATAACCGCTGCAATTTTATTTTGACTATTAATTTGTAGAGCCTGAGACATTGTAGTTGCTTGTTCAATAGTTGAAGGATTAGCATCGAGCTCAGAATAAAATAAATCGCGCATTACAAGTGCTTGTTGAAAATAATTTGTGTATCCCGTTGGACTAACCCAAATAGAAAAAAATTGTACATCAACTTCACCTTGCTGCAATCTTGGTATATCCGTGTGATTGTAAGTGTGAAAATCGGCAAGATGATAATCCGGATCGCCGATCATAACTTCAAGTACGTCATTGTGCAAATCAATCAAAGTATATTTTGAGTGAATAGTTTGGATAAAAGTTGAAAAATTTTCACCGCCTGCAACATCTGCTATGGTTGTATCAGCGGCATAAGAAAATTTAGTGATTACAATTTGGAGATTGTAAATAGGTATTGCAATATCACTACTAAACCTATTTGATATTCCTGATCTGATTTCACCAAGTCCAATTCCATTGCCGCCATCAAGCTGAATCATCTTTTTAGTTATAGATTGATTTCTATAAGTAATCGTGTAAAAGTAAACTCCTGCGCTGCCCTTACTAAACCAATCCACTACATAATTTCCTTTTAGAAGGTAAGAACTTTTTATATCTATCAATTCACCAAGAATATTATAGATGGAAATAGAAACATTTTCATCTGCGGGAATTAAAAATCCAATTTTTGTTGATGGATTGAAAGGGTTTGGAAAATTCTGCATTACCTCCAAGCTGGTTGGAAGATACTGAATATCATCTTCAACGGATGTTGCAATATCATATTGCCAATTGCCATTTGCATCGGAAAATACGGAATCAACTAACCCGTTAGAGGTATTTTTAATCTGTACTTTTGCATTTTCAATTGGGGAACTAGTTTTTACATCCTTAACATTACCTGTGATTGAAATGAACTGAGAGAATTGTACACTCGATAAACAGAATAAAAAAACAACTATATATAGTTTTTTCATAATTATCTTTTTCTTCCACCAAATCCCAGCACACCAAGAATTCCGCGTGAAATTTCTCTGACCAAAGTTCTGCCAATCTGTTTAGAAAGCGGACTGTTAATAACTTTATCTACTGTACTTTTTTCTTTTCTTGTACTTGTTCTGGTAGTAGTTCGAGTTTTCTGATCGTATTTTCTGTTTTGTACATCAGGAATTTGTAAATCAAATTCACGTGCCTGGTCTAATTTTTTATTAAGTATTTCGTAAGCACTTTCACGATCAATAGTGTGATTATATTTAATAACTAGTTTTGATGAATTTATTTTGCTGTTTAATTCATCTTCATTCAAAATATCCATTCGTGATCTTGGTGCACAAAGTAAAGTTGCAGCAAGCGGCGTTGGAACACCTTTTTCGTTTAAAGCAGATATTGCAGCTTCGCCAATGCCAAGTGATGTAAGTAATTCATCTGTCTTATAATATTCTGAAATTGGATAATTTTCTGATGTAAGTTTTATCATTTTTCTGTCTTGAGCTGTAAATGCCCTAAGAGCATGTTGAATTTTTAGTCCAAGTTGACTAAGTACAGAAGCAGGTACATCCGTTGGATTTTGTGTGCAGAAATAAATGCCCACACCCTTTGATCTTATTAGCTTAATGATAGTTTCTATCTGATCTAAAAGAGCTTTACTTGCTTCCTTAAAAATAAGGTGTGCTTCGTCAATCACGATAACTAATTTTGGTTCAGCTTTATCGCCAAGTTCCGGAAAACCCGAATATATTTCTGCAAGCATTGAAAGCATAAACGTTGAAAATAATTTTGGTCGGTCCTGAATATCAATAAGTCTTAGAATAGAAATTACTCCATAACCATTTTCATCTACTCTGAGTAAATCCTCAACATCAAACGATTTCTCACCAAAGAATTTCTCAGCACCTTGCTGTTCAAGCTCAACAACTTTTCTTAAGATCGTTCCAACCGAGGTGGAGGAAATTGAACCATAATCTTTTTCAATTGAATCTTTTCCTTCAGCTGCAGCAAACTGTAAAACTTTCTTTAAATCTTTAAGATCAAGCAGAGCAAGATTGTTGTCATCACAATATTTAAAAAGAATTGCCAGCAAGCCGGATTGTGTGTCATTCAATTCCAGGATTTTTGAAACTAACACTGGACCAAACTCTGAAACGGTTGCACGCAGTCGAGTTCCTTTTTCATCGGATAAAGTAAGAAACTCGACAGGAAAACTTTTAGGCTGATAAGGTAATCCTATTTTAGAATGTCTTTCTTCAATTTTAGGATTGACTGAACCTGATGCTGCAATACCGCTTAAATCACCTTTAATATCCATAAGCAAAACAGGAATACTTTTTTCGGATAATGCTTCTGCAAAAACCTGAACTGTTTTTGTTTTACCAGTGCCGGTTGCGCCTGCGATTAATCCGTGCCTGTTTATGGTACTAAGTGGAATTTTTATATGAAGATTCTTCTGTGGTTCGCCATTATAAATTGCAGTGCCAAGAATTAAAGAATCACCTTTAAAGGTATAACCTTCTGTAAGTTCTGAAATAAAATTATCTGCTGTGCTCATAATATATCCAGTTATGCTAATAATAATTTATAAAAATATTAAGAGATAGTCTCATAAATATAGGTTTGTTTGTCATTCCTGTGAAAACGAGAATCCATAAAGCATAAAAAAATAGATTCCCACTCCTGCCTACCGCAGGCAGGTTCGTGGGAATGACAATCATGTGTTTTTAACTTATAGGACAATCCAATAAATTTAGTTCGGAAAAACTATCTTTGATGAATATGCACATCTCTCTGTGGAAATGGAATGGTTATTTTTTCTTCATCAAATTTTTTCTTTACTGATTCAATTAATTTAAATCTAACAGCTAAAAGATCTGGAGTTTTAACCCAAGGTCTTACAAAAATATTAACACTATGATCAGCAAGTTCTCCAACTACAATCACTGGCGCAGGATCTTTAAGAATCATTGGCTCAGAATCAATTAATGTTTTAATAATATTTTTAGCTTTATCAACATCATCTGTATAACTTATCCCAAATACCAGATCGATTCTTCTGATTTCTTTCTCAGAATAATTGATAATATTATCATTTATCAATTTTGAGTTCGGGATGAAAATAACTTTATTATCAATTGATACTAAAGTAGTGTTAAAGATTCCAACTTTTTCAACTGTACCACTAACACCCCCGCTTTCTACAAATTGTCCAACTCTTACCTGTCGAAAGATTATCAGCATAACTCCGGCTGCAACATTGGCAAGTGAACCTTGCAAAGCCAAGCCGATAGCCAGTCCGGCCGCACCAAGAGCAGCTATAAATGAAGTTGTTTCAATACCTAACTGTCCAACTGCAGCGATAATCACGAATAAGTACAGAGCAAATTTTAAGGCGCTTGATAAGAAATGAACAAGTGTAAAATCAACATTTCTTTTTGTCAATACTTTTTTAAGAATTCTGGTTAAAGTTTTAGAAATCCAAAATCCTATTAGGAGTATTGCCAAAGCAGAAACAATGTGTACACCAAACTCTGTTAAATACTTTTTTAACTCAGGTAATAATTCTTGCCAATTCATTTAATTCTTTTACTCTTATATCTCTTAAAACAATGAATACTGGAATCCCAGTTGTAAATTTTCTCTCATCTGAGTCTTTAGACTTTGGCTGACTTGATGGACTAAAGTAACACTCAGATTTACATTAAAATAATCATTGATCTTTGCTGTGATAAGGTTTTCCCATCTTACGTCCCAAACATCCAAAGCATTAAAACTTGAGAAAAGCCGAAGGAAACTGTAGTAGTTCATATTTGGTAAAAATTCATAGTTAACTTCGGTTACAGATTCAATACCAGTATCAAATTTGAATGTTTCAATTTCCGGAGTTTCAGGATCGTCTGTGTATTTAGGAAATGCTGAAGCAAATGTTTCCTGGATACCGATACCTAATCTGCTTCTGAAGACTTTCCCTTTTTCGTAAGTGAAACCAAGTGTCTGAGTTAAATAACCGGGATCAAAAAAGTCAACAATTTGAGTATCGGGAGTTACAGAATAATCAAAACCTTTTGTTATGGCACTTCTGAAAGAGAAAGCAAAAAATGGATCCACTGCCCAGTTGATATGCCTTATCGTAACAAGTTCGTAATAAATATCATTATCTGTAGTTCTATAACCTTCTGTTTCAAGTTTGGTTCTGCCATAAATTATGCTCAGCCTGTTTCTTACTTTCCAGGGATCAGAAACATATACAGCACCTATGTTTGTGTATAATGAAAATGCCAGTGAGTTTGACCCGCCCTGAGACCAGTTCACAAATGAAGACTGACTTAAATTCAATCCAACCACACCTGCCCAGTTCCATCCTTGCTGTAAAACTGAATCAGGGATATCCTGTGAAAATGAATTAGTTGATAAAGCTATTAACAAAATCAGAAAAATTTTTTTCATAATTAGAACCCTCTTTAATTATTATTTGTTTGATGTATTTTTAAGAAATCAAATTGAGATGTCAAATACCTGTTCAACTTTAAATGGAAAATCAAAGTAATAAAAGTCTTTATCTTCTTTTTTTATTTTGTCTTTTGTTAAATAATAATCTTCAATAAACGATTCCATTGGATTTTTTCTGTAAGAAAGAAAAAGTCCATCTTCGAAGTAGTATTTAGGCAATCGTATTTTATTATGTGATGACAGAAAAGCCATATCAATTGATACTTTTCTGATCAAACCGTTTCTGTTCACCTTTAAATATATTGTTCTCATTTTCCTATGATTTTAGGGCAAAATTAGTCATAAAGAGTGTAATCTAAAAATATGATATTGGCGTTGACTAAGCTTTTGCTGCCTTCTTTTATTTATAAAGTTTATATTTGTTTATCAAAAACAGGATTTATTGATGAAATTATTTCTGATTATTCTACTTTCATTTTTTACTATCTGTTCTAGCTTAACATTTTCACAAGTTGAAAATGTTCAAATACAACATGGAGTTTACACTTTTCTAAAAGAAATGAAGGTTAAAGGTATAATCTCTTTCATACGTGAAGATGATCCTGTTTTATCCAGGTTCGAAGTAAAAAATCTGCTTGAAAAAATAAACGCTCAGCAAACAGAACTAAGTTCAACAGAAAAAAAACTTTTAAATAAGTATCTCTTTGAATTTTCAGATTCTATCTATCCCGATACCGCTACACAACTCTTCAATCCTCAAAATGGATTTTTTACAGATCTAGACCAAATGGTTACTGATAAAGTGAAATATTTGTATGCATACCAGGAACCAGAAAATAATATCTACTTTGAATGGCTGGGGCATTTTTATCACGGGCAGGATTTCTCTAAAGAAAATGCAGTTAATTCTGACCTTTATGATATTGGATTTAGAATCAGAGGAACTATATTAAATCATCTTGGATATAATTTAACAGTTATTAAAGGCGGTGTTAGCGGTGATGAAACTTTAGCAGAAATAATAGAGCCACGACTGCTAACTAGCTTTAAGTGGTTAGAAGATACTGAGAACATTGGCAACTATGATTTTACTTATGGCTATTTAAAATATTATACAGAACCTTATGAAGAAATGAATATAAGTGTTCAACTCGGAAGGGAAGATATTACCTTAGGTTACGGCTATGGAAGCAAATTAATTCTCTCTGGTGATAACCCGGCAATGGATTTTCTTAAATTTAATTTTGATTACGGTATCATTAGCTTTACATCACTGCATGCCTCTACTACCGGATATTTTAGCTATACACCCGAGGAGCGCTATACAAAGTACTATGCTCATAATCATCTTAAGTTAAAGTTTAATAATCTATTTGATGTTGGAATAGGGGAGACTATGATTTATTCCGGACGAGGAATTGAGCTTGGTTATTTAGCCCCGGTAAATTTTTATAAGTTTATCGAAATGGCAATTCAGGATAGAGACAATGGCAATATTTATTTTGATATTCAAACAAAATTTGTAAAAAATTTAGAATTGCAGGCAACCTTTCTGCTTGATGAAAATATCCTAAGCAATCTTGGTGATTTAGAAAAATACACAAATAAAACTGCCTACCAACTTGGCGCATTTTGGTATAATCCATTTAATCTAAATGATCTTTCTTTAATTGTTGAATACACAAAAATTCGGCCGTATGTTTACACACATTTCAACGTCCAAAATAATTATACTGCATTTGGTGCAAATCTTGGACACAGGATAGGACCAAACGCTGATGAATTAATGTTTAGATCAAACTATAATTTTAATGAATGGTTGCGCTTTACATTCGAATATCGCTGCCAAAGATCGGGTGAAAATGTTTATGCAGAAGATGGAACTCTTATAAAAAATGTTGGCGGGGATATTGCTCTTAGTCATGGTTATGTTCTCGAAACTGATCGTGCATACTTTTTAGATGGAGATAGAATTAATAATAATTTTTTTAGTCTTGGATTAAGAGTAGAGCTGATTAGAGATTTTATTTTTGATATATCCTACAACTACAGTGATCAGCAAAACATCGCAATAAATACATCCGAAAAATTATACTACGTACTGCTTAAATTTACTTTAGAATATTGATGTACTAATTCAAAAATCATTTTACTTTTTTTTATACTTGGCAATTACAATCAATTGCTAAATAAAAATTATTAGTATGAACTGTTTTGAATTATAAATCAAATCTCTCATTCGAGAAATGAAATTTGCCATTTCTGATAATCAGTAATAACAATTATTCATTAAACCACAAATTTATGAGAAAACGAATTATTGACTATCGTTAATTATTGGAATGTAAATTGGTAGAAAACCCCGACAACTAATTTATTCACCATAAGGGGCTAAAACTTATGAAAAATTTTATTTACTCTTGCTTACTTGTTCTTTTTGTCACAACACTTTTATCGGCTCAACCAGTTGCACAACTTAAACTCGAGCCAGTCACTCCACATAGTCTCACAACATTGGGACTTACAACAAATTCAGTTTCTCCTGCTTTACCAGTTTTTGGAAATGGAACCTATGTTTATTTATCAGCAAATAACGTAGGTGATGGAGAACCAATCACTGCATCTTCATTTAATTTATTTCAAAGACCAGCAACATCCGCTGCTGTTTTAGAAGATGTTGGTTCACTTGGTTGGAAAGGTCTTAAAGCAGATGTGAAAGGAGCTTATAAAATTGAGCTTTCTATTACAACTGCTACCGGAACTGATTTAGATACATTAACAGTATTTGCTGGTGATTATATGGGTGTCGGTGATGTTGATGGCGTTGCTGGTGGATTTCCAAGCTGTATGAGCTGTCATAACAATGCTGGATTCCCAAAATTCCAGGATATTTTTACAAGATGGGCAACTTCAGGTCACGCTACAATTTTCAGAGATCAAGTTGATAACAGCACACATTACAGCACAAGCTGTATGAAATGCCATACAACCGGTTATGACCATAATGTTGCAGCATCAAATAATGGTTTTGATGATGTTGCTCTTTCACTCGGTTGGGTATTTCCTCTTACAGGGGCTGCACCCGGTAGCTGGGATAACATCAAAACAAATTATCCTGGTTTAGTTAAATTTGGAGTGATTGGCTGCGAAAGCTGCCACGGTGCAGGTAGCAATCACAATGCAACTCAACCTGGTTCAGAATTTTTAACTACAGCCACCTATCGAGCTGGTGCATGTGGTCAATGCCATGATGAACCATGGAGACATAACATTTACTCAATGTATGAGAACTCACTTCACTCAGAATCAGTATGGGAAATCACAACTGGTTCAAATGCTAATACATATAATTTGAATGATTGCGGAAGATGCCACGATGGTAGAATTTATATTCAATTTACAAAAGGATACACATTAGCCACTCCTGGATTTATTGATGAAAAAACCTTAACAGAAGCATCAGCTACTCACGTAACTTGCCAAACATGCCATGACCCACATGGTAATTCCAATGTTGCATCTTTAAGAGAAACTCCGGCTGGATCAGATACTCTCGCTAATGGATATCAGTACACTGCTGGAGGCGTTGGAAAAACTTGTATGAACTGCCATAAAAATCGTAGAAATGCAGATACCTATGTACTAACAAACGTATCTAATTCACATTGGGGTCCTCATGGTTCAGTTCAAGCAGATGTCTTCTTCGGAAAAAATGCTGCAACATTTGGTACAGCTTTCTTATCAAATGCACATCAATTTGCTGTTACCGATGCTTGTGTTACTTGCCACATGGTTGCAACTGCAGACACTGGTACTGTAAACCGTGATAAAGTGGGTGGTCACTCATGGAATTTACATAATCCAGCAACAGGTTATGATCATACCACTGCTTGTACAAGTTGTCATGGTCCTAAGAATTCATTTGAGGATTTTGAAGCCTCTATGGATTATGATGGTGATGGTAGCATTGAAGGTATCCCAAGTGAAGTTGATGGATTATTAGCAAAGATCAGATTTTTACTACCACCAACCGGAATCGATTCAGTAGCATGGGAGATGATTCGTGATCTAAACGATCTGACCGTTAAAAAAGTATTCTATAATTACAATATGATTATGAATGACGGTAGTAAAGGTATGCACAATTCAAAGTTTACACTTGATGTACTTAATAAATCCTATGCCGCACTTGGTGGCGTTATTCCTGTTGAGTTAGTTGCATTCAATGCTGCAGTTGGTAAGAATGGTGTAACTCTTTCCTGGGAAACTGCAAGTGAATTAAACAACAGAGGATTTGAAGTTGAGAGAAACTATAACGGTACCTGGGCAACAATTGGATTTGTTGAAGGCAAAGGTACAACTACCGAATACAATAAATATTCATACAATGATTATCCAAATACATTATCATCAGTTTCTTACAGACTAAAACAAGTTGACTTTAACGGACAACATTCGTACTCTAAAGTTGTAAATGTTGATTTTGGTACAATGCCAACAGAATTTAGTTTGTCGCAGAATTATCCAAATCCATTTAATCCTTCAACTCAGATAAAATTTGCTTTACCATTTGATAGTAAAGTTAAGGTTACAATTTACAGCATCAACGGTGAAGTTGTAAAAGTTTTAGTTGATGGTGAATATACCGCTGGCGTACACAGTGCAACATTCTCAACAACTAGTGGTAATGGATTATCTTCAGGTATTTACCTCTATTCAATTACTGCAGTATCAAATGATGGTAAATCAAACTTTACCCAGACAAAGAAAATGGTTCTGCTTAAGTAACCCCTTTCGATTAGTTGGTTAGTAGTTAGTTAGACCTTATAAGGGCTCGAATTAAATCGAGCCCTTTTTTTATCAGCACTAATTCTATCAGATCATTAACTCATCTTAGCAGTGGTTATTAAAAAATTGTTCAAATCGTAGAGTAGATTTATCTGCCACAGCAGACTGCTTTAAGGGTTTAGAGTAAAAATTAGTTTTGTGCGTAACGTGTATTAGAAATAAATTACTATTTCATATTTCGGGTAAATTCAAATTATTCGACTCTTAAAGATTGCCTTTATTTGTCCATATAAATTCTCTTTTCAGAGAAACAGTTTTTCTAATTTCTAATAATTAACAACAGAAACACTTTCCCTATTAAATTTCTTCACAAAAACAAATAGTTGCCAATTAAATAGTTTGGAATGTCATTTGGTATATCGAGGCAGATTAAAAACTTATTTAAATAGGACACTATATGAAACAATCAATTATCACTAGTTTTCTAGTATTTGCTTTCGCGGCAATTTTAATGGCGCAAGCACCTACTGCTAAGATAAAAACAGAACCCGTATCTTCAGAAACTCTTACAAAATTAGGGCTTACTACTAATTCTGTTTCAGCTGGATTACCAGTTTTTGCAAATCAAACATATGTTTACTTATCTGCAAATGATGTTGGCGGATATTTGCCTGTGCTTACATCTTCATTCAATTTATTTCAGAAACCTGGAGGTTCAGCAGCAACACTTGAAGATATTGGAGTTGCTAATTGGACTGGTCTTAAAGCAGATGTAAAAGGTACTTATAAAGTTGAACTTACTTTAACAACCACAAATGGAACTGATCAGGATACAATTACATTGTATGCCGGTGATTATGTTGGCGTTGGTAACTTTGATGGTGTTTCAGCAGCATTCCCAAGCTGTATGAGTTGTCATACTAGTCAGCCAACTTTTGATAATATATATTCTAGCTGGCAAAACACTGGTCACGCTAATACACTTAAAAAAGCAATGGATACATGGTCATTCTTCAGCACAAGTTGTTTAAAATGTCATTCTACAGGAACAGATTATGATTTAGTAGCATCAAATAATGGTTTTGATGATGTTGCTGCTTCATTAGGTTGGGTTTGGGTTGGTCCACCTGCTGCTGGCAAATGGGACGCGTTTAAAGCTGC
>Ga0172371_10000902_pt1 | contig 46876 bp, 69 predicted proteins | sample Lak12m_FD_114543 | JGI IMG/M metagenome (GOLD analysis project Ga0172371, IMG submission 114543) | Freshwater microbial communities from Kabuno Bay, South-Kivu, Congo - kab_022012_12m | ecosystem: Environmental > Aquatic > Freshwater > Lake | place: Democratic Republic of the Congo: South-Kivu... | reverse complement strand
TTTCCGGCATCAGGATCCCTTTGCGAACGGACCCGTCCATTGTGGTAAAGGAAATTAGTTTCCCAGGATAATCCGAAAATGCCTGCAGTAGATTTCCGGTAACAATGTACCGTACTCCCCTATTAGCATTTGATTCTTTTGTGTATTTATCCCAATTTTCGATATAATCAGATCCTACAAAATCGGAAATGCCTTTAATTGCAAGGATCTTGTTCCCCTGATCTCCTGAGCAGGGTAAGGCAATATATTTGTTGCTATCTGAAATTGCGAAACGCAACTTAACTGCGCTCGGGGCAAATGGATTCGCACGATTGAAATCGATCTGGTAACCAAGAAACACTGCCGGAATACCTTTCTGACCCAATCCAGGTATCTCTACCGGGTATTTGACGAGCTGACCAATATGGAAACTCCTTAAAATCGAATCAATAAACTGAAACCTGTTTTCGGATTTTGATTTTTCATTTGTGATATCCTCGGTTCTGGCCACTGAAATTTCAGAAATCCGGTTTTTATAATATTCATCCCGGTCAGATTCTTTTTCCAGCTTTTTATACTGCTTCTCATTAAAGATATTTTGAGTAACATGTTCCCATTTTTTTTCGATATCGGCAATATCCTGAGACAAACGGTTTTCGATATGACTTTTTAAGTTCTCCCTAAGCTCTATCTGAAGTTCAAACGCATCCCTTCCCTGTAGGGATTCACGGAGTAGATTTTCAAGTTCGGTTTTTGTAAAAGGTTTTTTCAGGATGTTGACCCTCACTTCTTCCAGAATACTGTCCCTGCCAAATGGACTGCTTCCGCCTATGCCTTCTTTTATCGTCCTGGCACTGATTGTTTCGGCATCGAGATTCATGATCTCGATCTCCAGGTCATATTCGCCTATCTGTTTCAGATACTCGACATAATCATTGTAGCGGTCTATTATTTCCTTGTAAAATTCTTCCTGCTTCTGTGTTGACAGAACAGCGACCCTACCGGAAACGATGTGAGCAAAGTTTTCCGGGATCTTGGTCGCTTCTTTATTCTCATCTTCCACCCCAAGCGGATCACCCAGCTTCAAATTCAGCTCAGGAAACTCTTTCAGATACTCTGCACAAAGTTTATCGCCGTATTTGTTGAGAAAATCATCAACGGATAATACTTTTTCGCTTTGCTTTTGATTCGAGGTTGTATTTGCATCCAGACTTTTGAGTTTCTTCTGTAGCATCATCATCAACCGTTTTTCGGCAGGGATAGCAGAGGTCATATAATCGTAAATCGGCTTGTAAATCTGACCGGTCCGATTTATCCTTCCTCTTTTCTGAACCTCGGTATTGATATTCAACTCTGCCTGGAGAATGATCATGACCCGTTGTTTCACTTCTCCAATAGGGACAAGATCAGTTTTTATGGCATGAGCCGATGCACCGGTACTGCCAGACTGATTTATCATTAAAATATCAACCTGGTTATTGTTAAACTGCCTGAAAGCATCGTTCACATTGAGTTTTTTCCGGCTCAGGACAACTCCGGTGGTGACATCACTTCCATTATCGAACTGAATCTCAAGTTTACGGCCGGTCACTTCAGCAACGGTATATCCGGCATCCTGAATCTTTTTGATGATCTTATCAATGGGCGAAATGGTTATTCCGGTCGAAATATCACCGATTTTTGCCATGATCCTGAGGTATTCATCCTTTGCCTCCGGATCGAGCTCATCGAGAGTATATAATTTATAGGTTGGCTGTCCGGCGTGATCACGCTCGGTATATCTCATTACCCCGTTCAGCCCCCGGACCAGAACCGATTTAAAATCTGCATTTACCTTGTCTCCGTTCATAACCGGCCTTCCGTCGTCGGTTTCCATATTTTCCAGGTAACTGCCCATCGTACTGGCAAAGGCTATGACCGGCTTTTTGCCTTCCTTCAGACGCTCGATTGCACGTTCAGCAACCGATTCAGCTTTAATAGAGAAAAGCATCTGATTGATCACCTGGAAGACTTTTGAAAAATAGGGAGCGTTATCGACCCCTGCCCTTGATGTTCCCCCGCGCTCTTTGATGATCTTTCCTTCAGCCGCAGCTACTTTATCGGCTTTTTCTGTGATCGGTTGGATATATTTTTCCTGGAAACTGATTATATCCCGGATAATGCTGGTGATATTATCGGATATTGCCCGATGTTCCTGCTCTTTTTCTATCAGAGTGATATAATTTACCTCAACCCCGTCAAAGGATCTCTCCCGGCGGATCATCTGTCCTTCAGCGACGAGCTGTGATGAAAGAATTTCCTGCAATGCTACACCACCTTTTTTAATAGATTCAACCAGTTCCTCATTGGTCATATTTGCGTCACTCATAGCAGTACGGATCGCATAGATCGGCATATTATCCGGCCTTTTTGCGAAGGTTGCAGATAGGAACACAACTCCCTTGCATCCTTTGATGACATCCTGAAGGAATTCTCCGGTATTGCTGCTTCCGCTTGCATTGTGAGCTTCATCCATGATGATGATATTTTCACTTGATACTGCTCGTAGGAAATCAGGTTTAACATTCTTTCTTTCGGGACTATTAAATTGCGAGTAGGTTCCCATGATATAATTATACTTCAACGGGACCTTCTGATCTTTAAATACAGTATTTTGCTCCGTTGGCGGCAGTGCCTGGTAAATGACATTGCCGTTAATATCCTTAACGTCTGTTTTGCTTTCCTTACCATTTATAATAAATGGTACCAGGTTTTCGCTTCCGATATCGGCCAGATCACGGTAAATATCCGAAAACAGATTTGGCTTTTCTGAAAGGAAAATGGGTTGATATCCCTGCAAATGACCATATCGGATTATAGCCGCTGCAGTCCTGCCCTTTCCTATGCCGGTTTGATCGCCATTGATCATTCCCTGGCCGCGTTCGATGTTGTAAATTGCCATTGCAACGGCATCAATCTGCTCTGCGGCCATAGCCGTGCATAATTGTTCATTGTTATATTTCAGCCGGTCTTTTAAATACTCGATGAAATTACCGCCTACCTGTGAACGGATGCGACGGGCTGCAATATGGGCCTCATAGTCCATTGAGTCTGGAACAATCGTATCGAGTATCATACAGCTTTCGGCTGCAGGAATGTATGGAGAATCAAGGCTGCCAAGGCCATGTAAACCGGGATTTTTATTGATAACCGTTTTTATGATACAATCATTCGGGAAAGTGATTATTTTATTGTACCAGCGACAGTTTGGATCAATGACAATTCCCCGGCACTCATTTGTTTTTGGTAAGTCTTCTGTTTTCTGGACCCAAAAGGGCTCCGGTGATCCCGGATAATTGATCTTTACGTAGTCAAATGCGATTTTTTCTTCAGCTTTCATAGAATTATTCAATTCACTTGACTTTTTGTTTTTTTTGTTTATATTTGCCTTTCAATCGTACCACAGTGGAATTGAAATGAACTTTAATAAGTTCTTGCGAGATTAACAATCTCTAATCGTACCAGTTCAAAGCCCTGAACAAGTGGAAAGGCGGCCCCGGATAACCTCCGGGGCTTTTTTTTCGATATTTCTTTTGACCGGTTCATTTAAAATATTTCATAGGGATCAATCCTTTCTTTATTGCAATGATCATCTCTGGAAGAATTTGGAAATGATCAACAGTATAACCCTCCATATATGAATCAACTTTTTCAATGTAGACAATAGTTTTTTCAAAAGGAAAATATTCTTTACATACAATTAACCCTATACCTACTCCAGGGAATCCTGTTCCATAATGAAGTTTGCTCCCTGCTTCTTTTAGCTCTGAATATTCTAAAATCCTAGCAGTATATTTAAATTTTTCTACATCTGAATTATCTGCACCCTCACATAATTTGACAATACTTTTTAATTTGTCATCAACGCCTTTATCATCAAAATCAAATATTCTGTCAAACTTGTTATGTAATACTGATAAAGTATTTTTTTCTTCTTCAGAATAAGCATATAATTCTGCAGTCTCCCTTCTAAAGAAAATTGTTCTACTTATAATTCTAAATATTTTCTGAATATGTTGCTGTAACCTATCTGCAGATTCAAATCTTTGAGGGTTTTTTACTAAAAAAAATTCATTTAGATCGTTTTCGAGTATATAAAATTCATTATCATTACCAAATCCTTTTCTGATTTTACCATGATTTTTCATAATCCTATATTTTTTAAAGACATGTACTGGATATTTTTGTTTATTTTCCCACAAAACTATCATTTATATGAAATTAATGAAGTCAACAGTGTTTTTCAACATTCTTGCATTCTCCGACGGTACCGATCTTGTAGTTTTGGTTCTCCTTTCATGCTTTATCCCGGCTATCAAATATTTATTTTTTCGATCTTTCGTGTTCTTTATAAATATCTGGTCCTGAAATCTTGGAAATGTTTCATAACAACCGCCACCCCTTCTGTCAACTATTCCTCCTCTTGGTCCGATCTCAATTGTTTCGTAAATATATTTTCCAATTTTCCAATACGGATCCTTCAGCACCTGCTTCACATTGGTTGTTATTTTCAATCCCAGCCGGAAAAGAGCATTGTTCCCTTTCATTTTTATAGAATACAGCACTTTAGCGCCATTGAAGTTTTTTGGGATTGCAGATATCTGCTTTTTTATAAATGCAATCTGATCATTGGTTAGAACATGTTTTTTCATTTTATTTCAGATTATGAATATTTTCAATAATAATCCTTATTCTGGCCTTCTCCCTTGCAATCTCCAGCATGTTTTTGTTTTGCAGGTCCATTGAGGCAATCCCGTCCCGGAATTTCTGTTCCTCTGCCTTTGCTCTTTCATGTGCCTGATCATAGGTCATTGCATGAACGGTCATCAGGAAGTATTCAAAAAGTTCATGCAGGATCACGGCTTTTGTATCCTTTTCATTGAGGTTGCCATCGATCCAGACCTCATCAATTGGAATATAGTTATACTGGCCGTCAACTCCGGCATAATGATGTCCTCCCTGGTTCCAGTCAGAATCGAACTGATCCCTTACCTGGCTTGCATTGACCCGGTAAATTTTAATCGGGGATCCGGCCATGGTTATTTCTTTAAACAGAGTCCTTTCTATCTGCGTCGCTTTTTCTTTTCTGTTTTTATCATCAAAAAAGACAGAAACCCGTTCCCACAGTTCATTGAAAGAGCTGATAACCGTATCGCTTTCACGCTTTAAAGGTGCAAATCCTTCAGGAGTCTTTTTTCTTCCTGAAATCAGGATCAACCTTACGTCAAAGGCAGTTCCCTGACGGGAGTAAAGTTTATACCCGTCAAGGTTCAGAACGTCATCAACCTGGTAATGATGGTTGAGATAATTAAAGAATATCCAGTTTTTCCCGGCCTGGATGCGTCCGTTTTTATCCCAGGTGGTATGTCCACCGATAATGATTGCCGCACGTCCATCGTCTTTCATGCAATCCAGCGCATAGATGGCCATAAGGTGATCGAGTGTCGATATCTTGTATTCCCCGAATTTCACAGAGATATCAAGAGTTCCGAAAGGCGGATTTGTTATTATACCATCAAATTGCCGGTCATGATTTGTAAACGGCTTTGCCGCATTCGCAGATGAATATCCTGCAAACGGCTGGTTTAAAAGATTTGCAAACCGAACATCGTCGATCTCATTCACCCAGGTATGTTCATAAGGAAGAGCAATGGTAAGCAATCCATTTCCTGCCGAGGGTTCAAAATATGTTGCCTGATCATTGTCTTTATTAAGGACATAGTTACCACATAAGAATGCAATCGGCGCGGGAGTACTATATTGCTGTAAAAGCATGGAATGGCTTGTACGGTGAGACAGGTTTACCTGGCTTTCATAAAGGCTTACAATCTCCCAAAACCTTTCTTTTATGGTAATTTTCGGATCATGGGCAATCTCCCTGGCTGCTTTGACAATGGCCAGTTCGGTGAGTTCCTTGATAAGATTGCGGTTTTCAATACCGAAACAGGAAGCAATTTTTTCTACGGATAATTTATTATGCTGTTTTCGCTGGCGCAAATCCATAAGGATTGTTTCAACGAACTGCAAATGAGTGTTATTTAAAGTAAACCCGCTCATTTTTTCTTCATATACCAGAAGATCAATCCAGCCCCGATCAAAACTATCCCCCCTACCACCCAGGGATTTATTCCTGAAGATGTGGTTGGCGCTACATTATTTGATGTTTGGTATGGTAATGTTGATGGGAAAGACTGACTGTTTGACTGATTGTTATTATATCCCGGTTGAGGATTTATTGATGATCCTGAAGAATGAAACAGTTTATTATGCTGAGAGGCATAATATTCGGCATCAGACTGTTTCGGAAATTCTTTTTTCATCTCGCCTGATTCATCATCATAAACGGTCCAGAAGTCATCCTCCGGATACTTATAGACTTTGTAAATTCCTGTTAACATGGCACTTATTTTTTTAAGATTAATAGTGTTAATAAACCAACCCCAATAATCGCTCCTGAATAGTTAGCGATCTTGGTCCATTTTAATTTTCGCTGGACTTTTTTCAATTCTTTTTCCTGCTGTTTATTTATTCCCAAAGAGGCTGAGAACTGCGCCTGAAGCGTATCTATCTGTTGGTCCTTGAAGGCAATTTTATGGTTCAGGTCCTGAGTCATGTAGACCATGTTAACCAATTGCGCTTCCAAAATCCTATATTTCTCTATACATTCCCTTCCGGCATATAAAGTATCGCGTGAAACAACTGTATCATGATCTGGCTCTGAATTTCTCAGGGCAATGTATTTATTCGTGATGTCCTCAATTCTCAGGTTCAAAATAGTATTGACCTGTTCCTTTGCTTTCACGATTTTATCAATACTGTCAGATTTTTTCTGATAAAACTGATTGGAGCGCAGATTTGCTTTTTGCAGCGAATCAACCTTTGCCTTAAAGAACATCGCGGTTCCGGTAGTGTCAAGCCCTGGCGATCTTCTGAACATAAGTGTCAACAATACTCCGACCATGATCAAAAGGATCACAATCGTTATTTGTTTCCAGTATTTTTTCAAAAGGATCATGGCGCGATCTCTTTGGGTGGGGTTTTCAATAATCCGGCATCTGTAAGCGGTTTAAAAAATTCGCTCACGACATATCCTCCAAATGTTATGAGGGCCGCAAGATTGGAATAATAAAACTGCATATTAACCTGGGACGCAGGAACATTGAAATAAACAATGTTCTGGTATGCGAAAATTGCAAGCAGAACGAGAAGGACGACACGCTTGCTCGAAGCACCGTCTCCCTGGTCTTGTAATATTCCGGCAATGAATTTCCAGAATTTACACCAGCCTTTTCCAAGAGTTAATTTTGTTTCCATATTTTGTTATTTATAAGGTACTTCTAATAATTCATCCATCATGGTCCAGCGAAAATCGACATGTAACCAGGTTGGAGTATCTTTTTCTATTGTTGTAAGTTGAAATCTCTTGTTTAATGACGAAAACTGTTCACGGATGACCTGACGGAGTAATTCTGCTTCAAAACCCTTTGCCTTGCAATCAAGTGCATCTTTCATACGGTGCTGAGAGTTATCCGCGCCTTCTTTACAATCCTTTGTCCTGAAACCTGAATTTCGGTATATATGACCGTCAAAAAACCAATCTTCATCGCCAGTTGGAGCAGGATTTTCCAAAAAGAAATGCCAGTTATTAACAACTATATGGACACCCAGGTAAGAAGATAGCCATTCGAGAAAATCAGCACAATGTTTGTTTACAAAGCGGACAGATTTATCACCAAATGCTGCATATATTTCAGGAGGGACAAGTTCCCGGACATCGTAATTTTCTGAAATCTTCATAACATCGTGTCTATTTCGTTTTCAATATATTTATTATCAAATCTTTCCTTTATCCTGTCGCTGTTATCCTTTCCTCTTAACCTTGCAAATGCTGACCATATTGAATATTTCAGAGTTATATAAAAAGCATAAATGAATCCGAGAAATATCATTTTCAGTCTAATTTTAATATCCCTTTTACCTTTGATATTTGCTTATCATGTTCAACAAGGGTATCATTGAATTCATTATGTTCAGTCTCGTTTTTTTTCAATTTTTCACTGATCACTGTATGTTGATCCGTGCAATAGACCTCACGTTGTGACATCTTATTAATAAGAATATTCACGTCCTTTCGTAGTTTGTCCATTGTATTGATAAAACGAATTGCCAGGAAGGCAAAAATTGGTATACCAATAATCTTGATAAGTTCCCATACGTCGGTAAGTAAAGTCTGAGTTGTCATGTTTTTAAGAAATAATTATATATATGATTGTTGCTATCAATAACAGTCCCTTCAATCCCCAATAGAGCCAATTGGGTAAAAAACGATCAATGAAACTTTTTGTTCCTGTTTTTTTTTCTCCCTTATAAAATATTGACCTGTTTCGGATAAGATTGATTATCATATCATAAACAATCCATGATATTGTTCCTATAACCAGTACCCAAAGGATGAATTCTTTCCAATATTGCCAGTAAAGCGGTATGAGAAGCACGACTGCTCCAAATCTTAATAATAATCCCCATCCGTGCCAAACCGTATTCCATTTTCCTGCTGCAGTATAATTTGATTTGCTCCTTTCATCCATTTCACGAAGGTAAAAACCGTTGTAAATTGCAACATAGATGAGGAAAATTAAAATCCATATTATTTGTAAGGTATCCATATTAACTAAATGTATAATATCGTTTTATCTTTTTTATAACTGTCAGAAACGGTATATGTTCCTTGTATTTTTCAATTTGCTTTATCAAAACATCCGATCCAGTAAAAATAACTCTTGTCATTCTTTCGATCTCGAATTGCAGTGTAAGACATTTTCCAGATTTATTATCGCTGAATTTTGTCCCTTTAATATCATAATCGGTTATGATTATTTCCTTATTAATGATTTCGTCAAGTCTTATTTTCTCCCCTTCAATTATTTTTTCGTCGGAAAAATCAGAAAACCTTTTAACTGATTGCTTTTCCATTAAGTTGTGTAAAGTATTTTTGTGTTAAATTATAGCAATTGGCGTGCATCAACCATCCTTTATAACTTGCAATAGAACATATATCTTTAAAATTCAAGAATGCTTTTTCTGACAGTTTTTTGATCTTTGACTTTAATCGTAGGGCAATAGATTTGCGAAGCAAAATATGCGAATGATAGAACCGGTAACCAAGAAAATCGATTCCACGCTTTTCGACAGGAAATATCTGATAGTTATCTTTAACTTGTAATTTAAGATTTGAAGAAAGATATTGATCTATTTCCGACAGGATTTTGTGAAGCCAATCTTTATCGCTATGAATAATAACCAAGTCATCACAATAGCGGAAATAATATTTTACTTTCTTTTCTTCTTTTAACCAATGATCGAGATAAGTTAAATAGATATTGCCGAAATGCTGGCTGAGATAATTTCCGATAGGAATACCCGATTGAGTAGAATCAATAATCGTATCAAGTAACCAGAGCATATCATTATCCTTGATCTTTTTTCTGATAATCGATTTTAAAATATCATGATTTATTGATGGATAAAATTTCCGGATGTCAAGTTTTAAACAATATTGAGTTCCTTTGAAATTCTTTAATGCCATTTTGATCCGATTGAGTCCATCGTGGATTCCTCTTTTCTTTATCGAAGCATAAGTATCACGGATTACTGTTTTATCCCATATCGGTTCGAGTATCTGCATGATGCAGTGTTGTATGATACGGTCCGGGAAATAGGGTGATTTTGAAATTTCTCTTTCTTTATGATAATCTTTCTTTTTGAAAATGATATAAGGAGATGGAATATATGTTTTCTCCATTAACATTTTACGAATTTCAAGAAAGTAACCATCGGGATTTGAACAGATTTTTTGTACCTCAAAATAATGTCCTTTTTGCTTTTTAGCGTTTTTATGGGCTTTACGAATATTTTCTAAATCATAAACCCTTTCATAAAGGTTCGATATTCTTTTCATAATTTGCGATTGTGAATTAAGAGCGTTCGCTTTCGCTACCAGCACTTTTTTCAAGATGTTTTCTATTTTGGCAAGAGCCATGGTTTTTGCATACAACAGGTTCTTATAAATTAATTTCTTGATACAACCGCATAGCTGAGAACCGATATTGACATTCGCATCGCCTGACCCGTTATTCGCATTGAGGTAAGTGACACCCGCATTCGTGCCATTATTCAGATTGCCACTCGCATAAGCCACGTGCCAGCTAACGATATATGCAATAACCTTATTCATATTTTTTTTGCGACCGACTCGTCGCTTTATTTTGTTTTGCGCGTTTTATGTTTTTTTATTTGCAAAGCCGAGAACCGATAGAGACATACGCATCGCCCGACCCGTAAGCCGCAGCGAGGTAAGCGACACCCGCATTCGAGCCAGTATTCAGAGCGCCACCCGCACAAGCCACGCGCCAGCCAGTTGATTGATAATAGTAATCGCATATATAAGTAGTTGACGATCCCCCACTTACCGAAGCCGGTAGAAACCCATATTTCGTTTGCTGCAATGTTTTCTGATATTCATCAGATGCAGGCAGGGTGAATCCGAGATAAGTATAATTTGCTTTTGTATCGTCCGTGAACGACGTGTTTGAAAATGAGATGTATGGCTGATTTGCGTATATATTAATTGCATCCATCCACTCCCAAATCTCGCCATATAAATTTTCGATTCCCCGGTAGGACATATATGATCCTACCTTGTTGTCCCCGTTGCTTCGGTTTGCGGTGACATTGCCATCCTTATTGCTTTGCCCGGTTAGGTTAACCGGATAATAAGCATTGTATGTGTTCCAAGTACCAGATGACCAATCCGTTGCACCATTTCCAATAACAGACTGACTGTTCCAGTTTGCATATTCGATCAAGTAAAGTAACTGTATCGCCGATCTTCCGAAATAGGTTTCTTGTGTCCATTCCGATCCCCGGTCTGTTGCATCTGTCCTGGCGGCAGCTCTTGTTTGATTCGTGGTGGGCAGAATACCGGCGATGCTGGATAGCTTTCCACCACTAACATAGGCTTTATAACAACCGAAATATCGGAATTGCTTTACAGTTCCGCTACTCAGAAACCACGGGTAAATCTCATATCCCGGAAGTGGTATCTCAGAAATGCGCCATTCGTGCGTTGTACCGGTATACGTATATTTGTAATAAAACAAAGGCACTTGAACCATCACCTGTCCATAACTGCCGTCAAGCGGAGCTGTACAGATTTCAAATTTGTCCCCTGACTTTATAAATGCTTTATAAACTGTATATTTTTCCCCGTTCGCCATGATATCGGCATTCAGGGTTAGGGTGTCTGTTGAAGATATTGCTGTTACAAGTGCGTATGTATTATCTGTGCGATTCCAGACAGCATCACCAACAACTACGCCTAAAGCAGTGAAATTTGTACTTGTACAAATTAATTTCATGGCGGCTGCTGCCGTAGTTGCACCATGTACCCGGTCGGTAAGCGGAATTGGCATTCCGACATGTGCAGAATCGGGCGCATGGATATCTATGATCATTGCGTAGGTGTCGTCCGTTGTATTATGGACAGCACACCCTGCTTTCAGTGTTGTATCCGCAAAATTTCCGGTACTTATAACTGAATTAAGCGTAAATGTTGCGTCAGGGTCTTTTGCAGTTATCCAGGGTGCAACATCTCCCCTGTTCCATGAATTTGTTGCATTGAGATAAAAAGCAACAGTGCCGTCATCACGCACTACGCATCTTTTCATTTTCGACTGTATCGGCAGTGAAGTCCAAAGGGCAGGATTGCCAACTTTTAATGTTGAAGTCTTCCCGGTTGTAGAGACAGATTCATTCCATTTTACACCGTAGGAATAATCATCAGTGTAATCTCTCTTTATGATTCCGGTTGTTTGAGAGAAGGATATCACCGCAATTGCGGTGATAAATAATGTAATAAGGGCACGTTTCATTTCAGTTGTTTTTTAATTTATTAATTTCTTCCTGTGTGAACTGTGTAAAGGGGATTCTTTGCAGATAAAAGAAATACCTATTTTCTGTTCCTTCGATCTTTGCGCCGTTGGCATCATAAAGCCCTTCAGCAATAACGATTTTCTGAATGATATCTATTTTTTTAAAAATTGCTGAGGAAACTATTATTCCGGAGACTGTATATTTTGTCGTTGTCACGTAATCGACAATAAGGGTGTGATTTACCGTATCATCTTTCCAGACCGTATCATGGTATCCGGCAAAGGCTTTTGTCACGTTTTGTGAAAAAGCTGAAAGACTGATAATAATAAGTAGTGTTGTTAATATCGTTTTCATGTCAGTTGATTTTTCTCATTACAAAAATTACTGTTAGGCTTGCGCTATTCCAGGTGCTTCCCCCTCCGGTATCATTTAAATATAAAGTTTGTGCCGTGGATGATAAATTAAAGACTTTCCCAATCGGCACAGTTGTTATGTCTATTGTCGAAGCTGTGAAAGTTATCCCTGCAAAGATTTCTGATCCTCCTGCCGTTGTCCCTAAGTCCAAAACACAAGTATTCCCGGCGGTTACCTGAACAACGACATATTCTAATATATAATTTGCCGGGACAATATTTGTGTATGTGGTATTTCCGGTAACAGAAGTATATTTTGTATTTTGAAGACTTACGTCATAATTCAAGAGTGCATCAGAAAGCTGTTTATTTGTCACATAATTCCCGGCCGCATTACCTTTCGCCCCGCTTGCGCTATCTGCTTTATTAATCATATCAACTCTTAAATCTTGTATTACTGTGCTGTCGTGATTAACATATTCGGTTCTTATGCCCTGCTTGGCTAATGAATCTCTTGTGTTTACCTCTGTAAGCGTAGCAAACCCTGCACTATCATACTTTGTAAGTAAAAATGTAGTATCAATTAACTGCCATTTACCGGTTGCCTTTAAATCTCCACCCACCCACGAAACTAATGAATCTGGTGTCGCATCATTCTGCAAACTACTGATAGTCACGGGTGTAGAACTATTACCCACAGCATGTAATCCTGGCATATACCACATATAATTTGTTATCAACCCTTCGCCATTATCTTTAATATAAACGCCCGATGGCCATTCAAGTTTAAAATTTTCGGTTAAATTTAATTTCTTATCTGATTGTGTATATTTCAGATATGCCCCAACGGAAGGAATCCATCTCATACCATCCCAAAATAACATTTCCCCCGTGGTATCACCATTAGCAATATCATATATCGTTCTTAGATTAGTTGTATCAACAATCTGATTAACACCAATTGCTCTCATTTCTCCATTTACGATTGAAGGAATAGAATCGGGATCTGCCTCATTAGTCAATAATCTGATTAATAGGGTTCCAAGTATCAGGGTATCATTGACATTCATTGATCCATCTATAAGAAGTTTCCTGTTCGTGTTGGCCGTTGCTGTATTGCTCCCAATTGTTATGCGATCAGAAGTGGGGGCACTTGGGAATAACGAATTCCCTGTCTTGGTCCAATAGTTTGCCATTATTACGGAGGCATTCGATGAGATTTTTTTATAATTCGTATCGGAAACAAAAACATCATTCATGTCCTGGGCTGCTGTAAACTTTATAAGTAATCGGTATATGGCATTACTATCTTCCAAAACCACAAGAGATCGTGCTGGTAGTATTATGCCAAAGTCCGTTGCCTTGTTTGGAACTGAAAGCAGCCCTATTCTTGTCTGAGCCATGATGGACATACCAAAGAATAAGAATAATCCGGTAATGAAATATTTTTTCATTGCGTGTTAATTTATAATTACGATTTTTGAACCTTCTTCTGTGCCTGGCGTAAATGTTACCACATTGCCTGATCTTGTTGTATTTGCAGTCTGAACGACATCTTCAATGATAAAGATGTAATCATCCGTTAGGTCAAACAGCGTGACAGTAAATTCAGTTTGATTGGCTGTCGCTGTAAGTGCCTGTTTTTTCAAAGGATATCCGATCAGGCCCGTAATTCCAATGATAACCACCTGATCCCCTTCTGTCAATCCATAATCGAAAGTTATCATCTGTCCTGACCGCGTATAAAGCTGTGTTTGGATTATGTCGTTTACGATGAGGATATGATTTTCGGCAAGTGCAAAGTCTGTCACGACAAATTTTGTCTGACCGGCAAGTGCGGTAATTGTTTGTTTTTTCAATGTTGATGAAATGGTAAGGCTGGAGGACAGGCTTAATACTTCAATCAGATCATAGACCACAACCTTGCTGCCCTCTGCCATCCCTGCCGTAAATACAACACTTTGGGCAGACCGGCTATTCTCGGTTATTTGGAAAATATCATCAACCAGGACAAAATAACCATCGGTAAGGTTGAAATCAGTTACCTGAAATATGGTTTGTCCGGCCGTTGCTGTGAATGACTGCTTTTTAAGTGTCGGAATCGCGGTTAAAAACCGCGTTGGATAACCAGCTATCTGTATCATTACGTTAGCAATTGGAAAGTTTCACGAATAATATTGATCCTTTTTGTTGCACCTGCCGCTGCCAAAAAAACTATGTCATAGAAATCCTGATCGACGCAATCGATCATATTTCCGAATGTGACCGCCTTGCCTGCCTGCAGATAGAAATAATCCCCGTCATGTGAATGATCAGTATCATTCACAAAGATTTTGCAATCGTCGGTACCGGCATTGTCGAATATAATCGTATTGACATTTGATAATATATGATCCGTATCGACAATAACATTTGCAAAGGTTTTGGTCGATTTATGTGTTACTTTCATATTTACATGATGTTATAATATTGAAATCCGGAAATACTTGCTTGTTGATCCTTTTTGTCATTGGTTTTGACTGTTACAAGCGGGATCTTGCCGGCTTTCTGAATAAGATCGTCAATGATGACCCAGATAGCGTCAAGTCTTAACTGCTCATTAATGCTTACCTGGGAAGACTCTGCTTTCTGAGTGACATTTTGATACCAGGCTGTATTAGATTTGATCTTTTCTATTATGCTATTAATTAGTGCTTCCCATTCGGCCATATTGGTAGGTGTCTTGCTAATTGATGCTTCGGCTTCTGTATAAACCGTTTTTTCGATAGTTTGATCCATGTCCCTGGCTTTAATTTTCATGGCTTTCTGACCTGCGACTGTCTTGAGCAATTCCCACGCCCAGTAACCGCGTCTGCACATCCAATTATCCTTACATGGTTTTTCAGAATCTGAAGTTCCGGTATCTGAATTATCCGTATCAGCTCCTGCTGCCTTTTTTGTAGTGAATGAACTTAATAATAACCATAAGGTTATTCCCCCGATTCCGGCAACCCACCAAAGCCATTTGTTTTTAGCTTTGTTGCCAACAGGGACGGGTTGAACAGGTATAGTGTTTACAACCGGTTTCCTCTGAATCCGTGGTCTTGGTTTAGATGCTGCCCGTTTCGCATTTTGTTTCTTCATGGCCACCTCCTATGTATTTAACTCGTTAACAATATTTGTGAAAGCAGAATAAGTGATTTCGTTGTATTGATCTCCGAAATTCCACCTGAACGCCTGTATGGTTTTTGGCCCGAGCTGGCCATCTATGAATAACCGGTTATATCCCAAAAGTGTGGACCGGTTATTCAAAAATTTCTGAACAATCCTGATATATTCCTGCTCACACTTACGATTAGGACGATTGCTATATCCCGCGCCTTCTGCAAGCGGAAATTCTCCGGGAGTTGCATTACATGAACCGACATATGGTGTTTGTGCTGCAGTATTGCTACCCGAAGGCTGATTATCATTTCCTGCAGAGGGAAGTACCGGAGCTGCTGTTTTATTCCATGTAAGCAACTTATAACCGGTTACTCCTGCCACAATCACGGCAACCGCAATGATTATATTTTTAACGGTTTTAGAGTTTGCCTGACTGCTTGCTCTCTTTCGTGTTATGGTCTTCTTTACAGGCTTTTTCATCTTATTTTATTTTTAAAAAATGATACAATAAATAACCGGCTGCCGAAACAAAAGCCAACGCGACCATGCTGATTCCAACGGTTTTTGCTGTCTGAATCTCTCCAAGAAGGCTATAACCTTCTTCAACCTGTGTAAAATCCGGAGCTCTGCCGTTTTCATGCCATGATATTGCTGCCACCAGTTTGATCATAGTTTCACTATTAGAAAAATCGATTACCTCATTTTCACCGATCCCGGTAAGCTGGACCACATGATTGATATAGGAACGGGTATCGTTTTCACTCGAAGGTGCATATTTTGAAATGATGCCGGCAATGGTATTAAGGCCGTCTGTGTTGATATAATGTTTTAAAATGACGAAAATGGCACGATAGCCCCATTCCATTGATGAAAAAGTTTTGAACGCTGAATCACTCCCGTCCACCTCACCTAAAAAGGTTTCATTGGATAAGCGAATGTTGCCGGGATTATTATTTTGATAACCTTCAAGCATTAATGTCCTTTCTGCTTTTTAGCGTTTTTATTCTGAAAAAAGATCAGATATATCAGACCAAGACCTCCAATGACAACACTTGCGATTTGAAAATTATCAAGACCGAATGCAGCTTTTTTCGTAATATTCTCAGGTGTTGACGTAATGGTTGGCTGAGAAGAATTAGTCTCCTGTTCCTCTGCAGTTTGCTGCGGCATTTGGTAATTGACAAACGGAGCGGCATAACTTGGAGCTGAGTAAACTGGCGCCTGATAAACAGGGGCTTGGATCGTATTGGTGATTGTACTTTGAGCCGGTGAGCTGGTCTGAACAGGTAATACCGGTGCAGATTGATTACTGATCGGTTGAGGTTTGATCGTAATTGGGGTAGGCGACGGTGGTGGAATAACAATGGGAGAAGGCGAAGGTATCGGCTTGGGAACTATCGTTGGCTGAAAGCTGGCCGGCGGAGAAGGTATGGTCTCGGGCTGGATGAGTACCGGCTTTATATCCACTGCCGATGTTTTAATCGAAACCGGACCAGGATTTACTTCTTCTGCTTCTGCATAGGGGCTTATCTTTGGAGATGGAAGAACCGGTGAAGAGTTATTAGTTGCCATATTCTTATTTTTTCATTTTTTTTGGGATTCGATTGAATAAATTTTGTAAGCGAGATATACTAATGTAGCCGGAACGGCTATGTATAACAACTGTTTAATGTAATAACCGACTGTTTCCAGGGTCGACATTTCTGCAAGTTTTTTTGCTTCTTCAACTTCTTTTATTGTAAGAGAACCCTGCTCACGGATTATCGATTCGGAAAACCTGTTCGTTTCATGGATCACATAACCATATTTGTCCAATTGTCCCGAAGGCTGAAGCATCCACCATAGTTTACCATCTCTGAGTATATATGAATAAACCGATCCTACAAGATCTCCGGTTTTGACTGTAAAAAGAATAGAACTTGATGTATCAGGCAGGGAATAAACATTCACTGCTTCATTTGCATAAAGTGTTTTACCTATTACCTGGTCCATCGAGTACATTCCATCCATTTCAGATAAATTTTAAAGCCTTTTTAACAATTCCCGGATTTTTATCAACTGCATGGGCAAACCGTTGAAGTTCATTTTTACCGATTTTTGATAAAATCGTATTGAGGTATCTGCCGATCTGGTTTGCTTCTATCTGACTGGCAGCCTGGACCTCAACCGCTATGATTATTTTATTAGCCATTTTGATTGATTATGTTGATATAATCAGACAGAGATCCGGGATTCTTCTCAAAACTTTCAATGATCATCAGCAGCTTGTCCATATCTTCATCAGATAATGACTGACAATATTCAATCACAGTTTTAATCTTAGTAATTCGTGGATTTTCAGATTCTGCATTTTCCAGCCCACCTCCGATACCGGGTTCCGGTTGATCAGTTGGTAAAGAATCGTCGATAAGCGCTTTTGCTATTCCACCCAGGCCGGGCATGTGTTTTTCAGCAACTTTTATCAAACCGGGAGCTACAGAAAAAATGCCTTTTGCAATTGATGTTATATCTCTTGCAGAGGATTCCAGACGACCTTCTTTTTCGATTTGTCCCTGAAACTTTCCCAAAAGATTTGTTGTTTCTTCAATCTCATCTTCAAGCTCTCCGATTTGTTTTTTCAACTCTGATATCTCCCTGTCCTTTTTCTGTAATGCCAAATCATGCTTGAATATAAGAAGATCCTTTTGGTAATTTTTGGTTATTTCATCAATTTTGCTATCATTGATTATACCGTTTAGTCGTATTTTTTCATGACTGTCACTATCAATTTTTGAAAGAAGTTCATCGAGCCGTTCGTTCAGATTTTTTTCTTTCTTCGAAGATTTTTCTTCCCTGGGTTCCTGTGCAGGAGATGAAGATTTTTCTTCTTTCGCTTTTGTAACACGAATTATGGTATTGCTTTCTTCATTTTTACCCTGTGCGCCGGTGTAGATGATAACCCTGATGCGGTTTGGTTTTAATGTCTTCTCCGCATCAAGTATATGATCGTTAAAAAGTTTACTGCCAACCACTAACCTTCCCAGGATAAAATCTTCTTTCTCCGGATCGTCGAATTCTGCGATTGCAGTAAAACTGTATGTGCGCTGGGAGCTTTCATAAGACTCCAGTCGTTTTAACAGCATCTGAAAAATTGATTGATCTACCATAGTTTTGGGATTTTTGGTGAATTATTTTTTTATTAACTTCCAAACCAGCACTCCGGTAAGGATGATTATTCCCCATTTGATAACCGGATTGCTGAATGAAAGATCGAACCCGGCTTTTGTCATGCCGGTATCTTCTTCCTGTTCAATGATTGTACTGGTTGTTTGATCTTCGTTTGTAGTTTTGCCCTCCCCCTGACACTGAATGCGCTTCAGCGCTATGAATTCATCAAAAGAGCTGCTTTCTCCTGCCTGTTCCTGCCTTATCGAAATTTCCTCCCGAACGGTGGCAAGAAGTGCTTGGTCGCTTTTCTTTGACGGCGGACCGAGATAGGTTTTTTCCTTAGCTGCCAATGCTGATAAGCGGTCATAAAGGGCTATCAGATCACAGGTTGATAATCCTACCAGGTTGATCGTCTGATCGTCTGGAGGAGGGGCAAAATCGATAATAGGTTCACCTGGCATCATTATGAGTTATAACAGGGGTTACAATTAAAAATTCCACATACATTTTATCGACAGTATCATTATTTTTTATTTTGACCTTTCCGGTAAAATAATGCTGGTGTTTATAAAATATCGTCTGATTGATTGCCGGAGTGATGACCAATGCCATGCTATTTCCTATGATATAACCATCGATGGGATTGCTGCCATTGGTAAAAGCGTTGGCGAAAAACAGATAATCATTCTCTGCGGAAATTTCGGAAGTTGATTCTTTTGCAACCTCTGTCAGGCTTACTCTTGTATCATAGTTTTTGATTCCAAGCTCAAGCATTTTCTGTTTTACATATTCCAGCAAAAAGTTCATATTCGAATTAATCAATCAGTTCATAATAGACTTTAACAGTATAAGGGTAAGCAGAGGCATTCCCGAAATCCTCAATATACCCAGTCACATTCGCATTTTGTTCAAGCGAAACAAAAACCAGGATCGGGTGTGATTTTGTTTGTGGTCCGGTATCCTTTTCTTTAATCGCCTGATTTATTTCCTGATTTCTTCCTCCGTTGAATGTTAATCCCACGTTACACAAGGCCTTCGTGTTATGATGTGCATTTGCGGAGAATATCATAGAGATTACTTTCCGGGCTTTACCAGGAAGTTTATCCTGGAAGGAAACAATATCTCCCGATGCCGGTATGCTGACCGATGTGAAATGTAGAAATTTCATATCAGTCTTTTTTTACGCACAACAAATAGAAAATTGCCTTATAAGCTGCAACAAAAGTGTTCGATGTAAAAGTCAGATCAATCTTAGTTTGATTGATATCACGCTTCAGATATGTATAAAATTTCTGATTTGGCGCAACAGCGGTAGAAGCAAATAACAATTTTGCTTCGGTGCCGGAGGGAAATACCTCTTTACTGTCGATTGAAACTGACATGGTGCAGCCTTCCAGTACGGATTCGTCCGTAATATTCAAGGCAATACCGATAACTCTTTTGTGCATGATGTTTGTAAAATGCTGTTTGGTATAGGTTGTGGTTGCTGCAGCAACATCTATTTCAATCTTTTCAATCTCAAGATTGTCGTATTCGTAAGATTCTTTTTCAAGCAATTCATTGATCTTTGCAATTAAGGTCTGTGCTGAATCTTCTGAAATCTTTCCTAATGGTCCCATTTTCTTATTCTGTTTTTTTTTTAATAAACTTTATGAACCCCATTCGGGGGGATGGACCTTCCTGCCCTGCCATCCCCCCAGGGGTGAATCATTCAGCAATGAAGCTGTTAGGCTCTTTCGTTGACAACACCAATGAGGCGGAGCTTCAGATATGAGTTTGCTGCTCCCCCTGCATGACCCCATTCCATCGAACATTTGATCTCCTGCTGAGGATATAACCACTTTGGATTATTCAGCTTATGGATGTTGCGTGCCTGATATACATTATCAGCATTGGTAACGGTAGCTGCCTGGATTCCATTAAAAAACATATGCAGCGACTGTTTTTGGATGATTGTACGGCCATTCTGCGTCATGGCGATTTCTCCATTAAGCACAATAGCGGGCATTAATGCGGTTGAGAATGTTCCGATAAGACCGGAATGCTCGGCATCAATACCATAGAGTAGCTCGATAGCGGTAAGCAGGAAATACTTATCGGCATCGGGTTTCTGATTTGAAATGTTACGTATCCCGACTGATTTTGCTCCATCCTGGGTAAACATATCGGTAATGCTTGTTGCTGTTGCCCCAAGAGCGACAACTGAATAAATTTCAGAATCTACAAGCTGCTCAGACCCTGTAAGTAGTCTTGTTGCGAGCTCAATAGGAAGCTGTGCAATCCTTGCCTGATATTTCTCCTTATCGGATGTTAGAGCGCCTTCCTGATAAACTTTCAGATCAGCTTTTGTTAGTGTATCGATGACCTGGCGTTGATCCTTTTCGGTCATCTCATTAATTGATTCGATAAGCTTTTTTGCGCTTACCTGGTCGATTCCGCGAAGAAGTCTTCCGGATAAAAGACCCATGTTACCTAAACCATTCATAGTAATTTGTTTTAATGATTAATTTTTTATTTGAATTATCTTTTGTTCCGATCAAGCCGGTTCTTTTTAAAGAACCTGGGCATTATTCAGATCCGGCATCATTTCCGGACGAAGCTGACGAGCCGGAACGCTCGGCATGATTTCGTTACGATAGTTGTATGCAACATTCTTCAGGTTTCCAAGCATTCCTCTTATCCCACTTGTTGTCCCACCTGCAGGTGGAAGAGCTGGCGTACTGCCTATGATATTTGACAGAACCGGCAGGTTAAGAATTTCTGTAACGCCGGTTGCACCGCCATAGGCTGCCACACCGATACCGATGTTTTTCAGTATCGGATTTTTCAGCATTTGCTTTGCTGCTAATCCTCCGCCGATCAGAAGTACCGGTTTTGCAATAGATGAAACTGTGCCATTCAGTCCGTTGATTCCGGAAACTGTCTGGGCTTTTGCGAATCCTTTATCAAGGATGTCACTTGCGAACTTGCCAATCACCATCCCGGCAACGATAGCCAACGGTTCTTTCACGTCTGAGGCCATCTTCTTAAGGGAAAGTTTCGCACTGGCAATCGTTCTCTTGTTTTTCGATGTTTTAGCCATGTTCTTAAAATTTTAAATGAATGATTGATTAATGACTGATTAATATTCTGTTTTAATTATTTTAATCCAACGAGTTTTACTTTTTTACGTGTTCTACGCCTGTATCTCGATTTCCCGCATCCGGCAAGCTGCGGCCTGTTTACCGTTTGTATCTGATTTTTGTTAACAGTACTACTGATTGCCAGTGTAATTGCACCTAAAAAGGCAATACTGATAGCCGCTGCCGTCATCGGATTTTCCTTAATCCAGGTTAGTATCTTTGTTGTATCCATTTTTCTGCATTTTATATTCCCAAAAAACCGAATCTGAATCCGGATAATCCTTTCAGATTTGGCGAATATGCCGGAAGTCCTACGGAAATCCTGAGGTCTTTATTCACAATCCTGACGGCATCAATGATTGCCATCTCCAGCCATGATTTTGATTTATTATCTGCTTTTGCCTGTATCTGTGCTCTTGTAGTCTGATTATCATACATTTTTTTAATCTCAGTATTGATCTGTTTTTCGTATGATGAGACCTGATCGGAATGTTTCTTGAATGTTAAATCCAGTGTTGGTAATGCGACGAACCTTGTTATATAATTTTCCCACAGCTCATCAAAAGTTTTGTTAATAGCCTTAGCATTCAGTTTTATGCTATCAACATTATAAAGGTGTGATATGATTTCATCATACTCAATGAATCCTCGCTGGCAGTTTTTATCAAGAATACATTTACAGGTTATCAGACCTTTGTCGGCCTCTTTCTGTCCATTATCCTGAACCTGATCCTGTGTTTGAGTATTCGTATCTTGGTTATTGCCGCTGGTATCGACCGGTGGTAAAAACTCATTATCCGGAGATGCTGCGGTTTTATTGAGAGAAAAATATATCCCAACTCCGATAATTCCGATTGCACCTGCTGCTATGATGAGAGGATTTATTTTTGTCATATCGCGGTTTTATTATTTTGATCACTGTTTTTTGCCTGGTAATTCTTTATTGCGTAATAAAACATGTAGATTCCAATACCTATGAATAAAAAATTTCCCAATGCTTCCGGGTTGAAAATGCCTGCTTTATTTACCTTTTCGCTCCATTCTTTTAGTGTCAGCTCTTTTTTTGATGATCCTGTACCTGTTGTATCTGATATTGCAGGCATCGACACGCCGGGAACTTCCGGCAAGGAAGTATTGATGAATTCCTGTGTCAGACTTATCGTATCTCCGGATTTGGTTCCTGAGAGCTGATCTTTCGTAGCATTTGTGAAAAGCCATCCTTCTCCGGTCAGATTGCGAATGTTGTAGCCGCCGTTTGCATATTTATCAGGACCATCATTTCCGATAATTCTTGGATCAACTCCTTGTCCGCCGGTTTTAGTCATCTTGTTCATCTTCCCGAAATCGGAAGTTGCTATTTGTCCGGCTCTGGTTGTAATAGTGAATATATTGGGATTATTCCCGATCCTTACCTTATCTCCCATCCAGTACCATTCGATATTCGGAACGCGGATCATCATTGATCCGGGCGTAACATAGTTGTCGAAAAATCCTTCATAATCCTCTTTCCTGATCTCTGAAACAGCAAGGACCTTCTGAACATGGAATTTTTTTATCAGCCGTGCTTTATTAAATGCCTGAGTTGTGGCTATGAACAGGGGAATAAACTGCGATTCTATATCTGAATAGGTTCTTTTATCAAGATAGACTGGCTTCCATTTGGCTTCCGCATTATATTTCCATTGAGTGACATAGTTTGCTATTGTGCAATAATCGATATGACATTCCAGTAATGTCGTAAGATGTTTTTTTAGATTATTGAAATCTGCTTTTATGATATCGGACATATCGTCTGCCTGCATTTTGGCAGAAATTCCGGTCAACTGATCAAGAATCATTACAGCGGCGTATATTGCTCCTACCAAAGTACCGACGGGTAATCCGGCTGCAGTTGCTCCTGCTGTTATGGCCTGGGATGAGGTTCCCATCAAAAAAGAGAATGCGCTGTTATATAAACTCATGAAAATTTGTCCGCCAATGCTTTCATAAGTGAGAACCACATGTCCGGGATTTATCCTCACAAAAGGGATACAGGTTCCGTCATCTCCTTTTAATCCGTAAGTCTTTTTTGCTGATCCCGGATAGTATTTCCCGGCCAGACCGTCAATAACAGAAAATGTATTTTTTAAAGAATCGATCATTTCTTCCCCTGTACTGATGGTTTGGATTTATCTTTTGAGACAATGTAAATAACAGCTCCCGCAGCTATAATTCCGAGAATAGCAATTGTGGTAATTGTTCCGGCACTCATTGAGTTTGGTTTTATTATTGTTGCCTGTTGTGGCGGCGGATTATATGTAGGAATTTGCTGATTCTGCTGACTTTGCTGTGCCTCCGATTGTGTCTGATAATTATATTTTGACTGTTTATTCTGAACGTCCCAGGCTGCGATTGTTTGCATCAGATCGTTGAATGCGCCGGCTGCCCCCGATCCCCATCCACTCCACCATTCACCTCCTTCTCCAAGACCAAGCAACTGTGGTGTGAAATAGCTTGTGTGAATAAGATCACTTATTCCGGCCATTCCTTCTTCGTAAGCCCATATGGTTTGCCAGAATTTCACATCCGGGAAAAGCTTTTTCTCAATCTCTGCAGTTCTCTGTAATGCCGCGGCCCGGTTGTAAATGTCGTCCCAATTTTTAATAACATAATAGAGTAATTCACGTGCATCGCACGCCGATATGCCTTGTATTACCTGCGGACAGCTCTGGAATTTTTCCAGAAGCAATGTCAGATAAGCCTTTAGCCAGTCATCGGATTGACGGCTTTCTCCAAGGCCATTTAACAACTGAATGGGCATCCCTTTCATAATGTCGAAATCTTTTTTTTCTGTGAATGATTTTTCTTTATTGAATCCGTTAATTACGCCGTCGATTGTGTAATAACCGTTTGTCCCGTCTATTGATCCTTCAATAGGGATAATGACATAAACATGCTGAAATTCTGGTTTTTCATAACGCGTAATGCGGAAAACATGCTTTATTCCGAGATTTCTCAGAATACTCGATGCAAAAACACTCATGCAATCACAGTCAACTCCATTTTTACGATCTGCCCAAGTGCGGGCAGGGCGGCGAATTTGTTCAACTTCGTCTGCATCTTCGTGATATTGGATGAAGGAATAGATGAAATCCCAGATGTTTGCGCAGGTTTCGTGCAGATTTTGTCCTTTGAGATAGGGAGCAAGCAGTGCTGTGTCGGCTTTGAACTGTTCTGCCACCTTTGCCATGAACTTAACGCTGTCCTCGACCGATCCGTCCCGTTTTACAATCGGGTCCGTCATTGAAAGACGCATAGGAAAGAAGCTATCGAAGTCCTTTCCGTCTTTTATAAATCTGGGGCCTGCCGTTAATTCAAGCATTTTTTAGGAAATTTGATTACCTTGATCTGAATTTTTTGCCTGCTTCCTTCACGCAGATATTCCATTTTTTCCGGGGATTAGCCTTACGGATTCGCTTGGCCTCGGCCATAATACTTTTCCCCATTGCAGCCAGTTTTGCTTTTGAAATTTTCGCCATGTTTTTTGCTTTTGTTCTGAAAACCTCGATAAATCAAGGCCACGAAAATACTTTCACGGCTATGGCGATTCAAAATTTAGGTACTGATTTGGTAAAACTTGGTCAGATTGGTATCGATTCGTACCGAATTGGTTAGTTTTGTACCGTATTTGTTATTTTGGTACTGATTTGGTAAGATTTGATAAAAAAACAAAAAAACCGGCCTTTTGGCGCCGGTTAAAAATGATATTTGGGATATTTTTGGTGAGTTTTTATGCTTTCAATCCTTCTAAGCCCCTCTTTATTGCATCATAAACATATAATTCAATCTCTCCTGCAGTCATCATTTCATTTGGATTTACACATAAAGGATTTACGATAAATGTATAAATGAACATATCCTCCTGTGGTTCCTGGATAATCTTTGGTTTCTTGTATACTGATTTAATGAGACCCCTTATGTAAAGCATCACCGGTTGTTTATCATTTCCATAAAAACAACAAAAATTTGTACAAAACAGATCTTTCCCTTTTAGAATGTTAAATACCGCCATATCCTTATCAATTGTTATTTTGCAGTTAAATGAGGTATGAATAATGGGGGCTGTAATACTTCCCTGCTGAAATATTTTAAAAAACTCAACCGTCTCGGGAAGGATGTCTTTTGTATCCCTGATCACCGAGTTTCCTGAATATGTAAGATGTTCAACTTTCATAATCAATCAAATAACACGCAATATAGCGGTTATTTGCCTATTAATGACGAATAACAGCAATATTGCTGTTAGCCATACATTAGCAACAACCATAAAAGAGCCGCTGCTGTGCCGTGAAGTTTTTAAAACGCTTTTCTTGTTTCTCATAATATTCTTTGTCAATTTCAAACCCGATAAAATTAAACCCCCCTTTTTCACACGCTATCCTACTGCTTCCGCTTCCAACGTGTGTATCTAAAATCAAATTCCCTTCGCTCGCATATTGGTTTAATAGCCAATCATAAAGTTTAATCGGCTTTTGTGTTGGGTGTATAGTTCCCTCTTTTAGTAGTTCAACTCTATTTATTTTCACAACCCTTGTAGCACTATCAAAGCTACTAAAAGCCAATTCTGCATCACTCATTGTCAATCCTTCTTGCCCTTTATACCATACAACCCAGCCTTTTGTAGGTTTATTTATATGCTCAACAAAGTAGTTTGCTCCCCAAATAATTTGATTTTTAGATACACGCCACAATTCAGCAAAGTATTCAGCCGATGGTATCGAATTATCCCACCCTTTAAAATCGTGTGCCTTTCTATTTGCTTTCGGGTTTTTATTATTAATACTTTGCTTTTGTCCGTCAATCCCAATCCCATAGGGCGGGTCAACTATTGCCAAATCAAAGTAATTATCTGCAAAGCGTTTTAAACCCTGCACACAATCCTCGTTAAAGACAATAGAAAAAGGGCAGTTGCTAACACTCGCTATATTTAATGCGGGGTTAGTCGGTTCTTGTAAGTTTGTATCTCGTTCAATCATTTGTTATATTTTGATAGTTTATCACTCGTAATCCCGCACTAAACATAGCGGAAACGTTAGGTGATATATTTTTTTTGCTTCGTTCGTGATCTTCTATTTCTGACATTGCAAGCTGTCTTTACCGGGTTCGCCCATTCGTTTGTGAATTTGATCCATAAAGGATCTCTGCTGCCACTTTTATCCCTATACAGCATGGCCATAGGAAAAAATCCTGCATCATAAGTCTGCAATAATCGTTTTTCAGCTTTCTCGATCGTGTCTTTAGGATAACCAATTAGGACGTAAGCCCTGATATTATGATCATGTTCCCGGAATCCAGCTTCAACTAATAATTTTCCGGCATTGATCAGCGGATCAAGATCGTCATTTGTGTCATTGGCGAAAAACATGGTTTTGGGGCGCAGTGAAAAAAGTTTAGAGGCAATTTCACTCGTCAATAACTTTGCTTCTAATCCTCCTGTAAATTCAGCTTTCTGTGGTTGCCGTCTCAGCATTTCAAAAACCCGGTCAACATGATCAGGTGAACAGGACAGAAGGTTATCATCAAGAATGATATTTCCATCGGTAATTGGAAGCTCCCGTATTGATCCCTCCCGTTTAGGTACTGAACAAAACCAACAACGATTATTACAACCACGGCTTGTTATTACAGCTCCATGTTTCAGATACGTGCCTGGGATAAAATTCCCGCCTGGTTCCCCTGTGGCTGGTCCTCCGATTTTAACGGGTGCAACATGTTTCCATTGCAACGCCAACCACTCTGCTTGTTTAAGGTCATAGATAAATGTAACTGAGATATGGATTTCATCAGCATGATCCCAGAGTAAGGGCGGCCCAAACCGGACATAATAATCCACCGGCGAAAGATTTGTTCTTCTTGGAAACACTCTGATTATTCTCATTTTAAAAAAATTTCATCACCTAATGTGCCGCTAACGCCGATTGAAACCGGCTTTAGCGGCCGGGACATTATAGGCAATGATAATTATTGCCCGAAAAACTTTTCATCTCTTTCATATTCTTCTTGATTGATCTTATCAAATTGTTTTTGAAGTTCTTTATCCCCTGAAAGGTTTTTCCCGCAATTCGGGCACCACCACTCAACGCCTGTTCCGTAACATTCTTTACAGGGCACTATATCTCCCATTCCTTCAATTTCAACATCATCAAAGAATACTTCCTTGTAGTCGTCTTCACAGCCAAATTCAGTACAATATCTGTTGTGGAGAGGTGAATGACCACAATAAGGGCATTCTAATTCATAATCTATTTCATAATCTTCGCTCATAACTGCCTATAATGTGCCAGTCAAGCGCAACTTATTGATTGGCGGTTTCTACTTTACTTCTGCCGATAGCTGCGCCTACCGGCTGTGCATTGGCAGCAATTAACACCAACACACGATACCGTAATAATGTGCCAATCCTTTCAGAAAATAATAGCATTGATGCCAATAATCATTTCCATTTAATTTATCTTCAAAGAGCCTTTTATAGCAATAACCAACTTCAAAGTCTATTTCAACTTCATCTATGTTTGATAAAATTCTTTGTTTAAAGTTTTCGACATCAAGATTAACTTTCGCCAACACATTATTGCTTACAATGGCGGGTGAATTGCTATTTTGAATGTCTGTGCTTTTCATAAACTTTCATATTAAAGGAAATATTTGTGTTTTAAATTTACCATTGCGGTAATAATTGTTGAATTATTCGCAATTAATAAGAAATCTAATTATCACTGCTCCAGCCTGAATCGTTTTTTTTTTCATATTCTCAAGGTTGCCATCTTCATATGTGTATTGAAGTGCTGCCTGTATTAATTCTCCTGACTCTTTTGCCACAGCTGCTGCTGCATGAATCTGATCAACTGCCCAACCTGGATGTTTTGCCTCAGCTCTTTCAAGCTCTTGGGTAATTGTTAAAATCGCTTCATTTATTGTCATAACCACAAATAATATTGCCGGTAAGCGAAAGCCACCAGCGTTGTTTTTTGTACGAAGTATTACCGCCCCGACCCATTATATGATATTTTTGATTTTTGTCAATCTTTTACCTTTTTTCAGCAAAAACTTGTTCTCTTCATCGCAATCATAAGTGCTTCTGAAATATTTGCAAATACCAGACCTTCCGTTGCGTGGTTTATAATCACCACAAAACTTTCCACAAGTACCTTCGCTTTTATCTCCGATCTCCCCTACTTCCATGCAATAGAAATAATCCGACCCTTTTTCGATAGTTCCAAGCATAAGGACTATTTCATCCCTGCATTCATCTTCAAGTATCTGCCTCCATGATTTCAGGGCACGGCCTTCACCTTCGTCGTTGTCTTCGAAATAGATTTTTTTGCTCATATTTTAAAAAACATCATATTTTTTAGAAAATATCTGATACAATTTTTCATTGAACTGAATATGATCCAACTTCCTGAGTTCACTCTTTGTGAAATTTTGCTTGATTATCATGGAGACCATGATCCCACATGTTATTACCCCGTCTTTCAACTTATATTCACTGGTCAGCTCAGGTATTTCAAAATAATCTTTTACAGTCTTCATCTTTTTCATTAATAAATTTTTTCCGTCCAATGAATGATTTTTCCATAAAAGTCTTTTTTGAACCATTGCCAGAATTCATGGTCTGATTCAAAACCGTCATTAATTGCAAGTTCTTTTATTTCGATAGAATTCAATATGTGAATATATTCACTCCTTAAGATATTTATTGACCTTGAGGTGGGCATTATTCTGATGCGCTGTATGGATAAACACTGATTAGTTAAAAATTGGTGGGGGTGTTTGCTGACATTTCTTGGGTTATGAAGCCACATATGAATTTTCATTCCCGGCTTCCGTCTTTCGTTTTTATCCTCCCGAATGGTATGTATTTTAATACCAGCCTGAATTTTATACTTGAATTGCTCTTTTGAGTATGTGAGTACCATGATTTCAATTATGTGATATTTTCTGTGTCTTCTTCCTTCATAACAAAAATCTGTATTTTGCCTTTATCGTCGGCTCTCAGTTCAAATTCTTTCGAACAACAATAGCATTTAGCCCAATTTTCATAAAAGTTACTTTCTAAGAAATTTGCACATTTAGGACACCTCCATACTCTGATAAATCCACGATCGAAAGTATAAAATGAGCGAATTTCTTTCAATGGCAGTTCTCCGGAGTTCCTCTTTGCCCTTCGCTTGTATTCGATAATATGATCTACATTGCCGATTTCAGGAGGTTTCCCGAATATTAAATTTCTTTTGTCCATGGATAACATGTTCTTGGCTGGGGAATATCCGATGTTTCTTCGCTGAAATTTCTACCACAAAATGTCAATAACCAATTTTTTCTATTGACGAGCGGCCTTACCTGTATTTCATATAATCTTCCACCAATCCAAATATTTCCTATAACAATACTGATATTGTTTTCCGGGTCTTTAATGTTCCCGGCTTCTTTTCTTATATTACGATAGGCCCTAATAAGGTAAAATATTTCCATTGCCTGGCTAAATGCCTTTCTTATGGTTCCCCATAGTCTGATTTTTTTTGCATTTGTTTTCATTCAAATAATTTTATTTGGTCTTTGGCTTGTTTTTTATAATTCATCCAGATACACTCTTTCCCCTTTTTGCCGGATATGGTACAAAATCCTCCGAGCCTTACCATGGTCCAGTCCGGGTAAAGATCGTTCATCAAATCACATTCATATCCCGATATCATTGCTTTGCCTTTGATCGAATGTAAAAGATCACTCAGATCTCGGTGATCCTGATCGTAGAAATCAAATTTGTAATCATGAAAAGAAACTCTGCTTTCCCTGGGATAAGGAGGATCGCAGTAAAAAAATGTGGTTTTATCATCTAAAATCGGGAGAAGTCTTCGGAAATCCCTATTCTCAATCTGGATATGCTTTAATTTATCAATAACTGGTAGAAGTTTTTCAATGCCATTTAACCATTTCGAAACTACTTCTGAAACGTGAGACCGGGAATTCTTCTTTGTAAGATGCCATCCCTTGTTTTCTCTTTGCGCACCTAATCCGTAAAACGATTGCCTTATCCTGGTATAGTATCTCCGGGCTCTTTCAATATCACTGCATCCATCTGTATTCCATGAATCATTATATTCATCTCTGGAAACTGGTGTTAGATACAATTTTGAAAGTAATTCTTCCGGTTTTTCACGGAGTATTCTGAAAAAATTGATCACTTCGCCGTTAATATCGTTGGCCGTATCGATTGAACTGATAGGCTTATTCAGCGTTACGACCATTGATCCGCAAAAAACATCTACGAAATGATGATGATTTGGGAAATAATCATAAAGCCTTTGCACCATTTGGAATTTTCCTCCGAAATAGTTAAAAGCGATTATTTTTTTAGCGTTGCCGGACATTTATAAAAGTTAAATCTTAATTCCCCTTTCTCCTTTTTAGTATTTCCTCAAGTTTTAAAATGAAATCGGAGGCGTTTATTTTGTTAATACAGTAGTTTTTGAACGGATGATTTTTGATCATAGTTTTTATCGCCTCCGGTACCGGTAAAAAATGATCAATCACGTAATCGATAAGTATTCTGATCGTTTCTCTTGCATGTTCGTCTGCAGGTCTCAGCTTTTGAAGTATCGCTACCTGTTCTTTAGCTTTCATATACTCATTCGATATATCCTGCATTATTCTTGTATTTCCGCCCGGCACATCGGGATGATGCTTTTTTGCAAGGGCTTTCTTACGCGCTTCGAGTTCCTCCAGGGTCGTATTTCTGGCGACTATGAAATATTTAAACATTCCTTTGTTTGATTTTGTTCAATGAATAAGGCTTTGTAGACAATATTTTTTGAATACCTGTCGGCGAGATCCTCAATAAATCTTAGTGAGAATTCAATCCGGTCGGCGCGGGGTCCATAAATGAGTTGATAGACATAAACATCTTTTTGTTTTTCTTGTGCAAGCTCATGTGCGCCCGCTTTGGCTTTTCTGAGCTTTGAATAAAACAGGGTAATGTTTTCCATGATTTCAGTTTTGTTTAATGACTTTTCTTGATTCTCTCAGTTCATTTGCCCGGTAACTGTCCGGATGTATATAGCTTATTTTCTTTGATGCTTTTTCATATTGCTTTACATGCTCCTCGTCAAGCCATAAACATTCATGCCCGTAAACCTTCGATCCGTTATCAAGAAGGATACATGGGGACGGCACATTTGCCAGCTTGAGCGATATGCCGTTTATGGTTACCGATTCATCATCAGGTATTTCCCGACCCATGTATTTGCCATAACCAAAGAGTATAAGTTCTCTGGTTTTTATGTTAAAATCATAAATACACCCAACCCGTTGGCCAATCTTTGTTTTCACTTGAAATCTGATCTTGCTCATATTTTTTCTGAAATAATCTGAACTGCTTAAATAGATTGAATTCTTTATAATCATCCCGGCTCATCGATAACAGATAAAAATTCTGATTTTTGTTGCTTTGATAATTCGATTTCAGTAATCTGATAGAACCGATTATTTTTTCAATTGAAAAAATATCTACATCGTTGAATAATCCCGGACGGGATTTAATCATTTCAAGAAATTTTATTTGTTCTTCAATACTCATTTTCCGAAGTATTTCATGATGATTTGGACCTCGCTCGGATAAAAACCGTGTTTCCGGTTTAGCATAAATCCGACGTTAAGCAATTCTTGCCAGCATTCCCGCCTGTCAACCAGATCTGCCATTAATTTCCTTTTTGAAACACCCAGGTATCGGGCAAGACTATTTCTTGAGATATAGTTTGAATGCACGTTTGTACGAAGTTTTCGGATAAGTTTTTGAATCTTCTCCTTCTCGGAATAATCATTGCAGTCAAAGTAATTTTTTTCAAGTTGGGATATAATTTCAATTTTATCTTCTTTTTCTATATCCATAGCAGATTACTTTTTTATTGATTTCTTTTCTTTTTTTGAATCCTGAAAAAGTTTTCTAACAGTATTTTCTTTTCCCATCGACCGGTGAAAACAGTCCTCGGTTAATTCAAGGTGTGAGGAATAACTTTCATTAAATGCCGTATTACATCTCTCATCGAAATGACGGTCGAACCAGTATAATATATCCATACCTGTTATTGCATATTTCAATGTACCATAATGACCAAACTTAGCCTGGTTAAATACAAACCGAACATCTGCAATCGTTAGCGATCCGTATTTATTTAGAATCATTTTTGCAGTCTCCCTGATACTTTCTTCGTTCATTGTTTTTGGAAGGTCCAGAAATTTATTTATTGATATTATAAACAGTTCGATCATTGCCAGCACGCTGTTTTCGTTTGTTGATTTTACTAATTGAGATAAATGCGGGGTCTTATTTTTGAAAATATCAGAAATAGAATTAATTTTCTCTAAACCAAGTTCACGGTTGAAAATTTCAACATAAACACTTGCAATACGCTCTGGCAGAACTTCACCCCTGAACTTTTTCACTGCTGAGGCGGGTGAAGATATCAGAGAGATAGTCCTGGCTAATACCGGATCCTGCTTTACCAGATCCGTTTTTTGATTTTCCATTGGTTATTTGTTGCAATATTTCGTTAAATTTTTGATTTATGATGCTTAATGACAAATTTTCAAGGACCCATCCATGATTCATTTTTCCCAGAAACACCATAAAATTTTCCGGAAGCGTTTCTTCAGTAGGTTCAATACCATCATTGCGCATGATAAATCCAATCTTTATAAGGATTTCATTTAAAGCTTTACCATCTCTTCCGGAAAAAACATAATTCTTTTTACATTTCTGCTTATAGAATTCAAGAAAATAGTTTTTGCTTTGATAATGGGAAGAAGTTATAAGCTGATCATATTTCGATGCGGAAGATTTTTTTTCTTTTTTTAAAGATTTCGGTTCAACTTTTAATTCAACTTTTCTTTCTTCTTCTTCAGAAAATAAATTTTCGTTACCAGCATTTTCATTTTTTGAAATGCAATCTTCTGTATGTATATTATTACTGTTACCTGTATTATTGTATTCTGTAATCTGTTTATTTATTACAGGAATGATACCGGAATGACCCAGAAACGACCCAGAATGGGACATTAATGTACCCAAATTGTCCTTTTTTGGTACATTAATTTGTGATTCTGCGTCGGAATGACCCAGAAATGTACCAGAATGACCCTTTTCTGTCTCATTCAGGGGTGATTCTGCGTCGGAATGACCCAGAAATGTACCAGAATGACCCTTTTCTGTCTCATTCAGGGGTGATTCTGCGTCGGAATGACCCAGAAATGAATTTTTATATTTTTCCTGTTCAGTTCTTCTTTTTTCATTCAATTTTTGTAAAACCTCTTTAAGATATTCAGATGAATAAAAACCATTTGAATAAGTAAAGCACTGTATTTTTACAAAAAATTGAAGATATTCACGAAGTTTATTATGATCAGGCAGGTTATTTACATCAATAATTCCGATATCGGCAGCAATCACCTCAAGAGATATATCAGAATCGCTGATTTTGTAAAAAGGCGATTCACAAAGGATCTCCAGAAGCATTGTATATATTGCGTAACCATCGAATTTAAACCGGGATCTGATTGCAAGAAGTTCAGAACGTTTTCGGAATGTGGCGATGTGTTCAAACCAGTCGGCAGTAAGTTTTTTTTGTCTTGACATTACATTTGGGATTTCTCAGTTTTTTACGGTTATTATTAAATCACGAAGTGATACCTTTTTGAGCCTTTTGCATGCTGGAATTTCCCGACGAAAGCCGCTGCAGGTCCACCTCGTCAATCCAGTATTCCTTTACCCGCGTCTCTAATCCGTCAGATCTTTTGTATTTGACATATTGCCGTTGAATCGGTAATTTGAAATATTCTATCATGTCGAGAATCCGTCTTGGAAGATGGCCGATGAGAAGTTCTCTCCCGGCCTCAGGAGATGTAATTCTTTTTCCTGAAAGCAGCCAATCTCTTAAGGCAATGCATTGTGTTTTTGCAGTTTTTACCTGCTCTCGTGTATGTTCTCCCTTCAGTTCAATTTGCAACTGTCCATTAGTTTCCATGATGCTCAGCTATTTTTTTTTGATTTTTTTGGGACGACTTGACGTTATTCGATTTGATGATTTTCTCATCAATCTCTGGATCATCCTCTTTTGGAATTCTGCAAAGCCGAGAACCGATACTGACATTCGCAACGCCCGACCCGTAAGCCGCATAGAGGTAAGCGACACCCGCACCCGCGCCATAAGACAGAGCGCCACCCGCACAAGCCACGCGCCAGCCACTATTTGACATCCATATGTAAGAGAATAGACCACTTCCCGGGTCATCGTTTGTGATCATTGGAATAAATCCCATGGTTGTCAAAGCGATTGTTTGTTGCCATCCTGTATCTGGTAATGTTATCAAAGTATTTAAGTAGCTCTTATCAGTATCACTTTGAAATTTATCATGATCATTGCATAGAAATACCAGTCCATTTTTAATGTTGAAGCCATCAAGAAATTCATCGATTTCTCCGATAAAATTTTCGATACCACGATATGACATGTAAGAGCCTTTTTTACCGTCGCCATTGCTCACTGAGACTGAGTTATTTCCATCCTTTTCAGATAATCCAGTTTTATTTACAGCTTTAAATCCATATTTTAACCATGAATCGAATGACCAATCGGTTGCTCCTTTGCCAATTATCTTTTGTATATCCCAATCAGCGTATTCAATCAGATAAAGTAGCTGTATTGCGCTTCTGGCAAAGAAAGAAACCTGGTAATATTCATTGCCTCTTTTTCTTGCCAATTCCCTGAACTGGACGATTGTTTTATTAGTTTCAGGCAATTCTCCGGCAATGGATGAAAGTTTACCCTTGATGACCGATGCTTTGTAAGCCCCAAAATACTGACAGGGTAATTCTTTGCCGTTTACGACGAACCATGGATCGACTGTAAAACCGTGTACCGGATGTTCTGAAACAAGCAATTCGACCGTGTTACCGAAAAACTGAACTCTTTTATAAAACTTTTTTATCCGTGCCAGAACCTGATCATCAATAACACATCTTTTCATTGCCGATTGGATCGGGAGGGTTTTATGCAAAATATTGTTGCCAATCCTTTTAATCGGCTTGTTTTTTTCCGACATATCCCATCTTATACCATAGCACCCGGCCGGAATTGAATTTTTATGCAAAGGAGGTCCCAGGGATTCGGTTTTTGTAGGAGATAATTGTTGTGATTTCTCAATCCGCATAAGGATAGCATTATTTTCATTGATTTTATCCAGAATTTCGTTAAGTATATTCATAGGGTCATAGTTTTAGGTTGTTTATTTATATTGTAAGGTCTTTTAAAAGAAGTTCCATGTGCAGATCCGATCCATATTTTCCGAATCCTTTAAAAAAGAATGGAATTTTTAAAAAATTACACTCCATGATCAGATCGACGAAATGATAAAGTTTTGGTTTGCGGGCCCCATGGCCGTTTTCACCTCCTGCAATGACCAGATGAAGAAGATCACCGAGTTTTTTCCCGCAGGTTTCTATTAAGTTTATATCAAATCCCTGCAAGGAAATGGGGCCTAAAAGCGGTTCGCATGAAATGAACCGGCTGGTACAGGGTATTGAAAGGAGTATTGGGATCCTTTCATTTGCCCTTGCCTGGTTCTCGGTTGTAACGCCAAGAGACAGGTTTTTTAATTTACTCACATAGAAATTGTGCATCACCGGCATGTACTCCGTAAAAAATTCACGCATACGCGCCGGCCTTTTAGTGAGGATCATAAAATGATGTCTTGGCAATTCTTCTATAACTTTTATGGTAAAGGAAATGAAACTGAACGGAATGGCTTCATGAAAAAGATCTCCCATTGAGCATATGAATATTTTACATGGTTTTTTCAAGCCATAGAGAATGGCCAGCTCTTTTTGGTGGGCCATGGGCCGGAACCCGTATCGGTACTTCCTTCTTGCGGTAGGAATATGCCGGAGCCTGTTTGACCAGGTTTCGGCATAACAGTTCAGGCAGCCTTCGCTTACCTTTGTGCAGCCCGTTATAGGGTTCCAGACCTTATCGGCCCATTGTATTTTTGTGGAGGCCATCAGATTCAGATATTATCAAATTGTTCCTGCAGTTCGATCAATCTTTTTTCGTAGATTTCCTTCATTTCTATTAAAGCCGTACGAATTTTAGTCTGGAATATCAGTCCCATTCCGTCGATATCATTTTCAGGATAAAACTCACAGGTAACTAATTCCGCATTGGTTGCGGTAATCTCATCAATTTCGAGTGATGAGATGTTATTGTTCATTAAATTCAGCTTATTGATTTTATCAATCAATGCCCGAATTTCCTGAGCCTGTTTGAATGTATTTGTTGTCATAATACCGATTGATTTTATGGCTTCTAAATATTTTCAAAGGATTTTATCTCGATATTTCTAATATCTTTTTTTGTTAATTCAGCTAAATGGATTTCAGCAAGGAATGTTTTTGTCATTCCGTTTAAGCAGCGACTTGCAATAGCGGCTCTATCAATAGATATCTGCTCATTCATTACTTTTTCATATAGTTGTGCATATGAATGATATACTGCTTTTTGGTTTGGGGGAATAAGTGCAGCATTTTGTTTCGTTTCTTCTGACATAATGTTTATGATTTTAATATTTGATCTTATTTTTATTCGATAATTATTTACTAAGCAATTTTGAAATTATAATGTTTGCATTGTCGTACATTTTCTGTAATCTCTCATTTTCTTCAGATAATTTCTTATTGGCTTCTTTACAGGCGATCAATTCGGGGCTGTTTGACAACTCATTATCAGATAAAAAATAACTTAAAGGGATATTAAATACTTCTGAAGTCTTTTGAAGGTATTTTGTATCAATCGACTTTTTCTTGAAATTGTTATATAATGTCATATCGGCAATACCAATAGATCTGCAAAATTCTCGAATAGTCAGATTGTTATCCTTTATAATCCTCCTGATTTTATTTTCAAAATCGAACATAAACTTTCGGCATTAGTTCTTAGATTCTCTTCGTTTAAGAAGATACTCAGCTGCTCTGCATTTCCGATTTGACTTCGTTGCTTTATAATATAGTTGTTCATTATGATTATAATTCCGATATTTACGAATTAAGCGTTTTAGTTTTATGCTGTATCTATATATATCAATTAATTCAGGAGTAATATTTTCGATGTTATGAATAGCTTTTTTAATGAGATACTTTATATAAACATCAGCGAGGTTCTCAACAACTTTCTTACTTGCTAATCTCTTTTTTCCCTTTTGGTATTTAATTGCAGTAGTTTTTTTAAAATATTTATCTTTTAATAGTTTGTCAAGAATAAATAGATTTTTTTGGGTTTTATCCATTAATTTATATTCAGGATGGTTTCTATAAACCTGCATCCAAATTCTGTTATAGTTTGTCCTTAATTCTTTGAAGCCTGAATCTGTTAGAATTCTCTTTTTTATGTAACGCCAAGTATTCTTACCTTCCTTTTTTCGAAAATTCGGATCGGTAGCATACTTTTTCCTTCTATATTCTCTTATTTTTTCTCTAGATTGTCCCATATTCTAAAAGATTATAATAATTTGATTTCTTCTAATGCCTTTAGAAGGGTTTCCTCTATTTCTCTCTTTTTGGCCTTTCTGTAAATATTGAATTCCGGATTTGTAAAAAAAATACTTACGTTGACTTTTAAGACGTCGGCTATCTTCTCAAGGGTCTCAATTTTAGTACTATTTTCCGAAAGAATGGTCTGGATCCCTCGGAGACTGATACCGGCTTTTTCAGCAAGCTCAGCCTGGGTCATTCCTCTTTCTTTACACAAATCTTTAATGATTTTCAAATTGCCCATTCTTAATTAGGTGTAATTTCTGTGATAAACTTTTAAGCATTAGCAATATATTTACGGTTTGATTTTTTTTCGAGATATTTTATTATGCTTTCTCGGGAGAAAAGGAGTTTGCCTCCTTTCTTATTTTGAGAGTACACCAATTGCATCTGATCCTTGTGATTGCGGATATGAGACGGCGTCAGTGATAATAATTCAGAAACCTCTGTTATCCCTATCCACTCTTTTTGAATTCGATCCTTTACGAGGCGTAGCACAACCTCTGTAAGGTCATAAAGGCTTTGCCTGATACTTTGCAATTCGGCCATTTCGAGTTCATGTTCGCTCATTGATCGAGACTGTTTTTTAAAATTTGTAAAAGCTTATTGGAAAGCTGCCGGTTTTCGTAATCGTCGGCCGTTGGCCGTGCCTTTGCGCACAGGTGATCATTAATTTGCTGAACCCCGGCCTGGATGATCAGAAGCACTTTCCGACCTATGTGACGCATATCGAAACGCTCACCCCGTTGGTCGTTTCTTTTTCTAATGTATGGTATCATATCACTCATCGTCTTCGATTTCTGTATTAATTATCGATTCCTTTCGTGGTTCCGTAAGCTGATCGGGATCAATTTGCAGATAAGCAGCAATCAAATGGAGAGTATAATCTTTTGATAATAACCTGTGATTTATCCGGAGATATCTCCAGATCGTGTTTTCTGATTTTTCAAGTTGTTCCATAAGCGCCATCCTGATTCGTCTGTTTTCTGGAAGTGAGATTTTTTGTATAACCCATTGTTTTAATTGAACTTCCTGTTTTATATTAACAACTGTTTCCATGTTTTTTATTTGCTTATAACTCTATTATGGTTTATATTTGAGGTATGTTTTGCAAATATATTCAAATATTAATTGAATTGTCAAATATAAATTGATAAAGTTATTAACAATTGAATAATGATAAACATTGGACAACGGATCAAAATCCTAAGAGAAATCCTTAAAATTGATCAGAAACGATTTGCGGCAAGTATTGATGAAAAGTATCCTAATCTTTCATCTATGGAGAATGGGAAAAGTACCCCACCAATTGATGTTATCAAGAAGATTATTGATCTTTACAAGATATCACCTGATTATTTTTTCAAAGATAATCTCGTAATATTCATTGAAAATGGAGAATTTAGAATAGATAGCAACATATATTCTGATAAACTGCGAATTGAAGAAGAATTATTAAAACAAAAATCAGATTTACAAGAATGTCAAAATGAAATTCAATTATATAAACGGACTTTAGATACTATAATCTTAAATGAAAAATCAGGTAAGTATAATAGTAAAAAGAAAGCTGTTTAATGAGAATCGGATATAGAAATCCTTATACGGTGCGGGTTACACCGGGCTATGCAAAGGTAATGTTATATTGTTTAAAAGCAAATCTAATTTTTCTTTACCTGAATGATTCCTTTTCTATATTTATTCCTTCATATTGGACTGATCTTATATAATTTCTTTATATTTACTTGACTTAAATATTAATAGAAATTATCTTTGTTGTTATCAAAAAATAGTCACCATGAAAAAATTTATATCTCTTTTATCATTCTTATTAATTTTCGCTTTAGAAGGCTCGACACAGGAATTTAAAGATCATAAACCATCATTTATCGGCTTATCGGGTGGATTTAGCCTTGCTAAATGCGAATCAGATAATTTAAATAATCAGGGATTTGGCGTTTCAGGTGATGCAAATATACAGGGAGCCTGGTTTTTTATTAAAAAACTTGGTGTGGGGGCTAATATTGGAATATCAAAATATAACTCGATTATTAATACATCTGATTATACTATTGGTTTATTTCTTAATGTTCCTTTGATAAATACTTTTTCTTTCACATCTCATTTTCTGTTTGGATTAATGAAAGCCGCAGCACCTGGATTTTCTATTGAAATTAATGGGAATGAAAATATATACGATTCGGGAAGTGGAGGTGATTTTATAGTTCTGCCTGGAATAGGATTAAAAGAGGTTTTTATGAATCATTTGGGAATTGGTTTCGATATTGATTATGTTTTTTCATCGATGCTGATTTTCCATGAAAATTTGACTATCCCGGGCAAAGGATACGAGAAAGCTTATACGTTTCAATCTTTTAATCTTCTTCTTAATTTTTCATATGTATTTTAAGAGCAAAATAAAATTAATTTAAGTAATTATAATCATGTCCGAAATTATTTTAATCTTCACGAATAAAAAAGGCCGTCAGAGATCCTGGCGGCCTTTTTTATGCAAAATGTTTTACAATAGTTTTACAATTTTTCTTCATCTCTTTAAAACTGGTCGGGGTAGCAGGATTCGAACCTGCGACCTCCTGCTCCCAAAGTATTTCTAATTATATTCACAGATATTGCCATTTAGTTGTATTAGTTAATATTCATAACGTTACATTTTTATTTGTTTCGTTTTAGATATATGGTTGCTTTTTTTGTACTATTTTTGTTTTACAATAGTTTTACAATTTTACATGGCTTCCTGCGAAGTTTACCTTTATACTTTTTACAAAAATAAGAACGGCAAACACCCGATCAAAATAAGGATCATACATAAACGTAAGATCAGATACCTAAGCCTGGGAAAGTATGCATCGGCCGATGAATGGGATCCGGTAAATAAATGTGTCTACCGTTCATCTGATAATTATAAAAAACTTCTGAATTTCCTTCATAATAAGTTGGTTTCGGTCGAGAATACGATTTTGGGGCTTGAAACAAAGAATCCCAACATCAAGATCGATGAAATTATGCGGCACCTCAAGACCGATGATACTAATATGTCATTTAACAAGTATACTGACAATCTTATCACAGAACTAAAAAAATCGAAACAGTTTGGCCTTGCAGCATCTTTTGAAACCGCGAAAAATGCAATCCTTACATTTCATGCCAGGGAAACGATCTATTTTGATGAAATAACACCATCCTTTCTGAAACGCTGGGAAAGGTTTTATTTGTCGAAGGAAAAGGGTAACAGCATAAACGGGCTCAGTGTTTATATGAGATCCGTCAGGTCTATTATAAATTCAGCGATAAGAGAATCCATTGTTGATAAAGAGACGTATCCGTTCACAGATTATAAGATAAGGACACAAAAGACAAGGAAAAGGGCAATCAACAAGTCTTCAATGGATTCAATCAAAAACCTTGATCTTGTTCCGGAAGATAAAAATTACTATTTCTGGAATTATTTCCTGTTTATGTTCAACTGCAGGGGGATAAGCTGGAAGGACTTGTGCCTGCTTGAATGGGATAAAAATATTATAAATAATCGAATTGAATACCAGAGAACCAAAACAAAAAGTGAAAGTAAGGGGTATTCTATAAAAATAACGCTTCAAATTCAGGAGATCCTGAATAGATTTAAACCAAAAGATCAGAAAAAGCCGAAAGGGTATATTTTCCCGGTTATTACTGAAACTGATCCTGAGCGAATATATAAACAGATAAAGAATAAACTGAAAATTTATAACAGCGGTCTTAATGAAATAGCTGAAAAAGCAGGAATAACAATTAACCTGACAAGTTATGTATCGCGACATTCTTGGGCTTCGATTGCAAAAAAAATGAACATCCCGATTCCTGTTATTTCTGAGAGTTTAGGCCATGAGAATATGAAAACAACTCAAATATACCTTGACAGCTTCGATTATGACGTGCTTGACGACGCAAATGAGCTTGTGACTTCATAGCGAAGCCCCGGAGTGAACTCCGGGGCTCGCGGTTCACCAATAGTATCCCAAACTATTCAGGTGAGATTTCGGCAAGGCCGAAATTTCTTATAGGATTTCAAAACCCTGAACTCTTAATTCTTCTGCTTTTACACTTTCAACGACCCATATCTTACCATCGTCACCCTTCACCAACTTGAGTCCGGGATTCTCCGTAGATTTTTTTATTTTAAATTTTTCCGCATCCTGGATAGTAGAGAATTTATAAATCTTTGAATTCTCTTCCGGAATTACCTTAATTGTTGCGCCACCTCCAAAACGTTTTTTCTGAGCCGTAGCGTAACAATTATCATTAATATAGATTGAAACATCTACAATGTGTTCAAAGTCCTTTGATCCTCTATAACTACCATTACCAATTGCTTGAAAGATTAAAATAAAGCTAATATCAGGATATTTATTGATCATTTCTTTTACTGATTGCTTGTTTAAACCGAACTCATTAACGCTGTCAATGATTACGTAATTATATTTCGACAGGTCGGCCGGTAAGGTGTCTGCTGAGATGTCGATATTATCGTGGAAAGCGTTCATCCGGGTAAATTTATCCTTCAAAGTGTATCCGATCCCTTCTTCTTTTGCGGCATAAAGAACCTTTTTGTTATGCTGACATGCCAGGTAATAGGCAAATTCGATCATCAGGCTTGATTTGCCCTTTCCTGGTTTACTCCAGACCATCATTGAGAAGGGTTCGCATGGATCCCCGATCAGGAGTAACCACTTGTCTTTAAACCCAATGGTTTGGAAACTCATTTTCTCAAGGTCGGTTGCCTTTACTATCTGCGGGAGCTGTGGAGCTATATCGCCAGGTCCTGAAAGGGCTGTTCCGATGCAAGGACAACCATCCAGGGGCTCATCGTCAATTTTACGGACCTTCGACTTGTTTAGATAATGACCGGGCAGGGTATCGATCTCGATAGATTTATCCATTACCTTTTTCACCTTCCCGCGAACCCCGGAATAAACAACTACCGTATCTCCTTTCTTCAACTTATGGTTATAATCAATTATTCCAAGACCAATAAAGCCATTTAACTGCTGAGTAGTTAATTCAGGTACCGTTGTTTCCTTTGTTGTATAATCAGTCAATGAATTATGGATCGTCTCGATTTCAGACCAGAATGGCTCCTTTTTCTTGAATTCAGAATATTTTGAAATGAATTCTTCCACTTCTTTCTGCAGTTTATTTGCTTTATCCATCACATTTTCCCGACCATGAATCGAGAAATACCGTTTTATCAGCTTTATCGATATACGTGGCTTCTGGCTTTCGGCAATTTTTTTGTAAGCATCCTTAATTTTGTTATCAGAATCATCCAATGAAAATGTGAACTGGCCTCCGCTTCCCCTGTGTTTTTCCCATGCTTTTATCAGCTCCTTTTGAATGTGCATAATTTCATCGGCATACTTTGAAGTCTTGCGGATTGCCTCAGACCGGATATTCTTCTGAACCGTTGAAAGAAAGGTCAATATTTTCTCTCTTGTGAGTTTCTTCCCGTCCAGGTTGACATATCTTTTAATGATCCGGATCTCTGGTGATACCGTCGCAACCATCTCTCCGGTTTTTTTTTTGGGATCGGGTTTCTCTTTTTTCTGTTTTACGGTTCGGGTTGCCCGCAATTTCTTTTGAGGTTCCGGAATCACCTCTTTCTTGACAAGCTGCTCATTCAGATATTTGAACAGGATATCGGGTATTTCGGCCAGATCTTTGTCGCCCTCAACCATGGTCCAGTCGGTGAAATCGTTTGTGAGAATTTTTAATTCCGAAATAATATTCCGCATATCATCGGTTATCGTATTGAGATCAATCGATTTGATTTCCTCCTTAAAATTCTCTTTTGTAATTTTCATTGAATGTGATGTTGTCAGAGGGTTGAGCACAGTTATTGGTTGTGTTATTCCTTTTAAACCCAGAATTTTATTTTGGCTGAATGAATAATAATGATCTTCAGTTATTATAATATGATCAAGAAGGGTAATTCCTTGCTGCTTACATATTTTTATCAAATTATCCGTCATCTTTTTGTCAGCATCAGAAGGTTCACCGTTCCCGCTTGGATGACTATGAGAAACGATAATTGCCGTTGCTAAAGATTTAAGGGCAATTCCTAAAATAATCTTCGGATCTGCAATCATCTGTGTAACCCCGCCCTTACTGGTTTGATGTATGCCTATAATTTGATTAGAGGCATTTAAATAAATAGTATAAAATTGTTCTTGTATATTTAAAAGTGGTGCATAGATTGGCCTTAAAAAGTCTGCTACATCCTTATAGCTTAATAATGGACTGTCAAATAATATGTTTCGTTTTATACTTAATTCAATTTCTGGAATTTCAGCAGTAATTGTACCTAATTGAATTCCGTCAAAACCATATAAAATGACTTCCTGCTTTTTTTCATAAGGACTTGGGTAAGGTCCAGATAAGTCTTTCTGTCGTTGCTCAGCCGCATATTCCCGCATTTTTTCATTTACGATATGAATATTGTCATGATGAATCTTTTCGTTAAGTGAATATCCATATATGACAATATTCATTGCATTTTTCTCATCATTAGTTGTGAATAATTCACTATGTTCTAAACAAAAATCGTTCTGTGCTTTTGTTGGAACATATTCACCACCGGCTGAATTATAATCAAATTGTGATCCTGAGCGTCTTTTATTTGCCCTGGCATCTTTCCTTTGATAATATGCCTGTCGGAATTCCGGATCGTTTTGCATTTTATCAGCAAACTCACGCCTTTGACTTTTTGATGGTCTCCATTTGTAACCCATTGTTTTATATATTTGTCTGTTAAAAGGATATTTATGTTACCAAAATTCTTACTATGTCGGTCAAGCGAAGAACCAGCAAGGGAATTCGTTTTACACACCTTTCATCCATATTTTTTAGCAGAAGTAACCTCCCGCGGCGATAGGACAAAAGATATATTGCCCGTTTTAAGGTTTGAACCCATTCCCCCCGAAATGGACGTGATGAAAATGGCATCTTTAATGCGTCAACTGGGAGATTGGTATTTAGAAGAAACTTCTTCATAATCATGCACATTTTTCAGCTTCGAGCATTTCCAGAATTCCATTCACTCCAATCAGCTTTGTGATGTAAGATTTTGTTATCGGATTTAATTTACTGATCACGGATAATATATCCCCCACCAATTCCCGTCCTTTATTGTATGAATAGTATCCGATGTTATACCTGGTCACTACCTTGTCAAGCCTGAGTGATCCGTTTTCCATGCTTTCATCAATCAACTGACCTAAATAAATTGAACCCACCAGGATATTCAACTCCGGATTATAGAGATCCTGATCGGTTATGACCTGGACCATACCAGGAGACTTCATGGTAATGATTTGTTCGTACCTCGAACTAAGGTATTTTTGTAAAATTCCGGCCTCAGCCGTGTTTAAACGGCCTTTTTTGTATTCAGTGAATACAATGTCTGTAGCGCTGTTATAACCCACCTGCATTAATCCTATGGCTTTTTCATTAACGGCATAAGGATTTCCGGCGCTTTCGATGAAAATAAAGGAATAAATCAGTGTTTCTGGAAGATTTGTCAGATTTGAAATATTTGAAACCATTAAACCATACTGGCTTTTTATCTGGTTCAGTTTTGCCCTGTTCTGAGGCACTTCGTAATCCTTATAAAATGCTTCTGAAATGGCCGGCAGGTTAATTGTTATATTGCCAGACAAACCAGAAAGGCAATAGGATGGCGAAAATGAAAGATACCGGTTCTGCTTGTCACTCAAACCTATTTCACGTCCTTTTCTGACGATCTGATAAATGATTGCTCCGGCACCTAATAGTAAAAGGCTCATTCCGATAATTTCATTTGTTTTCACTCCGTTGAAGTTTATGTTTGATAAGCAGGATTTTGAGCCTGGCTTTTGCTTTTTCTACATCTGATATTGTTTGTGGAATGGTCTGAGCAGAAGGTTTTTCACGTTGTTCAAATTTCTCTTTTTCTTTTGCAAATTGCTGTTCGGCTTCAATTGTGAGGATATCTTTTTGTGTTCCCTGGGTCTCCGGAACAATATTTACAGAGGGCTTATGAAGGCTGGAAGGTATCTCCAAGCTTAGCTTATATTTACTCTGTAATATTTTGATCAACCCTGGCATGTCTGCCGGAGCCACTTCTCCTCTCATTAAATTGCTGACCATATTGAACCCGTCGGTTTTATCAACCAGAAGGTCCAGGATTTCAGCATCGGTGAATATCTCTTTATAGGCGCGACTCTTGGGCATGATGACGACAAACTCGTCTTTCCATTGATGTTTGCCTATTCTGATCCCGTTTGGTGTTGCAAGCCCCTGGCCGGAATGGAGGTTAAGAATATATTGTAATCCACGCTCGATGGGAATGATTACGACCCCTGATCCGGAACTGACCGGAGATCTCCATTTTTCCGGCATCAGGATCCCTTTGCGAACGGACCCGTCCATTGTGGTAAAGGAAATTAGTTTCCCAGGATAATCCGAAAATGCCTGCAGTAGATTTCCGGTAACAATGTACCGTACTCCCCTAT
>Ga0172371_10000900_pt1 | contig 46886 bp, 28 predicted proteins | sample Lak12m_FD_114543 | JGI IMG/M metagenome (GOLD analysis project Ga0172371, IMG submission 114543) | Freshwater microbial communities from Kabuno Bay, South-Kivu, Congo - kab_022012_12m | ecosystem: Environmental > Aquatic > Freshwater > Lake | place: Democratic Republic of the Congo: South-Kivu... | reverse complement strand
CTGCGGGAGACGCCGGCGCTGGCGGGTACATCACGGAGAAGCGCGAGTTCGATATGCTCGCCTATGGCGGGGCACACGCCGGCGCTGCCCAGTACTACGTCCTCGCCGCCTTCGCACAGTGGGTCAGCGAACCGGTGTCCCTGGTGGTCGAGGACCGGCGGCGGCGGCGGCCCGCGGGGGACCTCTGGCCGGCGCCGGCGCTGTCCGCGGCAGCCGCAGCCCTGCCATTGCCGGCAAGCGGCCCAGCTCTCCAGGTGCAGCTCAGCGGCCCACCCGCTCCCGGGGTGGACGGCGTGGTGCGGGAAGCCGACCGGCCTCCGCGTTCCGAGGACGATGCGCAGCCGCCGCTCTTTGTGACGACCGTCGCGGTGTGCCTCACCCGGACAGGGGGCGCCTTTGCGGCCTCCCATGTGCTCCAGCCGGAGCCGGAGCCGGGCGCGCGTCGGGCGCGCTTCTCGATCCCGCTCCGGAGTCTCTCACCACGCCTCGAACCCGGGCGGTACCGAGTCCTGGTGTTCGCCGGCGACCAGCGGGCCCAGCCACTGGACTGCGTCGTCCCAGCCGGCGCGTAGGCCAGGGCTCCCCCGCGCCCGGGGCCGTTCGCCCGGGCGCGCACGACCGGAATGTGATAAGGTAAGGACAGGCTTGGGTGGACAGCGTACGCTGGAGCTGGACCGGCAATGCCTCCTGCAGCACGAATCGGCGATCTGCATGCCTGCCCCATGGTGACCGGGGTGGTGCCGCACGTCGGCGGGCCGATCGTCATGGGCTGTCCCACCGTGATGATCGGCTTCATGGCGGCTGCCCGCGTGGGAGACATGTGCATCTGCACCGGCCCGCCCGACGCCATCGCCATGGGCTCCCTCACGGTCATGATCGGCGGTATGTCGGCGGCCCGCATGGGGGATATGACCGTGCATGGCGGTGTGGTCGCCATGGGATTTCCCCAAGTCATGATCGGCTGACCGAACCGCGCATCCCAGCGGTCCCGCCAGTGGCCCGATCAAGGGGCCACCGTGACGGCCGTGCTCCCGGTTGAGTCTGGCCCTCCGCGGGCTACATTCCCTGCTTCGCCAAACCTACGGCACCTCGAACCTGGGACCTGCGCCATGAACCTTGGCATTATCGGCCTGCCTGCGGCAGGCAAGAAGACGGTTTTCAGGCTGCTCACTGGCGTGAACGCGGAGAAAGCGCCCACGCGGGATGGCCTGGCCCTCGGCATCGCGGCGGTGCGCGATCCGCGCATCGACCGGCTATCGGCCATGTATAACCCCAAGAAGACGCGTTACGCCGAGTTCGAGATCGTCCTGCCGCCTGACCTGCAGCCCGATACGGCCCGCGGCGCCGCCTGGCTCGAACCGATCCGTCGGTCCGATGCCCTCGTCTTCGTGGTCCGTGCCTTCGCCGCCGACCACGTGTTCCACATCCAGGGCACCGTCGACCCGGTTCGCGATGTGGAACTGATCCAGATCGAGTTCCTGCTGGCCGACCTGGCCATGGCCGAAACCCGCATCCAGCGCATGGACAAGGAGCGCAAAGCGAAGGCCTTCGATGCCATCCGCGACCGCGAGTACAGCATCCTGCAGCGCTGCTATGACCATCTGCACGGCGAGAAGCCGCTGCGCACGCTGGAGTTCAGCGACGAAGACCGCAAGTTCATCCGCAGCCTGCAGTTCCTCACCCTGAAGCCATGGGTGGTGGTCCTCAACGTCGGCGAGGACCTGGCGGCCTGCGAGAAGCGCCTCGAGGGCCTGGTCACGTCGCTGCGGGCACAGGGAGCGGAGGTGGTCTTCCTCAGCGCTGCCATCGAGCAGGAGATCGCCGAACTGGCAGCCGACGAACGCGAAGCCTTCATGCAGGACCTCGGCCTCACGGAGCCGGCTGCGCACCGCCTCTCTCGAGCGGCCTACACGTCCCTGGGCCTGCTCAGTTTCTTCACCGTCGGCCCCGACGAGGTGCGCGCCTGGCCCATTCGCCGCGGCGCCACCGCGCCCGAAGCCGCCGGACGCATCCACTCGGACCTCGAACGGGGGTTCATCCGGGCCGATACGGTACCCTACGAGGCCTTGGTCGCCGCGGGCTCCGAGAAAGCCGCCCGGGAAGCAAACCATTACCGCCTCAACGGCAAAGACTACGTGGTCCAGGACGGCGACGTCATCGAGATCCGCTTCAACGTCTGACCAGGACACCTGACCTGGCCCGGAACGGCGCCGCGCGCCGGCATCCGCAGTTCCGTCACGGCGTGCCGGGGCGGACGCTCTCGGTCTCGCAGGTCACGCGGATCAGCTCGCCCACGGGGAAGCCCCAGGCGGCTGCCTGGGCGACCAACGGGTCGAGTACCGTCGGATCGAGCCGCTTCTCCCGCGCCAGGATCCATAGGTAGGAGCGACTGGGGCCGCAGACCATGGCGTAGCGGTACTCGGGGTCGAGGACGAGGATGTTGTAGGCGCCGTAGAACGGGCCGAAGAAGGACACCTTCAGCCGGCCGTCACCCGGCTTGCCCACCGGCAGCGCGCGACCACGGGCCTCCTTCCAGGTCCCGGTGGCGGCATCGAAGCCGCGGTTGAGCACGGCGATCGAGCCATCGGAGTTGGCCGAGTAGGTCGCCGAAACGCAGGTCAGGCCCCGCTCGAAGGTGTGGTCCAGCCGGGCGATCTCGTGCCAGACTCCCTGGTAACGCGCAAGGTCCACACCGGACACCGTCGGGACCCCTCCCGGCACCCGGACGCAGCCGGCAGACACCAGGATCGCGAGGACGACCCCCCAAGCCCCTGCCCGCCATGCCCGCCGCAGCGATGGCGGTCGGACACCTCCCAACACCGAGACCGGTCCACTCTCTGCCGTCGCTCGCTGGGCTCTCATGGCTGGCCTCCAAGGCCTGGGTTCATGGGTCTGTTCCGATGCCAGTTCCCGTTGCCGCGCGCGGCCCTATGGTTCCCATTCCTCCCACTCCTCCCATGCCCTGCGGTCTTCCCATCCGCGCGCCGCCAGAGGCGGAATGGGAAGTATGGGAAGTATGGGACAGATGGTACCCGGCGGCGCGCCTGAGTCACCGAGCTGTCCAGTATCCCCAGGGGAGCCACCGCGAACGCATCCCCGACCGCCATCGCCTGCAGCCAGCCGTGGGATTGAGCGGAACCAACACAACCCGTCGTTCGCAGCCTTACGGGCTGCGACACGGCCCGCCAGGGGCGTGTTCCCGCGCCGCCCCGGAATCCTGAGGGCTGCCCGCATTCGGCGCTGTATCATACTGTCGGCGGAACGCGGGGCTAGTGCGGCGTGCCCGTAGCCGTCCCGCGGGCAAGGCCCGCGATAGGCACACGACGGGCTGCGCCGAGGCCGTTGACAGCGCGCTTGGCCATGGTACTGTCCTGACGGCCCACGCTTCAGGAGAAGACCCGTCATGCGCACCCTTGCGGCCTGGGTCGCGGTTGGCCTCGGGAGCACAGCGCTGCTCCTGGCCCGCGACCCCTTTGTCTACAATGTAAAGGCCGCCCAGCGGCCCGACACGGAACTCGTCGACATCAGCTACAGCGTGATGGACCCCGACTCCGCCTGGCTGGCCGTGACCGTGGAGGTCTCGAGCGACGGCGGGAGCACCTGGACCGTGCCCTGCGGAAGCTGCAGCGGCGACCTTGGGCCCGGGATACCGACGGGCGCCTCCCGGGCCATCGTCTGGGACGCGGGCGCCGATTGGGACGCCTCCTGGTCGGCCCATATGCGGGTCCGCATTACTGCCGACGACCGCGTCGGCCCACCCCCGGCGGAGGAGTTCGCTGAGGTACCCGGAGGCAGCTTCACCATGGGTGACAGCCTGGACGAGGGAGATGCCGACGAGCAGCCCACGCGCGTCGTTACTCTCACCGCCTTCCACCTGGGACGGCATGAGGTGACCAAGGCGCTCTGGGATGAGGTGGCGGCCTGGGCAGCGGACCACGGCTACACCGACCTGGGCCCGGGCCAGGGCAAGGGGGATCTCCACCCCGTCGGCATGGTCGACTGGAACGACGTCCTGAAATGGTGCAACGCGCGCAGCGAGCGGGACAAGCTGACGCCGTGCTACAAGGATGCGGCCTCCGCGACCGTCCTGCGGGCAGGCCGGCCCGACAGCGTGACCTGCGCCTGGTCGAGCGGCGGCTACCGGCTGCCGACGGAGGCCGAGTGGGAGTGCGGGGCCCGGGGCGGCCAGCCCGGGACGCGCTTCCCCTGGGGCGACACCATTACCCATGACCAGGCCAACTACTACAGCACGTCCCTGTACGCCTACGATGAAAGCCCGACCCGCGGCTACCACCCCCTCTACGACGACGGCAGCGACCCGCGCACCAGCCCGGTCGGCGCCTTCGCGGCGAACGGGTATGGGCTCCTCGGTACCTCGGGGAACGTCTGGGAATGGTGCTGGGACTGGTATGGCGCCACCGCCTACGCCACCCCGGCCGGCCGGGATCCGCGGGGCCCTGCCTCGGGGGTATTCCGGGTCACGCGCGGGGGCGCCTATTCGAGCCGGGCGGATGGGCTGCGGCTGGCGGACCGCCACTCGGACCTGCCTGCCGCCCGTTTCACCTACCTCGGCTTGCGCCTGGCTCGCGGCGCGGCCGTCACCGGGAGGACGCACGCCGGCATGTCGCCGCACTTTGCCGTGGAGACCCGCGCCGCAACCGCGCCCCAGGGCGTCCTCTCAGTCCCCGTCGATACGGCCGCGCAGGCCAGCACGACGGGCTGGTGGGACGTCAGTGGCGTCTATGCCCTGACCGCCCTCGGCAGGCCCCTGGCCCTGACGCTGCTGCATGACGCCCGGGGCCGGATCACCGGCACGGCCACCTACACGGCCGCCAACGGCGCCGTCGTCTCCATGCCCACCAAAGGCGCCATGAAGGGCCCCGCGGGCACGGCGGTCCTGACCCTGACCCTCAAAGGCAGAGACACCGCCAAGACGGCCTCGGTGGCCCTGGCCCTGAACCTGACCGTCAACGCGACGAAAGCGCAACTCGAGGGGGCTCTGACCGGGACGGTCACCGTGGACGGCGTCCGGGCGGCCGTCGACGAGGACGTGACACTCCCCATCGCCCCGCCCATGGACGGCAGTTGGCTGCTGGCCTTCTCCCTCACCCAGGAAGGGACCCGGATCTCGGGCACGGCGACCCTGGCCTTCTCCAGCGGCACCCACTACGCCTATCGCGTCAAAGGCAGTCTCGACGGCACGGCAGCGGTGCTCAGCCTGGCTGCCGACTCCGCCGACCCCGGCACCAAGGGATTCCCCATCCGGACCACGATCACACCCCGCGAGGGCGGCGGCGCAACCCTCGACCACTTCTCGGCCACCGGCTATGGCCAGACACTCGGCTGGTGACGTGGGCCCGGCAGACGGCAACCGCCCCCGGCACACGGCACCGGCTGATGAGGAGAAACAGGGAGGACCGACGATGAAGGCAGCGACCCGATCGCCAGCCGCCAAGCTCACGTCCGCGGCGCCTCTGTCGGCCGAGGAACTCGGGCGCATGGACGCCTACTGGCGCGCGGCGAACTACCTCTCGGTCGGGCAGATCTACCTGCGCGACAACCCATTGCTGCGCGAACCCCTGGCCCCGGCACACATCAAGCGCCGGCTCCTTGGCCACTGGGGCACGACTCCCGGACTGAACTTCATCTATGTCCACCTCAACCGGGTCATCCGCCGGCACGACCTGAGCCTGCTCTACATCACCGGCCCAGGCCACGGCGGGCCGGCCCTGGTGGCTAACGTCTACCTCGAGGGCACCTACAGCGAGTACTACCCCGACGTGTCGCAGGACGAAGCCGGGATGAAGCGCCTGTTCAAGCAGTTCTCCTTCCCCGGCGGGATCCCCAGCCACGTCGCTCCGGAGACCCCGGGGTCCATCCACGAAGGCGGCGAGCTGGGTTACGCGCTCTCGCACGCCTTCGGGGCCGCCTTCGACAACCCTGACCTGGTCGTGGCTTGCGTCATTGGCGATGGGGAAGCGGAGACGGGGCCCCTGGCCACGAGCTGGCACTCGAACAAGTTCCTCAACCCGGTCCGGGATGGGGCCGTGCTGCCGATCCTGCACCTGAATGGCTACAAGATCGCCAACCCCACGGTCCTGGCGCGCATCCCGCCGGCGGAACTGGCCCAACTCCTGCAGGGCTATGGCTACGAGCCCCAGGTCGTCGAGGGCCGCGACCCGGCCGTGATGCACCAGGCCATGGCCGCCGCGCTGGACCGCGCCATGGAGGCCATCCGCACCATCCAGCAACAAGCCCGTCGCCACGGTTTCACCCAACGGCCGCGCTGGCCCATGATCGTGCTGCGAACCCCCAAGGGCTGGACCTGCCCCAAGGAGATCGACGGCAAACGCTGCGAAGACTACTGGCGTGCGCACCAGGTGCCCATGGGCGACATGGACCGCCCGGAGCATGTCCGCATCCTCGAAGACTGGCTGCGCAGCTACCGGCCCCAGGAGCTCTTCGACGAACACGGCAGGCTGCGCCCGGAACTGGCGGAGTTGGCCCCGGCCGGCAAGCGCCGCATGGGCGACAACCCCCACGCCAATGGCGGCATCCTCCTGCGCGACCTGAGGCTGCCGGACTACCGCGACTTCGCGGTGCCGGTCGCCAGCCCCGGGGCCGGCGAGGCCGAGGCCACTCGAGTCCAGGGCCGGTACCTCCGAGAGGTCATGGCCATGAACCTGGCGGCCCGCAACTTCCGCATCTTCAGCCCCGATGAGAATGCCTCCAACCGCTGGCAGGATGTCCTTGCGGCCAGCAACCGCTGCTCAACCGCCGAGATCCTGCCCTCGGACGACCACATCTCCCCCGACGGCCGCGTCATGGAGGTGCTCTCGGAGCACCAGTGCCAGGGCTGGCTCGAAGGCTACCTCCTGACCGGCCGCCATGGCTTCTTCAACTGCTACGAAGCCTTCATTCACATCGTGGACTCGATGTTCAATCAGCACGCCAAGTGGCTCAAAGTCAGCCGCCACATCCCCTGGCGCCGGCCGGTGGCCAGCCTGAACTACCTGCTCAGCTCACACGTCTGGCGGCAGGACCACAACGGCTTCAGCCACCAGGACCCGGGCTTCATCGACCACGTGGTCAACAAAAAGGCCGAGATCATCCGCGTCTACCTGCCGCCGGATGCCAACAGCCTGCTCTGTGTGACGGACCAGTGCCTGCGCAGCCGTGACTGCGTCAATGTGGTGGTGGCCGGCAAGCAGATGGCGCCCCAGTGGCTGACCATGGACGCGGCGATCAAGCACTGCGCCGTCGGCATCGGCATCTGGGAGTGGGCCAGCAACGACGCCAGTTCCGAGCCGGACGTCGTCATGGCCTGCTGCGGGGATGTCCCGACGCTGGAGACCCTGGCCGCCGTGGATCTGCTGCACCGGTATCTGCCCCAGGTGAAGGCCCGGGTGGTCAACGTCGTCGACCTGATGAAACTGCAGCACCCAGGAGAACACCCGCATGGCCTGAAGGACCGGGACTTCGACCTGCTGTTCACCACTGACAGACCGATCATCTTCGCCTTCCACGGCTACCCCTGGCTGATCCACCGCCTGGCCTACCGGCGCACGGGCCATCCTCACCTGCACGTGCGCGGCTATAAGGAAGAGGGCACCACCAGCACGCCCTTCGACATGGTGGTCATGAACGACCTCGACCGTTACCACCTGGTCCAGGACGTCATCGACCGGCTCCCCCAGCTCGGCTCGGGCGCCGCCCACGTCAAGCAGGCCATGCAGTACAAGCTCGTGGAACACAAACAGTACATCCACGAGCACGGCGAGGACATGCCCGAGATCCGCGACTGGAAGTGGCCCGGCTGATACCGGTTTCACGTCCGGCGTAGAGCATTGGCCGGTGCCGTGCCCTGCGGCCGCGCAGTCCCCGGTCTTGCGGCTGAAGCCCCCACGGTCCCGCGGCCGCGGGAGCACTGGCCGAGGCGGCGTTCGCCCCTGGGCCCGCGGCCGGTCCAGCAAGGCTCTGCGGCTGACGTCCACGCGGTATGAGAGGACCTCCCCGCGCCCCGTATGGCAACCGACCCCGGTTGCCTCCCGTCGCCCCCGTCACCGGCCGGGCGGCGGAGCCGGCTGCGGCGGCAGTTCCCGGACCTGCAGGTTGCTGATGTTGAAGTGGGTATGGTGTCCGCCAACGGCGATGGTGGGTGTCGCCAGCGGCTCCGGGTCGCGGTAGCGCAGCACCTCGACCCCGTTGATCACCGCCCCGAGTTCGTCGCCCTGGCGGACCAGGCAAATGCGGTTGCGCCTCGGCCGGTAGGGTGCATGGCCGCCGACGTAGGTGATGGGGAACGAGCCGTCCTGCACCACCGATGCCACCTCGGCACCATTGCGGGAGAGCACGGTCAGCCGCCGGTCGCGGCTGTTCACCTCCAGACGGTATCCCGCCCGGAGGTCGCGGTTGCACGCCAGCATGATGCTGACGTTGTCCGCAGGCCGGTGGGTGTGGGACGGCTCGCGGTCCCAGCCGTGCCACTCCGTGCTCTCCTCGACATTGAGGGCCACGAGCAGGTCGGTGGCGAAGGTCTGTTTGTGCACGAGCCAACCCTCTTCCGCGGGCGCCTCGAGGCTGATCCAGCTCGACGCCACGGCGCAGGCGATGCCGCCATGGTCGGTCCAGGGCCCGCGGCGCCACCAGTCTGCCTCGCGCCGGTCGAAGGCGTAGAACCGGCTGCAGCCCGGGGCCAGGTCCACTCGCCGCGGAACCGCGAAAAGCACGTCGTCGAACTCCGCCGAACCGCGCTCCACCCGCAGCAGCACGCCGCCGCCGATGCCGCGTGCAACAGTCTCCTGCCGGGCCTCGCCGCCGTCCACGGACCAGTTCAGGCCCTGTTCGGAAAAGTCCGCCTCGAGGCCATGCCACTCAGCCGCGGAAACGGTGGCACCATAGGCCCCCCCCACGGGGCCCGCCGCGGCAGGCCCGGCCAAGCGGACCACCGTACCGGCGCCGGCCGTTTCGCCCAGAACCAGACGGACGGCGGAATCCGCCGCCCCCAGACGCACCCGCAACTGTACCCGGTAGGCTCCGTTGAGGGCCTGCCAGAAGCGTGCCGCCGCGTCCCCCCCAGCGCCCCGGAGCACGCCGTCGCGGACCCCCCAGTGCCCGGACTCGGTGGCCCAGATGGCATAGTCACTGCTGGAGCCCACCACCTCGAACTCCTTGGCGTGCCGGCGCAGGCGCTCTGCATCCGGGGAGGCGGCGATCGCCTGGTACTCCGCGGGGGTGAAGTCGAGGTAGTCCGCGATATCGGGAACGTTGGCCTCGGAGAAGTGGTACACTCCCAGATGATAGAAGCCCTCGCCAGGATCCGGCGACGGCCCGCGCACGACCAGACGCCCGATCCGGCAGGGCCGGTCGGCCACCATCTCGACAGCCCGGGGGCCCTCGGCAGAGGCCGCAAACGCGACGCGGCCATTCACGGGCTGCGACGCGAAGCCCGGTATGCGCAGGCCCATGGCCACGCTGGCCGCCGAGCCCTCGACGAGGATCTCCGCCGGAGACCAGTCGGCGGTCGCGGCATGGAGGGTCCCCTTCCGGCCTGCGAGGCACCAGCCCGCACCAACGCGCCGGGGCCGGTACCACTGGGCGCCGGATGCAGCGACCCAGGCCAGGCGGAAGTCACGGCCATCGTCTGCAAGCCAGGGGATCTCGTCCACCTGGGCGTCGTCGAACACGGCCGGCCCTCCGGCCACCAGGAGCGCCAGGGACCCGGCCTCGGCGTCCGACAGACCGTCGACCCGGCAGACCTCCTGGCCATCGATGGCAAGGCGCGTCGACCACCCCCAGCGCTCCGCGTCAAGGCGGTACCACTGCCCCGGGACCAAGGCCGGCCCCCGGGCGCGTTCGACCGTCACCCCAGGCAGGTCCGGCAGCGCCCCGGAAGCCCCCGTCACCACGGCGATGGGACCCGCGGCAGAGCGGAAAAGTACCCCCGCCACCGCCTCCGGTGCCTCGGTACAGACGCTGACGCGCAGCGCCGCCCCTCGCCAGGGGCTCCCGGCCAGCATCGCCACGCCCCATCGGCCCGCGGGCGGGGTCCCACTGAGCGCATACTGAAGCGGGACACGGTTGGGGTCCAGGGAGAAAGCGATCTCCCAGGCTCCTGCCGGGAACTGCCAGCCGTCGGTACCGTGGCCAGGCGAACGGTCGAAACGGTCGGCAAAGCGGCGCAGCCCGGCAGCCTGGCGGCTCCCATCGAGGATCGGCCCGGCCGGCACAAAGGCGAGGTCTGCCGGACACAGCAGCACCTGGTCAAACGCCACCCCATCTTCGCGTTCGTGGAGCGCCAGCGCTACGGGTCCTGCGGCCGCCTCGACCTCGCCGGCCTCGACCCAGTGCCACTGGTCATACACCGCGTCCTGGCCGACCGTGATCGGGTCCCCTGCTCCCAGCACGAGCCCGAGGGAGTTGCCGCAGGAGTCCGTCCAGCGACAACGCAGCCAGACGCGGAAACGACCCGCGACAGGACTTTCCACCGTGAGCGACGCCCTGCCGGCCGAGCGCTCCTTGTCCCCCTGACCCTCGGGGAGCATCACCGCCCAGCCGGATGGCGAAGCGGCACTGGCGACCACTGCAAAGGGGGCCTCCACGGGCGTCTCGGCGCTCACGCTCAGCGCCACGCAACCGGTAGGCAACCGGTCGGCCTCGGGACGGGCGGCACCCGTGGCACCCAGCGGCTCGCCGGGAGGCCACGAGAGCAGCCCCACGATGGCAAGCGCCACCAGCACGCCGCACACCGCAAGCCCAGCCGGCATGGCGCGCCGCAGATCGACCCGTTTCAGAGGGGTTCCCAACCGCATGGACTCCCGCGGCCTGCGACGAACCAAACCCGCCCAGGCAGGACGCCACCGACCCCCACGACCGGCTCCTGAGGACGCAACGCCTGCACCTCTGAGCCAGCCTGGCAGCCGGGCCACGAACGCCTGCAGGACGGCCTCTCCGCAAACCGCCACGCGAAAATGACAAGACGATGCCTCCAGACCGCTGAGACCCCTCCGCGGTCTGAGGCGGAACTCCGCAACGTGCCTCCGGGACCCGCCGGTTGCCGCGTCCCGTTGAACCGTGTAACGTAGCAGCATCCCCCGGGATTGGGGGCACAACCGGCGCGGAGCCCATCCCATGGCATCCTGGCCCAGTCCCACAGCGCGTGCGTGGCGGTTCCTGACCGCGGTCGGCCTGGCGGCGGCCGTGGCGGCCGAAGACTGGCCGACCTTCCAGCACGATGCCGCGCGCAGCGGCGTCACCACGGCGCCGACCCCCACGGCGCCCAAGGCCCTGTGGACGTTCACGCCGGCCAGCCCGCCGGCCAAGGCCTGGGGCGACCCGAGCCCCACCCCTATCGAGGGTATCCTCGAACTGCCTCGCCTGCGCTTCGACGATGCCTTCCAGGTCGCCGCCGCCGAGGGCCTGGTCGTCTTCGGTTCCTCGACGGACCACAAGGTCTACGCCCTGGACGCAGCCACCGGCGAGGTGCGCTGGCAGTTCCTCACCGAGGGCCCCGTCCGGCTGGCGCCGACGCTGGCCGAGGGTGCCGTTCTCGTCGGGTCTGACGACGGTTTCGTTTACTGCCTGAACGCCGCCGACGGGGCGCTGCGCTGGCGTTTCCGGGCCGGCCCTGCCGATGAGCGAGCGCTGGGGAACGGCCAGATGATCAGCCTCTGGCCCGTACGCACCGGCGTCGTGGTGCACCAGGGGGTGGCCTATGCCGGAGCCGGAGTCTTCCCCGCCGAGGGTCTGTTGCTCCACGCTCTGGACGCGGCAACGGGGGCGGTTCTGTGGCAGAATGATGCCTACGGTGCCGGCGGCAACGCGGACTTTTCGCCGCAGGGCTACATGCTGCTCAGCGGGGACCATCTGGTCCTGCCGTCCGGCCGGCGTCCGCCCATGGTCTTCGACCGCCGGAGCGGCCGGCTGCTTCACGCCACCGCTGCCAACCGCTGGGTTGTGGGCCCCTGCGGCGGCACGTTCGCCCTGATCGACGGGGACACTCTCTACAACGGGACCGAGCAGATGCTGGGCTTCCGGATCAGCGACGGCGGCATCGCCCTGATCGACTACGCCCGTCGCCTGGCCCTCTCGCCAAGCCACGCGGTCGCACTGACCGGCCGCGAGCTGCTCACCTGCCCGAAGGCGGCCTGGCTCGACACCAGCCGCCAGCGCCTGCCCTTGCACCAGCGCATCCTGCAGACGGCCCCCGCTCTCGCCGAACTGGAGGCCGAGGAACGCCGCCTGCAGAAGGCCAACCGGCCTATCCCCGAGACCCTCACCGCAGACATCGCCCGCAACCGCGCGGCGGTCCAGGACGCCAAGGCTGCCCGAGACCGCCTGGCCGAGCAGCGACGCCAGCCGCCATCCTGGCAGGCCGCCTGCGCCGCCCTCGATAGCCTCATCCTCACCGCCGAGGGTGCCATCGTCGGCGGCCAGGACACGGTCCAGGCCTTCGCCCTGACCGACGGCAGGCCTCTCTGGCAACTGCAGACTACCGGCCACGCCCGGGGACTGGCCCTCAGCGAGGGCCGCCTCGTCGTCAGCAGCGACAACGGCACCATCGCCTGCTACGCGGACGGCGCCGGCGAGCTCAGGACCGTCCGCATCGCCATCGCCTCCCTGCCGGCGCCGCCGGCGGCGGTTGTCCCCCTCCTCGCCGCCCTGGGTAGCGACTCCCCCACCCGGGGCTATGCCCTGGTTCTCGGGCCGGCCCTCCTGGACGTCGCCCTGCATCTGGCCACAGCCCCTGCCCTGCGGGTCTACGCGGCGGCCAGCGAGGAGGCCGCCAGACCCCTTGGCCTCAGCCTGGACCGTCTCGGCCTCTACGGCTCAAGGGTCGCGGTGGCTACCCTCAGTGACCCCGCCGCACTCCCGTTTGCGCCCTACTTCGCCAACCTCGTGGTGTGGACCGATCCCGCGCCACCGCCAGAGGCCGTATGTCGTGAGCTGGTCCGTGTGCTGAAGCCCTGGGGCGGCCGGCTGGTCGTACCCGCTGCCGCCGTACCGCGGCTGCCCTGCGAGGCCGAGGCGCTGAGCGTCACCGTCACCGGAGAGTGGGCCGCCCTCACACGAGGCCCCCTGGCCGGAGCCGGGGCCTGGACCCACGAGTACGCCGAGCCGGGCAACACCGCCTGCAGCAACGACTCCAGGGTCCAGGGCGAGATGGGGGTCCTGTGGTACGGCGAGCCGGGCCCCACCCGCATCCCCAATCGCCACCTCTCCTCAGCCGCCCCCGTGGCTGCCGACGGACGGCTCTTCATCCAGGGCGCCGAAGTGCTCATGGCCTACGACTCCTCCAATGGCGTGGCACTGTGGACGCGGGACCTGCCTGGAGCCGCGCGTTCCGGCCTCAAGACAGGATGCTCCAACGTCGCCTATGCCGAGGGCGACCTCTTCATCGTCGCCGGCGGCATCTGTCTCCGCCTGCGCGGTGCCACCGGCGAGACGGTACGGACCTATGCCATGCCGGCCGATGCCGCGGGCAAGCCCGTGCCGTGGGGAGCCTTCCTGGCCGTCGCTGACGGACTCGTGCTCGGCTCCGATGGGGCCCAGCACCTGACCGCCATCGACCTGGCGACCGGCACCCAGGCCTGGACCTATGACGGCAAAGCGGTCGACTGGATCACCCTCGCGGTCCATGGCGACAGGGTCTTCGGCGTCGACCGCCGGGCCACCGAGGAACAGCAGAAGGAGGTCCTCGCAACGCTGCCGTCCACCCAGCGCCTGGACCGCTTGGGCAAACCCGTGGCCCCGGATATCCGCATCGTCTTCTGCCTGGACCTCCACAGCGGCCGGCAGCTCTGGGAGAGCCCCCAGTATGTCAGCGACTGCATCCGCATCGGTGCCAGCGGCGGCGAGTTGATCCTGATGGCCGCACAGGAGGTCGTCCTGCTCTGCGGCCAACCGTGGAATGGGCACTTCTGGCAGGAGTTCTACGCGGGCGATTTCAGCCGGCGCAGCCTGGTCGCCATGGATGCCGCCACGGGCCGGGTGCTCTGGTCCGGCCGCAAAGGGTACCGCAGCCGGCCCCTGATCGTGGGGGACACCATCGTCGCCGAGCCCTGGTCCTACGACCTTCACACGGGCGCCCCGCGGCAGCGCATCCACCCCCTCACCGCAAGCCCGTCGGACTGGCAGTTCTCCCGCCCCGGGCACCACTGCGGCAACATCTCCGCCTGCGCCAACGGGCTGTTCTTCCGCTCGGGGTCGGCGGCCTACTATGACCTGCGAGGCGACTACGGTACCGTCCACTTCGGCGGCCAGCGCCCGGGCTGTTGGATCAACTGCATTCCGGCCAACGGGGTCGTGCTGATGCCGGAAGCCAGTTCGGGCTGCGTGTGCAACTACTCGCTGCAGTGCACCACGGTCTTCACCGAACGCCGCACGCCGCGCGCCTGGGGTACCTATAGTGCTGCCGGGGCCGCGCTGCCGCTGCGCCGCCTGGCGCTGAATCTCGGGGCGCCGGGCGACCGACGGGATGACGCAGGGCAGTTGTGGCTGGCGTACCCACGGCCGAGCGACGGCCGCATGGTCCTGCCACTGAAGTTCTCGGCCGAGTTCGCGCCCGGGGGTGGCAACGTGCGCGGCGTGGGCCTGCCCGCGGACGCTCCGCAGGCGACGGCCTGGATCGACAGTTGCGCGGCGCGGGGGCTAACCCGGCTGCGCATCCCGGCACTGGGCGAGGCCGATGGCACGGCGCTCTACACGGTCCGCGTCCACCTGCGCTCTGACCCCACCGCCCGGGCCGGCGACTGCCTGCTCGACATCTCCTTGCAGGACGCCAAGGTGGCGACAGGGCTCGATCCCGTGACCGCGGCTGGCGGACCGAGCCGAGTCCTGGTGCGCGAGTTCCCGGGCGTCCGGGCAACGGGAGCTCTCGACCTGGCCCTGGCCGGACCCGCCGCCCCGGCCGCCGGCACGGCGACGCCCCCTCCGCCGCCGTGGCTGGTCACGGCCGTGGAGATCGTCTGCGAGAAGGTGCTCCACGTCGGCCTGGGGCTGCACCCCGTGCTGGTGAACAACGCCACCCCCGTGGGCCGCCTCGAGGTCCAGAGCGCCAACCGGACAGACGCCCCTTTCCGCGGCACCCTCCGGGTCACCGTGCCAGCGCCGCTGGAGGCCGACCCCGCCGAACAGACCGTCGAGGTGCCAGTCGACGAGGCCAGGACTTTCCCTGTGACCCTCCGCGTCACGACCAAAGGCCCCGCCGCGGCCGTGCCCGCCCGCGTGGCGTTGGTTCGCCCCGACGGGACCGTGGAGTGCGAGCGGAGCACGACCGTCGAGTACCTCGCGGACCGGGGCCGCGTGACGGTAACCCCAGTGGCCGACGCGCACGTCCAGAAGGGCACTCCGGTGAAGAACTACGGCCCGGCCCCGGCCCTGGGAGTCGACGGCGGGGCCACCGCGATGGAGGACAGCGCCCACACGCTGGCCTTCCTCCGGTTTCCCGTCCAGACTCCGGGCAAGCCCCTGGGCGCCACCTTGCGGCTCTTCGTTCCCGAGGGTGGCCACCCCCAGAGCGCCGACTCGGGCACCATCCGGCTGGCCGAGGGCGCCTGGGAGGAGGGCACGCTGACCTACGCCAATATGCCCAGGGCCGGCGCCCAGGTCGCGGACCTGGGCAAGGTCGACCAGGCGGCCTGGGCCGAGCGCGCTCTGCAGGTCGATCTGACCGGCCGCTCAGTCCTCGACCTCGTGATCGTGCCCCGCGGTACCGATGGAGCCACCTACGAGTCGCGTGAAGGGATCAACAAACCCCAGCTCGTCATCGAGTACGAGGCGCCCCCGGCGCCGACGCCGGCGCCGCCCTGAGCCGGGCCGATGTCGCCCACCCGGCCGGCCCGCCGGGAGGAGGAGCCTGAAACAGGCCTGCCTGAACTCCGGGGCACTGGCGTCGGCCACCGCCCCACGGTACAGTAGTGTGCAGTGGTCCGGTACAGTGGGTTGGCCGTAGCGCCCATCACCTCCTTGCGGAGTGTCTGGCCATGAAAGTCCTGCTGGTCCTCGTCCTCATCATCGTCGTCGTGGTCCTCGCCACCATCTTTGGCCCGAGCAAGCCACAGCCCAAACCCGCAGCGAATCCGGGCCAGCCGACGACCGCCGGCCAGCCCCAGCCCGGCATGATGGGGCCGGGAGCCGGAGGGCCCGCCGGCGGCACGGCCATGGCGGCCCAGCCCCAGCAACCCCAGCAGCCCCAGTCCGCGCGGCAGCGGGGCGAGTTGTCGGTCCCTGTGGCGGCCACCGGCGTGACCTTGGAGACGGTCGATGTCGGTGGCGGCGGGGCCGTCTTCGAGGCCAAACGGCGCATGACCGACAAGCTCGACAAGATCAGTCCGTCAGGACGCAAGCACTGACGCCCGGACCCCGCGGCCGGGGCGCGGTCCCGCTTGGCCGCCACTCTTGACTCCGCCACCCCCGGGCGTTCGGGTCAGACCGTCGCGAGTGACGGTTGCGGACCCTACAGTGCTCCTCGCATTGAGTAGGGCTTCGCCGGGTCCCATCTATCGCAGACTCCCCATTCCTCCCAGCCCCCTTCCGGCGGCGCGCGGATGGGAGGACGCCAAGGTATGGGAGGAAGGGGAGAGATGGGAGCAATGGGACCGCGCGCCGCAGTGGAAACCGGCACCAGAACCGAGACATGAAGCCTACCGCCCGCCGGCACTACAGCGCCCGCAGGATCGCGGCCGCGGCCCGCTCGTAGAGCCTCTCCCACTCGGGGGCCAGAAGGCAGTCGCTGTCCTCCTGGGCCCACCCGCGGTTCCGCAACTGCTCTGCCGTGGGGGCGTAGTAGATATAGCCGTTCGTGTAGCCGGCAACGAAGCTGAACTCATGCGGCGACCGTTGTTTGAGCTTCAGCCCGATCTGGACCGACAGTTCGCCTGGGAACGTGGTCAGGACGAACTCCCCGACCCGCAGCCCCAGCAGTTCGACATCGAGGGTCACGGTGCCTGCGGTCAGGTTCTGCTCGTGGTGCATCCTGAGGAGCCGCAGGTTCTCACGCACCCGGACGAGCTGCTCCATGGTCAGGATATTCGCGGCATACTGCTCCAGGTCCCTGCGGTTGCGCGCGTCCAGGCAGGTCAGGGCTTCCCGGCCCAAGGCCCGGTCGTGGAGGTACCGGTGGCTGTCGTAGGAGGGGTGCTCGGGCGCCAGGCCTCGAATCGCGGCCAGGTGCAGGAAGCCCTTGAGGTTCAGGCTTGTCCCGACGAAGGACCCTAGGAGGCGGGCCTCTTCAGCCTCCAGCGCCGCAAGGGCGGGGGCCAGGTCAGCCCGCGGCAACGAGAGGACCCGCCGAACCATCCCCAACGCGGCGCCCTCCTGGCAGCGGATCCTCTTCGCCGCCTGCAGCACGCTAACCCCCAACAGCGCGCCCAGTGGAGCGGCGTCTCGAGGATGGCCTATGTCCTTGTACCACAGGGGATTGATATCTCCGGCGCACCCCTGCAGGAACAGCGCCATGGCCCCCTCCCCGAGGGCCCCCTCGACGGCGGCAGAGGCGAAGCCAGTGATGTCCGCGGTGTTGGCGCCGCTGGGGACGCCCTGGATGGGGTGGCAGGCGAAGGTGTAGAGCACGGCGAGGGGCCTGCCGTCCAGCCGGTCCAGGCGCAGGATGCCGATCTGGGGGTCAATGGGGCCAACGCCGACGACCTCGTCGTCCGGGACCAGCGGGTAGGCATGCCGGACATCGCCTTCGCGGCCATCCCGGAGCCTGAGCCTGCGGTTCTCCGAGATCCGGTCCTCGTGGCCGACCCCCGCGCCGGCAGCCACGGGCACGAGGCCCTCGCACGCCTCCCGCACGGCTTGGATGGCCCGCGTGGCCGCGTCGGCGCACACCAGGCCGTGGCAGTGGCTGCTGTTGACCAGGACGTGGTCGGGTGCGATGCCCGGCTCCTTCTGCAGAGCGTGCCGTAGGATGCTGAGGAAATCGCTGGGGACGGGGCCGATCTCCGCCAGGGCCACGGCGTCCACAGTGACCACTGCCGCCATTGTCTCCGCCGTCCTCAGCACCAGTGCCTTGGCGTGGAGCGGGTCATTCACGGGACCGGCCTGGTAGTCGGTGATGTCCGCCCGCCCCACCCCCGCCCACAAACCCCCCGCCGCGGCGGCGCTCGCCGCCGTGCCAGCCGGGAGCGCCCGGCACGCTGCCGCCGGGGCGCGGGCTGCGGCTCTGCATCGCGTTGCACTCAAGGTCTGCCCTCCTGCCTGGCCGGCAAGGCACACGCCGCAGCGGCAGTGCGGTGGATACATGATGGGTACAAGATACCATCCGGCCCGCCGGGCGCTACGGGCAGGGGCGCGTCGCCGTTCGGCGGTATCCTACCGCTCGGGAGTCGGACGCGACGTACCGCTACCTGGCTGTGTCGGCGAACCACGGGACCGCCGTCATCAGCGTTACAGGAAACGCCATCCGTGGTGCGGCACCGTTTAGGGGCACAGGGCTTTACTTCCCGGCGAAGGAGGGTACGTCCCTGCGGGTCACGTCCACCGGCAACCGCGTTGAGGAGGTCCACACGCCGCGCGTTGTAGATCCCCGGGTGACCCTCTCCGCGGGGCTGTAGGCAGGTCCACGCCGCCCCAGGGCAGGCACGGGCCCGTCACGGCCCGGCAAGAACGACTCCCTGCGGCGGGTCGGCGAACTCCTGGTAGAGGCGCTCCGCCAGAGCCGCGTCCGCCCGGCCGTCGTGCACCAGAAAACGGTAGCGCAGCACCCGCGGCGTTCCGGGCTCGATGGACCAGGGGCCGGTCTGGGATGGCGCCATGCAGAAGTAGGGCACCGAAGGGTGGCAGCGGAAGGGCTGCGGGAAATGGACATTGCCAGGATGCCCGATCATGGTCAGGCCTGCCCAGGCCCCGCCCAGCTCACCCGACAGATCGCCCCAGGCAGCGGCGGAGGCATCTGCGTTCTGCCGGTCCCTGCCGGTGGCCGTCAGGAGCTCCCAGGGGGCCTTGGTCCAGGCGTCACACCCACGGAACGCCATGCCGCCATAGTGGTACTTGGGCAGGCTCAGGGCAGCGCCGCCGGCAGTCTGCTGCTCGGTCTCCAGGTCCCAGAGCCACCAGCCCGCGTCCGGGCCGCCCACCGCCCAGGCGACGACCTGCCACGTCTCGTTCAGCACCGTAACCGGGCCACCGGGGGCCTTGAGGTCCTCGTGGGCATGTCGCGCCTGGAAGCCAGCCCAGACCGGCCCCGATGTCTCGTGCTCCACGGCCAGCGACCGCACGCGGGCTGAGCCCTGCCCCAGGTTCCAGAAGTCGGGATGGCGGCCCTGGTACTCGGTCTTCGTCCACGCCAGGAATACGCCGCGCTGGTGGGGATGGTCCGCCGGGAAGTCGCCGCTGACCACCGCGCCGGAAGGGCTGTATACCGGGTGCAGATAGGCATTGCGCGCATGCAGCGGGTCCACGCCTGGGGGTGGCGCCACGAGGCCCTGGCGGTAGCAGAGCATCGGCCGGTCACGCTGCCGGAGCTCCAGGACAGCCCCGTCGCGGCGCAGGGCCATGGTCGCATCGCTGGGCCCTGAGACCAGGGAGAACGTCCGTTGGCTGCCGGCGGGCGTCTTGCCGGCCAGGATGAAGCGGAGCCGGACCTGGTCCCCAACGGCATCGCACTGCCCGGGAAGCCTGACGCCGCCGCCCTCCTCCGCCAGTACCACGCCGGGTTCGGGCAGGCGGAATCCCTTGTCCAGGAGCACCTGCACCGGCGCGTCCAGCCGGTCCTGGGCACCCGCCGAGACGCGGACCCGCGCCAGGACCGGTTCAGCTCCCCGTGTGGCGAAGGCCAGGGCAAGGCAGGCCAGGAGCCATCGGCGGGACCGCGCAGAGGAGCCGCGGAGAGCCCCGGTGACGGGGGGAGTCCCGGCAGCCTTGCCGCAGCGTCCGCCTCCTGCAACTGAACCCCCAGACCTCACGCCAGCACCCAGGGGCCGCGCGACGCCCGACCCAGCAGGCGATTCGCCTCGTCGTCATCGACGAAACGCTCGGCGGCCGGGTCCCACCGCAAGGGCCGGCGCAAGCGCATGGCGATGTTGCCGATGTGGCCCATGGTGGCCGAGCGGTGGCCGACCTCGCAGGGGGCCACGGTTTCGGCCCGGGTGCGCACGCACTCGACGAAGTGGTCCTTGTGGCTGCGGCTGTCAATCAGGTGGACCGCCTCGGGCCCCAGGGCGGCCTTGAGCAGCGACGCGGGCTCGGCAGCGATCCGGCCACGGTCCACGGCGACCCAGCCCTGGCTGCCTTCCCAGCGCACGCCGCTGGGGTTGGCGGTGGAGCAGTTCAGCGTCACCCCATTGGCGTAGACGTAGTCCACGCTGAAGGTGACCGGGTTGTCATAGGGCCCGTCGGTCGGGAAATCGCCCTTGCCACTGACCTGGGACGGGCCGCTGCGGTCGGTGCCCAGGCCCCACTGGGCGATGTCGAGGTGGTGGCTCCCCCAGTTCAGCATCTGGCCCCCTGAGAAGTCCGAGATGAAGCGGAAGTTGTAGTGCAGGCAGTCCTTGTGGTAGGGCCGGTACGCGGCGGGCCCCACCCACAGGTCATAGTCCAGCTCCTTCGGCACCGGCATGGGCGTCACGGGATCGTGCGCGCGGCCACGGTTCAGGCCGACCTTCACCTGTTTGACCTGACCGATCCGGCCATTGAGCACCAACTCGCTGGCGAAACGAAAACGCCACTCGCTGCGCTGCTGGCTGCCCATCAGGAAGACGCGGCCGTACCGCCGCACCGCGTCGCTCAGGACGCGGCCCTGCTGGACCGTCACCGAGAGGGGCTTCTCGCAGTAGATGTCCTTGCCCGCCTTGGCCGCGTGCAGCGCGCAGAGCACGTGCCAGTGGTCCGCGGTGGAGATGCACACCGCGTCCACGTCCTCCCTGGCCAGACACTCGCGAAAGTCGGTGAACGCCGCGCAGCCCTTCCAGCCACCGGTTGGCTTCTGGTCCGTGTAGTGCTTCTCGACGACCCCCTTGGCCTCGTCGCGGCGCAGGGCGTCCACGTCGCACACCGCCACCACCTGCACTCCCGGCGTCCAGAGGAACGACTTGAGGTTCCCCATGCCCATGCTGCCGACGCCGATGCAGGCCAGGCCGATGCGGTTGGCTGGCGCCTCCTCGGCGGCCAGACCGCGCCGGCAGAGGACGAGCGGCCCGAGAGTGGCACCGGCAGTCTTCAGGAAGGCCCGCCGACTGAGCCCCACATCATGCGTCATATAGTCCTCTGTGCAAGGTTTTTACCTGTCCTCCACGGAGGGTTCCGACAGAGGCCTGTAACAGCATACGCTACACGCGGTCGCGCTCTCGGCAAGTGCGTCTGGACCGTGGGACCTGGCCGGGGCCGAGGGCGGCCCAAGGCCGCCGCGGCGATTCCCCGCCCGGGCCGCCCAGCGGACCGGCAATGTGGGAGGCGCGCTCCGGCGCGGCGACTCTCCGCCCGAGGCCCGTCTGCGGACCTCACCGCACCTCCACCAGCACCGGCTGCAGCACCGGTGCCGCGAAGGTCGCCTCGAGCGGCCGCCCGGACTGCAGGTGCCGCCCGCCGACCGGCACTCCGTCGCGGCGCAGCACGACGCTGACGGGCTCGCGGGTGTGGTTGCAGACCGAGGCCACCAGCCGGCCATCGGCCAGCCTGGCGCTACGGATCTCGACGCCGTAGACGGGCTGTCCCTGCCCGTCAGTGAGGCCCAGCCGTGGTACGAGCCCCCACGTCGGGGCAGCGGCACAGAGACCGGCGAACAGCTCGCGGTCCTGCGGGCCGTTCCCTGCCAGTTCCTCGCCGAGGGGCACCGGCGCCGAGCGCGGCACGCCGTACTCATCGGCACCGAAGCACGCCCCGACGCGCACGACGCGCAGGCCGGCCGCAGCCGCCTTCTGCAGGCCGGCCAGCGCGGCGTCCGAGACCTGCCCTGCCCCGGGGACCAGAAGGACCTTCGCACCGCCCCAGGCCAGGGCGTGGGGCAGCGGCCCCCCTGCCCCGTAGACCTCGAGTTGGCCGTCGGTGACGAAGCCCAGCGGCACCCCCAGGAAGTTCGCGGTGCGGTAGCAGCGTGACACGTTGTAGTGATGGTCATCGCGGTTGATGACGGACGCCTGGGACCAGTAGAGCACCACCTGCGGCGGCTCCCGCTGCAGGGCGGTCACCTCGTCGGCCAGCCGCATGAGGTCCAGGCCGCAACGCCCCACGGCCTCGGCGGCATCCGGGCGGTGGATGACACTCCCCTCGACGTCCGAAAGGTGGTCACTGGAGCGCTGCCAGACCCAGACCGTCGTGGCGCTCTGCCCGTGCACGGCTCCCTGCCACAGGGTGCTGTAGAGGTGTCCGGCCGGCACGACGTCGTGGTCCCGGTCGGCGATGACGTGGCTCTCCGAGTTGAACACCGGCTTGTCGCCCATGCTGCGCTGGAAGTCGTAGGCCATCTGGTGCAACAGCCAGCCGTTGGCCCACTCGCCCTGGCGCGACACCATGCAGTAGCAGTCGTTGCCGTGGATCTGGCTCAACCCGCCGAAGAGCTCCGGGTTGACGCTCCAGATGCCGTGCTCGTGCCGCATGAAGTGGGCCCCCATCATGATCTTGGCGTGGACCGGGACCTGCGGCGCCATCTCGTGGATGACATCGGCCATCCAGCGGTGGAAACCCGCGAACTGCTCCTGGTTGAAGCGCACGAAGTCCACCGCCGACCCGTCGGCCGGAAATGGCTTGGGGATGGGGACCTCGGCGAAGGTGCCGTAGGCCGCGCCCCAGCGCCGGTTCAGCGTCTCGATGGTGCCATGGTGCTCGGCCAGCCAGGCCGGCCAGGCCTGTCGGAGGTGGCGACACTGGGCCCCCTCGTTGCTGATGGGCTCATTGCTCAGGCAGAGGCTGTGCAGGGCGGGGTGGTCCCGGATCAGGGGCACCACGGTCCGCAGGAAGCGCTCGACCACCTGGCGCGCCTCGGGTGCATGCACGCAGTACCCGAGGAAGCCGCCGCGGCACTCCTTCAGGTCCGGCCACTTGGCCAAGGCCCACTGGGGGAAGTAGTGCGGACTCAACAGCAGGTTCACGCTCACATTGGCCTTCGCCGCACGGTCGCAGACAACCAGGAACTCGCGCACCGGCCCCTCGTCGATGCGGTCCTCCGCCACCAGCACGTTGCTGGGACCGAACTCGACCTGAATGAGGTTGCAGCCGTAGGCAGGGAACTTCTCGATGTCCTGGCGCACCTGCCCGAAGTGACCGTAGCCGGTGAAGAAGATGGGCCCCTGAGCCGGCCCGGCGCCGGGAGCAGCCTTCGACCCGAGAAAGGCGGGACCGGCCAGAGCCAGGGGTGAGGTCTGGTACCGGGGTACGGGGAGTGCCGGCGCCTCGCCCCGGTCCATGGCCTCCGCCTCGGCCAGCCCGCGCGGGGCCATCGCCACCATGGTCTCGGCCGCGTGCCAGGCACGGTCCGGCCTGCCATCGGCGATGTCCTTGCGGGCCCAGGGCACGAAGTTCTCCAAGACGGTGAGCGTGACACGCCCGTAGGCGCCCGTGCCCTTGGCCTCGAGGCGCTCGACCAGGGGGCGGAGCCGTTCGCGCGCCATCTCGACCTCCCGCAGGCGGGCCTCGATCCGGCCCGGCGTGACCAGGCGGACCTCCTGACGGCCTTCGGCGAGGGTGTCCTGGCCCCGGCGAAGGCGCGCGGTCAGGACCACCCGGCCATCGGCCGGCGCCTCGAGACGGGCCACGTACGCCAGCGACAGCAGACGGACGGCCGCCGGACAGGGGGCCGTCGCCCGGGCCAGTTCGCCGCCGGCAGGGTCCCTCACGGACACCTCCAGCTCGACCCCCTCGCCCGTAGCCAGGGCGACGATCCCAGACGCCTTGAACAACTCCGAGGTGAAGGCCCACTCACCGGAGGGGTAGAGCTCCGCGGCCCAGCGCGTCTCCACCAGCCCGCCATGGTAGCTCAGCGTCTCCGGCAACTCGGCCCCGAGGTGAACAGCATCCCGGGGGTCCTCCGGGTCGAGTTCCTCCGGCAGGGCCCCGGTCCCCTCGCGGAGGCAGAGCCCGTCGAGGAGGAACCCGGCGGTGGGACTCTCGCTGACCACCATCAGCGCGAACTCCTGCGTATCCTCGGCCGTGGTGAAGGTACGGGTTACCAACTGCCACTGGCCGCGCGTGTTGGGGATGCGAACCCGGAGCGTCCATCCGGGCCCGCCGCCGAACCAGGCCACGGTCTCATGGTCACAGCGGACATAGGCGGACAGCGTGTGGGGCACGCCCGGCCGGACAGGGATAGGCTTCTCCACGCCGAACCAGCCATACACATGGGCCCCGAAGGGAGTCCCATTGGTGATGCGCACGGCCACGCGTCCCAGGCGCGGTGCCGAGGTATCCAGTACCAACGTCGCGTCCGTGGTGCGGGGGTCCCAGCGCCAGCCTTTGAGGGTGGGGCCATCGCTGGTCTCGAACGACGGGTTCGGGACGAGGTTGGGCCCGACCTCGAACGGCGCGATCGTGACCCGGCTCTCGCCCATGGCCAACGGCGGCGTGTAGACGAAGTTCGTGGCCACGTCACCCTCCTCCAGTTGCGCGTCGTCCACCCAGGTGCCTGCCGTCGGGCTCTCGGTCAGGATCCGCACCGTGAAGCGCACTTCTCGCTCGCCGGTGGTGAAACTGCCCGTGACCCGCTGCCAGCCGTCGGTTGCCTTGGGGAACGCATAGCGGTACTGCCAGTTCTCGCCGCCGCCAAGCCAGACGTCGCCCCCCTCCGGGGTCCGCACATAGCACGACAGCGTGTACCGCGTGGCGGCCTTCACCGGCACGGTCTGGTAGACCTGGCTGAAGATGTGCGGGGCCTTGGGCGTGCGGTGCACGATCTTGAGGGCGGTCCGGCCGCTGCGGCCGGCGCCCTCATCGGTCGTCATCTCGGCGCGGGCTGCCCCGGCCTCGAACTGCCAGTCGGCCGGGCCGCCGTCGACCGCCTGCTCAAAGGACCCGTTGGCCAGCAGGTTCGCCGCGCGGCCAACGGGAGTCAGGGCCAGGAGAAACACCGCCGTAACCAGCCACCAACGCTGCATCGACAGGCCTCCTGAAACACTCGCTGCCACGGCGGTGCCCCGGCGCCCGCGGCGGACGTCCGCTCTACTCCACGCCGGCCGCCAGGATGGCCTGGATCTCGAACCGGTGGCCCTTGCTCTCCGGCGCCCGCTCCGGCAGCAACTCGAGACGGAGACGGTGCGGCCCCGGCGTCTCGCAACGGGGCAGGACCCCCGGCGCCGAGTAGCCGCCCCAGTCGGCGTTGAACCAGGCATCGAGCGACGTCGCCGGGCCACCGTCCACACTCGCCGCCACACGCCCCATGTCCCGCTTGATGCGGTGGAAGATCACCGTGAAGGCCCGCCCGGGCACATCGAATTCCAGGACGCTGCCGGGGGTGTCGCTGCACCAGCCCGGGCCGAAGGGCGCGCCGGCCAGCTCCGTCCAGCCTTCCTGGCGGACCGCCTTCAGGCTCGTGGCATTGTGCATGCGCGTGTGCTCGAACAGATCGGTGTGCAGCGGCGCCGGGATGGGAGGCACCGGCGCCAGCGCCGTGTCCGCCGGCAGGGACGCCCGAACCGCCTCGATCACGTGGGTGACCAGGTCCGCACACAGACGGTGCCCGGCATCGTTGGGATGGACCTCGTCACCCTCGACATCCTCCCACTTCATCCGGCCGGCCTCGATCTCCGGCCAGGCCGCATCCCGGAAGCTGACCATCGGCAGCCCATAGTGCGCCCCGACCCTGCCATGCCAGTCCTGCGCGTTGCCGCCACTGCGGTGCATGGTGAACAGCATCATGACCGCCGGGCTGTTGGGCGCCTTCAGGAGCTGCCGCACCAGGCCCTCGATCGTCTCGGCGGAGAGCAGTTCGGGGCTGTCGTTGACCGCGTACTCCACGACCACCAGGTCCGGGTGGTCGTCCAGCAGGTGCGGCTGCACCCGGTGCGCGCCCAGGTTCGAGCCGGTGGCGCCGATGCCGGCGTTGCGGAAGGTGACCTGCAGCCCGGGGAAGGCCTTCCGCCACCACTCTGCCACCAGGCTGCCGTAGTTCAGCTCCGGCTTCGAGGCCCTGGCGCCCTGGGTGATGGAGCCGCCGATCACCCCGACCGTGATCGCCTCCCCGCGCCGCGCCTTGGCCAGCACCCGCTGCAGCCGGGCCGGGTCGCCCCAACTCACCACCGCCCGCTTCGCCATCTCGGTCGTCAGCATCGACTCGGCTCCGGACACACTGACCGCCACCATGACCGCCCCGAGCACTGTGACCCGTCGCATCGCTCCGTCTCCCTGGCCGCGTCCGGCCGCTTGGCATGCCCGTCGTCAGTACGCCCTAATCTCAGCCGACGAGGCGCGGGATGCAACCCCCGGGCCGGACCAGGGCTGTCTCGACAAACGGCCATTGGCCTCGTGGCGGCGCTCTCAGTCGGTCACGGCTGCAACCGGCCCGGAAGCGGGCCAGACGTGACCAGAACAGGCTCCATCAAGGCTGCTGTCGACCCCTTGGGCGGTCGGCGCCGCCCGGGGGCCCGGGCGCGGCGGGCCCGATCCTGGAACAGCCCTGCGCGCCGGACCGCCGTTGCTTGACAGGCAGGACGGGTCCGCCTACGTTCGGAGAGCGGTCGGCACCGGTTGGGGCCCATGTCGGCGTTACCCAGGGGCGAGGCAAGCATGAAGTCGTTGGCCAAGGTTCTCTGGTCGGAGCGGACCCGCGAGGAGTTCGCCGCCTGGGCGAAACGCGGGACAGTCGTCGTCGTGCCCATCGGCGCCGTGGAACAGCATGGCCTGGCGCTGCCCGTGAATACGGACGACCGGGAGGTCGAAGCCGTGGCCCTCGCCGGGGCCATGCGGGCCCGGGCCCCGGTCCTGGTGACGCCGGTCATTCCCTTCGGCATCTCCCCGCACCACATGATGTACCCGGGGGGGACCATCACCCTCAGGGTGGAGACCCTCGTGCGGGTGGTAACCGACGTCTGCGAGTCGATCCTCAGCCATGGGTTCGAGCGGATCCTGCTGCTGAATGGGCACGGGGGCAACATGGGCGCCGTCGAGGCCGCCGCCCTCGAACTGCGCTCGCGGCGGGTCCGACAGGTCCAGTCGGCCAACTGGTGGGAGTTGTGCCGGCCGGTCTTCGCCGAGGTCTGTACCGGGCCGGTCACTACCACCATCGGCCATGCCGGCGAGTCGGAGGCCTCCTGTATCCTGGCGCTGACCCCGGAGTCGGTGCGGCGCGACCGCATGAAGCTGGTGCCCGGGGTGACGGATGATCCGGCCCGGGCCACCGCCGCCAAGGGTCGCCGCCTCCTCGCCGCCGGGGCTGCCGCACTGGCGCACCGGTTGGAGGAGATGGCCGCCCTGCCCGGCCGCGAGGTGGTCGGTATCCCGTGTTTCGAGAAAGGTGACTGACCGGCGCGCTCGAGCGCTGGCGCGCGCGCCAGGTCCCGGAGGGTCCCCCATGCGCTGGCTCTGTGTCGGCCTTGTCGCCACCGCGGTGGCCGGAGAGTGCTCCGGCGCTGAACTCCCAGCGTGGACCCCCGCCATCCGGCCGGACCATCCCCGGCTGTTCTTCAACCGCGACACCTGGCCGGCCGTGGCCGCGCGCGCCGCGGGCCCCGAGGCCCCTGCCCTCCTGCGCCTGGCGGCCGAGGAAGGGCCCGATGTGGCGGTGTCGCTGCACTCGCACGAGGGCGCCCCGGCCGTCCTGCGGCCGGCCTATGTCCCCATGGCCATCCAGCAGGCCATCCGGGCCCTGGCCGAAGCCCTCGGCGCGCTGCTGCAGGCCCGCGGTCTCCCCGCCGGCGCCCCGCCGCCCGTAAGCCCGGAAGAGGCCGTTCCCCCGGCCCCGTTCAACCTGACCAGCGCCCTGTACCACGTCTGCGGCGCCCTGTCCCTCACCGTCGAGTGCCCGCACGGCCTGGTCGGTCCCCGGGCCTGCCCGGTGGACATGGCCACGATCCTCGACATTCAACTGACCCTCTACGAGGCCGTGCTGGCGTTTGCGCTCGACCACGGAACCGCCGCGCGGTGAGACGCGGGGATGGCACTGCGCCGGCCCCCCCTTCCCTGGACCGCATCGTGGCCTCGCGGGCACTGGCCCCGCGCCTGCGGGGCCGTTCCACCTTCGTCTGGCAGCCCACGCCAAAGCCGAAGTGCCGAAACCGGAACAGCCCTGTCCCGCAGCCCGCCGGCCTTGACCCGTGGGCCAGCCAGGCTACTGGGAAGGCCGTACGGGAGGGCATTGAGGCCCTCCGGCTTGCCCTCTGGACACCCCGGCGCACAGTATAGGGTGCACGGATCCTGGTGGAGGTCCGTCTGCGGCGGGAACACAGTAGCGAAGGAGCCTGACCCATGTCCAGCAATCCCCTGTTCGGTGGCCTGTTCGGCATCTCCCGCCTGTCCAACGCGGTGACTCGCTCGATCACCGCCGAGAACGTCTACGGCGAGAAGGGCCGTGGCGGCATGGCCGAGGTCAGCCGCACCCCCCAGCCCGAGGTCACCCGCATCGGCCAAGTCTGGGGCGGCCCCAACTCCTGCGCCCGCGATCTGGGGCGCACCTGGAAGGTCCGGCCCTGCATCACGGTGCCCAAGGCCTCCACCGTGACCCTCATGGACGTGGATGGCCCCGGCGTCATCCAGCACCTCTGGATCACGGTCGACGCGCGCTGGTACCGGGACCTGATCCTGCGTTTCTACTGGGACGGCGAGACGGTCCCCAGTGTGGAGTCGCCCGTAGGGGACCTGTTCTGCAACGGCTGGAAGACGCGGGTGAACATCCTCGCCCTGCCCATCAACGTGAACTCCTCGGGCGGCTTCAATGCCTACTTCCCCATGCCCTTCCGCAAGCAGGCCCGGGTCACGGTCGAGAACCGCGCGCCCGAGGACGTGGGCGGCTTCTTCTACGCCATCAACTACGCGCTCTGCGAGGTGGACGCGGAGGAAGCCTACTTCCACGCCCAGTTCCGCCGCACCAACCCCCTGCCCTACAAGCAGGACTACGTCATCCTGGAGGGGGTCAAGGGCCACGGGCAGTACGTCGGCACCTACATGGCCTGGCAGCAGAACAGCCAGGGCTGGTGGGGCGAAGGCGAGTTCAAGGCCTTCATCGATGGCGATACCGACTTCCCGACCCTCTGCGGCACCGGCACCGAGGACTACTTCGGCGGCGCCTGGGGCTTCGGCTCGAACTTCACGGCCCCCTTCATGGGCTACCCGCTGGGCTCCTGCGATGGCCGGCCCGGCAACCGGCATGGTCTCTACCGCTTCCACATCCTGGACCCCATCCGCTTCCAGAAGGACCTCCGGGTCACCATGCAGGCCATCGGCTGGCGCAGCGAAGGCCGCTACCTGCCCTTGCAGGACGACATGGCCTCGGTCGCCTACTGGTACCAGGCCGAGCCGCACGCGACCTTCGCGCCCCTGGGCAACCGCGATGCCCTCGAGGTGATCTGAAGAGCCGGCCGGCACCCCTGCCGCCAGACAGGCGGTTGCAGTTGCGACGAAGAGACACTACCTTTGCATCGGTCACGGAGTATAATCGATGCGAATTACCGTCGATATCGATGCAGAACAGCTCGTCATGATCCAGAAGGAGACCGGACTGCGCCCGAAGTCCAAGGCCGTCCGCTGTGCTGTTGGGGGGTATCTCGATAGTCTTGCTCGCCGCCGTTTCCTGCGCCAGGTGCTCGACGGTGGCACGGACTACCCCCTGACCAACGCCGAGAGTGAGGCCCTGGCGGCGTATGACCCTCGTTGATACGTCAGCCTGGATCGGGTTCCTCCGGAGGTCCGGAAGCCGGGACGTCAAGACCCGGGTGGCGGCCTACATCGAACTGGCTGAGGCTGCGCACTGCGGACCCATCCAGTTCGAGCTCCTCGCGGGAGCCCGGGAGGCGGAACTGCAGGACATCCGGAAGGCATTGTCATTCAGTGTCTTGCTGGACTTCCCTGTCGCCTGTTGGGAGCAGGCTGCCAGCATCGAGAAGGCCCTCCGCAGCCGCGGGGTAACGGTCCCCCGCGACGACATCCTGGTCGCGGCAGCAGCGCTGCACCACAGAGTCGCTCTTTATGCTGATGACGCGCACTTCGCCCTGATGCGCGACAAGGGGGCACTCCCGCTGGACCTGGCCTGAAGACCGCCAGGCAACCGCTGTCAGCCCAGACGAACCCAAAGACCCGAGCACCGGTGCCGGCCCCGAGCGCACCGGTGCAGGCAGAGAGGTTGGGCCAGACCATGACCCCACGCCACGTCAGCCTGCTGGCCATCGGCCTGCTGCCGGCCCTGGGCCAGGCCCAGGCGCCCCAGCGCGTGCTCACGGTCTCCAGCGTCTGCCTCCTGAACGGCGAGGCCTACCAGAACCGCGCCTACGTCCTCGACGAACTGGCCAAGTGCCCGGCCGGCACGGACCTGGCGGTGCTGCCGCACCTGCCCTTCCTCGTCTTTGCCACCGCCAGCGCGGCGAGGGACCTGGCCGACTTCGCGCACCTCGCCCGCGAGCGGCGCTGCTACCTGGCCCTGGCCATGGCGGAGAAGGACGGCGAGCGCACCTACTTCAGCGCGGTGCTTTTCGGGCGGGACGGCGCCATCGTGGGCACGTACCGCAAGGCCCATGCCCTGCCGGACGACGCCATCGCCCTGGGGGACGATCTGCCCGTGTTCCAGACCGATTTCGGCCGGATCGGGCTGACCATCGGCACGGACTTCTACCTGCCCGAGGTCTACCAGGTGATGAGTCTCAAGGGGGCCGACCTCCTGACCTGGCACGACTACCCCGAGCGCCTGCGCGATCACGGCGCCTGGGAACCCATGCTCATGGCCCGTTGTCTGGATGCCCACGCCCACCTGGTCACGGCCATGTACGCCGACCCGCGGACGTACATCACCAACGCCTACGACCTCGGCATGCCCGGCGCCGCCTGGGGCCGCAGCATGATCCTCAACCGCGTCGGCACACCGGTCGCCGATACCGGCTACGACGACGGTATCGCCAGCGCCCGCATCAACCTCGACAAGCGCAAGCTCGATGTCTACCTCCCGGAGGTGACCGAGGCGGAGAACCTCTACTACGTCAACAACTTCGGCGACCGTACCGCCTTCCGGCCCATCGCCCAACCCTGGCAGCCCCCGGCGCTGCCGGCCTACGCCAAGCGCACCTGCCGCCTGGTGGTGGGCACCTTCAGCCGCGACCACGCCTGGATCCGCGGCAAGGTCCCCGAGCGGATGCTGAGCCTGCTGGGCCGGGCTGCTGAGCTGAAGCCGGACCTGGTCCTGCTCTCCGAGCAGAGCACCCATGTCGAGGACGAGACCACGCGGCAGGTGATGCAGACCATCGCCGCCAAGGCTGCCGCCATGCGCTGCTACATCGCCATCGGCGGCGTCGGCGACAAGGACCAACTCAGCATCCTGCGCCTCTGGGACCGAGCCGGCAAGGAGGTCTACGGCCAGGCGCTCTACTGGCCCAAGGGCTACCCGGAGCTGAAGGTCTTCGACACCGACTTCGGCCGCGTCGCCTCGCACGAGTGCGGGGACCTCTACATCATGGAGTTCGACCGGGTGCTGGCCCTGCTGGGCGCGGAGATCATCCTCGACGGCAGCCAGATGTGGGGCGCCAGCGGCCGCACCAACGAGACCCTCCTCCGGGCCCGCGCCGCCGATAACGGCGTCTGGATCGCCTGTGCCCACTGGCCGACCTCGGATACCTCCCTGCGCAGCCTCATCATCGACCCCTACGGCCAGGTCATGGCCGCCTCCGAGTTCGGCAAGGACATGCTCATCCAGTACGACATCAACCTCGATACGCCCAAGGTCTACTACGCCGGCCGCAAGCCCGAGCCGGTGAAGCGGGGTGACCGCAGCATCCCCTCGTATTACAGCGAGAACCTGCCCGAGCAGCGCTGGGGCTGGCGCGAGATGGTCTTCCGGGCCCGCCGGCCGGAGCTCTATGGCATCCTGCCGGCGGAGAACGAGGTGACGCGCCGTTACCGCAGCCCGAAGTCGCCGGTGCCATAGTGGATGCCGGTTACCGGTCGCCGATGCCGGTCAGAATAGGAAAGGCTGAGGAATGCGTCTGACATTGCGATGGTTGGTGGTGCTATGCTCCGCGGTCGCCGGCTGCACGTGGGGCGCGCAGCCACGGGTTTTCACGGTCGCGCCTGGCGGCGCCGACACGAACCCCGGCATTCCCGAGGCCCCCTTCCGCACCCTGGAACGGGCCCGGCAGGCCGTGCGCGAGATCAACCGCGACATGACCGCCGACATCCCCGTCGAGCTCACGATGGGCACCTACACCCTCACCAAGCCCTTCCGCCTCGGTCCGGAGGACTCGGGGACGAATGGGCACTGCGTGGTCTACCGGGCGCTACCCGGCGCCACGGTCGTCGTGTCCGGCGGTCGCCGAATCACGGGCTGGACCCCCGACGCCGGGGGGCGCTACAAGGCCCCGGCGCCGCCGGTCCCGTTCCGTCAGCTCTATGTCAACGGCACCCGGGCCCGCCGCGCGCGCGGCCCCGCACCTGCCGGGCTGGCCCCCTGGGGCGAAATCCGCGCCGAGATCCGGCCGACGCAGGGCCGGAATGGCATCGGCGCCCTGAACGTCCTGGCCGAGGCGGGCTATGCCAGCACCGACGCCGGCCTCGCGCAGTGGCGCAACCCGGGTGACCTGGAGCTCGGCTACTACGACCAGTGGACCCACATGATCTGCCGCGTCGAACGCGTCCTCCCCGAAGGCAACGGCGTCCGCCTTGTCATGGCCCAGCCCGGCTTCTTCCTGGCCTGCCGTAAGGGCGGCACCCAGGCTGGCATGCCGAATTACCTCGAGAATGCCCTGGAGCTCCTCGATGAGCCCGGCGAGTGGTACCTCGACCGGCCGGCCGCGATGCTCTACTACCTGCCCCGGCCCGGCGAAGACATGGCCAGCGTCCAGATCGTCGCCCCCGTCCTCGAGACCCTGGTCGCCGTCCAGGGCACCCTCGACAACCCGGTCCACGATGTCCGCTTCGAGGGCCTGACCTTCGCCCACGCCACCTGGAACCGCCCCAGCGAGCTCGGCCACCCCGACGTCCAGGCGAACTTCATCCTGCCGCTCGACGACCTCTACCAGCGCCCCGAGAACGAGCGCGGCATCGTCTCGCTCAACGCGGAGTGCCTGCGCAGCCCGGCCAACGTCCTGGTCGAGGCCGGCCAGCGGATCCACTTCGAGCGCTGCCGGTTCACCGCCCTGGGCGGGGCCGGTCTCGACCTCCAGGTCGGCACCACGGACTCCCTCGTCCGCGGCTGCCGGTTCGACGCCATCTCCGGCAGCGCCGTCCAGGTCGGCGACGTCACCCGCGAGGACCACCATCCCACCGACCCCCGCCGCACCGTGGCCCGCAACCGCATCGCCAACAACCTGATCACGGGCATCGGCGTCGACTATGAAGACAGCATCGGCGTCTTCTGCGGCTACACCGAGGGCACCGTCATCGAGCATAACGAGATCGCCAACCTGCCCTACACCGGCATCTCCGTCGGCTGGGGCTGGGGCATCACCGACGCCGGCACCAGCGCCTACTCCTCGCCCGTGGTCTTCGACACCCCCACGGCCTGCCGTGGTAACCTCATCCAATTCAACCACATCCATCACGTCATGCAACGCCGGAACGATGGCGGCGGGATCTACACCCTCTCCCGTCAGCCCGGGACCCTCATCCGCGGCAACCACATCCACGACAATGGCCCCGGCGGCCCCGGCGGCATCTACCTCGATGAGGGCAGCTCCGAGATCGAGGTGACCGGCAACGCGGTCTATGCCGTGGCCCGGCCGATGAACTACAACAACTACGCCCAGAACCGCATCGCCTCCTGCAACGAGCACGACAACCGCTTCGGCGCCCTGGCCACCGCCCCCGGCATCGCCGGCCAGTGCCTGCGGGCCCAGCCCGGCTCCACGGTCGAGGTCCCCTACGCGCCCGAGCTGGATACCCCGGCGCTGACCGTCGAAGCCTGGGTCCGCTTCGAGCAGTACCCCTCCGGCTGGGACCCCCGGCGCTGGGCCGTGTGCAAGGCCGGCAACGAGTGGGAGAACACGAACTACTCCCTCATCGTCGACAAGGCCGAGGTCTCCGCCTGCCTGAACCTCGGCGGCGGTCGGGAGAACGACCACGAGCTCGCCAGCACGTCCTCGCCGGTGCCCTTGGCGACGTGGGTGCCCATCGCCTTCACCTACGACGGCCAGACCCTCCGCGTCTACTGCGACGGCCGCGAGGTCGGCGCCAAGGCCATCGGCAAGCCCCGCATCACCGGCCCTGCCGGCATCCGCCTGGGCGGCCGCCTCGATGGCTACAGCGTCTTCGAAGGCGACCTCGACGAGGTCCGCATCTACAGGCGGGCCCTCTCCGCCGAGGAACTCCAGCGCAATGCCAAGGCCGTCCGGAATGCCGCCGGCCAGCCCGCCGGCGTGGTCACCGAGGGCCTCGCCGGCTACTGGGGCTTCGAAGACCTCCGGCCCGACACCGCCGCCCTCGCGGCCGTCGCCGCGGCCGCTGGCCTCGAGGCGCCCTACCGGAAGCTACTCGACGAGTAGACCACGGGCGCCAGGGCTTGCGGGCCGCCGTCGCGTGTATTACGTTCTGTGCGTCAAGCCACAGGGGGTGCCCGATGGCGACCGTGAGCGTTCGCGAGGTGCAGCACAACCTGGCCTCGATACTGCGCCGGGTCGAGGCGGGCGAGGAGATCGAGGTCTGCCGCCGCCATACGCCGGTGGCGCGACTGGTCCCGGCCACGCCGGCGGGCAGGACTGCCATGGACTGGGACGGTCTCGCCGCCTGGCGAAAGGCGACCTGGGGCGGCAGGGGGACCCCCGGGACAGCGGTGGAGCTTCTCGTCGCCGAAGGCCGAGGGGAGCCCTGATGTCGCTCTACCTCGACACGAGTGCCCTGCTCAAGCTCTACGTCGATGAGCCCTTGACCCGGGAGCTTCATGAGTGCCTTGGCGCCCGCAGCGGGGCCCTGTTCTGCCATGAGTTTCACCTGCTGGAGGCCGAGAATGCCGTCCAACTCAAGGTGTTCCGGCGGGAGATCAGCCCTGGGCAGGCCCTGGCGGTCACGGCCAAGATGCGGGAGCATGCTCAAGCGGGGATGCTGCAGCGGCGAGTGGTTGACTGGCCTGGCGTGCTGATGGAGTCGCGGCGGGTGGCGGAAGCCTTCACCGCGACCACCGGGTGTCGCACGCTGGACATCCTGCACATCGCCATCGCCCGGCAGTGGGGCTGCACCGAGTTCCTCTCACTTGACGACCGGCAGGTCCGGGCCGCGGAGGCGGCTGGCCTGACAGCCATCGATCCACGGCGTCGTCTGCCGCCCGGCCCTCCGAGGGAGACCCCATGAGCACACTGGCGATCCATGGCGGACCGAAGCTACGTACAGCCCCCTTCCCCGGCTGGCCGCGCCAGGACCCGCGCTACCTGGAGGCGCTGAGCCAGGTCCTGGAGCACGGTACCTGGGGTGTCGGCGGGCCCCGCAACAGGGAACTGGTACAGCGCTTCCGGGAGGTCTGCGACGCGCAGCACTGCATCTCCTGCACCAACGGCACCGCAGCCCTGGAGCTCTCGCTGCGGGCGATCGGCGTGGGCGCCGGCGACGAGGTGATCGTGCCGCCGTATACCTTCATCGCCACCGCCTCGGCTGTGGTGAGTACCAACGCCATCCCCGTCTTCGCGGACATCCGGCCGGACACCTTCTGCCTGGACGCTGTCGACGTCGAGAGAAAGATCACACCGAGCACGCGGGCAGTGATCGCGGTGCACATCGGGGGCATGCCCTGCGACCTACGGGCCCTGCAGGAGGTCTGCACCCGCCGTGGGCTGAAGCTGGTCGAGGACTGCGCCCAAGCCCACGGGGCAGTCTACGCCGGCCGCAAGGTCGGCGGTCTCGGCGACGTGGCTGGCTTCTCCTTCCAGTCCTCCAAGAACATCGCCTCCGGCGAAGGCGGCATGGTCACCACCAACGCCCCCGAGGTCTTCGCCAAGGCCTGGTCCTACGCCAACATCGGCCGTGTCCCCGACGGCGCCTGGTACGACCACCGGATCATGGGCTGGAACCTGCGCCTCACCGAGTTCCAGGCAGCCCTCATCCTCTGCCAGCTCGACACCTACCAGGAGGACATGGCCCGCCGCGATGCCAACGCCGAACACCTGCGCCAGCGCTTCGCCGGGATCGAGGGCATCACCCCCCAGGCCTTCAGCCCAGGCGCCGAACGCTCGGCCTACCACCTGTTCATCGCCCGCTACGACCGCAACGCCTTCAAGGGCCTCCCCCGCGACCGCTTCCTGGCAGCCCTGAGCGCCGAGGGGGTCCCTGCCTCTCGAGGCTACAACCCGCTCTACCGCGAAGGCATGTTCACCAATGGCTGGGAGCCGGAGAAGTGCCCTTGGGCCTGCTCCCGCTACCGGGGCAAGGTCGACTACCGGGCCACCTCCTGCCCGGTGTGCGAGCACGCCTGCGCCGATGGCTCGTTCTGGCTTTACCAGAGCGTGCTGCTCGGCACCCCCCAGGATATGGACGACATCGCCGACGCCATCCTCAAGGTCCGCGACCAGGTCGACGACCTCCTGGGCTGACCGGGCCGGCGCGGCCTCCGGTCGCCGCCGTCGACGGCGGCGCCCCTTCCCCGTACGGCAACCGACCTCGGTTGCCTCCCCCGGCCGCCGCGGTCGGCGGCCGCACTCGTCCCCGTAGTCTGACACGAAAACGTGCCCCGACGCCACAAAAATGAGGCATCGGGGCGACCCCAGCCGCGCCCGGGTCCTGTCCGCAAGCCGAGCGTGCGGTTGCCCGCCAGGCATTCCGCGGAACCGAGGGCCGATCCCAGGCCGGTTGGCATGAAAGCGGCTACGAGAGGATGGTGCGTCGTGTGAGTTCACCGGTTATGTTCCCGATCAACCCGCGAGCGCGGCACAGGCAGATGCCGCGGTCGGGTGTATTGGACCGGGGCCTTTGGGCTGTGGCGGCAGGACAGGTCTGGGGGTGGCGCCATGAAGAAGCGTGACCAGGAGCATGTGACCAAGCACCTGTTCATCACGGGGGGAGTGGTCAGCTCCCTTGGCAAGGGCATCACGGCGGCCTCGGTGGCACTGCTGCTGCGGCAGCGGGGCTACCGGGTGCGGATGCAGAAGCTCGATCCCTACGTGAACGTCGACCCGGGGACCATGTCGCCCTACGAGCACGGGGAGGTCTACGTCACCGAGGACGGCACCGAGACGGATCTCGATCTGGGCCACTACGAACGGTTTGCGGACGTCACCTGCAACCGCAACAGCAACTACACCACCGGCCGCATCTACCTGACCGTGATCGAGCGGGAGCGCCACGGCGACTACCTGGGCAAGACGGTCCAGGTGATCCCGCACATCACCGACGAGATCAAGAACGCCATCCGCACGCTGGACGGCGAGGATGTGGACATCGCCATCACCGAGATCGGCGGGACCGTGGGCGATATCGAGTCGCTGCCGTTCCTGGAGGCGATCCGCCAGTACCGGCAGGAGATCGGGCCGCGCAATGGGCTTTTCATCCACCTGACGCTGGTGCCCTTCATCCGGGCGGCCCAGGAGATGAAGACCAAGCCGTCGCAGCAGTCCGTGGGCATTCTGCGCGAGATCGGCATCATCCCCGACATCCTGGTCTGCCGCTGCGAGCTACCCATGGGCGAGGAGCACCTGCGCAAGCTGGCCCTGTTCTGCAACGTTCGGCGCGAGATGGTCATCCAGGAACTGGACGTGGCCCACACCATCTACGAGGTGCCCCTGGAACTGGCGGCCCAGGAGCTGGACACCTACGTCCTGGAAATGCTCGATCTGCACGTGCGCGACTTGCGTCTGGACGAATGGCGCGCTTTCGTCGAACGCACGGTGGCCCCCAAGTCGCGCACCTGCGAGATCGCCGTCGTGGGCAAGTACATCAGCCTCAAGGACGCCTACAAGAGCATCTACGAGGCCCTGGCCCACGGCGCCATCGCCAACGACGTCGAGCTGAAGGTCCGCCAGGTGGAGGCCACGGAGGTCGAGGCCAAGGGCGCGGCGGCCCTCCTCGCGGGCGTCAACGGGATCCTGGTCCCCGGCGGTTTCGGCGACCGGGGCATCGAGGGCAAGATCCAATCCGTGGCCTATGCCCGCCAGCAGGGGATCCCTTTCCTCGGCATCTGCCTGGGCATGCAGTGCGCGGTCATCGAGTTTGCGCGCAACGTCTGCGGTCTGACCGCCGCCAACAGCCAGGAGTTCGCCCCCGACAGCCCGCACCAGGTGATCCACCTCATGGAGGAGCAGAAGCGCATCCGCAACCTGGGCGGCACCATGCGCCTGGGGAGTTGGGACTGCGAGCTGCGCCCCGGGAGCAGAGCCGCCGTGGCCTACGGGGAGGTCCTGATCAAGGAACGCCATCGGCATCGCTACGAACTGAACAACGACTACCGCGAGCGCTTCGAGGCCGCGGGCATGGTCATCTCGGGGACCTCCCCGGATGGCCTGCTGGCGGAGATGATCGAGCTCAGAGACCATCCCTGGTTCGTCGCCTGCCAGTTCCACCCGGAGTTCAAGTCCCGACCGCTGAAGGCCCATCCGCTGTTCCGCGAGTTCGTCGGGGCAGCAACGGTGCGGGCAGAGACTCCGGCCAAGGCACCGAAGGCGGCCGCGCGGACGACGAAGCAGCAACGACAGCGGGGGCAGGCATGAACCAGGCCGGCAAACCGAGGGAGTACTGCGGGCTGTGCGGCGTCGCCGGCGGCGAGGGCGTGCTGGAACGCCTGCACAACGGCCTCCGCACCCTCCAACACCGTGGCCAGGAAGCGGCGGGGGTCATGGTCAGCACCGGCAGTACCTGCTTGCTGCACAAGGATATCGGCCTGGTTGACCAGGTCTTCTCGAAGCTCCCGGGAAGCTGGTTCGAGGACGGTGTGAACCTGGTGCGTGGGATCGGCCACGTGCGCTACGGCACCGCCGGGGGCTCAGGGGTCGTCAATGCCCAGCCGCTGATGGTGAATATGGCCGGCCGCCTGGTCGGCATCGCCCACAACGGGACTCTGTGCAATGCGCCCAGCCTGCGCCGCGAACTCCAGGCCGAGGGGGCCCTGTTCCAGACGTCCAGCGACACGGAACTCATCCTCCACCTCATGGCGCGGGCGCTGATGAAGCGCTGTCACGGGCAGATCTGGGATGCCCTCGAGGAGGCCCTGAGGCAACTGAAGGGCGCCTTCTCGCTGCTGCTCATGACCGAGGATGCCATGGTCGCCGTCCGCGATCCCTACGGCTTCCGGCCGCTGGCCATCGCCGACTACAACGATGGCGCCTACATGGTCGCCAGCGAGACCCTCGCTTTTGGCGTCACGAACGCCACCTACGTCCGGGACGTCGAGCCCGGCGAGATGGTCATCTGGGACCGCAGCAACCGCCTCGAGAGCCGCCGCTTCGCCGAGGCCCCCCGCCGAGCCCACTGCGTCTTCGAGCACGTCTACTTCGCCCGGCCCGGCAGCTATGTCTTCGGCGACAGCGTCTATGGGGTCCGTAAGGAGATGGGCCGGCAACTGGCACGGGAGGCACCCGTCGAGGCCGATGTGATCGTGCCGGTACCCGACAGCGGTCTGTACGCCGCCCTAGGCTTCGCCGAGGAGTCCGGGATCCCGCTGGACGTGGCCCTGAGCCGGAACCACTACGTCGGCCGGACCTTCATCGACCCGGGCCAGGGCACCTCCCGCCTGAACCTGGCCACCAGCAAGCTGCAGCCCATCCCCGAGGCCATCGCCGGCAAACGCATCTGCCTCATCGATGACTCGATCGTGCGCGGCAATACCTGCCGGGCGCGCGTCTCGACCATCCGCGAGGCTGGCGCCAAGGAGGTCCATATGCGGGTGAGCTGTCCGCCACACCGCTTTGGCTGCTATTTCGGCATCGATTTCCCGGAGCGCTCGGCCTTGCTGGCCAACAAGGTGCCCGAGCGGGACCTGCGCCGGTCGCTGCGCCTGGACAGCCTGGCCTACCTTTCCCAGGCTGGCATGTTGGCCTGTGTCAGAGCACACCCGCCGGAGGACTACTGCTGCGCCTGTTTCGACGGCGAGTATCCGGTCGTCCCCGACCAGCTTGAGCGCCGACAGTAGGCGTGAGGGAGTGCCCGCGAGGCCGCGGGCGGTCCAGGGAAAGCAAGCCGGCGGCGTGATCTTGGGACCGCCCTGCGCGGCAGCCAGGGCTGCTCCAAGATCACGGCCTGCGGGGCGGCGGGTCCGCGCCTGCATCTGTAGGTCCCAACTCCGATTGGGGCCCTGGGCCGAACGGATTTCGGCCCCACAGGCGCAAGGTCGGCAACGGTTTCCCGAAACCGCCCAGCGCGGCAGCCGCGGAAGGTCGCGGATAGGGGTTCGGCAAGCTATAGTGCGAGCCCGGCCGCCGGGGCAGCTCCTGCTCCGGTGGCCGGTCGTAAACAGACCTGCCGGAGACGGTGTGCCGGCGGCTCCTGCCAGCACCGACGCAACGGCGAAAGCGGACGCGACTCATGCCCAGGCGCCAGGATATCAAGAAGATCATGCTGATCGGCTCCGGGCCGATCGTCATCGGTCAGGCCTGCGAATTCGACTACTCCGGCACCCAGGCCTGCAAGGCTCTGCGCGAAGAGGGCTTCGAGGTGGTCCTGGTGAACAGCAACCCGGCCACCATCATGACCGACCCGGAGTTCGCCGACCGGACCTACGTCGAACCGCTGACGGTCCCCATCCTCCATGAGATCATCCGCCGCGAACGGCCCGATGCCCTGCTGCCGACCCTGGGCGGCCAGACCGCCCTGAACCTCGCCATGGAGCTCTCGGACCAGGGCATCCTGGACCGCTATCGCGTCGAGATGATCGGCGCCAAGGCCGAGGCCATCCGCACCGCGGAGGACCGGGCCCTCTTCAAACAGGCCATGATCGAGATCGGCCTGGACCTGCCGCGCAGCGGTTCGGCGCACACCCTGGAAGAGGCCTGGGCCGTCCAGAAGCAGATCGGCGTCTTCCCGGTCATCATCCGGCCCGGATTCACCCTGGGCGGCACCGGCGGCGGCATCGCCTGGGACGAACGCACCTTCGAGGAGATCGTGCGCCGCGGCCTGGACTACAGCCCCATCACCGAGGTGCTGGTGGAGGAGTCCGTCCTCGGCTGGAAGGAATACGAGCTGGAGGTGATGCGCGACAGCAAGGACAACGTCGTGATCATCTGCTCCATCGAGAACGTCGATCCCATGGGCGTGCACACCGGCGACTCCGTCACCGTGGCGCCGGCTCAGACCCTCACCGACCGCGAGTACCAGCTCCTGCGCGATGCCACCATCAGGGTCATGCGCAAGATCGGCGTGGACACGGGCGGCTCCAACGTGCAGTTCGCCGTGCATCCGCAGACCGGCCGGCTGGTGATCATCGAGATGAACCCGCGCGTCAGCCGCTCGTCGGCGCTGGCCTCCAAAGCCACCGGCTTCCCCATCGCCAAGATCGCCGCCAAGCTGGCCGTGGGCTACACTCTCGACGAGATCCGCAACGACATCACCCGCGAGACCCCGGCCTGCTTCGAACCCAGCATCGACTACGTCGTCACCAAGGCCCCCCGCTTCGCCTTCGAGAAATTCCCCGGAGCCGATACCACCCTCACCACGCAGATGAAGTCCGTGGGCGAGGCCATGAGCATCGGCAAGACCTTCAAGGAGTCCTTCCAGAAGGCCATGCGGTCGCTGGAGATCGGCCGGGCGGGCTTCGGCGCCGACGGCAAGGATGGCCCCTTCCAGAGCCTGACCGACGAGGCCCTGGCTGCCGGCCTCAAGCGCCCCAACGCCCTGCGCATGTTCCAGATCCACGAGGCCATGCGCCGCGGCTGGACGATCGAGCGCGTCTATGAGTTGACCATGATCGAGCCGTGGTTCCTCGACCAACTGCAGGAACTGGCTGCTTACGAAGACGAGATCCGGACGGCCGGCAACCTGGAAGGCCTGCGCCAGGACCCCCTGCTGCTGCGCCAGGCCAAGGAGTTCGGCTACTCCGACCGGCAACTCGCCTGGCTGCTGAACAGCACCGAGGATGCGGTCCGCGACCTGCGCCATGGGCTGGGTGTCCTGCCCGGCTACGCCCTGGTGGACACCTGTGCCGCGGAGTTCGAGGCCTATACTCCCTACTACTACTCCACCTACGGCGACCGCGACGAGGTCCGCCGCTCCGACCGGCGTAAGATCATGATCCTGGGCGGCGGCCCCAACCGCATCGGCCAGGGCATCGAGTTCGACTACTGCTGCGTCCATGCCTCCTTCGCCCTGCGCGCGGCCGGGTTCGAGACCCTCATGGTCAACTCCAACCCCGAGACCGTCTCCACGGACTATGACACCAGCGACCGCCTCTACTTCGAACCGCTGACCCTCGAGGACGTGCTGCACATCTACCGCCGCGAACAGTGCTGGGGCGTGATCGTGCAGTTCGGCGGCCAGACCCCCTTGAACCTGGCCCTCGGACTCAAAGCCAATGGCGTCAATGTCATCGGCACCTCGCCCAAGGACATCGAGGCCGCCGAAGACCGCGAGTTCTTCCGCCAACTGGTCGACCGTCTGGGCATCCGCCAGCCGGCCAGCGGCACCGCCACCCGCATCGAGGAAGGGGCCGCCATCGCCCGTCGCGTCGGCTACCCCGTCCTGGTGCGGCCCTCCTTCGTGCTCGGCGGCCGGGCCATGGCCATCGTCTACGACGAAGACAACCTCGCCCGCTTCATGGTCGAGGCCGTCAAGGCCAGCGAGGAACGGCCAGTGCTCATCGATAAGTTCCTCGAGGACGCCACCGAGGTCGACGTGGACTGCGTGGCCGATGGCGAAACGGCGGTCATCGGGGCCATCATGGAACACGTCGAGATGGCCGGCGTCCACTCGGGTGACAGCGCCTGCATGATCCCCACCGTCAGCCTCAGCGACAAGGTCCTCGCCGACCTGCGCCGACACACCTACGACCTGGCCCGGGAGCTCCACGTCTGCGGCCTGATGAACGTCCAATACGCCGTCAAGGATGAGACCGTCTACATCCTCGAGGTCAACCCCCGCGCCTCGCGCACGGTGCCCTACGTCAGCAAGGCCATCGGGGTACCCCTGGCCAAGCTGGCAGCCCTCTGCATGGCCGGCTACCGCCTGCGGGACCTGGGCTTCACCCGCGAGATCCGGCCTCGCCACTACGCCGTCAAGGAGGCGGTGCTGCCCTTCACCCGCTTCCTGGGCGCCGACATCCTGCTGAGCCCCGAGATGAAATCCACCGGGGAGGTCATGGGCATCGACATGGATATCGGTATGGCCTATGTCAAGAGCCAGGAGGCCGCCGGCAATCCGCTGCCCGAGAGTGGCAACCTGCTCTTCAGTATCTGCCGGCGTGACCAGGACGCCGTGGTGCCTCTGGCCAGGGCCCTGGTGGACCTGGGCTACGTGCTCTATGCCACGGATGGCACCGCCACGGTCCTGCGCAACCATGGCATCAAGGCCCGCGCCGTGTTCAAGATCGGCCAGGGCCGCCCCAATGCCCTGGACATGATCGCTGACGCCGAGATCGGCTGGATCGTCAACACGCCCTCGGGCGCCGCCCCGCAGCAGGATGAGGTCCGCATGCGGATCGACGCGGTGATGAAGGGCGTCCCGGTCACTACCACCCTCAGCGGTCTGCGTGCGGCGATCCAGGGACTCCAGGCCCGCAAACGTCTGCGGGACATGACCGTGTGCAGCATCCAGGAGTACAACCGCCACACGCCCTTTGAGCTCGACGAACACTCCCTGCCCCGCCTGCAGGGCTGAAGCGCTTGTTCCTTAAGGACCCGTGCGCACACACGCCTACCCATGAGCCCCAGGAAACACTCCAGGAAAGCCCCGATGCCACCGGCCGCCAGCCCCGCGGCGGACGACCCTCGGACTCCTTCCCACAAGGCTACTGCCATGCCTGCCCCTGCCACCTCGCCGTGGAACTGGAAGCGCCAGCGCGAGAAGCCTGCCTTCATCGCCTTCGAGGATGGCACAGTCCTGCGCGGTTACTCGGTGGGAGCCCCCGTCGACCAGGTCGGCGAGGTCGTCTTCAACACCGGCATGAGCGGCTACCAGGAGATCCTCACGGACCCCTCCTATGCCGGCCAGATCGTCACCATGACCTACACCGAAATAGGGAACACCGGCATCAACCCCGACGACGTCGAGTCCGCGCGACTCTTCCTCAATGGCTTTCTCGTGCGCGAGATGCCCGAGCCGCGAAACTGGCGCAGCACCCTCCCGCTCGGCACCTACCTCCGCCAGGCAGGGGTGCCGGCCCTGGGCGGCATCGACACCCGGGACCTCACCATCAAGCTCCGCACCCAGGGCACCCTGAAGGCCTACCTCTGCGCCACGGGTGGCGCCTCCCCCGAGGAAGGCGTCGCCAAGGCCCGCGCCTGGGAGGGTCTCGATGGCCAGGACTACGCCGCCCGCGTCTCCTGCGACCGGCCCTACGAGTTCGACCCGGATGGAAACCTCTCCTCGAGCTGGGGACTGGGCGGACCGTTGCCGGCCCCCGACCTGCGCATCGTCGCCTACGACTTCGGCATCAAGTTCAACATCCTCAGGCACCTGCGCCACCACGGCATGCGCGTCACCGTGGTCCCAGCCACCACCACCGCCGAGGACGTGCTGGCCCTCAAGCCCGATGGCGTGTTCCTCTCCAACGGCCCCGCCGACCCGGCCGCGGTGACCTACGCCATCGAGAGCATCCGCCGGCTCATCGGCAAGGTGCCCATCATGGGCATCTGTCTGGGCCACCAGCTCATCGGCTGCGCCGTGGGCGGCAGGACGTACCGCCTCAAGTTCGGACACCATGGCTGCAACCACCCGGTCATGGACCTCACCACCCGGCGGGTCGAAGTCACCAGCCAGAACCACAACTTCGCCGTGGACCCCGGGACCCTCCCGGCGGCGATCGAGGTCACCCACCTGAACCTCAACGATAATACGGTGGAGGGCCTGCAGCACCGGGACCTGCCCCTGTTCTGCGTCCAGTACCATCCCGAGGCGGCCCCGGGCCCCCACGACCCCGCCTATCTCTTTGCCCGTTTCCGCACTCTCATCGGCAAGGCCTGAGACCATGAGCCATCCCGCCAACGAGCAGATCCTCATCCTGGACTTCGGCTCGCAGTACACCCAGCTCATCGCCCGCCGCGTGCGCGAAGCCAATGTCTACAGCGAGATCGTCGACACCATGATCTCCCCGGCGGAGATCCGGGCCCGGGGCGTCCGGGGCCTGATCCTCAGCGGCGGCCCGGCCAGTGTGCACGATCCGGGGGCCCCCGGCTGCCACCCGGGCGTCTTCGACCTGGGCATCCCCGTGCTCGGCATCTGCTACGGCCTGCAGTGGCTCAGTCAGCACCTCGGCGGCACGGTCAAGCGCTCCGGGTCCCGCGAGTACGGCCCGGCGCTGTTGACCCAGCAGGGCGACAACCCGCTTTTCCAGGACGTGGCCCCGGTCAGCAAGGTCTGGATGAGCCACGCGGACGAGGTGGTGAAGAGCGCCCCAGGCTTCGAGATCATCGCCAGCAGCGAGTCGGTGCCCTATGCCGCGGTCTGGCACCCCCAGCGCCGTATCTGGGGCGTCCAGTTCCACCCCGAGGTGGGGCACACCGACCACGGCAAACAGATCATGTTCAACTTCGCCCGGCGCATCTGCGGCTGCTCCGGGGCCTGGACCGCGGCCCACTTCATCGAGCAGTCCACCCAGGACATCCGCCGCCAGGTGGGCACCGGCGCCGTCATCCTCGGCCTCAGTGGCGGCGTGGACAGCTCTGTGGCCGCGGCCCTCATCCACCGGGCCATCGGCGACCGGCTGCACTGCGTCTTCGTCGACAATGGCGTCCTGCGCCACGAGGAGGCCGAGTCCCTGCGCGCCATCTTCGGCCGCCACCTGCAGATGAACATCCGCATGGTCGACGCCTCCGAGGGCTTCCTCTCCCGCCTCGCCGGCATCACCGACCCCGAGCGCAAACGCAAGCTCATCGGCGGCTACTTCGTGGAGGTCTTCCGCGAAGCCGCCACGAGCATCCCCGATGCCCGCTTCCTGGCCCAGGGCACCACCTACCCCGATGTCATCGAGAGCTCCGGCATCGGCAAGCATGCGGACACCATCAAGAGTCACCACAACGTCGGCGGTCTGCCGGCCCAGCTCGGCTTCGACCAGCTCGTGGAGCCCCTGCGCATGCTGTTCAAGGACGAGGTGCGGGCTATCGGCGAGGAACTGGGCCTGCCCCACGAGATGGTCTGGCGCCAGCCCTTCCCGGGCCCCGGCCTGGCCGTGCGCATCCTCGGCGAGGTGACCCGCGAACGGGTGGCCCTGCTGCAGAAGGCCGACCATATCGTCATCGAGGAGATGATGAAGTCGGGCTGGTACTACAAGGTCTGGCAGAGCTTCGCGGTGCTGCTGCCGGTCAAGACCGTCGGCGTCATGGGCGATTGCCGCACCTACGAGAATGCCGTGGCCCTGCGCGTGGTCCAGTCCGCCGACGGCATGACGGCCGACTGGGGCGACCTCCCCCACGACCTCCTCGGCCGCATCGCCAGCCGCATCATCAACGAGGTCCGCGGCATCAACCGCGTCGTCTACGACATCACCTCCAAGCCCCCAGGCACCATCGAGTGGGAGTGAGCCGGGTGAGGCCCGACCTGGGGAACGCTGAGGCCGGGGGGCCTTCGGTGTGACCTCGGGAACCGGGTTCTGGCCGACCCTGGCGCTCGCGCCGCCGGTCGTCTGCGTCCCATCGCTCCCATCGCTCCCATCATACCATTTGGACGTCAGCCGTAGAGCATTGCTGGACCGGCCGCGGCCACAGGGGCGAACGCCCCCGCGGCCATGCCCACGAGGCCGTGGGCGCTCCAGCCGGATGACCGGGGACTGCGCG
>Ga0172371_10000898_pt1 | contig 46905 bp, 35 predicted proteins | sample Lak12m_FD_114543 | JGI IMG/M metagenome (GOLD analysis project Ga0172371, IMG submission 114543) | Freshwater microbial communities from Kabuno Bay, South-Kivu, Congo - kab_022012_12m | ecosystem: Environmental > Aquatic > Freshwater > Lake | place: Democratic Republic of the Congo: South-Kivu... | reverse complement strand
GGCTTCTCGCATCACCCAGGCGTCATAGCGCGGAACTGCCGTGGGGAACAAGGTGCCATCGGGCATGTGCTCGATAGTCACATTGCGGATGCGACCATAGACCTTGTCTGTGGACAGTAGTAGGTGTCTCACGTCATATTGGCACGGGGGGGCGCCGCCGAGTTGCCGAGCGCAGAGAGGTACTCGGCGATATCCGCCGGTTGATCCCAATTCGACTTGAATTCCACCGTTCCCGCTTCGCGCGACAGCGCAAGCAAGCGCTCAAGCGTCTCCAACAGATCCGATTCCGCCATGCTCACAGACTCCGCACGTTCTGCAGGCCGTGCTGCTGAAGGATGGCGGCGAGGTTGGTCTTGGCCACGTCGTCGGCGAAGGCGCTGTCGCGGAAGACGCAGGTCGTGTCGCCGGCGGGCGCGAGTGCCTTGTGCCACTCGACGATGCCTTGTGCCAGCGGTTCGACCTCCGCGCGGGTGATCTTCTCAGCCAGGCACGCGAGCGGCACGCTCTCCAGCATGCCGGGATGCGCCTTGAGGTACTGGGCCAGATCGATGCGGAAGTCGGTGAGCGTGAGATCGGCGATGGACACGCCGGTGGAGAGGTCTTCGAGGTCGATTACCGCGTCTTGAAGTTTCAGCAACTGCTTACGGCGGTACTCGAGGTCGTTCATCTGATTGCCTGACTCCTGCTCGATCAGGTTTTCCTCGCCTGTGGCCGAAATGTCGAGCAGCACCATGCGGCCGCTGACCCGCTGTTCCAGGTTGATGTATTCCTCCAGTTCGATGTTCGGCCAGAAGTTGACGAGCTGGATGCGCTCGTTGGGCGAGCCGATGCGGTCGATGCGGCCGAAGCGCTGGATGATGCGCACCGGGTTCCAGTGGATGTCGTAATTGATGAGCCAGTCGCAGTCCTGCAGGTTCTGGCCCTCGGAGATGCAATCCGTGGCGACGAGCAGATCGAGTTCGCCCTCGCCCGCCAGTTCCTCGGGCCGCTCTTTCGAGCGCGGCGCAAACGCCGTCAGGATCGAAGCGAGGTCCTTGCGCTGGCCGGCAAGCGTGGTCTGATTTCGGCCCGTGCCAGTGACCAGCGCCGTGTCGATGCCGAGCGCTGTCTTCGCCCACGGGGCAAGCTGATCGTAGAGATAACGGGCGGTGTCCGCGAACGCCGTGAAGACGATCACCTTGCGGTTGCCGGGGTTGATGGGGTTGCAGCACTTGCGCTCGATCACGTCGCGCAGGGCGGCGAGCTTGGCATCACGGGCTGCGTCCACCTGGGTCGCCGCCGCGTGCAGGGTCGCAAGACGGTTGCGATCTTCGATCAGGTCCTGCTTCCAGCGGATGAGATCCACATCCTTCAGCAGCACCTTGACCTTGCGCCCGACGAGCAGGCTCTCGAAGGCCGGATCATCGATGTCCACGTCATCGATGTCGATCTCGTCGAGTTCCTCGGCGTGGCTTTCGATGCGCGCGAGCGTTGCCTCGACGTCGCGCAACTGCCGCTGGACCGTAAGCGCGAAGGACGGCACCGCGCTTTCCATGCGCTTGAGCACGTTGACGCGCAGCAGGTGAATAAGACTTTCTTCGCGGTCCACTTGCCGGAAGAAACCCGTTCCCCCTTTCACTTCGGTGCTGTACTTCTTGTCGTAGGCCTCCCGCTGGTGCGGCAGCACGTAGCGCAGGGGCGCGTACGCGGCGAGATTCAAGCGGCGAATCTCCAGGTTGATGTCCCGGATCGAACGAAACGCGCCGGCGCGGTCCACGTCCGCCTTGATGTTGATCGGCCTCAGCCGGTCCGGAAAGCGGCCGGTCTCGGCGGTGCCGTAGTACTTCTCGATGTGCTTGCGCGAGCGGGCGATGGTCAGCAGATCGAGCAGCGTGAAGTAATCGAACCCCAGCATGTCGATGAGCCGCGCCGGCGTACGCTCTTCGTCATCCAAATCGAGCCAGCGGTTGAACTGCTTCTGCGCGAGGCGCGTCGTACTGTCGATGCTGCCGATGCCGTGGTCGAGCAAGGCCGTGTCATCCCCTTCGGTGGCGAAAGCGATCTGGTTGCGCAGATCCGCCATGCGATTGTTCACCGGCGTCGCGGAAAGCATGAGCACGCGCGTCTTGACCCCTTCCTTGATTATTTTTCGCATCAGGCGGTCGTAGCGGGTTTCGCTGCCAACGCGCGGCGTCTTCTTGTTGCGGAAATTGTGCGACTCGTCGATGACCACCAGGTCGTAGTTGCCCCAATTGACGTGCGCGAGGTCGATATCGCCCGACAATCCCCCGTCGCGCGACAGGTCGGTATGATTCAGAACGTCGTAGTTGAAGCGGTCGGACGCGAGAAAGTTACGGCGGTCGTTGGCCTTATAGAGCGTCCAGTTGTCGCGCAGGCGCTTGGGTACCAGCACCAGCACGCGATCATTGCGCAGCTCGTGGTACTTGATGATCGCCAGCGCCTCGAACGTCTTGCCGAGTCCGACACTATCGGCGACGATGCAGCCGCCGAAGCGGTTCAGCTTGTCGAGCGCGCCGACGACCCCGTCGCGCTGGAATTTGTAGAGCTTCTTCCAGACCACCGTGTTGCGGATGCCAGTGGCCGACTTGACGATGCGCTCCTCGTCAAGATCATCGCCACGGTCACGAAACAGGTGGTGCAATACCAGCGTGTAGACGAGGAAGGGGTCTCGATGTGCTGCAAGGGACTGCAGCGTGGCAATCAAGGCGGCTTTGCTGCTGGGGTCGGCAGCGAGGCTCCCCCACTGCGTGTCGAACCACAGGCTGAGCAAGCTGGCTTCTTCGGGTGTCTCGGACGCCTGGATCAGACTGAGAGGATTGCCAGGTGTCAGCCCGAGACCGTCGGTGCTGAATGAAAGCGACCCGAGAAGCACTTGCTGGGGGCGTGCGTCATGGTCGCGCAGGACAATAGCGCCCTGCGGAACCGCACCCAGGGCCCGCCGGATTTCGGCGTTGGACTGAAGCCACTCAGCAAAACGCGCGGCGAGCCAGCGAGCCTGCAAGCGATTGCGGGCGGCGCGATCCGCTTGCGATCCCAGAATCGCAAGCTCGGAATCTTCTGGTGGCAACAGAAACCGGCAATGCGCCGCCGCGGCAAGATCGCGGAGCATTTCGGCGAAAGCGAACAGCGACAAAGTAGGTGTCACAACATCCAGGCGGTTTCCGGGTTTCAGCGACGGACCTATCAGATCGATAACGCGGTCGGTCCCGGCATTGCGGACGAGTCTCACCTGGCTCTCGTCATCATTTTTATCCGCAATGGAATATCCGCGCTATCCTTGAGATGAGTCTTGTGTACGATGCCCATCGCGGCCCGGCTTAACGGCATGAAACAGTCGATGACGATCAGGAGCGCCAATTGCGGTTCCTAAATCAGTCCGCGCGGGCGTGGCGGTTGCGCGGCGAGGTGCTCGCCGGGATGGACACGTTTGCCACGGGAGCTGACCATGATGGACAAACCCTATCAAATATTCAGCCGTTACGTCAATTGAAACGGCCTCCCGCGGGGAAGTTGAGCACGGCCCGCTGGAGAGCACCGCCCGGCTGGCCGGGCGGCGATTTTTTCGTTACAGCAGCCCACGCTCGGCGAAAAATGTTGAGCTCACCATTTTTTGCCGAATCGGGACTTCTTTGATATGTGGAGTGACCGGTCCAGCCTGTGCGCATCGCGCTGCCGCGCTTTCAGTGCCGCGCTTTCGCTCGTCAATTCCGCGCTTTCATCAGGCTGTTAATAGGGAAATAATTGCTCTACAATTGCGCCGTGGGCAAACGCTATTCGGGCAACGGCTGGATCACGCGTCGTGCGGGGCATCCCTGGATTCCGGCCGCTTGCTGGGAATGGCCTTGGAACAGCAAGAAATGAGTAGCCGGAAAGAATTTGCAATATGGAAGTCCGTGCCAGTATTTGGTTTCCTGGCATGTTCAAGCTTACGCCGCGACCGCTAGGCTCGTTCAATAACGCTGTGTAGAGCCGCACGCCGATGCCCCGCTCCTCAAGCAGAAATTAAATCCGATTCGCAAACTCCTCGAAGCCATCTATAGGCAGCGGTCGGCCGAAAAGATAGCCCTGATACGCGTGACAACCGGAATCCGCCAAAAAGTCTCGTTGCGTTTCTGTCTCGACGCCCTCCGCGATCACACTCAATCCAAGGCTCCGGGCCAGCGTCACAATGGCTCTGGCGATCGCGGCATCGTTGGGGTCGGTAAGGATGTCGCGCACAAAACTCTGGTCTATCTTCAACTGATCCAGCGGCAGACGCTTCAGGTAAGATAGCGAGGAATAGCCGGTGCCGAAGTCGTCCATGGAGAAGCCCACGCCTTTGGCCTTCAACGCGTACATCTTTTCGATGATCGCCTCTACGTCATGCACCAATAGGCTTTCGGTTAATTCAAGCTTCAGCCGCTGCGGATTGGCGCCGGTGCTCTCGAGCACCGCCAGCACCTGATTCACGAAGTCTGGATGGCGGAACTGAGGGGCGCTGACGTTCACTGAAAGCGTGAGACGGGCCATCTCCGGTCGGGTGGCCCATATTGCCAGCCGCGCGCAGGCGGTTTCCAGAACCCAAAGGCCGAGCGGCAGAATTACCCCGGTTTCCTCGGCCAGGGGAATGAACTCGACAGGCGACACCATGCCGCGTTGGGGATGCTGCCAGCGGACCAGGGCTTCAGCGCCGGTCAGACGGCCTTCGCCCGCCACCTGGGCTTGATAATGAAGCAGGAACTGCTCCGCCTCCAGCGCCCGTCGCAGATCACCCTCCAGCGCTACGCGCTCCTTCACCGCAACTTCCATAGCCGGATTAAAGAAGCGAACCGTATTGCGACCCGCTGCCTTGGCCTTGTACATGGCGAGGTCGGCCTGCTTCATCAGGTCGTCGATCGAAATCCCAGACCCCGCGAACAAAGTAGCGCCAATGCTGGCCGTGCTGTCATGAGCAATGTTACCGAGCTGATAGATCCGGCTGAGCGAGACGAGCATCTTTTCAGCGGCCGATTCGATACCGGCGGCGGCATCGGCTTCGTCCGTGCTCAATCCCGCCAGCAGCACCACGAATTCGTCGCCACCCAATCGCGCCACGGTGTCGCCTTCACGCACACACAGTGTGAGACGCTGCGCGATTTGCTTCAGCAGCATGTCGCCCATGTCATGGCCGAGCGTGTCGTTGAGCGTCTTGAAATTATCCAGGTCAATGAACAGCAGCGCACTGTGGCTGCCACTACGCGAACTGGCCGCCATGGTCTGCTTCAGACGGTCCAACAGGAGTGTCCGGTTGGGCAGGCCCGTCAACTGATCATAGAAGGCCAGCTCATTGATCTTTACTTGAGTCTTTTTGCGCTCGGAGATGTCCTCGATGAAGGCGGTGAATTGGCGGGTGTCGCCGGTTTTGATCTGCGTGACCGCCAGCTCCGCCGGGAATTCGTCGCCGTTTCGACGCATGGCGGTGATCTCGATGCGCCGGTTCAGTATCCGTTCTTGTCCCGTGGCCAGCAATCTGTCCCAGCCGCGCCGATGTGCCCCCCGGTGTTGCCGCGGTATGATGGTGTCCTCTAGCGCCAGTCCGAGCGCTTCGTCTCTGGTCCAGCCGAATAGGGTTTGCGCCTGAGCGTTCCAGTCCGTGATCCTCCCTCGGTCGTCGATTCCGATTACCGCGTCCAGCGCCGTATCCAGGATGGCGCGTATCCGGGTTTCGCTTTCGCGCAGTGCCGCCTCCGCCCGCTTGCGCTCGATGGCGATGCTCGCTAGCCGGGCGGATTGTTCGATGATCGCAATGTCGGAATGCGTAGGCGTGTTTGCTTCACGATAATAGATGGCAAAGGTGCCCAATACCTGGCCCGATGAGGAGCGGATGGGCTGCGACCAACAGGCGCCCAATCCAGCGCTGGCCGCGAGTTCTTTGTAGGATGCCCAGTAGGGATGCGTCTTTATGTCTTCGACAATAACGCGCTCCCCGGTAAAGGCGGCCGTGCCGCAGGAACCAACGCCCGGGCCTATTTCAATTCCTTCGAAGGCCGCGTTGTAGAAATCCGGCAGGCTGGGGGCCACCGCTTTGCCGAAATGCCTGCCTTCGTTATCCAGCAGCAAGATGCTGCAAAGCATCGCGGGATTGAGTCGCTCCACTCCCAGCACTATGGCTTCAATGATGCTGGACAGCGGCTCGCCCCCAGCCAGCGATTCCAGTATGCGGCTGCGAAATTGTTCGCTGTTTTCGGCTTGCTTGCGCCCGGTGATATCGGTGTTGGTGCCGCTCATGCGCAGCGGGCGGCCGGTGGCATCGCGCTCGATCACCCGGCCCCGGCTCAGAATCCATTTCCAATCGCCGCCGCCGGACTTGACCCGGTGCTCGACGGCGTAACCGCGGATCTCGCCTTTCATGGCTTGGACGGCGACGTTTGATATGCTCTGACGATCGTCCGGATGGACAATCGTCAGCAGTTCGGCAGCGGTCGTGCGCGTTTCCGCCCGCGGCTTGCCAAGAAACACGGCCCACCCGGCGTCGAGCCAGATTTCATTTGAGCGAAGATCGCTCTCCCATACGCTAATTTGCGAGCCTTCGAGCGCGATCTCGAGTCGCTGTTTGGCGCTATCGACTGCGGCTTGCGCACGACGTTTACGCTCGGAGTCGCGACCCGTTAGCGGGCGAAACAGGGTGAAGTAAAGGACAGGAATAATCAGGATCGAAAGCAGTGTTGAATCGATCAGCGCGGCGCCCAATACCGAAAGTGGGGGCAGCGCGTTGAGCGATACCATGATCAGCATCTCGCCGAAAAAAACGCTGCCGCAAATTGTCAGAAACAAGCGAATGACCGAATCGGCGACGGAAAGGGATGCCTTTCCACGCATGAACACAATTGCTCCTTTCCTATCAAGCAACAAGACCGCGAAAATGATGATGCACCCAAAGCATGGCTTGATCAACCCCGGCTCTGAGCGGGTTCTTGCGCTCGCGAACGATGCGAATCGGATGCAATTGAAGCCGCGCCCCGGCGATTGTCTCGGCGGCGCCTGCGCGGCGAATTTCTCCCTTGCAGCCCAGTGGGCAGCTCGCTTCCGCCGGGATGACCGCGCGCGGAACTGCGGCACCGAAATCGATGTTCGATCCCGTACCCGCGCATCCACGCAGCAATGACGTAGAATTCGACCATGCCAAGAGCTGCGCTGTCAGCGCGAGCAATCTGTGACCCGAAACAACCCTACCGTCAACTGCCCGCGCTGCGCAAAACCTGTCCGCTGGGCGCCGGAATCGCCGTACCGCCCGTTCTGTTCCGAGCGCTGCAAAATGATCGACTTGGGCGCCTGGGCGAACGAGGAATATCGTGTGGCGGTAAAAGGCGGTGACGAGGATCCGGACGCGAGGTCCAGCGGATCGGGACACGACGCGCCTTAGGCGTCACACGCGCAGCCAGCTCCCGCGCACCATGGCGAGCCCCTGCGCGCCGCAGCGCCAGGCGGCTTCAAGGTCGCCAGGTCCCATCCCGCCCAGCGCGAATACCGGCATCGCCGCCCCCTGCGCGAGAGCAGCACTAAAGCCTTCCCAGCCCAGCGCCTGCGCACCCGGGTGTGTCAGCGTCGCCTGCACCGGACCGAGCACGGCGAAATCGACTCCGAGCTGCGCAGCGCGCGCGAGTTCCTCCGCGCTGTGGCAGGAGGCAGCGCACCAGCCCGTCGCCGGCCTTCGCGCCAGCAGCGCGACCTGCGACGAAGTAAGATGCACACCGTCCGCGCCCAGGCGCGCGGCCAGATCGATGTCGGAGTTGATCAGCACGCGCGCGCCGCGCGGCTGCGCCAGTGCGATCACTGCCGCGGCGAAACGCTCCAGGTCGGGCGCGGGCAGGCCTTTTTCGCGCACCTGGACCAGTCGCAGACCCTGCGCCAGCCGCAGGTCGAGACGGTTCAATTGCTCTGCCTCCCCGATCTCACCCGCATGCGTGATAGCGTACTCGAACGGCAGCTGCAAGGCGCGCAGCACCGGCGCATTGGCCGGCAACAGCGGCGCCACATCGACTGCGGATGCCTGCTGCCACGCAAGCTGCTGCGCCTCTTTGCCATGGGGTTCGCCGTGCCAGGCGCGCACGCGGAAGAAATTCAGCCGCACCGTCGCGTGCGCATAGGCGTACGTCCGCACGATCCAGGGATGCGCGATGTCGACCTCGATGCCGAGTTCTTCGTACAGTTCGCGCGCGAGCGCCGCCGAGAGCGGCTCGCGCGGTTCGACCTTGCCGCCGGGGAATTCCCAGTAGCCCGCGTACACCTTGCCGTGAGGACGCTGCGCCAGCAGGAAGCTGCCGTCGGGCCGCTCAATCACCGCGGCGACGACTTCGACCGGGGCGGTGTTCAACCGCGCTTCGCGCGCGCGCTGCCGGCGGCACGCAGCCGGCCGGACACGTCGCGCGCGAACTGCCAGGCGACACGCCCCGAACGCGAGCCGCGCGAGAGCGCCCACTGCAGCGCTTCTTCGTGCGCGGCCTCGATCTCCCGCGGCGAGCAGCCCAGTTCGGCGAGCCAGTGGCTGACGATGCCGAGATAATCGTCCTGGTCGAACGGATAGAACGACACCCACAGGCCGAAGCGCTCCGACAGGGAAATCTTCTCCTCCGAGGTCTCGCCCGGATGGATCTCCTCGCCCACGTGCTTGTACTCGAGGTTCTCCTGCATGTATTCCGGCATCAGATGGCGCCGGTTGGAGGTGGCGTAGATGAGGACGTTTTCCGAGGTCGCCGAGATCGAGCCGTCGAGGACCACCTTGAGCGCCTTGTAGCCGGCCTCCGCCGCCTCGAACGACAGGTCGTCGCAGAAAATGATGAAGCGCTCGCTGCGGGTGGAAACCAGATCGACGATATCGGGCAGGTCGATGAGGTCGTGCTTGTCGACTTCGATCAGGCGCAGGCCCTGGCGGTGAAATTTGTTGAGCACGGCCTTGACCAGGGACGACTTCCCGGTGCCGCGCGCGCCGGTCAGCAGCACGTTGTTGGCCGCAAGCCCGGTCACGAACTGGCGCGTGTTCTGCTCGATTAGCTGTTTCTGCCTGTCGACCCCGGATAGATCCGAAAGGCGGATCTTGTGCGGATGGGCAACCGGCTGCAGGTGGCCGCGCCCGCCCGCCTTGCGCCAGCGAAAGGCAATGCTCGCGTCCCAGTCCACCGGCGCCTGCACTGCGGGCAGCAAGGCTTCCAGGCGCGCGACCAGCGCTTCGGCCCGTTCCAGGAATTTGCTTAGTTCGCTCATACAGCTTAACTGCGGTAATCCGCATTGATGGATACGTAATCGTGCGACAGGTCGCAGGTCCACACCGTGGCCGCGGCCGGACCGCGGCCCAGTTCGACGCGCACGGTGATTTCGCTTTGCTGCATCGCGCGCCGGCCGTCCGCCTCGCGATAGGCCGGATTGCGGCCCCCGTCCCTGGCCACCAGCACTTCGCCCAGATACAACTGCACCCGGCCGACGTCGAGGTCGGCGATGCCGGCGTAACCGATCGCGGCGAGCAGGCGCCCGAGGTTGGGGTCGGAGGCAAAGAACGCGGTCTTGACCAGCGGCGAATGCGCGATTGCATAAGCGACCTTGTTGCATTCCGCTTCGCTCATTCCGCCTTCCACCTGCACGGTGATGAACTTGGTCGCGCCTTCGCCGTCGCGGACGATCGCCTGGGCGAGCCAGACGGCGATTTCCGTGACGGCTGCGGCGAGCACCGCGTAATCCGGGTGGCGCCCATCGACAATCGCCTGCGTGCCCGCGGCGCCGGTGGCAATCAGCATGAACGAATCGTTGGTCGAGGTGTCGCCGTCCACGGTGATGCGATTGAACGAGCGCGTGGCCGCCTGGGCGAGCATTCGCTGCAGCGCCATAGGGCTTACCGCGGCATCGGTCGCGACGAAGCCGAGCATGGTCGCCATGTCCGGATGGATCATGCCCGCGCCCTTGGCGATGCCGGTTACGGTCACGGGCTTGCCGCCGAGAGCGAGCCGCAGCGAGCGCGCCTTGGGCACGGTGTCGGTGGTCATGATCGCCTCGGCGGCGTTCGCCCAGTTGTCCTCGCGGCAATCGGCCAGCGCGCGCGGCAGCGCCGCGACAATGCGCTCCACCGGCAAGGGCTCCATGATCACGCCGGTGGAAAACGGCAGTATCTGCGTGCTGCCGCAACCGAGCAGGGCGGCCAGTTCGCCGCAGGACCGGCGCGCGCGCGCGAGGCCCTCGTCGCCGGTGCCGGCATTTGCATTGCCGGTATTCACCAACAGCGCCCGCACCGGCCGCGCGGACGCGAGGTGTTCCTTGCACACGATCACGGGCGCGGCACAGAAACGATTTTGCGTGAACACGCCGGCGACGGTCGCGGCTTCGGCAAGTTGCATCACCAGCAGGTCGCGGCGTCCGGCCTTGCGCACGCCGGCTTCGGCAACGCCCAGCATCAGGCCTTTCACCGGCAGCAGGTGTTCAGGCTCGGGCGGGAACAAATTCACCGGCATGGCAGCACTCGTCTCAGGTCAGTTTCCCGTGGCACTGCTTGTATTTCTTGCCCGAGCCGCAGGGACAAGGATCGTTGCGGCCGATCTTGCCCATTTCGCGCACGAACGGGCGATCCTTGGTCCTTTCCCCGGCCGCATCCGCAGCCAGCACCTCGTCGTAGCCGGCGTGCTGGTATTTGACGTTTTCGACCGCCGGCGCGGTTTCAGTCGCGACCTCGGCCAGTTCGGTTTCCGAATTCATCTGCACCGCGGTGAGCGTCTTGGTCACGTCCAGCTTGACGCTTTCGAGCATGCTCGAAAACAGCTCGAACGCCTCGCGTTTGTACTCCTGCTTCGGGTTCTTCTGCGCGTAGCCGCGCAGATGTATGCCCTGGCGCAGGTGGTCCAGCGCCGCGAGGTGCTCGCGCCAATGCTGGTCCAGACTGTTGAGCATGACCCAGCGCTCGTAATGGCGCAAGGCGTCGCCCGGAGCGAGGGCGAATTTCTCCCGGTACAGGCGGTCGGCTTCGACAACCGTCTTCTCGAGCAAGGCGCGATCGTCGAGGCTGGCGTCGGTTTCGAGCCACGACTTCAGCGGAATCGAGAAATTCAGTTCTGCCAGGAGCGCCTTCTCCAGACCGGGCACATCCCATTGCTCTTCCACGCTCTCCGGCGGCAGATGCGCGCGAAAGATGTCGCTGACGACGCCCTGACGCAGCGAGGTGACGGTCTCGCTGACGTCGGTGCTTTCGAGCAATTCGTCTCTCTGCTCGTAGATGACCTTGCGCTGGTCGTTGGCGACGTCGTCGTACTCGAGCAGCTGCTTCCTGATATCGAAGTTGTGCGCCTCGACCTTGCGCTGCGCCGACTCGATCGAGCGCGATACCCACGAGCTCTCGATCGCCTCGCCTTCCGGCATCTTCAGCCGCTGCATGATGGATTTCACCCGGTCGCCGGCAAAGATGCGCAGCAGCGGATCCTCGAGCGACAGGTAGAAGCGCGACGAACCGGGATCGCCCTGGCGGCCGGCGCGGCCGCGCAGCTGGTTGTCGATGCGGCGCGACTCGTGGCGCTCGGTGCCGATGATGTGCAGCCCGCCGGCGGCGATCACCTTGGCGTGCAGTTTCTGCCATTCCTCGCGCATCGTGGCGATGCGGCGCTCCTTTTCCGCCTCTTCCACGCCCGCGTTCGCGCGCAGCGCGTCGATGGCTTTCTCGACATTGCCGCCGAGCACGATGTCAGTGCCGCGGCCCGCCATGTTGGTGGCGATGGTGACCATCTTCGGCTGTCCCGCCTGCACCACGATTTCGGCCTCGCGCGCATGTTGCTTGGCGTTCAGCACCTGGTGCGGCAGCTTGTCTTTCTCCAGCATGCCCGAGAGCAGTTCGGAGTTCTCGATCGAAGTGGTTCCGACCAGCACCGGCTGATCATGCTCGTAGCAGTGCTTGATCGCAGCGACGATGGCTTCGTTCTTTTCCTTGGTGGTCTGGTATACAAGATCCTCGCGATCGTCGCGGACCATCGGCTGGTGCGTCGGCACCACCAGCGTTTCCAGGGAGTAGATCTCCTGGAACTCGTAGGCCTCGGTGTCGGCCGTGCCGGTCATGCCGGCGAGCTTCGCGTACATGCGGAAGTAGTTCTGGAAGGTAATGGTGGCGAGCGTCTGGTTTTCGTTCTGGATCGAGACGTTCTCCTTCGCTTCGACCGCCTGGTGCAGACCGTCGGACCAGCGTCTCCCGGACATCAGGCGCCCGGTGAACTCGTCGACGATGATGACCTCGCCTTCCTGCACCACGTAGTGCGTGTCGCGCAGGAACAGGTTGTGGGCGCGCAACGCGGCATACAGGTGATGGATCAGGTTGATGAATGCGGGTTCGTACAGGCTGCGTCCCTCGGGCAGGAGACCGACGCGCGCCAGCAGCTGTTCGGCATGCTCGTGGCCGGCTTCCGTCAGCAGCACTTGGCGCGATTTCTCGTCCATGGAGAAGTCGCCGGGCCCATCCTCCTCGGCCTGGCGCGCGAGCAGCGGCGCCACTTCGTTCATGCGGTAGTAGAGATCGGTGTGATCTTCGGCCTGGCCGGAGATGATCAGCGGCGTGCGCGCCTCGTCGATCAGGATCGAGTCGACCTCGTCGACGATGGCGAAGTTGAGACCGCGCTGGTAGCGGTCCACCACCTGCATCGCCATGTTATCGCGCAGGTAGTCGAAGCCGAATTCGTTGTTGGTGCCGTAAGTGATGTCGGCGGCGTAGGCCTGCTGCTTCACGTCGGCGGGGCTCTGGGAGAGGTTGACCCCCACCGTGAGGCCGAGAAACCGGTAGATGCGGCCCATCCAGTCGGCGTCGCGACTCGCCAGGTAATCGTTCACCGTGACGATATGCACGCCCAGTCCGGACAGCGCATTCAGATAGGCGGGCAGGGTCGCCACCAGGGTCTTGCCCTCGCCGGTGCGCATCTCGGCGATTTTGCCGGCATGCAGGATCATGCCGCCGACCAGTTGTACGTCGAAATGGCGCATATTGAGCACGCGTTTGCCGGCTTCGCGCACCACGGCAAACGCCTCGGGCAGCAAGTCGTCCAGCACATCGCCCTTGGCCAGCCGCTCCTTGAACTCCCCGGTTTTCGCGCGCAGGGCGGCGTCGGTCAGCGCCGAAATCGCGGGCTCCAGCGCGTTGATGCGCTGCACGGATTTGTTATAGCGCTTGATCAGCCGGTCATTGCGGCTGCCGAAAATGCGGGTCAGGATGCGGGTAAACATTAAAGGGGGGGAGGGTGAGAATGGTAACAGGGTGAAAATTTTACCATGCCTACCCGGCCTAAAACGGCGGGCGTACCCGACGAAGCGGGGGCGGGACGGGCTCAGGGCCGGCCGGAACAACGAGACTATGCCCCTGGTCCCCCGGGGGGACTTTCCCCTCAAGGGGGATCGAGACCTTCGGGGCGCAAAGCGCCCGCGTCAGAACAAGTGCGGACCGGGTCGCGAACTCAAGCGGGACGTCCCTGGATGCAATTCGCCGCGAGCGCAGCGCGCAGACCGGCGGCGCAGCGCGAACGCCGCGCGCGGTTTCACGCCGGGCTTATTTTGCCTTGGCAGCGGCGGCGGAAACCTGGAGGAAGCGATTGGGATTCTGCGCCACGCCTTTGTAGCGCACTTCGAAATGCACGTGCGGTCCGGTCGAGCGACCGGTGGAACCGGACTCGGCGAGTTTCGCGCCGCGCTGCACCAGGCTGCCCGCCTTTACCAGCAGCTTAGAATTGTGGGCATAACGGGTGGTAAAGTCGTTGCCGTGGTCGATATCGACCATATAGCCGTATTGCGGATGAAATTCCGCGACCACCACCATGCCGTCCGCGGCGGCGTGAACCGGGGTGCCGGTATCGACCAGAAAATCGACCCCCTCGTGCATGGCGTTCTGTCCGGTAATGGGATCGATGCGCCAACCGAAACTGGAGGCGTTCCATTCGACGTCAACCGGCTTGACCGTCGGCAGGAGCTTTTTCTTCACTTTGGCGTCGAACAGCCGGTTTTCGAGTATGCCCAGGTAATCGTAGCGATTCTCCATATACTTGGAAAGCGCCTCGAGTTGCCAGGTGAAATCGTGCATAGACAGGTCTTGCGCCGGGATGCTGGCGGGCAGCGCACCGCCGCGGCCGGGCGGCTCGCTCATGCGGAATTCCTGCGGTTTGATGCCCGCGAGCGACGACAGGCGCTCGCCCAGCGCATCCAGGCGCATCAGTTGCGCCTGCATCTGCCCCAGCCTGACCGCCATCGCGTTCAGGTTCTCGCGCATGAACTCCTTGGCGTTCTGGCTCTGTTGCTCCTGCGCCGACAGCAGCAGTGTCTGCACCAGCGGCAGCTTGATCTCGGCCGCATGGCGGAATACCAGATAGAACATGGAACTGGACAGGGCCAGCACGGTAGTCGCCAGCAGCGCCATCCCCAGCAGCAGGTGACGCGGGCCGAGTGCAATCGATTTGGCCGTTGCCAGCCGGTTCGATACGAGAATAATATGCATGATCCCCTCCGAGAGACAACTCCATGCATTCCAAGAGTCTTCGCGCCTACCTGGACTCGACCGCGGGCATCGCGGCGCTACTGCCCCAGGCGGAACGGCTTATCGAATTGCGGCGCATATACAGCGAACTGGCGCCGCAACAACTGTTGCGATCTTCGTCGATCGTGAATTATAAACGGCAAACTGTCGTTATTTTCGCGGAAAATAACGCGATCGCAGCCAAATTGAAATTGCTAAGTCCACGATTGGTCAACGATTTTTCCAGACGCGGCGTGGAGGTTACCGGAATTCACCTTGAAGTGCAACCCCGCGGAAACCCCAAAATTGAGCCGGCGCCAAAGCACGCCAGACTCAGCGCCGCCGGGGCCGAAAGCCTGGAAGCGCTGGCCCGGCGCCTCCCGGATTCGAGGCTCAAACAAGCCCTTACCGGGATGGTCGAGCGGAAAAAAGACTAGGCTGCGCTGCGGATCAGGCGGACTGGGCGAGAAAGCGGGTAAGTCCCGCGGGAGCGTCCTCGGCGCGCTCGAAGCTCACAGATTCCCAGGCATCGGCCTCGGCCAGGGTGGCGCGCAACAGGGCGTTGTTCAGGCCGTGGCCGGATTTATGTGCCGAAAACGCCCCGATCACGGGATGGCCGAGCAGATACAGGTCGCCGATCGCGTCCAGTATCTTGTGCTTCACGAACTCGTCCGCATAGCGCAGGCCATCGGTGTTCAGCACCCGGTATTCGTCCATCACCACGGCATTGTCCAGGCTGCCACCCATGGCGAGGCCGCTGGCGCGCAGGCTTTCCACGTCCTGCATGAAGCCGAAGGTACGCGCCCGCGCCACCTCCTTGGCATAGGATGTTTCGGCGAAATCGACCACCACGTCCTGGCTGGATTTGTCGAACACCGGATGGTTGAAGACGATGGAAAAAGACAGCTTGAAGCCGGGGTAGGGTTCGAAGCGCGCCCATTTGTCGCCTTCCCGGACCTCCACGGCCTTCCTGATGCGGATGAAGCGCTTGGCGACCGCTTGCTCGACGATGCCCGCCGATTGCAGCAGGAACACGAAAGGCGAGGCGCTGCCGTCCATGATGGGCACTTCCTCCCCGGTGAGATCGACATAGGCGTTGTCCACGCCCAAGCCGGCGAACGCCGACATCAGATGCTCTACCGTCGCCACTTTGGCGGCGCCGTCCTCCAGCGTGCTGCACAAGCGTGTGTCGCCGACCTTGTAGGCGTCGGCGCGCACGTCGGCCGGCTGCGGCAGGTCCAGGCGCCGGAACACGATGCCCGTGTTCGGCTGCGCCGGACGCAGCGTCAGTTCCACTTTTTCGCCCGAATGCAGCCCGACGCCGGTGGCGCGAATGACCGATTTGAGGGTGCGCTGCTTCAACATGATTGCCTTGGCCGTTTCAGGATCACCGGAACGGCGCCTGAGTTAGGGGAGCGGAAGGGATTGTGTCCCCTCGTTTTGCAATGAACTCTTATTGTCGTCACTTGACTGCGACCTGCGAATTTTAACATAAGCGGGAGGCTGGCCGCGCGGCCCGGAGCGCGGCCAGCCCGCCGATCAGTCAGCCTGCTTGCGCAGGAAAGCCGGGATGTCGTATTTGGCCATCCCGTTTTGCTGCAAGGCCTCGATGGTGGAGGCGCGGTTCTTGCGGATCACCGCCGGCATCGCATCCAGTGCCAGGTAGTCGACGGCGTTAACAGCCATGTTGTCGGTGCCGTTTTTCACCACCAGTTGCGGCTTGGTCTGGCGTATCGCCGCGGGCTGGCCCAGCCCGGTCGCGACCACGGTTACCCGCAGTTCCTCGCCCATATTCTCGTCGTAGACCGCGCCCAGGATCACGGTGGCATCGTCCGCGGCAAAGCTGCGTATCGTCTCCATTACTTCCTTGGTTTCGCGCAACTTAAGGCCGGATTTGGCGGCGGTGATATTGACCAGCACGCCGCGCGCGCCGGAGAGATTCACGCCCTCGAGCAACGGGCAGGCCACGGCCTGCTCGGCGGCGATGCGCGCCCGGTCCATGCCCGAGGACGAGGCCGAGCCCATCATCGCCATGCCCTGCTCATGCATGACCGTCTTGACGTCCTGGAAGTCGACGTTAATCAGGCCGCGGATGTTGATGATCTCGGAAATGCCCGCGACCGCGTTCTTCAGCACGTTGTCGGCCGCGCCGAACGCCTCCTCCATCGACACATCCCCGCCCAGCACCTCTTCCAGTTTCTCGTTCAGGATCACGATCACCGAGTCGACGTTCTGCGCCAGTTCGTCGATGCCGCCTTCCGCCGCCTGCATGCGCTTCACGCCCTCGAACGAAAACGGTTTGGTGACCACCGCCACGGTGAGTATGCCCAGCTGTTTCGCCACCTCGGCCACCAGGGGCGCCGCGCCGGTGCCGGTACCTCCGCCCATGCCGGCGGTGATGAACACCATGTGCGCCCCGGCGAGCGCCTCTTCGATATGCTCGCGCGCCTCCTCTGCGGCCGCGCGGCCGGCCTCGGGTCTGGCCCCCGCGCCCAGCCCGGAAGCGCCGAGCTGAATCTGGTTCTTCGCCTCGCCATGCGCAAGCGCCTGCGCATCGGTGTTCATGGCGATGAACTCGACGCCCTGCACGGCGTTGCGGATCATGTGATCGACGGCGTTGCCGCCGGCGCCGCCTACGCCAACCACCTTGATCACGGTACCGTTGTTCTGTACATCCACGATTTCAAACATAGTGCCTCCTTCCGGGTCTTGGTTAAAAAACGAACTGCGAACTCACCGCCAACTTGCGGCCGGGGACTTCGAACCGGGGACTGGGCCTGGCACCGACTTCGGCACCCACCTCCGGCTTGAGAACCCCGGTCGCTAAAAATTGCGCTGGAACCATTCCTTCATCCTCGACAGCACCTGCCTGAACGACGCCCCCTGCAGCGCCTGGATGCCACGCTGCGTCTGCGACTGTCCTTCGAGCAGCAAGCCGATCGCCGTGGCATACCGCGGGTGCTTCACCACATCAGCCAGCCCACCCGCGTAGCGCGGCGTGCCCAGTCGCACCGGCATGTGGAAAATCTCCTCGCCAAGCTCGACCATGCCGCGCATCACGCTCGAGCCGCCGGTGAGCACCAGGCCGGAGGACAACAATTCCTCGTAGCCCGACTCGCGCAGCACTTTCTGGATCAGGGAATACAACTCCTCCACGCGCGGCTCGATCACCTCGGCCAGGGTCTGCCGCGACAACTGCCGCGAACCGCGATCGCCGATGCCCGGCACCTCGACCAGCTCGTCGGAGTCGGCGAGCTGGCGCAGCGCGCAGCCGCTGCGGATCTTGATTTCCTCGGCTTCGGCGGTGGGCGTGCGCAGCGCCATGGCGATGTCGTTGGTGATCTGATCGCCGGCGATGGGAATCACCGCCGTGTGCCGGATCGCGCCTTCGCGGAAAATGGCGATGTCGGTGGTGCCGCCGCCGATGTCCACCAGGCATACGCCCAGTTCCTTTTCGTCCTCGGTGAGCACGGCGATCGACGAGGCCAGCGGCTGCAGGATCAGATCGTTCACCTCCAGGCCGCAGCGGCGCACGCACTTGACGATGTTCTGCGCGGCCGACACCGCGCCGGTGACGATGTGCACTTCCACTTCCAGGCGCACCCCGCTCATGCCCAGGGGTTCGCGCACGCCGTCCTGGCCGTCGACGACGAACTGCTGCGTGAGGATGTGCAGGATCTGCTGATCGGTGGGGATCGGCAGCGCGCGCGCGGTCTCGATCACGCGCTCCACGTCGAGCGCGGACACCTCCTTGTCCTTGATCGCCACCATGCCGCGGGAATTGAAGCTCTTGATGTGGCTGCCGGCGATGCCGGTGAAGACGCGCGTTATCTTGCAATCGGCCATCAACTCGGCTTCCTCCAGCGCGCGCTGGATGGCATTGACCGTGACCTCGATGTTGACTACCACGCCCTTCTTGAGGCCCTTGGATTCGTGCCCGCCCATGCCGATGATGTTCAGCCGGTTGTCCGGCAGGAGTTCGGCGACGATCGCCACCACCTTGGAGGTGCCGATGTCCAGACCGACCACGAGGTTCTTGTTTTCCCTGCTCATGCCTTCTCCCCGCTACCGTGCTTCCGCTTCTGTTTCATGCTGTTCGGTTCCGCGCCCGGACGCATAATCTCGGGCACGCGCAGCGCAAATCCGTTGGGGTAGCGCAGGTCGACGTAGTCGAGCCGGCGATCGAGGCGGCCCAGCGTGTGCGCGTAGTAGGCGACGAAGCGCGACAGTCGCTCCAGCACCGGCTCCTTCAACTGGTCGCGCCCCAGTTCCAGCGTGAGGCCGTTCGACAGCCGAATCTGCCATGCATAGCGCGGCGAGAGCAGTACCTGGCGCGGATCGAGTCCGAGCGGCGCAAGCACCTGGCGAAATGCGCCGTAACGGCGTGCCACCTCCCCGGCGCTGCCGGCCGGACCGGAAAACAGCGGCAGGCGCACGGCATCGGACAATTCGCCCTCGAACACTTCGCCGCGGGTATTGACCAGGCGCCCGGTCGGCGTATCGCTGCCCCAGCGTGCCAGCGCCGCATGCTCTTCGATCGCGACCAGGATGCGGTCGGGCCACAGGCGCCGCACTTCGGCCCTGCGCACCCAGGGCAGCGCCTCGAACGCGCGCCGCACCGCGTCCAGATCGACGCTGAGGAAAGTGCCGACCGCGCCTGCGCGCGCGGCGGCCTCGGCCTGTTCCCGCGTTACGTGCGCGAGTTCGCCTTGCAGCGCGAGATGGCGCAGCGGCAACAGCGGCGAATGAATCGCCGCATTGACGCCGGCATAAATCAGCGCCGCGGCGGCGAGCGCGTAGAGGGTGTTGGCGCAGCCGTTCAGCAATTCGGCGTTATCCCACATGCGCGAGTTCCAGGATGCGCGCCGCCAGATCCTCGTACGCCAGGCCGGCGTGGCGCGCCGCCATCGGCACCAGCGAGTGATCGGTCATGCCGGGCGAGGTATTCACTTCAATGAAATGGGGCTTGCCGGCGCGGTCGAGCATCAGATCGACGCGCCCCCAGCCGCGGCAGCCGAGCGCGTCGAACGCGGCGAGCACCTGCGCCTGCAGCGCGCGCTCCGCGTCCGCCGCCAGGCCGCAGGGAATAATGTAGCGCGTGTCGTTCGCCAGGTACTTGGCCTCGTAGTCGTAGAACGCGCGCGGCGTTTCGAGCCGGATCAGCGGCAGCGCCTCGCCGCCCAGCACCGCGGCGGTGAGCTCGATGCCGTCGATGAACTGCTCGGCGATCACCACGCGATCGTAATTGGCCGCAAGCGCATAGGCTTCGTCCAGGTCGGAAGCGGCGCTCACCTTGCTCATGCCTATGCTGGAGCCCTCGTTCGCGGGCTTCACCATCAGGGGCAGCGACAGGCGCGCGACGACGGCATTGAGGTCGCTCTCCTTCGCTAGCAGTTCGTAGCGCGGCGTGGGAATGCCGGCCGCCTGCCACACGAGCTTGGTGCGCCACTTGTCCATGGCGAGGGCGCTCGCGAGCACGCCCGAGCCGGTATAGGGAATGCCGAGCAGTTCCAGCGCGCCCTGTATGGTGCCGTCCTCACCGTAGCGGCCGTGCAGCGCGATGAACACGCGGTCGAATTTCTCCGCGATCAGCGCCGCGAGATCCCGTTGCTGCGGATCGAAGGGATGCGCGTCGATGCCGCGCGCGCGCAATGCGCCGAGCACCATGGCGCCGCTCTTGAGCGACACTTCGCGCTCCGCCGAGCGCCCGCCGAGCAGCACCGCGACTTTGCCGAAGTCGTTGGCGCTCATGGTTTGGTGTCCTTTCGTTCCCCGATGATGCGTACCTCGGCGACGAGCTCGATGCCCTGCTGCGAGAGCACGGCGTGCCGTACATGCTCGATCAGGTCTTCGATGTCGGCTGCGCTCCCCCGGCCATGCGCGTTGACGATGAAATTGGCATGCTGTTCCGATACGCGCGCGCCGCCGATGGCGTAGCCCTTTAGGCCGCAGGCCTCGATCAGGCGGGCCGCATGGTCGCCCGGCGGATTGCGGAACACCGAGCCCGCGTTGGGCAGGCCGAGCGGCTGGGTCTGGATGCGGCGTTGCAGCAGTTCCCTGATGCGGCGGCGCGCCATTTCGCTGTCGCCGCGTTCGAAATGGAACCATGCCGCGGCAAACCATTCGTCCGCGCCCAGTTCGCCGTCGCGCAGCGCGACGTGACGGTAGGCGACGTCGAAATCGCAGGGTTTGCGCTGGCGCAGTTCGCCGCTGCGCACGAGCATGAGCACGCGTTCGACCGCGCCCCAGGTTTCGCTGCCGTAGCAGCCCGCATTCATGGCCAGAGCGCCGCCCACCGTTCCGGGTACGCCGGCGAGGAACTCCGCGCCGGCGTAGCCGTGAACCGCGGCATAGCGTGCCAGCTTGGGGCTGGCCGCGCGCGCTTCGGCGTAGATCAGTTCGCCCTCCAGATGCATGGCGGCATGGCTGGAATGCGTGAGGACGACCGTGCCGCGGATACCGCCGTCGCGCACCAGCAGATTGCTGCCCAGGCCGACGAAATAGACGGGCTCTCCCGCCGGCAGGCTGCGCAGGAAGCGCGCAGCATCGTCGAGATCGGCCGGAACATAGGCGCGATCGGCGGCCCCGCCGGTGCGCCAGCTGAGGTGCTTGCGCATCGGTTCGCGGTACAGGAGCCTGCCGCGCAGCGCCGGGTCGGAGAGATGTCTTTGCTCAGCCATGTGCATCTCTCACTCCGCGGCCTTGACGGGCAAAGCCGGGGCGAGCGCAGCCGGCACGCCGCCGATCGAGCCCGCGCCCATGGTGACCACCACATCGCCGTCCTTCGCCGCCGCGCGGATCGCAGCCGGCATGTCGGCGATGTTCTCGACGAACACCGGCTCGACGCGGCCGGCGACGCGCACGGCGCGCGCGAGCGTCCTGCCGTCGGCCGCAACGATGGGCGCCTCGCCCGCCGGATAGACGTCGGCCAGCAGCAGCGCATCCGCGCCCGAGAGCACCTTGACGAAATCTTCGAACAGGTCGCGCGTGCGCGTGTAGCGGTGCGGCTGGAACGCGAGTACGATGCGCCGCCCGGGGAAAGCGCCGCGCGCGGCATCGAGCGTCGCCTGCATCTCGGCCGGATGGTGGCCGTAATCGTCGATCAGGGTGAAGCGGCCGCCGCCCGTGGCCGCAATCGCGTCGTAGCTCTGGAAGCGCCGGGCGACGCCGCGAAACTCGGCCAGCGCGCGGACGATGGCCGCGTCCTCCAGACCCAGTTCGGCGGCGACGGCGATCGCGGCCAGCGCGTTTTGCACGTTGTGCCTGCCCGGCAGGTTGAGCGTCACGTCGAGTATTTTCGCCCTGCCTTCGCGCACCGCATGGAAGCGCATCTTGCCGCCGCAATGGCGGATGTTCTCGGCGCGCACCATGGCGTCCGCGCCGAAACCGTAGCTGAGTATGGGCTTGGACACGAAAGGCTGGATCTCGCGCACATGCCGGTCGTCGGTGCACAGCACCGCCGCGCCGTAGAAAGGCAGGTTTTGCAGGAATGCGACGAACGCCTGCTTCAGCCGCGCGAAATCGTGCTGGTAGGTCTCCATGTGGTCGGCATCGATATTGGTGACCACGGCGATGATCGGTTGCAGGTGCAGGAAGGAGGCGTCGGACTCGTCGGCCTCGACCACGATGAGCTCGCCCGCGCCCAGGCGCGCGTTCGACGCGCTGCTGGTGAGCCGGCCGCCGATGACGAAGGTAGGATCGAGCCCGGCCTCGGCGAGCACGCTCGCCACGAGGCTGGTGGTGGTGGTCTTGCCGTGGGTGCCGGCGATGGCGATGCCCTGCTTCAGTCGCATCAGTTCGGCCAGCATCAGCGCGCGTGGCACCACCGGGATGCGCCTCGCGCGCGCCGCCATCACTTCCGGGTTGTCGTTGCCCACTGCGGTCGACACCACCACGACATCGGTCCCGGCCACGTGCTCGGCCAGGTGCCCGATGTGCACCGCGGCGCCGAGTCCGGCGAGGCGCTGGGTCGCGGCATTGGCGCCGAGATCCGAGCCGCTGACCTCATAGCCGAGGTTGAGCAGCACCTCGGCAATGCCGCTCATGCCACTACCGCCGATACCGACGAAGTGGATATGTTTGACTTTATGCTTCATGCTCGGTCCAGTCGGGAGCGGCGGTTCGAAAAAACCGGTTCGCCGACACCGACGAAGTGGATATGTTTGACTTTATGCTTCATGCTCGGTCCAGTCGGGAGCGGCGGTTCGAAAAAACCGGTTCGCCGATGCCGACGAAATGGATACGTTTGACTTTATGCTTCATTTCGCCAGCTCCGCGCAGGCGCGGGCCACGACCTCGGTCGCGTCGGGTTTGCCCAGAGCGCGCGCCTTTTCCGCCATGTCGAGCAGGCGCGCGCGCGTGAGCCCGCGCAACAGCCCGGCGAGCCCGCGCGCGGACAAATCGGACTGGGGCAGCAAAATCGCCGCCCCGTGGGCGGACAGCAGTTTCGCATTGCCGGTTTGATGGTCGTCCACCGCATGCGGAAACGGTACCAGTATGCTGGCGACGCCGGCGCAGGCGAGTTCGGCGACGGTGAGCGCGCCGGCGCGGCAAATGACCAGGTCCGCATCGGCGTAGCGCCGCGCCATGTCGTCGATGAAGGCGAGCGCTTCGACTTCGACGCCGGCCGCGGCGTAGCCGGCGCGCAGGGCTTCGACATGCTTTGCTCCCGCCTGATGCGTGACCTCCGGCCGCGCCTCCTCGGGCAGCAGCGCGAGCGCGCGCGGCACGGCGTCATTGAGCGCCTGCGCCCCCAGGCTGCCGCCCAGCACCAGCAGCTTGAGGCGGCCGGCGTGCGCCGCCATGCGCGCGCGCGGCGCCACCAGCGTGGCGATCTCCTCGCGCACCGGGTTGCCGCTCAGTTGCGCGCCGGGCAGCGCCTCCGGGAAGGCTTGCAGCGCGCGGTCGGCCAGGCGTGCGAGCACCCTGTTGGCCAGGCCTGCAATCGAATTCTGTTCGTGGATGACCAGCGGACGCCCGAGCAGGGAAGCCATCATGCCGCCGGGAAAGCTGATGTAACCGCCCATGCCCAGCACCACGTCGGGGCGATGCGCGAGTATCGCCCGCGCGCTCTGCCAGAACGCGACCAGCAGGTTCGCCGGCAGCGCGAGCGAGCGCAGGATTCCCTTGCCGCGCAGCCCGGAGAAGCGCAGCCACGCCATTTCATAACCGTGCTGCGGCACCAGCGCCGCTTCCATGCCCGTCTTTGCCCCCAGCCAGACCACCCGCCATCCCTGCCCGCGCAAACGCTCGGCCACCGCCAGCGCCGGAAACACGTGCCCGCCGGTGCCGCCCGCCATGATCATGATCGTGCGTACCATGCTTCTGTCCGCCCGTTCATGCCGGTTGCCCCCGCATGAGGGCTCGGTTTTCATAATCGATTCGCAGCAGGATCACCAGCGCGATACAGTTGGCGAGAATGCCGCTGCCGCCGAAGCTCATCAGCGGCAGCGTCAGGCCCTTGGTCGGCAGCACGCCCATGTTCACGCCCATGTTGATCAGCGTCTGCACCCCGAGCCAGACCGCGATGCCCTGCGCCACCAGCGCCGCGTAGAAACGTTCCGAAGCCGCCGCCTGGCGGCCGATGGCGAACGCGCGCAGCACGATCCAGGTGAACAAAACGACGACTGTCACCACACCGGCCAGGCCCAGCTCCTCGGCAATCACGGCGAGCAGGAAATCGGTGTGCGCCTCGGGCAGGTAGAACAGTTTCTCCACGCTCGCGCCCAACCCGACGCCCAGCCATTCGCCGCGGCCGAAGGCGATCAGGGCGTGCGACAGCTGGTAGCCCCTGCCGTAGGGGTCGGCCCACGGATCCATGAAACCGAAGATGCGCTGCATGCGGTAGGGCGAGCTGAGGATGAGAACCAGGAAGCCTCCGAGCGCGAGCACGAACAGTCCGGCGAACCACTTGCCGTTCATGCCGCCGAGGAACAGGATGGCCATGGCGATGGATGCGATCACCACGAAGGCGCCGAAGTCGGGCTCGCGCAGGAGCAGCCAGCCGACCGCCAGCATCACCGCCAGCATCGGCAGCAGGCCTTTCTTGAAACTGTGCATCAGCGCCGACTTGCGCGCCGTGTAATCGGCGGCGTAGAGCACCGCGGCGAGCTTCATGAATTCGGACGGCTGCAGATTGGCCACGCCGAGGAACAGCCAGCGCTTCGCGCCGTTCACCTCGCGGCCGACGCCCGGGATCAGCACCAGTGTCAGCAGCGCGATGCCGAGCAGAAACAGCCATGGGGCCAGGGTTTGCCAGACGCGCACCGGCACCCGGAACGCGGTCAGCGCGATGATCAGGCTCAGCCCGAGAAAGACCGCGTGCCGCACCAGGAAATAGGCCGGCTGATTGCCGGTGAAACGGTTCACCTCGGCGGTGGCGATCGAGGCCGAATACACCATGACCATCCCCAGCACCAGCAAGATCAGCGCGGTCCACACCAGGGCCTGGTCGAACTCCGCCAGGGACCGGCGCTCGGCCTTAATGTAGTTGAGCATGGGCCATCTTCCGCACGCATGCGGCAAACACTTCGCCGCGGTGCGGGTAGTTGCGAAACATGTCGAAGCTGGCACAGGCCGGCGACAGCAGCACCACGTCACCGGGTTGCGCCCGGGCGCGGGCCAGCGCGACGGCCTCTTCCATGCTTGCGGCGCGCAACAGGGCAACGCCGCTCGCGCCAAGAGCGCGCGCGATGAGTTCGGCATCGCGCCCGATCAGCACCACCGAGCGCGCATGGCGCGCGACCGGATCGGCGAGCGGCGAGAAATCCTGCCCCTTGCCCTCGCCGCCGGCGATCAGGACCACCCGCGCCCCGCGCGCGCGCTGCTCGGAAAATCCCTTCAGCGCCGCGACCGTGGAGCCGACGTTGGTGCCCTTGGAGTCGTCATAGAAGGCGACGCCATCGAATTCGCCGACCTTCTCCAGGCGATGCGGCAGGCCCTTGAATTCGCGCAGCGCGGCGAGCAGCGGCGCATAGGACCCGCCGAGCGCGCGAGTCAGCGCCAGCGCGGCGAGCGCGTTGGCGGCGTTGTGCAGTCCGGCGATCGGCAATTCCTTCGCCGCGATGAGCGGTGTAGCGCCCTGCGCCAGCCACAGTTCGCCGGCGTCCCGCCGCAGGCCGAAGTCACCGGCCCGGCCGGGTGCATCCAGGCCGAAGCTGACATGCTTGCGTCCGGCCACGGCCATGCGCACGCTGCGTACGTCGTCGCGATTGAGCACCTGGATGCCCTCGCCCCTGAAGATCCGCGCCTTGGCCCGCGCGTAGGCCTGCATGCCGTCGTAGCGGTCGAGATGGTCTTCGCTGATATTCAGCACCGTCGCCGCGGCCGGATTGAGCGTGCGCGTGGTCTCGAGCTGGAAGCTGGAGAGTTCGAGCACCCATACTTCGGGCTGGCGCCGCGCATCTTCGCATTGCATCAGCGCATCCAGCGCCGCCGGGCTGATATTGCCCGCCACCTCGGTCGCCAGGCCGCCGCGCCGGCACATGGCTCCGGCCAGCGCGGTCACCGTGGTCTTGCCGTTGGTACCGGTGACGGCGAGCACCTGCGCCGGCGGGCTCTGCGACACGGCGCGCGTGCCGCGATCAGCGGCACGCAGCGCCTGCGCGAACAGTTCGATATCGCCGACCACCGGCACGCCGCGCGCGGCTGCCGCGCTCACCTGCGACATCGCCAGCGGCACACCCGGACTGATGGCGATGAGGTCGACGCCGGCGAAAGACTCGTCGCGATAGGGACCCAACGCAAGCTCCGCCTGCGGCACTTTCTCGCCAAGCGCGGCCAGATTGGGCGGATCCTCGCGCGTGTCCGCCACGCGCACGCGCGCGCCACGGCGATCGAGAAAGCGCGCCATCGACAGGCCGGTTTCACCGAGCCCGAGGACCAAAGCGTTCTTGCCCGTCAGATTCATCTGAGCTTCAATGTCGACAACCCGAACAGCACCAACATCATGGTGATGATCCAGAAGCGCACCACGATCTGTGACTCTTTCCATCCCGACATTTCGTAGTGGTGGTGCAGAGGCGCCATGCGGAAAATGCGCTTGCCGCCGCTCCACTTGAAATACAGCACCTGCAGCATTACCGAGAGCGTCTCGGCGACGAACACGCCGCCCATGATGAACAGCACGATCTCCTGGCGCACGATCACGGCCACCGTGCCCAGGGCCGCGCCGATCGCGAGCGCTCCGACGTCGCCCATGAACACTTCGGCAGGGTAGGCGTTGAACCAGAGAAAACCCAGGCCGGCGCCGGACAGCGCACCACAGAACACGGTCAGTTCGCCCGCGCCCGGAATATAGGGAAGGAGCAGATACTTCGAGTACACGGTGTTTCCGGCAACGTAGGCAAAAAGGCCGAGCGCGCCGGCGATCATCACCGCGGGCATGATCGCCAGGCCATCCAGACCGTCGGTGAGATTGACCGCATTGCTGGTGCCGACGATGACGAAGTAGGTCAGCACGATGAATCCCCACACCCCCATCGGATAGGCGATGTTCTTGAAGAACGGCAGGATCAAGTCGGCATTGGGTGGCAGGGTCATGGAAAAACCGCTGCCCACCCACGCCATGAACAGGTCGAAAATTCTGGCGCTGCTGGGCGCCGATACGGCGAAAGCAAGGTACACGGCCGCGGCGAGGCCGATCACCGACTGCCAGAAGAGCTTGGACCTGGCCGACAGCCCTTTCGGATTGCGTTCCACCACCTTGCGGTAATCGTCGACCCAGCCGATCGCGCCGAAGCCCAGCGTCACCACCAGCACGGCCCAGAGAAAGCGGTTGGACAGATCGCCCCACAGGAGCGTGGTGATGCCGATCGAAACCAGGACCAGCGCCCCGCCCATGGTGGGCGTGCCGGCCTTGGTCAAATGCGACTGCGGGCCGTCGTTGCGCACCGACTGGCCGATCTTGTAGGCGGTCAGCTTGCGGATCACCAGAGGCCCGGCGATGAACGAAATCGCCAGCGCGGTGAGGCAGGCGAGCACCGCGCGCAGCGTGATGTAGCCGAATACATTGAAGGCGCGGATGTCGCGGGCGAGATACTGGGACAGCTCGAGCAGCATTCAGTGCCCTCCCGCCTGCGCGCCGGTGAGCGCCTGCACTATCCGCTCCATGCGCATGAAGCGCGAACCCTTGATGAGCACGGTCACGCCCGCGCCCAGGCCTGGTTCGAGCGCGGCCAGGAGGGCATCGATATCGCCGTAGTGCTCGGCGCCCGCGCCGAACGCCGCCGCCGCGTGGGTGCACAGTTCCCCCAGAAGATAGAGGCGGTCGATCCCGGCAACGCGGGCATAACGGCCGATCTCGGCGTGGAAGGCCGCTCCGTGCGCGCCGACTTCGCCCATGTCGCCCAGCACCAGAAATTTCCTGCCCGTGGCGTGCGCGAGCACCTCGATCGCGGCGATGACCGAATCGGGGTTGGCGTTGTAGCTGTCGTCGAAGACGAAGGCGCCGCGCGTGCCGGTCCGCTTCTGCAGCCGCCCCGGCGCCGGTTCAAAAGCGGCGAGCCCGCACGCGATCGCGGCCAGGCCGACGCCGGCGGCCGCGGCGGCCGCTGCAGCCGCCAGGGCATTGCGCACATTGTGCGCCCCGGCCGCGCGCAGCCGGATCGACGCCTCCCCTTCGGGGGCATGCAATACGATTTCGCTGCCGAAATCGCGCAATTCGAAACGGCCGCCCACGGCTGCGGGCCGATCGAGACCGAAGTCCAGCACCCGCCTTGGCGCGCACACGCCGCGCCAATATTCGGCATAGGCGTCGTCGGCATTGATCACCGCGACGCCGTCCGCGGGCAGGGCCGCGAACACCGCGCCGTGCTCATGCGCCACGTCCGCCACGCTTTGCATGAACTCCTGGTGCTCGCGCTGCGCGTTGTTCACCAGCGCCACGGTCGGCTGCGCGATGGCGGCGAGGTAGGCGGTTTCGCCCGGATGATTCATGCCCAGTTCCACCACTGCGCAACTGTGCTGCGCACGCAGCCCGAGCAGGGTCAGCGGCAAGCCGATGTCGTTGTTGAGGTTGCCCGGCGTGGCGTAGCCATGTCCGGCCCCCGCGTGTTCGGCAAGGATGGCGGCGATCATTTCCTTCACCGTGGTCTTGCCGTTCGATCCGGACACGGCGATCAGCGGCAATTTGAATTTCCTGCGCCAATGGGCGGCGAGCCTTCCGAGTCCGAGCCGCGTATCGTCCACGACCACCAGCGGCAGCGGCGAGTCGCCGCATGGGGAAGGCGCGCGCCGGTCGACCATGGCGGCCACCGCGCCGCGCGCGCGCGCGGCGTCGAGGTACTCGTGGCCGTCGAAGCGCTCGCCACGCAGCGCGATGAACAGCGCGCCGTCGCCGATCGTGCGCGTGTCGCTCGATACCGCGGCAAAACGCGCGTTGGCACCTCTGGCCTCGCCACCGGCGCCCTGGGCCGCTTCGCGCAGGTCCATCATCGCGTCCATGCCGAGAGCGCCTCCGCCGCCGCGGCCGCATCCAGGAATCGAATGCGCCGGCCGGAGATTTCCTGATAGTCCTCGTGCCCCTTGCCGGCGATGAGCACGACGTCGCCGGCGGCCGCGCCCGCGATCGCCGCTGCAATCGCTTCGCCCCGGTCGGCGATGACCAGCGGCGCCTGCCCGGCCTTGGCCTCGCCCAGCACGCCTTCGAGTATGTCGGTGATAATCGAAAGCGGCTCTTCGCTGCGCGGATTGTCGCTGGTCAGCACCACCTGGTCGGCGTTGCGCGCGGCGATCGCCCCCATCATGGCGCGCTTGCCGCGGTCGCGGTCGCCGCCGCAGCCGAAGACGCAGATCAGGCGGCCCGCGGACGGGTCCGCCAGGGGGCGCAGGCTCATGAGCACTTCTTCCAGCGCGTCCGGGCTGTGGGCGTAGTCCACCACCGCGAGCGGCTTGCCCGCGCCGCCCAGGCGCTGCATTCGCCCCGGCGGGGGCGTGAGCGCCGCGAGCGCCGCCACCGCCTGATCGAGGGCCACCCCGGCGCCCAGCAGCACGCCGAGCACGCCGAGCAGGTTGGGCACGTTGAAGCGCCCGAGCAGCCGGCTTCTTACTTCGGCACGCCCCCAGGAACTCGCCAGGCCGAAAGCGAGGCCTTCCTGCGTCTGCCTGACGTTCTCGGCCTCGAGGAAAAACTCCAGTCCGGCGGCGCTGGCGACCCCGGCATGGGCGCTGTAGCCGGCGAACGCCACTTTGCGGCCGGCGCGCTTCTGCGCGATGCGCACGCCCAGCACGTCGTCCATGTTGAGCACCGCGCCGGAGAGGCCCGGCGTGTCGAACAGTTGCGCCTTGGCCGCGGCGTAGCGTTCCATGTCGCCGTGGTAGTCCAGGTGGTCGCGCGAGAAATTGGTAAACAGCGCCACATCGAACTGCGCGCCCTTGACCCGCCCCTGATCCAGGCCGATGGAGGACACTTCCATCGCCACGCCCTGGGCGCCCGCATGGAGAAACTCAGCCAGCCGCCGATGCAGTTCGATCGCGTCGGGCGTGGTATTCACCGACGGCGCGAGATCTGCCGTCGATTCCCCGCCCGGCGCGGCCGGAAAGCCGCTGCCCAGCGTGCCGATCACCGCGGTCTTGCGCCCGAGCGCGCCGAGCGCCTGCGCGATCCACAGGCTGCAGGACGTTTTGCCGTTGGTGCCGGTGACACCCGCGAGCCACAGCTTCTCGGAAGGGCGGCCGTAGACCTCGTGCGCGATTTCGCCGGCCAGGGCGCGCAGACCGTCCACGGCGACATTAGGCACGTCCCAGGCCTCGTCCCAGAAAAATCCTTCGCGCTCCCACAGCACCGCGCTTGCGCCGCGGGCAAGGGCAGCGGCGATATGGCGCCTGCCGTCGGCGCTTGCGCCCGGATAGGCGAGGAACGCGTCGCCCGCGCGCACGGCACGGCTGTCGGCGCCAAGGCCGCCGATCTTGGCGCCCTGCTGCCGCAGACGGTCCAGTATTTCGAGCGCAGCCTTGCTCACGACGGCATCCGGGCGCGGGTGCGCGGCGCGGGTGCGGAAAGCATGCGCGGCGTCATACGCCTTCCTTGATTTCGGAGCCCCCGGGCGGCAACTCCAGCGGCTTGAGGGGCGCGTCCGGCGGCACGCCCAGCATGCGCAGCGCGCCACCCATCACCGCGGAAAACACCGGCGCTGCGATGGCCCCGCCGTAGTAACGGCCAGCCGAAGGCTCATCCAGCATCACCGCGATAACCAGCCTGGGATCGGAAGCCGGTGCAAACCCGACGAAAGAGGACACATATTTGTGCTCGGCATAGTGCCCGTTTTCTTCCTTGTGCGCGGTGCCGGTCTTGCCAGCGACGCGATAGCCCATCACGCGCGCCTTGGGCGCAGTGCCGCCGGGCCCTACCGCGAGTTCCAGCATCGCGCGCAGTTTGCGCGCAGTGTCGGGAGAGATTACCTGCCTGCCTGCGAGCGGAGCGTCGACGCGCAGGAGCGACAGCGGCATCAGTTCGCCGTCGCGCGCGAAAATGGTATAGGCGCGCGCCAGTTGCAGCAGCGATACCGAAATGCCGTGCCCGTAGGCCATGGTGGCCTGCTCGATCGGGCGCCAGCGCTTGTAGGCCCGCAGCTTGCCGGTGGCCTCGCCGGGAAAGCCGAGGCGCGGCGCGCTGCCGAAACCGGCCCGGTCGAACATCCCCCACATCGCCTCGGCCGGCAGGCCGAGGGCGATCTTGGCCGCACCGACGTTGCTCGAGCGCTGGATCACCTGCGTTGCGGTCATGTCGCCGAACCGGTGCGCGTCATGGATGGTGGCGTTGCCGATGGAGAGGCTGCCGGCCGCCGTCGCGATCACCGTCTCCGGCGTGATCTTTCCCAACTCGAGGGCAATGGCCACCGCAAACGGCTTCAGCGTGGAGCCCGGCTCGAAGGTGTCGGTGATGACCCGGTTGCGCAATTGCGCGCCCGACATGCGGCTGCGATTGTTCGGGTTGTAAGTGGGCAGATTGGCGAGCGCCAGCACCTCGCCGGTCCTGGCGTCGAGCACCACGATGGCGCCCGCGCGGGCCTTGTTGCTCTCCACGGCGAGCTTCAGTTGCGAGAAAGCGAGATTCTGCAGCTTCGCGTCCAGCGCCAGCGCCAGATCGCGGCCGTTCTGCGCGTCGCGGATCGACTCCATATCCTCGACGATCTGCCCCAGCCGGTCCTTGATCACGCGCCGGCTGCCCGGCTTGCCGGCGAGGGTCGTCTGGAAAGCGAGTTCGATGCCTTCCTGGCCCGCGTCGTCCGCGCCGGTGAAGCCAAGCACGTGCGCCATCACCTCGCCACCCGGATAATAGCGACGGTATTCGCGATTCTGGAACAGGCCGGCGATGCGCAGTTCGTTGACGCGCTCCGCAACTTCCGGCGGGATCTGGCGCTTGAGATAGACGAAGGACGTCGCATCGTTCAGGCGCTTGTCCATTTCCTGCGGCGGCATTTCGAGCAGCGCGGCGAGCCGGGCGCGCTGCTGCGAGGAATACTGCACCTCCTCGGGGATCGCCCATACCGACTTCACCGGCGTGCTGATCGCGAGCGCCTCGCCGTGGCGGTCGGTGATCCGGCCGCGATTGGCGCTGATCTCCAGCACGCGGCTGTAGCGCGACTCACCCTTATGCTGCAGAAAATCGTTGTTCAAGCCCTGCAGGTAGACGGCGCGGCCGGCGAGCAGGAGAAAGCCGCCGGCGATGAGTGCGAGCAACAGGCGCGAGCGCCAAAGCGGCAGATGCAGCGCGAGCACCGGGCTGGCGGCGTAATTCATCGCCCGCCTCCCGGATTCTCTCCCGCGACCGTCCCGGGCAGCACCACCTGAGTGCGCTTCGCGTCGGGCACGCGCATGCGCAGGCGATCGCGCGCGATCTTCTCGACGCGCGCGTGCATCGCCCAGGTGCCCTGCTCCAGTTGCAGCTGCCCCCACTCGACATCGAGCTGCTTGGCATGTTCCTGCTCGCGCTCCAGCTCGGCGAACAGCTTCCTTGCCTTGTGCTGCGAGGTCACCAGGCCGAGCGCGCAAACGGTGAGCGCGAGGAGCAGGACGAGGCTGATCCGCGCCAACTCAGGCCCCGGTGCGTTCGGCAACACGCAGGGTGGCGCTGCGCGCGCGCGGGTTGGCCGCAATTTCCCCGGCGGAAGGGCGCACCGGCTTGCCAACCAGCCGCAGCCTAGGCTGCGGCAACTCGCGCGCGCGCAGCGGCAGGCGTAGCGGCACATCGGCGTGCGCGGCGTCGTGCATGAAGCGTTTCACGATGCGGTCCTCGAGCGAGTGGAAGCTGATCACCGCGAGGCGTGCGCCGGCGCTCAGGGAATCGAGGATTTGCGGCAGGGCTAACGACAAGTGCGCAAGCTCCTGATTGAGGTAAATCCGTACAGCCTGGAAGGTGCGCGTCGCCGGGTCCTTGCCTTTTTCGCGCGTGCGGACGGCCGCACCCACGATATCGGCAAGTTGCCCTGTGGTGACGACAGGCTCTCTTTGCCGAGCAGCAACAATCGCCTTTGCAATCTGTTTAGCAAACCGTTCTTCACCATAATCGCGGATCACCTCCCTGATCTCGATTTCACCGGCTGTTTCCAGCCACTGTGCAGCGGTTTGCCCCCGGCTCGTGTCCATGCGCATGTCGAGCGGACCGTCGCGGCGAAAACTGAAACCGCGCGCGGCGGCGTCGAGCTGCGGCGAGGACACGCCCAGGTCGAGCAGCACCCCATCCACACCCTCCAGGCCGAGGCGCTCGAGCACCCCGGCCAGTTCGGCGAAACTCGCGTGCACCATGCAGAAGCGAGCGTCGTCAATTCGTTTTCCGGCCGCGACCGCTTCGGGGTCCCGGTCGAGCGCAATCAGGCGCCCGCGCGGACCCAGCCGGTCGAGGATCAGACGGCTGTGTCCGCCACGGCCAAAGGTTGCATCGATGTAGGCGCCATCGGGACGTATTGCCAAAGCATCGACCGCCTCCTCCAGCAGCACCGACTTGTGCGAGTCTTGCGCCGGCACCGGGCGCGCGTCCTCAGCACCAACGGCGCTCACAGGGCAAAGTCTTCCATCCCCGGCGGCAGTTGGGTCTGCGCCGTCAGCTGCCGCAATTGTTTTTCCCAGATGTCTTGGTTCCAGATCTCGAAATGACTGCCCTGCCCGACCAGCATCACCTGCTTCTCCAGAGTGGCGAACTTGCGCAATTCTGGGGAGACCAGCACACGCCAGGCGGCGTCGATTTCGACTTCCTCGGCGAAGCCGACGAGCAGGCGCTTCCACACGGAGAAGCGCACATCGAGCGCGGGAAAAGCCATCACGCGGGTGCGGATCGGATCCCAGGCACTCGCCGGATAGAGCAGCAGGCAGCCGTCCGGATGCGCGGTGAGCACGAGGCTGGAGGCAGCGGGGGAAGACGTACCCTGCAGCGCGTCGCGATGGCGCGAAGGAACGGTAAGGCGTCCCTTGGCATCGAGGCTTAAGGCTGCAGCACCCTGAAACATGGTCTCCCCTTTTTGGTATTGGCGCCAAGAGCGGAAAATCCCATAAATTCCCACTAATAGCTACTATTTCCCACTCTAGAGGAGTTAATTGGCCAGGTCAAGCCCTGAATTAAAGATTTCTCCAATTGCGACAACGACTTAAAAGCGATTCGACCAATGATTTTAAGAATTATAAATTGATTAAAAAACAATTAGATAAATCATATACCAAAAGTAAAATATCAATACATTGGAGTGCGTCCGCGCCACTTTTCCCGTTCCGACGGATCGGCCCAGGCCCCAAGCGCCATCACAGCGCACGCGGACACCCGCCCCGAATGCACCCTGCGGTTCGACCGCCCTGCACCTTCGCCGCATACGCCTATAATCGCTTCTTTCGATGCCAGAGAAGAAGACAGCCAACATGACGCTCAGCCCCGAAGACATGGACCTGATATTCCGCAACGCGCGCAGCCAGAACGGCTGGCAGGCAAAACCGGTGAGCGACGAACAACTGCGCCAGCTCTACGAACTGATGAAGTGGGCGCCGACCACCATGAATACCCAGCCGGCGCGCATCCTGTTCCTGCGCGGCGCGGCAGCGAAGGAGCGTCTCAAGCCCGCGCTCAACCCCGGCAATGTGGACAAGACGATGGCGGCGCCAGTGACCGCCATCATCGCGTACGACACCGCGTTCTACGAACACCTGCCGAAGCTGTTTGCCAACAACCCGAACGCGCGCGCAATTTTCGCCGGTGAGGACAAGAAAGCGCATGCCGAAACGAGCGCATTCCGCAACGGCTCGATGCAGGGCGGCTATTTCATTCTCGCCGCACGCGCGCTCGGCCTTGACTGCGGCCCGATGTCCGGATTCAACAACGCCAAGGTCGATGCCGAATTCTTCGATGGCACCGGCATCAAGTCGAATTTCCTGTGCAACCTCGGCCATGGCGACGCCGCGAAGGTGATGCCGCGCAACCCGCGGCTCGCGTTCGACGAGGCGTGCAAACTGCTGTAACGCGACCGGGCCGGACCGCCCGCCGGCCGGCGGTCCACAAGGGGCAAGCGATGTCCAGATCAGCACCGCCGCCGAAAATCGCAAGCGTGGTGAATATCCGGCTGATGCTGGTGGACGACCACCGGCTGCTGCGTGAAGCCTTGCGCGCAATCCTGGAACAGGCCGGTGACATCGAACTGGTCGCAGAGGCGGACAATGGCGCCGCGGCGCTGGCACTCGCGCGCGAGTTCGCGCCGAACGTGGTGGTCATGGGCATCGGCCTGGAAGGCATGGGCGGTATCGAGGCGACCCGCCGCATGCTCGCCGAAAACCCGGACATCAAGGTACTCGGCCTGTCCGCTTTTTCGGACCGGCGCATGGCGCTGCAGATGCTGGAGGCAGGCGCCCGCGGCTACATCGCAAAATCCGCCGGCAGCGAGGAATTGCTGCGCGGGATACGCGCCGTGGCGCAAGGCCAGGGCTTTCTGTATGCCGAGGCAGCCGCAGCGATCGTCGACGGCTTGCGCAAGCATTCGCCGCAGGGGAAGCAGGGCGACGTGCTGGGCCGGCGCGAGCGCGAGGTGCTGCAGCTGCTCGCCGACGGCAGAACTTCGGCCCAGATCGCGCAAACGCTGAGCATCGCGACCGGCACGGTCGAAGTGCACCGGCGCAACATCATGCGCAAGCTCGACCTGCACAACGTGGCGGAACTGACCAAATACGCGATCCGCAAGGGCCTCACCTCGCTCTGAGACCGCTGGCCGCGGGTCCGATGGCGGATTGAATTCGCGTCCTGCGCTACCGTATTCCCGGTAGTCGAAGTTCAGCTATGCCCGATATCTCTGTTCCTGAATCATCTCTAGACTGATCTTGGCTCCGCAACGTTCGACCCGCTTGTCCGGCAGCGGACCGATCACACGCCCAGGGCCATCGCAGGAACGTCACCATGCAACAACGCGCCGCATTGCACGAAGCGCAAATCGGGGAGCAAACGCCGAGCGGCGCTTCGTCGCTAAGTCTGAAGGAGCTCGCCGCGCTGCTGAAAATCGGGCTCGATGACGCCGACATCGGGCCGGGGGCAAGCTTCACCCTGCGCCGCGTCCAGCAGGGCGTGGCCCTGTATCGCGCCGGCGATCCGTTCGGCCCCATTTACGCCATCCGCTCCGGCACCTTCAAGAACGTGTTGCTCGACGCAAACGGCAGCTACCAGGTGCTGGGATTTCCGATGGCGGGCGAAGTGCTCGGCCTGGACGGAATCGAAACGCAGCGCTATCGCACCGAAGCGGTAGCCCTCGAGGACAGCGAAGTGGCGACCATCCCGTTCCCGCGGCTTGCCCACCTGGGCGGCAAAACCGGGCATTTGCAGCAGTTCGTCTATCGCCTGCTCAGCCGCCAGCTCGCGCGCGACCACATGCAGATGTGGCTGCTGGGCTCGCTCGGCGCCGAGTCCAGGGTAGCGGCGTTTCTGCTGATCCTGGGCGAGCGCTACGCCCGCCTCGGTTACTCCGACACCCGCTTCAACCTGCGCATGACCCGGCTGGACCTCGGAAGTTTCCTCGGCCTGACGCAGGAAACCGTCAGCCGGGCCCTGTCCGGATTCGGCGAAGCCAACCTGATCCAGGTGCATAACCGGGAACTGGAGATCGTCGACGCCGACGGGCTGCACCAGGTCGTCGCGAATTCCCGCCACTCCGGCTGAACGCCAGACCCCGCGGAAGCCGCACGGCCGGCGGCGCGCCCGCCCCGGCGCATGCGCCGATGCGGTGGACCGAGCCTCACCGGGTCCAAGGCCTCAAGCGGAATGCTTGCGGATTTCCAGTGACAGTTCGATGTCCGCGTGCGCGGCGTCCAGCGGCCACGCCAGCGTCAGGGTGACCGATTGCATGATTTTCTCGAAGCCGCCTTCGGACTGCGACACGGTATGGCACGGCCGGGCGCGCAGCGCTACGGGCAGATTCGAGCGCAGCGTGAGGCTGCCGCCCATGAAATTGTCGACCAGCACCAGTTTGCTCATGTCCTCGAGCGCGAGCGGCTGGCCCAGGCCCCCGGCGACGGCGTCGCGGTAAAGGTAGTGCGCGCCGGGCCCATCGCAGCTCGGCATGGCGAGATCGATGGTGCTTTCGAAGCCCGCAACCCCGGCCGCGTCGAACGCGCCGCTGTGGCGATAAGCGATGCTGATGCGGTCGCCGGAGAGCGCGATCTCCTTTCGCAGCCTGAGGCCGCCGCGCGCGGCGCCGAATGCCACGCTCCCGCCGTCGACCTCGAGCAACCCGTAGTCGGCCAGAGGCAGTACGCCCCCGTCCGCGCCGACCCAGGCATCGCGAAACGAGCTGCGCGCAGCCGCATCGATCTCCAGGTCCGCGGCGCCGATGTCGTGCTTCAGGTCGACCCGGTCGTGGGCGGAAGCGATGCCGCTGCCCTGGTGCGCGTTCGCAGCGCCCCCCAGGACGCGCCGGTGATAATGCTCGGCATGACGCCTCAGGGTGTCCCCGAAGTTCTGCGACAAGGCATAGGCATCGAGCTCGATGATCGCCGCGCGGCCGTCGAGCTTCACCACCGCCTGCAGCTCGGCATTGCGCAGGAACAGTTCGTCGACGCCGTCCAGATCGAGGTCGAGGCACAGGCACGACGGCCGCGGGTCGAGTTGATCGAGCATGCGCTCCAGTTGCAGCAACGACGCATACACCGCGCGGCGCAGGTGCGGCAGGTACAGCCCGCCGAACAGTCCGTGCCAATAGGCGTCGTTCGCCTGCGCCATGTACAGCAGCGTTTGCATCTCGCCGGTGCGCTGTGCCGCCGGCAGGCGCGCGAGGCGTTCCGACAGCGCCAGCATGCGCTTGTGCATCCAGTTCGCTTCGGGATAGCGTGCGACGAAATTCTTCCAGATGCCGCCGCGCAGGAACGCCTTGCTCACGCCATAGCTGCCGTTGCGCTTTTCGCGCTCCACCAGGTCCGCATAGGCGTGCGCCGCCGGCGCCGGCAGCGTCCACTCGTTCATTTCGATGTACGACGTGGTCGGGAGGTAGACGACACCGCGCGTGCGCGCGCGATCGCGATATTCGCCGAAAGTCCGGGTGACGATCTTTTCGGAGGCGAGCACGCGCTCGATGAACTGGCGCAACCAGCCCTTTTCGTACACCCATTCGTAGGTTTCCGGCCAGATGCCGAATTTTTCGATGTCGTCGAAATAGATCGCGGCCGCCGATTCGGTCTCGCGCGCTAGGCCGTCGAGGTAAGCCACGGTCTCCCCGGCCAGCGCGAACGGGACGCGGTAACGCAAGGCCTCCGAGATCGGAAACAGGTCCAGCCTGCGACCGTCTTCTTCGGTGGTGAAATAGCCGTCCAGTTCGGCCGGCGACTTGCCGCTGGCCAAAAAGTGGTAATCGTCGACCGTGACATAGCGAATGCCGCTGTCGACCAGCGCGGGCACCACCGTCGCCTCCCATACCCGCTCGGTCAGCCACGCCCCCCGCGGCGCGCTCGCAAACTGCGCTTTGAGCTTCCTGCTGAGCCCGGCGATCTGGCCCAGCCGGTCGCGATGCGGAATCGCTGCAAGCACGGGTTCGGTGTCGCCGGCGCCGAACAATTCGACCTGCCCGCGCTCCACCATGCGCGCGAGCAGCGCCATGTCCCCGGCATGCTCGCGCAACAGGTAATCGAGCAGCGGGCCGCTGAAATGCAGCGCGAAACGGAACTCGGGATAGCCGTAGCAGGTTTCCAGAAACGGGCGGTAGCAGCGCGCATGGGCGTCCTCCAGCACATGCGGGAAATTGCCCGCCGGCTGATGCGCGTGCACGCCGAACAGCAGCGCCACCGATGCGCTCATTTCCTCTCGTCCACGGTGCTTGAGCGGCGCATGCTGCCTCCGCCTTCGGGGTCGCCATGCCCGCGGGAAATGGGCTCTGACAGGGCGCCAGGCACCGGCAATTCGATCAGCCGGTACAGGTTGGCGAGCTTGGCGCGGTAGAGCCGGTCGAAACTGGCGACCGACGCACTCGCGTTGTAATCGCCGAACCACCAGAACCAGTCCGAACCCTCGCAATCGGCCAGTTGCCGCTCTGCCGCGGCCAGGTCTGCGCCGCCGAGGCGCCCGCTTGCCTTGACCAGATCGAAGCCCTGTTTGGCGGCGCATAACAAGTCCCAGGCGCGGTTCTTGTCGCTCGATCCGATCCAGGTGGCGAAATTGCCGTATACCCAACTCCCGGCGACCAGCCGCTCGAGCTTGTGCGTTGCCGCGGGCGGCGGGCCGGCAGCCGCACCGCCGTCGTTCCAGTTCGAGCCGGCGAGCAGGAATGCGTCGAAGGTGGTCGCATGGATGGCGGGATGGGATTCCAGCGCCGTGTACAGCTCGCTCAGAAAATAATAGGCGTTGTAGGGATAATGCTCCCAGGCGTTCTCGCCGTCGAGGATTACGCTCACCAGCGGACGTTCGTCCTTTGCCGCCCCGGCCGCGATGCATTCCAGTTCGCCGATGAAATTGGCCGCCGCATCGCTGCCGTGCCATTTCTGGTACTCGAATCCGATCCGGTCCGAAAGCCTGTCGTCGCGGAAAAACAGGGTCAGGTCCGGCGCGCTCCCGAGCCGGTAGGGGCGGTACAGGTATTGCGTTCGCGCTACGGGCCGGTGCGCGGCGCCGAGGCTGTTGGCGAGTACCTGCTCACCGCTCGCCGCCCAGGAAAGGCCGTTCCCGCCCAGCACGCCGAGCAAGCTCTCCGAAACCGATCCCTCCGCCGGCCACACGCCGCGCGGCGCCGCGCCGAAGCGGCGCGCATGGCTCTCGAGCGCCGATTGAAGCTGGGCGTTGACCCGCTCGCGACCGCCGGGATAGCTGGGCGTTTCGGGCAGTTGCGCTTTCGCTTCGGCTTCGCGCGCGGAACGGAAATCGAGCAGCAGCGGCGCCAGCGGATGATAGTGCGGCGTGGTCGAGAGTTCGATTCGCCCCGCCTGCGCAAGCCTTAAATAGCGCTCGACCACCCCGCGCACCAGGTCTGCGATGAGCCGGAACAACTCGTGGCGGTGATGCTGCTCGAAGTGCTGTCCGATCGCCATCAGCCGCGGCACCAGCTCGCACCCGCGCCGCACCGTTTCCCCGGTCCAGGCGAGGTGATACCAGATGAGCACGTCGTAAAGAAAATGGTCCGACAGGTAGCGCAGCGCCTGGCCGCCTTGCGCATCGAGCGTGCGAAACAGATCGCGCATGTGCCGGTACGCCGGATACGGCTCGATCATTCTCGAATTGTCCGCGCGCAGACAGCGCTCCAGCACCAGCGCGCGCTCGCTCTCGGTCAGCGACTCGGCATGGTCGCGGGCGAGCAGCCGCAGCAAGGGGTCGCGCAGCGCCCCGCTCGCGAACTGGTCGGCGTAATCCTCCAGCTGGTCGAGCAGCACCGGCACCCAGTTGACCACTGCGCGCATGCCCGGGTGGTGCTCCAGATGCCAGGCCATGTCGGTGTAATCCTTGATCGCGTGCAAGTAGACCCAAGGCAGCATGAACTCGCCGCTGGCGTGGTCGCGATAGTCCGGCTGGTGCATGTGCCATGCGAGCACGAGATCGAGGGGGCGGGGGGCGGTCATCTGAGATGGTGTACTCGTTGGCCCAGGCTTTCCGGGACGATCACGGTCACGCCCCGGTCGGTTACATGAAATCGTTTGCGGTCCGCTTCGGGATCCACGCCTGCGGCCAACCCGCTCGGCAGCCGGCAGCGTTTGTCCACGACGACGCGCCGCAGGGTGACATTATTGCCTATTTCCACGTTCGGCAGGATCACGCTATCCTCGATTTCGCAGTAGTTCTGCACGTGCACGTTGGAGAACAGCACCGAGCGACGCACCTCCGAGCCGCTGACGATGCAGCCGCCCGATATCAGCGAATCGACCGCCATGCCGCGCCGGCCGTCGTCGTCGAACACGAACTTCGCCGGCGGCGTCTGCTCCAGGTAGCTCCAGATCGGCCAGTCGCGGTCGTACAGGTTGAGGTCGGGTACGACGCGCGTCAGTTCCATGTTCGCTTCCCAGTAGGCATCGAGCGTGCCCACATCCCGCCAGTAGGGAATTCCATTGGTAATGTTGACGCAACTGTCGCTGAAGCGGTGCGCATGCACCGGCAGGCCCGCTGCGACCAGGCGGGGAATGAGGTCCTTGCCGAAATCGTGTCCGGACGTGCTGTCTTCGGCGTCGCGAATCAGCTGTTCGTACAAGAACGCCTCGTCGAACACATAGATCCCCATGCTCGCGAGCGCCCGATCGGGGCGGCCCGGCATGGGCGCGGGCCGCGCCGGTTTTTCCTCGAACGCGGCGATGCGCGAGCTCGCATCCACCGTCATTACGCCGAACTGCCTCGCGTCGGCAAGGGGCGCCTCGATGCAGGCGATGGTCATGACCGCGCGGCTGGCCACGTGGTCTGCGAGCATGCGCGCATAGTCCATCTTGTAGACATGGTCCCCGGCGAGAATCAGCACGTACTTTCTTTCGTGCCGGCGCAGGATATCGATGTTCTGGTACACCGCGTCGGCGGTGCCCCGGTACCAGTCCGCGGTAATGCGCTGCTGCGCCGGCAGCAGCTCGACGAACTCGCCGAAACGGCCATCGAGAAAACTCCAACCGCGCTGCACGTGCCGGATCAGGCTCTGCGCCTTGTATTGCGTGCAGATGCCGACGCGGCGGATGCCGGAGTTGACGCAATTTGACAGTGCAAAATCGATAATGCGGAACTTGCCGCCGAAAGGCACCGCCGGCTTCGCGCGCCACTCGGTGAGGTCGGACAGCCGCGAGCCGCGGCCGCCGGCGAGAACGATGGCGAGCGCATCGTGGGCAAGGTCCCTGGCCTCGCGCTGCGGCGGACGTTCCCGGGCGCGATCGGGCGCCAGGGTACCCTGGTCGAAACCGTCCATGTGACCCCGGATCTCAACTTCGCCTATACTCATCGACATGGACCTCTGCCACATCCTGCGCGGCCAGGAACGGCCGGCATAACCGGCGTTTGACCTTGCGCGCCACACCCGTACTCGACCCGCAGCTGGCGCTGCTCGCCAAAGCGCGCCTGCACGATCCGTACGCCTGTCTCGGCGCGCGGCGCCACGGCGAGGGCTGGCGCGTGCGCGCCTACAACCCGCATGCGCGCACGGCCGCGGTGGCGACCGCCGGGGGCTGGGCAGCGCTTCCGCGCGGGGCCATCGCCGGGCTGTTCGAGGCGCAACTCGGAGCCGGCCCCGCGTCGCCCTGCCGGCTGCGTTTCGAGGAAGGCAACCGAACGCGCGAGTGCTTCGATCCCTACTCGTTCCCGCTCACGCTCACCGAAGAGGATCTGTATCTGTTCGGCGCCGGCCGCCTGCATCAGGCCTATCTCACCCTCGGCTCGCGACCGATGACGCTCGAAGGCGTGCCCGGCGTGCGCTTCGCGGTGTGGGCGCCCAACGCCGAGCGCGTGAGCGCGGTCGGCGATTTCAACGGCTGGGATGGGCGCGTGCATCCGCTGCAGTCGCGCGGCGCGAGCGGGGTGTGGGAACTGTTCGTGCCGGAACTGCCTGCCGGCGCCCTGTACAAGTACGAAATCCGTAACCGCACCAGCGGCGCGGTGGTGGTGAAAGCCGACCCTTACGCGCAGAGTTTCGAACTGCGCCCGGCGACGGCGGCACGCGTCAGCCCGCCGGCGCAGCATGCCTGGGGCGACGGCGCGTGGCTCGAGCGGCGCGCGCGCACCAACTGGCTGCACGCGCCGCTGAATATCTACGAAGTGCACGCCGGCTCGTGGCGGCGCCATCCGGACGGCCGCCGCTACTCCTACCGCGAACTCGCCGACGCGCTGGTCCCCTATGCCGCCGACATGGGCTACACCCATATCGAGCTGATGCCGGTCTCGGAGCATCCGCTGGACGAATCCTGGGGATACCAGACCACGGGCTATTTCGCCGCCACCAGCCGCTACGGCAGCGCGGACGCGTTGCGCGCCTTCGTCGACCGCTGCCACGCCGCCGGGCTCGGCGTGATCCTCGACTGGGTGCCGGGGCATTTTCCGCAGGACCAATTCGCGCTGGCGCGCTTCGACGGCACGGCCTTGTACGAGCACGAGGACCCGCGCCTCGGACTGCATCCGGAATGGGGCACGCACACCTTCAACTACGGCCGCAACGAAGTGAGAAGCTTCCTCATGTCGAGCGCGCACTACTGGCTGTCGCAGTTTCATTTCGACGGCCTGCGCGTCGATGCCGTCGCCTCGATGCTCTATCTCGACTACGCGCGGGTGGCGGGCGAATGGCTGCCCAACCGCTACGGAAGCAACGAGAACCTGGAAGCGGTCGACTTCCTGCGCGAACTCAACATCATGGTCCACGCCGAGTTCCCCGGCGCGCTCAGCATCGCCGAGGAATCGACCGCATGGCCGATGGTGTCGCGACCGGTCTACCTCGGCGGACTCGGCTTTACGCTGAAATGGAACATGGGCTGGATGCACGACACGCTGGACTATATGCGGCTGGACCCGGTGCACCGGCGCTTTCACCACGACCGGCTGACCTTCGGCCAGTTGTACGCCTATTCCGAGAACTTCCTCCTGCCGCTGTCGCACGACGAGGTGGTCCACGGCAAAGGCTCGCTGCTGGGGAAGATGCCGGGCGACGCCTGGCAGCAGTTCGCCAACCTGCGGCTTCTGCTCACCTACCAGATGACGTCCCCGGGCAAGAAACTCAATTTCATGGGCAGCGAATTCGGACAGGGACCCGAATGGGCCGCGCAATGGGAACTCGACTGGGGACTGCTCGCCGATGCCGCGCACGCGGGGATTGCGCGGCTCGCGCGCGACCTGAACCGGCTGTACCGCGACAGCCCGGCCCTGCACGAACTCGACCATGCGGCGGAGGGATTTGCGTGGATCGATTGTCATGACGCCGAGCAGTCCATCGTCTGTTTCGAGCGGCGCGCCCGCAACGGCGCGGGGCTCATTGTCATCCTCAATTTCACCCCGGTCCCGCGCATCGGCTACCGCATCGGACTTCCATGGCCGGGCGCCTACGACGAGATTTTCAACAGCGACTCGCGGTTCTACGGCGGCAGCGACGTCGGCAATTGCAGCCGGACCCAGGCCGAAGCGCACGCCTGGATGAATCGGCCTTACTCGGCCGGCGTGACCCTGCCCCCGCTGGGGGCCATCATCCTCGCGCCGGCGCAGCGCTAGGCGCGGCCGATCAGCCGCAGAACCTCCGCTTCCGCCTCGACCCAGTCCTGAAGCTCGCAGCCCGGTTCAAAGCCGCGTTTTTCCGCGCGGAAATACGCAGCCTGCGCAACCAGTCTCTCGCGCTCCTGCAGGCTCAGCGCCGGACTCGAACCGGGACGGTCTTTCGAGTCGCCCCCTTTTGACTTGACCGTGACCGTCGCGCCGCGATCGGTCATCTTCGGCGCCGTCTTGGCTTTCGGCGACCGCGTATGTACGCTAGGCATGGTAAACCTCCTTGCAAGACGCTATCTCCACGGAACCAGCATAGCCGCGGACGGTGCGCCGGCTTTGACAATTATCAAGCAGCGACGTTTAACGCTGAGTGGCGATCAGCGCCGCGCCGAGCAGGCCGAGGCGCTCGGTGGTGACCACCCGCACCGGGATCCTGAGGTTCAGTTGCGCATGCGCGCCTTTGGCATTGAACGCGGCCATGAAACCGCCGGCGGCGAGGCGTTTGAAAATCCTGGCGGCGATGCCGCCGGCGATATAGACGCCGCCGCGGGCCGTTACCGCCAGCGCGTGATCGCCGGCCACCGCGCCATAGCAGGCGATGAACAGGTCGAGCGCGCGGCAGGCGAGCGGATCATCCTGTTCGAGGGCGCGGCGGCTGATTTCGGCGGCGCCGGCAGCGCGCGCTCCCTCCTTCTGCGGCGGCATTTCAGGCAACGCGCCCGCGCACAGAAATGCGTGGATGCGCTCGAGGCCGGGTCCGGAGACGACGTGCTCGACGTTGACGCGTCCGAACTGCCGGTGCAACGCCTGCCACAGGCGCATCTGTTCGTCGTCTGCCGGGGCGAAAGCCACGTGTCCGCCTTCCCCGGCAATCACCTGATAGCGCTTTCCCTGCGGCAGCGCATAGGCCACGCCGAGGCCGGTTCCCGCGCCGATGACCACGCGCGCGCTCGATGGCAAAGGCTCGCCCTGCTGCAACACGGCACTGTCGCCCGGAGCCAGAATTTCGATCCCGCTCGCCGCCGCTTCGAAATCGTTCGCCAGCCGCACACGCCCGATGCCGAATTCGGCGGCGAGCGCGTCCTCATCCAGGCACCAGGGCAGGTTGGTCATGCGGATGCGCCCGTCCGACACCGGGCCGGCGGCTCCGAAACAGGCGCTGGCGGGACGCGCATCGCGGCCGCGAAACGCGCGGCATTCGTCGAGAAAGTGCGCGAGCATGGCGGAAAAGCCGGAAAAGGCGGCAACCGCGTAACGCCGCTCGAAAACCGGTTCCATTCTCCCGCGACGCAACGCCGCGAGCAGCAGCATCGCCTTGGTTCCGCCGATGTCGCCGGCGAGAATCACTCGTGCCCTCCCGATGTCAACACTACCTCTGCCATCCGAACCCCTGTTACCATTGTGCGCCTGATTCGCACATTCATGCCGACGCGCGACCGAAACCCGTGACCGATACCGTAATCTCCAGGCCATTGCGCATTCTTTTTGCGACTTCCGAATGCGCCCCGCTGGTGAAAACCGGGGGCCTCGGCGACGTCAGCGCCGCCCTGCCCGCGGCGCTGCAAGCGCTCGGCGCCGACGCGCGTATCCTGTTGCCGGGCTACCGCTGCGTGCTCGAGCGATTGCACGGCTGCCATGAAATTGCGCGTTTTGCGGCAGTGGCAGACCTCCCCGCGGCGCGCCTGCTGCGCAGCCAGTTCCAGGCGAAGCTGCCGATCTATTTGCTCGACTGCCCGGAACTGTACGATCGCGGCGGCGGGCCCTATCAGGACGAAGCCGGCAACGATTGGGCCGACAACGCGCTGCGCTTCGGCCTGCTGTCGCGCGCGGCGGCGGCGCTCGGCTGCGCGGCGAGCCCGCTCGAATGGCGACCCGAGGTGATCCACTGCAACGACTGGCAGACTGGCCTCGCCCCGCTCTATCTGCGCTACGCCGCCGGCGCGCGGGCGGCGACGCTGCAGACCATACACAACCTTGCCTACCAGGGACTGTTCGAGGCGCAGCTGGTCGCCGCGCTCGGCTTGCCGCCCGAGTGCTTCACGCCGGATGGGGCCGAATATTACGGCAAGCTTTCGTTTCTCAAGTCCGGCCTGCAGTGCGCCGACGCCATCACCACGGTCAGCCCGACCTATGCGCGCGAGATCCAGGGCGAAGCCCTGGGTTTCGGCCTGCAGGGATTGCTCGCGGCGCGGCGGGACAGGCTCCACGGCATACTCAACGGCATCGATACCGCGCTGTGGAACCCGGCCACCGACGCAGCGATCGCCTGCTGCTACGACGCCGACACGCTCGAAGCGAAGGACATCAACAAGCGCACGCTGCAACAGCGCCTCGGTCTCGCGCCATCGACCTCCATCCCCTTGTTCGCCGTGGTAAGCCGCCTCACGACGCAGAAAGGGCTCGACTGGCTGCTCGAAATCGCGCCGCAGCTGCCGGCGCAACTCGCCGTACTCGGCAACGGCGAGCCGCAACTGGAGCGCGGATTTCGCGCACTGGCGCAAAGCCGTCCCGGTGAGGTGAGCACCACCATCGGATTCGACGAGTCGCTGGCCCATCAAATCGAAGCCGGCGCCGACGCTTTTCTCATGCCTTCGCGCTTCGAGCCCTGCGGCATGAACCAGATGTACAGCCAGCGCTACGGCACGCCGCCGATTGCGCGCGCGACCGGCGGACTCGCCGATACGGTGGTCGATTGCACGCCGGCGGCGCTCGCGGACGGCAGCGCCAGCGGCTTCGTTTTTCGGGAAGCCAGCGCCGCTGCGCTGCTCGCGGCGGTCGGGCGCGCCGCGCGCGCCTGGCGCGACCCGGCGCTCTGGCGCGCGCTGCAGAAGAACGGCATGGCCAGGGATTTCGGCTGGGG